>Ga0210406_10006402_pt1 | contig 12215 bp, 10 predicted proteins | sample IncBWC30MmetaG_FD_155454 | JGI IMG/M metagenome (GOLD analysis project Ga0210406, IMG submission 155454) | Forest soil microbial communities from Barre Woods Harvard Forest LTER site, Petersham, Massachusetts, United States - Inc-BW-C-30-M | ecosystem: Environmental > Terrestrial > Soil >...
GTACGCGAGAGCGAACTCTCAACCGACGGCCAGACGTGGGATATCCCAGGTTCCGACGCAATCCATTTGCGCGTGATGTGCTCTTAGACCCCGGCGGGACGGCAATGCCTCGCATAACGGCATTGGACATGTTGCGTTCGACCATAACCACAGTCTCCGCTCCCGCGAATTCATCATTTCGTGGCTCAATCACACACCCCACGCAAACCGCTGTGTACGCTTCGTGTTCGGCGTTACCGCCGCCTCACGCAACACTCGCTTCCAGGCGACTTGTTAGGCCTTACCTGGGCCAGACTTGCACCGGCTGATCGCGCCAGCTTTGCCTGGCGCCTTCGGTTATTCGATCAGCTCGTCGGCGACGGCCAATCTTCGAGTGGCAGCGGCGTTGCTCGCCGTGCGAGGGATTCGCCCAACGAGAGTTGGTGGAATATCAGAGAGTGGGTTACTCCGGCTTGAGGCCCGTGAACGTCACCACCGTTCCCCACTTTACGGTTTCCTCGGCGATGAGTTGACCAAACTCGGAGGGCGAGCCGGCAAGCGGCTCACCGCCTATTTCAGCAAACTTTGCTCTCATCCGGGTATCGCTCAGAGCGGCGTTGACCTCGCGGTTCAGCTTATCGATGACCTCGACAGGCGTGTTCTTCGGGGCGGCCATGCCGTACCACTGGCTCGCTTCGTAACCCAGTACAAAATCTCCCGCTCGCGGCAGCTCTGCAAAGACCTCGGCCCGCGTTGGGGTCGTCACCGCAAGTGCACGTAATTTGCCCGTTCTGACAAAGTCGCTCGTTCCTGGCGTCGTGGCGAAAAAGACCTGAACCTGCCCGCCAAGCAAATCGGTCAGCGCAGGCCCTTGGCCGCGATAGGGTACATGGACCATTTTCACGCCGGCCATGAAATTGAAAAGCTCCCCGGCCATGTGCGGTGCGCTTCCCGTTCCGGCAGACGCCATATTGACCTTGCCCGGATTGGCCTTCGCGTAGGCGATGAATTCGGGAACGGTCTTGGCCGGAACCGATGGATGCAGAAGAATGACCATCGGGACGCGAATGATGCCTGCGACGGGTGCGATATCGCGGATGAAGGTGAAATTGAGCTTCTCGTAGAGCGTCGCGTTTACGGCGTTTGGAACGGTGGCCAGGAGCAAGGTATGCCCGTCAGGAGGTGCATTGACGACCGCTTCGGTGCCGATGTTTCCGCCGGCTCCCGGCCGATTCTCAGTCACGAAGGGTTGTCCCAGCCGATCGGAAAGCCACTGGCCGATTAGCCGCGCCGTGATGTCGACGCCGCCGCCCGCAGCAAACGCCGCAACAATGCGCACCGGTCGCGTCGGATAGGCTTGCGCGCGCGCGATTCGCGACACGGCCGGCAGCGCGGCGGCACCCGCTGCCAGATGCAGAAAATTTCTTCGGTGGGGAAGTTTCACGGCGCTCCCTTCCTGGAGTGCAAAACAACCTACAGAGGCATCATACGCACGCACCAATAACCCCGCTCGAATTTGCTGCACGACGCTCAGGCCGAGGATCGCACCCCTGACACGGCGCTGACTGGATGTTGCCTCTGTGCATCGCAAGGCCTGCTATGGGTCAAAACGCGAATTGCCGTCCAGTAGCCTAAATTTCGAACTTCGAGAAGACGAATCCCCGAACAACCATCAACTGCCGAAGATAAAAACTCACAACGTTAGCGGGCCTTCACGCCAATTCGGCAGGCATTTCAGTCAGCTGGACAAAACGCCATCTGGAGGTTCGAATCCTGTCACCCCAGCCAGTCCGGTCTCGGTCCGTTCCGGACACATGAGTTACGATTTTATTCTGGAGACATGGGTAACACTTTTGTCTTGTCCTGTTGTTGACGGCGGCTAGCGAAGCCGCTCGCTCGCTACAGCGCTATGGAGGCGCGCTCGCTCGCGGCTTCGCTATGGCTACGGCTGCGCTCAAGCCTAGACACCTGCAGCACTCTGGGTCCGAAGGGATTGGCGGGGGGTTCGAGCCTGCAGGTCTCGTGATCGAAGTAATGGAGATCGTAATCCATGAAGGTGACGAGCCAGATTTCGTCACTCACCTGTTTGATCCCTACCTTCTGCCCGGCGAATACGGTGCTGAGATTAATTTTCTGCCGATTGAAGCAGATACGTCCGCACGTGGTCACGGTCACGGTCTTGTCGTGGAACGGTAGTCGAGCTCCGGCAAGCCGGCATAGGCGTGCGTTGAAGGCACGTATGATCCGCCTTCCGCCACCTACGCAGACATTGAGCTCTCAACCAGCCGTGCCCAGTAGGAAGCTCCGATAGGGAGGATCTCGTCATTAAAGTCGTACAGCGGATTATGCAGGATGCGGCCGCCCTCCTCGGGACCGTTGCCGATAAAAACGTAGGCACCCGGTTTTGCCTGCAGCATGAACGAGAAATCTTCTGAGGCCATGTTCGGTGGATAGTTCGGATCGACCCTTCCGGCGCCCGCTATCTCCCGGGCCACGCCAATGACGAACTTGGTGTGCTCGGAATCGGTGACGAGCGGCGGATAGTTATGCCAGTACTTGATATCGACGCGCGCGCGATGGGCCTGGGCAATTCCTTCGACAATTCGCCGCAGGCGTTCCCGGATCGAGTCCCGCACTTCGGGATTAAGAATGCGTGCAGTGCCGCGGAGCAAGGCATGGTCGGGCACAGTGTTTAGGGCACCCGTTCCGGCCTTAAATTCGGTTATGGTGAGGACGACGCTCATGAGCGGGTTGAGCTCGCGGCTTATGATCGTCTGCAAGCCCAGCACGATTTGCGACGACACAACAATCGGGTCGATGCCGAGCTCTGGCGTGGCCGCATGCGTGCCGATACCGTTCACGCGAATCTCAAACAAGTCCATCGCGGTGAGAATTGCGCCTGTCCGGGTCCCGAATGAGCCAACCGGGATGCCCGGCATGTTATGCATTCCAAACACGGCGTCGACAGGGAATTTATCGAACAGTCCGTCTTCGACCATCCGCCGTCCGCCGCCGGCACCTTCTTCGGCAGGTTGAAAAATCAAATGGATGGTGCCCGCAAAATTTCGCGTCTCGGATAGATAGCGGCCGGCACCGAGCAGCATCGTGGTGTGTCCGTCGTGGCCACAAGCATGCATCTTTCCCTCCTGCTGCGAGCGGTGCTCGAAGGTGTTCAGTTCCTCCATATTGAGTGCATCCATGTCCGCGCGCAGCCCGATCGCGCGGCCATTGTCGGGCTTCGCGCCCCGCAAGGTCCCTACCACGCCGGTGCCCGCCAAGCCCCGATGCACCTCGTACCCGAATTCAGCCAGCTTTGCCGCGACGAAATCGGATGTGTGGAACTCCTCGAAGGCGGTTTCGGGATGCATGTGGAGAGTGCGCCGCCACGCAGTCATCTCGTCATGAAAATCGGCAATCCGGTTGATGATGGGCATGGTCGACTCCTATTCCAGACTCGCCCGAGCAATCTAAGCAAGCGGGTGCGCGCGCTCTCTTCGCATCGGGGATCCATAGCCGCCGCTACATCAGGTCGCTTGCCGAGCGCAGAGGCTGACCCTAGCATACGCCGCACACGGAAATTTGCCATGCGCCGCGTGTGCGCACCGAACAACTGGCTAGTCGCTGATAAGCCTGAGGGAAGACAGAGATGCTGAGGAGTTTAGAGAACGAGCGATCGAGACGACAGGTGCTCGGATTCATCGGAAGCAGCGCGGCCGCTGGTGTCGCCTCGATCCGTTTGAGTTTCGCACAGGGCAGCCCGCAATCCGGACAGGTGCTTCCGCCCCTCCTGCTGGAGTCCTATCCTGATCAAATGACGGTCGAAGCCTCGCGTATCTATGCCCGAGAGCTTGCCGAGCTGGGGATTCAGACGGATCACAAGCCAGTTGCTTTCGGACAGATTCTCGGGAAGGTGTATGGCCGAAAGGACCTTGTGACCGCGATGATGGGTTTCGGATCTCCGGAGGAGCGTCTCGATCCCGATTTTTATCTGCGCGCCACCTACAGCACCGGAGGTCCATTCAACGCACCGCATTACAGCAACCCCGAGTTCGACCGGCTTGCAAAGGCGCAGCAGGAGGAAACCGATCCCACGAAGCGGCAAGAGCTCGTGGATCAGGCACAACGGATGCTGGCGGAAGACTTGCCATCCTGGAACATCTGTTCACGCGATGCAATCAATCCGGTCAACAAAAAGCTCTTCAAGAACTTCAAGCCGTCCAAGGCACTTGGTCTAGAAGTGTATCACGTCGCTCCCTACCTGGAGCTGGAACCCACAGGAAGCGTGAAGGAAGTAAACGTCGCCACGACGTTTCGCATGAGCTCGGCGCATCCTTTCACCGAACGCTCCGCCAACGGACGCGGTTATCTGCGTTTCATCTATGATACGTTTCTGCGCTACGACGGCGAATTGAACCTGAAGCCGTGGGCCGCAGAGTCCTATAAGCTGGTCGATCCGTCCACTTACGAGCTGAAGCTGCGTTCCGGCATGACATGGCACGACGGCAAGCCGGTCACCATAGAGGATGCCAAGTTCACCTTCGACTATTTGCTGAAATGGCGGCCGCCCTTCTGGGAATCCTTTCTGTCGCCGGTTAGATCGGCAGATATCGTCGATCCCTCCACGCTGCGGGTGAATCTTAACGCACCGTCGGCTACCTTCATCACGCTCAGCCTCGTTCAAATTGCGATCCTGCCCAGACACATCTGGGAAAACGTACCGGACAAGGTGGGGGTGAAAACGCCGATGGATTGGGACGCTCCGGGCAAAAGCGGAATGATCGGCAGCGGGCCTTTCAAGTTCGTTGGATTTGAGAAGGATGTCGACTGTTACATCCAGGCGAACAAGAGTCATTGGAGCGGCGGCCCCAAGATCGACGGCATTCACTACATTCAGGCGAGCGGCATCGAGCAGCTTGTCGGCGGAATGGAAGCTGGGAACATCCACATCGTCGGCGACGGTCTGACACTACCCGACGGCAACCGTCTGGCGCAGCGAAACGAAATTGAGCTGCTCACGACGAATTCGGGAACGGTCGTGAGCTTCTGGCTTGATACGACAAAACCTCCCTTCGGCGACAAGGCCTTCCGCCAGGCGATGTATCATGCCGTGCCGAAGAAGAAGATCATCGATGTGGCCCTCGGCGGCGCGGGTCAACCAGCCCGGCGTTCGCCGATTCCTCCCGTCTTCGAGACATGGATCCCCAAGGACTTGCCCGCAGACGAATACGATCTCGTCAAGTCCCGCAAGATCCTCAACGATGCCGGCTACAAATGGTCAGAGGGCAAGCTGGTTATGAAATAGCGTGGCCACGTCGCTGCCACTATCGCAGATCTCGATGAGATTGAAGCGCACGCGAAGCGTAGGGTGGGCAGAGGCGCGCGCTGGACATGTCTCGCCCCGCGGGCGAAATGATGCGCGCGCCTTTGCCCGCCCTAAGAGTAATTCGAGCGGGATCCGCTCTAGCGCGAGCCCGAACCGGCACACCGATGCGTCGATATATCTTTCGCCGCCTGCTCCAGAATGCATTTCTGTTGTGGGTGTTGACCTCGATGATGTTTCTGCTCTTCCGGGTTCTGCCCGGAGATCCGGTCTCGATCATCCTGTCCGCCGAACTATCGGAAGAATCCCGCCAGTCAATTCGCGATGCCTGGGGCCTCAGCCGGCCGCTCTGGAGCCAATACGTCACTTACATTTTGAACGTTGTGCACGGCGAATTCGGCATCTCGTTCCAATATCAGAAGCCGGTCTGGGATGTGCTTGGCGACAAGGTCGTCAACACGCTTGTCCTGATGATCCCTTCGACGGCCGCGGCGGTCGTCCTCGGGATATTGGCGGGAATGTATTTTGGCTGGCGGCGCGGTTCGCGTTTGGAGCGGCTCGGCGTCTTGTTGCCGCCAATAATCCGCGGCCTACCTGTCTTCTGGCTGGGGATACTCCTGCTGATGGCTTTTTCCTACGGGCTCAACTGGTTTCCCAACGGCGGCATGCGCTCGATGGGAACGTTCGTGACCAGCCGATGGCAGCTGTTCTTCTCCTGGGATTTTCTCTGGCACCTGACGCTGCCGTTCCTCTGCATGACCATTACCTCCTTGCCCGAACCGATGCTGATCATGCGCAGCAGCCTTCTTGAAACGAAAGGAGAGGATTACCTCGAACTCATCGAAGCAAAGGGAGTGAGCGAATGGGTCGTGCTCAAGCACGCCGCGCGCGGCTCGCTCTTGCCGGTGATGACGTGGGTGTTCCACATGTTCGGCTACGCAATGGCGAGCACAGTGGTGATCGAAATCGTCTTCGCCTGGCCGGGGCTCGGGCGTGAGATCGTGAATGCCGTCAACGCCTACGATTATCCGGTGATTCAAGCAGCTTTCTTCCTGATCTCGGCCATTATCATCTCGTTGAACCTTTTAATGGACCTCCTATACGGATTCCTTGATCCGCGTGTCGTAGTGCAATGAGAGCCGATTCTGCCAAATTGGATCACGGCATTGGCGCTGCTGTCGCAGGCAATGACTTCGGGCCAATCAGCCGCTTGCGCCGCAGCGGGCGCGTTGTCCGGGAGCTCGGGCGGGTCCTGCTGGCGGACGCTTATGGCCGCGTCGGCGTGGGCATTCTTGTATTCTTTCTTGTCCTTGCCATTATCGCGCCCACCCTGGCGCCGATGGATCCGTGGGCAAACAATTACCGCGCGAACGGCAGCTTGGCGCGTCTCGACGGCCCGTCCTGGCACCACCCGCTCGGCACCACCTTTTATGGTCAGGATGTGCTCAGTCAGCTCCTGCTTGGCACCCGGCAGACCATGCTTGTCGGTTTCGTGACCGCGGTTCTCATTGGTTTCATCGGCACCAATGTCGGACTGGTTGCCGGTTATTCCGGAAGGATCACCGACGATGTTCTTATGCGAGTTACGGATTTTTTCTATGCCATTCCGTTCCTGCCGTTCATGATCGTGATGGTCGCGCTGATCGGCCGCAGCCTCCCCGTGATTATCGCCTCGATGGCGTTCATCTTCTGGCGCACTGCCGCACGCGTGGTGCGTGCGCAAGTCCTTACACTGCGGACGAGGCCCTACGTGCTGGCTGCCCGCGCCAGCGGCGCCGGACATTTGCGGATCATGTACGTGCACATTTTACCTAACGTGCTGCCGCTTGGATTCCTCTATCTCATCTTCGGCGCAGCCTGGGCGATCCTGACGGAGTCCAGCCTGAGCTTCATCGGGCTCGGCGACCCGAATCATCTGAGTTGGGGTCTCATGCTGAACCAAGCCTTTGTGACCGGCTCGATCCGCTACGCCTGGTGGTGGGTCATTCCGCCGGGGTTGGCGCTGATGACCTTTCTGGCCAGCCTGTACTTCCTTGGCCGCGGTCTCGAGGAGCGAGCCAATCCCCGATTGCGTGATCACCCATGACGCTTGTCGAGCTCGATAGGTTGAAGGTGAAATTCCGCACGAGCCGGCGGGACCTGCACGCGATCGATAATGTCTCCTTTGCGCTGAGCGAGGGAGAGTCGCTCGGCCTTGTCGGTGAATCCGGTTGCGGGAAGACAACGGTTGCACGCGCTCTCCTGCGTATCCTTCCGGGAAATGCCGCCGCCACTGGTCGCATCCTATTTCGCGGGCGCGACCTCCTGGCCATGAGCCTCGACGAGATACGGCAGGTCCGCTGGCGCGAAATCGCGCTCGTCACCCAGAGCGCCATGAATGCCCTGGATCCCATCTATCGCGTGGGCACGCAGATCGTCGAAGCTGTCCGCGCACACGAGCGCTGCTCCCGTTCGGTCGCCTGGGAACGAGCCGAACGCTTGTTCAAGTTGGTTGGGCTCAAGGCGGAATGGGTTCGCCGCTATCCGCACGAATTCAGCGGCGGCATGCGGCAGCGAGCCATTATAGCCATGGCGCTCGCGCTCAATCCGCCGCTGATCATAGCGGACGAGCCGAGCACGGCGCTCGATGTCATCATGCAGGATCAGGTTTTCGCCGAGATCGATCGCATCCGAGCCGAACGCGGCACGGCGCTCATCCTGATAACCCATGATATCTCGCTGGTGGCGGAGAATTGCGACCGGATTGCTGTCATGTATGCCGGTCAGATTGCCGAGATGGCGTCGGCGAACGTAATTTTGGAGCGGCCGCTGCATCCCTACACAATCGGCCTGCTGAACGCCTCCGCGGATATTGCGCATCGCGGCATGGATCTGATCTCCATCGCCGGGGCTCCACCTGATCTGACGCACCCGCCGGCCGGCTGCCGGTTCGCGCCGCGCTGTCCGTTCGCGCGCGCAAAGTGCAACGAACCTCCGCCGTTGGTCGAGCATGAGGAGGGACACTGGGTTGCCTGTCACTTCGCAGAGGAGGCGCAAGCCTTCCGTCGGGCCGGAGCCGAGGCAAGCACGTGGGAGGCGGCTGCGGCGGCCACGGCAGCGGCATGAAGGGTGCCATTCTTCAGGTCCGCAATCTCAACAAGGCCTACCCAATGAAGACCGGCCTACTCGAGGAGGTATTTGCGTGGAAGCGCGAGGCCGCTGTCCGGGCGGTTGATGACGTCAGCTTCGATGTCAGCGCGGGGGAGGTGCTCGGGATAATTGGCGAGAGCGGCTGCGGCAAAACGACGACCGGTTTCGCCGTTCTGCGACTGATCGAGCCGTCGAGCGGAGGCGTTCGTTTCAATGGCGATCCGGTCCCTTCCGGCGGCAAGGGGATGCTGCGCTTCCGCCGCCAGGCACAGATCATCTTCCAGGACCCGTATCAGTCGCTCAACCCGCGCTTCACCGTGTTTGACACGGTAGCCGAGCCGCTCAGCATTCATGGGCTTGCTCGCGGCAACATGCGCGCGCAGGTCCTCGACACCCTGGATCAGGTGGGGTTGCGGCCGCCAGCTTCATTTCTGCACCGCTTCCCGCATGAGCTCAGCGGTGGTCAACGACAGCGTGTCGCGATCGCAAGGGCGATGGTTCTGCGCCCGCAGCTGCTCATTGCCGACGAGCCGGTCTCCATGCTCGACGTCTCCGTGCGCGCGGGTATCTTGCGCTTGCTGCGCTCTCTCAGCCGCGATGCCGGACTTTCGGTGATCTACATATCACATGACATCTCGACGGTGCGGTACCTGTGCGACCGGACGGCGGTCATGTATCTCGGACGGATCGTCGAAATCGGCTCTACTGACGCCGTTCTCCATACTCCCAAGCATCCCTACACCGCCGCGCTGCTTGCAGCGGTGCCGCGCATTGCGCCTCGTGCATGTCGTCCTCGCGTCAGTCTCGGCGGCGATGTTCCAAGCTCCGCGAAACGGCCGTCGGGCTGTGTCTTTCACCCGCGTTGTCCCCGAGTGTTTGACCCCTGTGCGACCACGGTGCCGCGCAAATTGTCGGTCGATAATGATCACGAGGTCGCCTGTCATCTTTACGATGGATCAGGCCGCTCACCGCAATGAGAAGCTCAGAGAAGATCAGATGAGGAAAATCGTTAAGCTGGAGGGCCGTCCACCTCAGGTCTTGGGGTCTCCCGCAGTGAAAGTTGCCGACTATGTTTTTGTCGGTGGGCAAATACCGGTCGATCCTGACCGGGGATTACTTGCCGAGGTACAGCGCGAGCCCGCGACCAATATTCCTGCTATCGCAGCAAGGTTTCAGTCAGAGTATATCCTCGATCGCAGCATGGAAATTCTCCAGGCGGCCGACTCGTCATTCTCCTGCGGCGTTCGCATCGACCAGTTTTGCACCCATCCGCGCGCCGCCTCACCCTACCTCGAAGCACGCGCCCGCCGGATTGAAACTGAAATCCGTCCCGCCAGCACGCATGTTCAGATCGACAATCTCCTCGCGCCCGGCGCGACGTGTGGCTTGCAAATGATCGCACTCACAGAGGCGGCCAAAGCCAAGAAGGAGGTCATCGTCGTTCCGGGCCTTCCGGCTTCGCCTGGCCCGCCCTTCAAGCCCGCACCGCATGGAACCGCCAGCGGCGACTTCATCTTCGTGACCGGACAGATCGCGCACGGGTTCAACGAGGCCGGGATAGCGCCTGAGGCACGCGTTGATCCAGAGACTTGGTACGGTTCTCCGATCAAACGACAGGCGGATGTGGCACTCGCGCGCTGCGCGAAGGTGCTCGATTACGCCGGCGCATCGATGAGCGATGTCGTTCGCGCCGATGTGTATCTCAATGATATTGACGATCGCTTCGAGCTTGAAGAAGTGTGGCGGAAGCACTTCCCGACCGATCCTCCCGCGCGCACCTACATCCCTACTGTCCGCCTTGGCGCGAAATCGTGCATCGTGGAGGTAAACGTGATCGCACTCAAGCCGAGGAGCGGATTGAAGAAGGAGACGATCACGGCCAAAAGTGTGCCCTTACCCGATGTTCACCATCCACATGCAGTCCGGGCGGGTGGCTTTCTGTTCGTGTCAGGCCTATGCGCGACGGATTTCAGGGGCGGACCTACTCCGCAAGCGCGCGTCAACGCCGCAGCGCCTTGGTTTCACTCCTCCGGAAAGAAGCAGACCGCCTTCATTCTCGACTGCATGGATGCGATCTGCCAGGCCGGCGGCGCAACCTTGAATGACGTTGTTTGGACTCAGAACTTTTATTCCCGTCCGGACGACCTGTTTCCATCCATGGAGGTATGGAACGAGAGATTCCCAATTGAGCCGCCCGCGACGCTTCTCGCCGGTGTGGGCAGGCCGGTGCTCAGCCAAGGCTGCACAATCTATATCGATGCGGTTGCAGCGGTTGACGGCTAGAGCATGATGAATTTAGGTTAAGTAGCCTGAGCTCCTGAAATAGTCGGCGCATTCCTCGGCCCGCGTGGCGAGCGTTTGTCCATTGCGCAGCAGCAGGGCACCTCACAACCAGATGAGGTTCGGATGGAGGACGACTTTCAAGATGGCTGGAACGACCACTGCCGGTCGGCTTGCGGCCTCGGGGCGCAGGCGACGCCGCTTTCCCAGCTCTCTGCTCACCCGCCCATGTCCCTCAACTTACCAGGGACAAGCTCGGCGGCTCTCTTTTGATATTCCTTCGCCATTCGGCGCAGCTGGGCAAGTTGTTCCGGGAGTTTTCGCAGGCGTCCTCGACGACGGCGAGCAAATACGGCGGGACAGGCCTTGTCCTCGTCATAAGCCAACGCTTTTGCCAAATGATGGGGGGCGACATCACGGTGGAGAGCGAGCTTGGCCGTGGATCGACCTTTACGATTCGACTGCCAAGGATTGTGGACGCTCCGAAGGAAGCGGTGCCTGTCAAGGCCGATAAAGTGATCGGATAGAGCTGCCGTTTGCTGCACGGAGGCACTGCGGAAACAAGAACGCTTAGACTGTCGGTCCAGTCGATAGGCAAATTGGAGTGGCGCAGAGCCATGGTGACGGAAGGCCCGGCGTGGCCGTGAGCGACTGTGTTGCCGATCACGGCCCTGCTGGCGCGCGGGGCTCCAGACCAGACCCGCCGGGGTTCATCCGGGCGAACATGCGCATCGCCCCGGTCCCCACGCTTCCCGAAATCCGACTTTACACAGCCCATCCAGCGAGCGGTCTTTGGCGTCTTGCCGAACTGGACGAGGATGGGTCCGGACCGTCGCCACCCTACTGGGCTTATCATTGGGCCGGCGGCGCGGCCCTGGCCCGCCACATCCTCGACCGGCCGGAGACGGTGACGGGTGGTCGCGTGCTCGACCTCGGCGCGGGTTCGGGCATCGTCGGCATCGCTGCGGCGAAAGCCGGAGCACGCGAGGTGATCGCGGCTGAGATCGATCGCTACGCCCTCGCCGCGCTCGGCCTCAACTCCGAATTGAACGGTGTCGAGATCACGGCGATCGGCGATGATCTCACCGCCGGTCCGCCGCCTCCGGTGAATCTCGTCGCGGTCGGCGACCTCTTTTATGAGCGTGCTCTCGCCGATCGGGTTACATCCTTCCTCGACCGTTGCCTCGCTGCCGGCATAAACGTGCTCATCGGCGACCCGGGTCGGGCCTATCTGCCGCGGCCGCGACTTCGCCTACTTGCCGAGTATCGGGTGTCGGACGTCGGCGAGGTCAAGGACGCCGCCATGAAGCCGAGCGCCGTGTTCTCGCTCGAGCCGGATTGTGCCTCGCTGGTGAGGCCGAGTATTGCGATATAAGCGCCGGCGCGAAAAAGGGCTGCGCCACGGCCAATGTGGAGCATGCACGATCCACGTGGATGGCAGACGGAGTGCTGTCCTCTTTGTCGCTGGCGGCGCAGGCGCGGGATTGATCTGAACCGGGAGGACAAT
>Ga0210406_10006403_pt1 | contig 12214 bp, 13 predicted proteins | sample IncBWC30MmetaG_FD_155454 | JGI IMG/M metagenome (GOLD analysis project Ga0210406, IMG submission 155454) | Forest soil microbial communities from Barre Woods Harvard Forest LTER site, Petersham, Massachusetts, United States - Inc-BW-C-30-M | ecosystem: Environmental > Terrestrial > Soil >...
CGTCGCGCACCTTGGCGCCGCGCTCCGAATACACCACTTCCGGCTTGCCCCAGGAGTTTTGCACGATGCCGACATCGCGGATCCACACGCCGTGCGAAAACCCTGTCCCCATGCCCTTGACGATGGCCTCCTTGGCTGCGAAACGCATGGCAAGGAATCGCACCGGGCGCGCGGTGCGCTCGAGCTGTGCGCGTTCCTCGGGCAGCAGCAAATGCTTGATGAAGCGTTCGCCATGCTTCTGATACACCCGTTCCACCCGATCAACCCGCAGAACGTCGATGCCGATGCCGAAAATCATGCGCTCACGAGCCCGCGCGTGCGCCGCGCATCAATGCCTTCATATCGCCCACGGCCTTACGCAGGCCGTCGATGATGGCGCGCGCGACAATCGAATGGCCGATATTGAGTTCGACGATTTCATTGATCGCGGCAACGGGTGCGACGTTGTGATAATTGAGGCCATGGCCGGCATTGACGGTCAGCCCCAGCGAGGCGGCGAACTTTGCCGCCGTGCGCAGGCGCTCGAATTCGCGCGCCTGTGCGCCACCGGCCGCATCGGCGTAGGCCCCGGTGTGCAGTTCGATGACCGGCGCACCGACGCGTCGTGCCGCTTCGATCTGCACCTGATCAGGATCGATGAACAGCGACACGCGGATGCCGGCACCGGCAAGCGCCGCCACTGCGTCCCGCACCCGCGCACTCTGGCTCGAGACATCCAGTCCGCCCTCGGTGGTCACTTCTTGGCGGGACTCCGGCACCAGACAGGCATCCTGCGGCCGCACTTGCAGCGCGATTCGGGTCATTTCGTCGGTCACCGCCATTTCCAGGTTCATGCGTGTCTGCAGCGCTGAAGCTATCGCGGCCACATCCCGATCCTGAATGTGGCGCCGGTCCTCGCGCAGGTGCAGTGTGATGCTGTCGGCACCCGCCTCCTCGGCCACGAGTGCCGCATACAACGGGTCGGGATAGCGGGCAAGGCGTGCTTGGCGCAGCGTGGCCACGTGATCGATGTTCACGCCCAGCGCAATGCTGCCGTGAAGAACAGGCTCGCTCACGAATGCTCCTGGCGCGGCGGCTCTCGATGACGCAATGCCAGCATGACTTCGCGGGACTTCAATGCGCGGCCATCCAAACAGACATCGATCGCCGCGCGCAGCACCCGCTTCGCATCGCGCAGCGAGCGCGCGTCATCGAAGCTCTCCGCCTGCAAATCAGCCAGCGAGCGGCCGTAAATCGCGCCGGGTGCCTCAGCCACGCAGAGCTGTGGCCCGCTCTGCAGCGCAAATCGATAGTATTTATCCTGCTCCACCGGCAGCCCATCGCCGGTCTGTGACAGCTCCAATCCATAGCCCAGCTCATTCAGCAAGCGCTTTTCAAAACGGCGCAGCGTGGGCTCCTCGACCTCGCCGCCGCAAAGCGCCTGCATGCAGGAGGCGTAGGAAAAAAATATCTCCGGGTGCGGATCGCGGCGTTCGGTCAGCTTCAAGAGCAGTTCGTTCAAATAGAAACCGCTCATCAGACGCTCGGGCTTGAGGCTGGTCATCAGGCCATCGGTTTCCGCGGTCACGAGCTGACACGCTTCGGAGGTGCCGGACCAGGAGACCAGCAATCGTTGAAAGGGCCGCAAAACGCCCTTGAGCGCCGATTTCGGCCCGTTGGCGCCGCGCGCGAACAGCGTGAGCCGTCCGTGCTCGCTGGTGAACACTTCCACGATGCGGCTGGTGTCCCGATAGGCGTATTGGTGCAATACGTAGGCTGGAGCCAGCCATACGCGCCGCCCGGACGGCCGGCCCGCGCTCTTCACAACGTGTCGAACCCAAATTGGCGCAATGCCATCTCGCTGTCGGCCCAATTTTCCTTGACCTTGACCCAAAGCTCCAAATGCACCGAGCGCTGCCACAAGTCGTTGAGTTCAATGCGCGCCAGGCGGCCGATTTCCTTCAACCGTTCGCCGCCCTGGCCGATCACAATGGCTTTCTGACTGGCGCGCTCGACCCAAATGACCGCGTTGATCATGATCCGATTGTCTTCATCTGCGAAGCGCTCGATTTGCACATTGATGCCGTAAGGCAGCTCTTCGCGCAGCTTCAAGGTGAGCTTTTCACGCACGATCTCCGCAGCATGAAACGGCTCATCGCGATCGGTGAGGACATCCGGCGCGAACAGCGGCGGCGATATCGGCAGCCTCGAGCCCACCAGTTTGACCAACCGATCCAGATTATCCGACTCGAGAGCGGAAATTGGAATGATTTCCGAAGCCGGGACGCGCTGCGTCATGTCCTCCAGAAAGGGCAACATCTGGTCCTTGGGGAACACACGGTCGACTTTGTTGACCACCAGGAACAGCGGTTGCTTCAAACCCCTCACCCGCTCCCACACCCACAGGTCCTCGTCGGTGAAACGCATCGCTTCGATCACGAACAGCACGACGTCGGCATCTTGAGAGGAGGAGATGGCGACGCGATTCATATACTGATTCATGACGCGTCGCGTCGCTTCATGCAGGCCCGGCGTATCCACCAGTACCAACTGAGCCTCCGGTCGATTCACCACCCCTAGAATTCGGTGCCGCGTGGTCTGCGGCTTCGCGGTAACGATGCTCACCTTGCGCCCCACCAGCGCGTTCACCAACGTGGACTTGCCGACATTGGGCCGCCCGACGATGGCAACATGACCGGCGCGGAAAGTGGGCTCGCTCATAGGTGCTCGCGTATCTCGGGGGGCAGAAGGTCAATGACTTTCGCCGCGGCCAATTGTTCCGCGCGGCGGCGGCTCGCGCCCTCGCCCACGGCGGCGACGCCGAATACGGGAACTTCGCACGTGACGGTGAACGATTGCGAGTGCGGATTGCCCCCCACGGCCGTCAAGGTGTAGGTCGGCAGGGCGAGACCGCCTGCCTGCAACACTTCCTGCAGCCGGGTCTTCGGATCCTTCAAGGCGTCGGCCGCGGGCAAATCCGACATTTTTGGGCCGATGATGCGCACAACGGCCGCGGCGGCCGCATCGAACCCCGCATCCAAGAATATGGCGCCCAAAATGGCCTCGAGTGCGTCCGCCAGGATGGAAGCGCGGCGGAAACCGCCGGATTTCAGCTCCCCCGGCCCGAGGCGTAGATATTCCCCCAAACCCAAATCGCCGGCGATCTGCGCCAGGGTATCGCCGCTCACCAGCGAAGCCCGCAAGCGCGACAAAGCGCCTTCGTCCGCGAGCGGGTGCGCATCGAAGAGCATGCGCGCCACGGCACAGTTGAGAATCGAATCGCCCAGGAATTCCAGGCGCTCGTTATGCTCGGCGCCGGCACTGCGATGGGTCAGCGCCGCATGGCACAGCGCAGGCGTCGCAAAGTCATGGCCGAACGATCGTTCGATCCAGCTCGACAGGTCGTCGGACTTGCGCAGCGGAATCACCGCACCTTCACTGTTTTTTCGAAATGAACACTCAGCGACACGTTGGCCACATAGGGCACGGCATCGTCGTAAGCCACGTGCATCTGCACGCCGCCGTCGTCCTTGGTGATCTCGATATCCTTCGCATCGACGCCGGTAGGGTCGTCGATGGTGAAATGCCGGTCGATTAGCCCGCGTATCGCTGCGGGGTCGGGGTTGTCGCCCTTGATTTCGGAGGCCACGGCATCCATGGCCTTCGCGACCTTCATGTAGTTCAGGTACAGAGGCGCGAGCCGGATGCCGGCATACACCACCACGCCCACCAAGGCGAGAATGCAGAGCAATCCGATGAATGTCACGCCGCGCTGGTGCCTTTGCATAAGATCCTCCCTAAAAGAGCCCCTATTCAATCTTATTCCCGACCCTTCTCCAGAGAGGTCCGTCACGAGTATCGAGATTAAGCCAAATTCGGACCGCTTTACCCACTAGATTCTGCTCCGGAACGAAGCCCGGCGCATCCGGTTCGTCGAGCCAGCGGCTGTCCTTGCTGTTGTTGCGGTTATCGCCCATGAAGAAATAATGCCCTGCCGGCACCACCCATTCCCCGGTTTTGACGCTGCCGTTGGCAAACATGATTTGATGGCGCTTGGCGTCGAGCTGCTCGAAAGCCGTCGGCACACCGGTGTAGTTCCACAGATCCTGCTTCGGCCCGGTATAGATCGGCCCGCGAGTCTGGGACATGGGCTTATCGTTGACGTACAGCTGATTGTTTTCATCGACTCGAATGCGGTCCCCCGGCAGCCCGACCAGTCGCTTGATGTAGTTGATTTTAGGGTTGGGCGGCAGCCGGAACACGATCACATCGCCGCGCTGGGGAGTGCCCGTTGCGAATACCAACGTATTCGTGACCGGCAGGCGCAACCCGTAGGAATACTTGCTGACGAATATGAAATCGCCATCGAACAAGGTCGGCATCATGGAATCGGACGGGATGCGAAAGGGCTCGAAAAGGAACGAGCGGATGACCAGCACCAAGATGATGACCGGAAAGAATGAGCGTGCATATTCGACGGCGAGCGGTTCGCGCACCCGCTCGGCCGGCGTGCCGGCGGAGGCGGCGGCAATTTTGCGGTGGCGTGCGAAGAACAGCTGATCCGCCGCCCAAATGATCCCGGAGACCGCGCCGACGACCACCAGCATGAGACTGAAATCCACAGCCTCGTATTTGAACAGCCGCCATAGCATGGCCAGCGCAAGCCCCACCAGCGCATAGCCTGCCAATTTCGGCAGCAGCGGTTCGTCCGCGCTCGATGCGCCGGGATCCCGCTTCGGCCTCAAAAACCAACCGTCGATCAAAATCACCAGAACGCAGATAACGCCTGCGCACAAGAGCCCTACGAAAATACGATCGCCATCATTCACGAAATACCCCCAAACTCATTCAAATTGTAGGCCGATCAATTGGCTTTTTTGCCGACTTGCAATACCGCAAGAAACGCCTCTTGCGGGATCTCGACCTGGCCGACCTGTTTCATGCGCTTTTTGCCCGCCTTCTGCTTCTCGAGAAGCTTGCGCTTGCGCGTGATGTCGCCGCCGTAGCATTTGGCCAGGACATTCTTGCGCATCGCCTTGACGCTGGCGCGTGCAATGATATGGCTGCCGATCGCCGCCTGCACGGCGATGTCGAACATCTGCCGCGGTATCAGCTCCTGCATCTTGTCGACCAGTTCCCGCCCGCGGTTGTACGAGTTGTCGCGATGAACGATGAGGGACAGCGCATCGACAGGCTCGCCGTTGATCAAGACATCGAGCTTGACCAGGGGCGCCGCCTGAAAATGGCTGAATTCGTAGTCGAACGACGCGTAGCCGCGACTCGAGGACTTCAAGCGATCGAAAAAATCCAGCACGATCTCGGCCAGCGGCAACTCGTACTGCAGCGACACCTGGCTGCCCAGGAACAGCATCTTTTTTTGCACGCCGCGCTTCTCGCTGCACAGCGCCAGCACTGCTCCCACATGGTCCGGGGGCACCAAAATATTAGCGATGATGATCGGTTCGCGAAGCTCCGAAATTCGATCCTGGGGGGGTAGTTTCGACGGGTTGTCGATATTGATGACCGATCCGTCGGTGAGCAGCACTTCGTAAATGACGGTCGGCGCGCTGGTGATCAGATTCAGGCTGTATTCGCGCTCCAAGCGCTCCTGCACGATGTCCATGTGCAGCAAGCCCAAGAAGCCGCAGCGAAATCCAAACCCCAATGCGGTGGAAACCTCCGGCTCGTAGTGCAGAGCGGAGTCATTGAGTTTCAGCTTCTTGAGCGCATCGCGGAATTGTTCGTAATCATCGGAACTCACGGGGAACAACCCGGCAAAGACTCTCGGCTGCACTTGTTTGAAACCGGCGAGCGGTTCCTTGGCCGGGTTTTTTTCCAGCGTGATCGTGTCTCCCACGGGGGCCCCATCGATCTCTCTGATTCCGGCAATGACGAAACCCACTTCCCCGGTCTCGAGCGACTCTCGAGTCACGGGTTTGGGCGAGAACCGACCAAGCTTGTCGATCTGGTGGCTGCGGCCCGTCGACATCACCCTGATCTTTTCTCCGGTGCGCAGCGCGCCGTTCATGACCCGCACCAAGGAGACCACGCCGACGTAGTTGTCGAACCAGGAATCGATGATCAATGCCTGTAAGGGTCCGTCCGGATCGCCCTTGGGGGCCGGTATGCGCTTGACCAATTGTTCCAGCAATTCAGGAACACCGAGACCGGTTTTTGCGCTGACCAAAGCCGCGTCTTCGGCCGGGATGCCGATGATCTCTTCGATTTCGTGAATGACCTTTGCCGGATCGGCCGAGGGCAGATCGATTTTGTTGATGACCGGCAGCACCTCCAGACCCTGCTCCAATGCGGTGTAGCAGTTGGCGACGCTCTGCGCCTCCACGCCCTGAGCGGCATCGACCACCAGCAACGCTCCCTCGCAGGCCGCCAGCGAGCGCGAAACCTCATAGGAAAAATCCACATGCCCCGGGGTATCGATGAAATTGAGTTGGTACACCTCGCCGGTAACCGATTTGAAGCCCAGGGTCACGCTCTGGGCTTTGATGGTAATGCCGCGCTCCCGCTCCAGATCCATGGTGTCGAGCACCTGGGCCTGCATCTCGCGCGCATCCAGTCCACCGCATTCCTGAATGAAGCGATCAGCCAATGTCGATTTGCCGTGGTCAACATGAGCAATGATGGAAAAATTACGGATATTCTTCATCGACGCCGGGAGCCTGCCTTGAGTGATTCGCGTGAGCCCGGTGGGTGGGCAAACCGGGCATTATACCGGTCGGCGGTGATGCGCGAGGGTCTTATCCACCTCTTGTGGGTCCAGCCGGCCATGACAGACCAATTCGCCCGCGAAAAGCAGCACGGGGATTTTGTGGCCGTAGCGCGCCTGCATGGCGGGGTTGAGATCAACGTCGATCACTTCAATGGGTATCCCACGCGCCGCCGGCAAGGCAGCAAGCTCGCTCAACATCTCCTCGCAAAGGCCGCACCCAGGGCGTGAGTACAACGAGAATCGCATGGCTGGGAGCAATTGGGGCTAGTGGTGGGGTAGCTCGCCGCCGCTATAAATCTTTACGGAGTGGGCGATGAACTCCACCGTTTGAGCGGGAACCTCGCCAACCGCCGTCACTTGGTGGCCCTGTACCACCGTGGAGAACGCGTACCCCGAACCTACTCGCGCCAACCCCTGCATGGGAGGCTCGGCCTGGTTGTCGGGCGCCGCGGCAGCTCCGGGCGCCGCGGCAACTCCGGACGCCGTTGAGCGCTGCTCTTCGACGAACACGGACACGGTGGCCAGTCCGTCTGAATACACCAAATGACTGGCCGGCGTGGAGGCGTCTCCCAATGTCTGGGCACCTTGAACGGTCAAGCGAAATCCCGGCGGCAACTCGCTGGCGCGATACGCCGCCAGCGCGGCAGACGCACTGTCAGCCGAGGGACCCTGGCGCACCCAGCGCATGCCCTCGGTACGCACCGTGGGCGCCAGATCGCTATCGGGAATGCTTTCGGGCATCTCCAGACGCGCGAAGAAAATCTGCTCGATGACGTGACCGCGCGAATCGCACAGCTGGGTCTTCAGGGGCATCGCCGTCTTTTCGTCGAGCCACAGGCGGTAGCCAAACCGGAATTGATCCTTCGGGTTGACGGCGATCACTCGCGCGGGGCGCCCGAGAATACGGGTTGCCGGCAGCGCTTCGATGCGATAGAAATTGCCAACCGAGGCGTCGAATTGCGGCAGCGAACCCAAAAATGGACCCCTATCCTGCCGCGGCTCAACCAGCACGGTATGCTGATCGGGTAGATAGCAGGTCAACTCGTCGTTCGCGCGTATGAACTCTCGCCCCGAGCCATCCAGCGACTGCAGCCGTTCCGTGACCCGCCCGCCCCGCACCCGATGGACGACGCGCATGGTCTCGACCCGGCCCTCGCTCAAATGAAAGAATGTACCCTCGTAGTTGCGAGTGGCCAGCGCCTTGTTCATTTTCTGCAGCCATTCGAGCGAGTCATCGGCGCCTTCGCAAAGCTGCGGAACGCTGCTCAGCAACGCGCACGTCAATGCGCACGGCACCACCCAATAGGCGCGCGTTTGCCGGGATCGCGTCATGGAGCGACGCGGACCTCCGGCGTCAAGACGGGCTGCGTCACGCGTTGCATGGGTCGCAGCTCCGACTCATCCTCTTCGATGAGCAAATCGGCCAGTACACTGCGCTGCCCCAGCCCCGAAGAGTACTTGCTGTGTGCGAATACATAGTTGGTCAATCGGGCGGAGCCCACCGCCAACGGTGCATCTGCCGGGCTCGCGGGCACGGTGTAAGAGAGCGGTTCTCGCGGACCCCCGCCACCCTGGAGAGAGGCGTTTTGCGCCGCAACCACGTTCGACGCAACCCGGTTGCTCTGGGCCGTGACCGTATTGCTCTGGGCTGTCATCGCGTTGCTCTGGGCCGTGCTCTGGGCCGTGACCGCCGAAGCGCCGGGTCGACCCGGAGAGATCGCGCGTTGTTGGAGGGCAACGATGGCGACCGCTGCGACGCCGGCGGCAACCGTGACTCCGGCCAGGGGCCGCCACCAGCGCGCGGCGCGAGATTGTTGCGCATGCGCTGCAACCTGCGACGGTTCGCCGTCAATCGCCAGGTTCACACGCGAGGCAAAGCCGCCGGCCAAAATATGGGAACCCTGGCCGCGCAGTGCCTCGCCTATCATTGCGTACCGGCCGAAACTCTCGCGCAGCTCGGCGTCCCGGGTCAAACGCTTCAACAGTAGCTCGGTTTCAGCGTTCGGCAGCTCGCCATCGAGAAATGCCGAGACTTGTTCAAGAATTTGTTCGCTCATGTGTCCTCGGGGCGGCCCAAGCCGCCATCAAAAATCGGTCGTAGCTTTTTGTCAATCGCCTCGCGCGCTCTGAATATTCGTGAGCGCACCGTGCCCACCGGACAGTCCATGGTTTGGGCGATGTCCTCGTAGCTCAGTCCTTCCAGTTCTCGAAGCACGATTGCCGTGCGCAGATCCTCCGGCAGGTTTTCGATCGCTCGATTCACCGTATCGCGAATCTCATCGGTGAGAAGCAGCCCCTCGGGCGTCTCGGATTCGGCCAGCCGGGCGTGCAAATCGTATTGTTCGGGGTCCTGCAAATCCAGATCGTAATCCATGGGGCGCCGCTTGGTCGCGACCAGGGCATTCTTCGCAGTGTTGATCGCGATTCTGTAAAGCCAGGTGTAAAACGCACTATCGCCGCGAAACGACTGCAACGCACGGAATGCTTTGACGAAAGCCTCCTGTGCGATGTCTTCGGCCTCGGTTGCATCGTGCACGTAACGCATGATCAGCTTCAGCACCTTGTGCTGGTATCGCAGGACCAATAAATCGAACGCCGCGCGCTCGCCGCGCTGGACTCTTTCGACCAGTTTGAGGTCACTCTCTTCGACGCTCATGGGTGATCACAAACCGGCGAGCTTAAAACCCAGCCTGTCGCGATAGACCCAGCCTTTGGGGAAAAGTTCGACATTTCCCGCGTCGGGGCGATTAAACGTGAGGTTGCGCACACGGAGTAGATTCTAACAGCGGTACCGGGGCGTATTAGCGCCCGGCAGGCGGGTTTGCGGTTATCCGCGCGATCAAGACCGCAAGGTGCTCAGGCGGGCGTTCCGACCCCAGGCAATAGGCATAAATCACCGGATCCTGGGTGTCCAACAAGTGCCCGAACGCCTTCTGCTCCTCGGTTGAGGCTGTGCAATAGCACTCATCGAGGTAGCGCGTCAGCAAAATGTCGAGCTCTTTCATTCCCCGGCGGCAACGCCATCGCAATCTGCCTAGCTCGGCCGTCATCAATGGCGCCGGTCGACCATCATTTGCTTGATCTCCGCAATCGCCTTGGCCGGGTTCAGATCCTTGGGGCAGGCCTCGGTGCAGTTCATGATGGTGTGGCAGCGATAAAGCCGGAACGGATCCTCGAGATCATCCAGCCGCTCCCCTGCCGCCTCGTCGCGGCTGTCGACGATCCAGCGGTAAGCGGCCAGCAGGGCCGCAGGCCCCAAGTAGCGATCACTGTTCCACCAATAGCTCGGGCAGCTCGTGGAACAGCAGGCGCATAGAATGCAAGCCGAGGGGCGGTCCACCTTTTCCTGGTCCTCTTTGGACTGCAGGCGCTCAGTGTCGGGCGGCGGCGGCGTGCGCGTCCGCAGCCAGGGCTTGATGGAGGCATACTGAGCATAGAAGTTGGTCAGATCGGGCACCAAATCCTTGATGACCGGCATTTGCGGCAGCGGGTAAATCCTGATGTCGCGTTTGACGTCGGCACAGGCGCTGATGCAGGCCAGCGCATTCTTGCCGTCGATATTCATGGCGCAGGAACCGCAGATACCTTCGCGGCACGAGCGGCGAAAGGTAAGCGTCGTATCGATCTCGTTCTTGATCTTGATCAGGGCGTCCAATACCATCGGGCCGCAGTGATCCATATCGATTTCGTAAGTATCGAGCCGCGGATTCTCCTTCGCATCCGGATCGAAACGGTAGATCTTGAAAACGCGGACATTCTTCGCGCCTGAAGGCGCCTTGTATACACGCCCGTCTTTGCGTACTTTGGAATTGGCCGGAAGGAAAAACTGAGCCATCAATGTTCCTCAATAGGTGCGCGCTTTGGGCGGAATCGATTCGACCTCGTCGGTCAAGGTATTCAAGTGCACGGGGCGATAGTCGAAGCGGCTGACACCGGAGGAATCGACCCAGCAAAGGGTGTGTTTCAGCCATTTCTGATCGTCCCTGTTCGGAAAGTCCTCGCGCGCCTGCGCACCGCGGCTTTCCTTGCGATTCTCCGCCGAATGCAGCGTCGCGACCGCTTGTCCCAATAAGTTATCCAGCTCCAATGTCTCGATCAGATCGCTGTTCCACACCAGGGAACGATCCGCGACCTTGACGTCGGCGAACGAGTCGAACACCTGCGCGAGCTTGCGCTTGCCCTCATTCAAGCTCTCGGCTGTGCGAAACACGGCGGCATCGCTCTGCATCACCCGCTGCATCTCCAAGCGAATATCGGCGGTGCGCTGCGAGCCCTTCGCATTGCGCAGTCTCTCCAGGCGCTCGATGGCCGGCGTCGCGGCATCCGTTTTGAGCGCGCGATGGGGCATTCCCGGCTTGAACAGGTGCGCACAGTGCTGTGCGGCTGCGCGGCCGAAAACCACGAGATCAAGCAGTGAATTGGACCCCAAGCGGTTCGCGCCATGCACCGAGACACACGCTGCCTCGCCCACCGACATCAGCCCGCGCACCAGACTCTCGCCGGCCGCCGTCCTCGTGACGACTTCTCCCTGCACATTGCAAGGGATGCCGCCCATGTTGTAGTGCACGGTCGGCAGCACGGGAATCGGTTCTTTGGTGACGTCCACGCCGGCGAAGATGCGCGCGGTTTCCGCGATGCCCGGCAATCGCTCTTTGATCACCTCGGGGCCCAGGTGTTCCAAATGCAGATCAATATGGTCCTTGAGCTTGCCGACGCCACGCCCCTCGCGAATCTCGATGGTCATCGAGCGGCTGACGACATCGCGGGATGCCAGGTCTTTGGCGTTGGGCGCATAGCGCTCCATGAACCGCTCGCCCGCGGAATTGGTCAGATATCCACCCTCGCCTCGCGAGCCTTCCGTGATCAGGCAGCCGGCGCCGTAGATGCCCGTGGGATGGAATTGAACGAATTCCATGTCCTGCAAGGGCAGTCCGGCACGCAGTGCCATGCCGCCGCCATCCCCTGTGCAGGTATGCGCTGAAGTACAGGAAAACCAGGCGCGGCCGTAGCCGCCCGTGGCCAGTATCACCTGGTGCGCTCTGAACCGATGCAACGTGCCATCGGCCATGTCGAGCGCTACCACACCGCGGCACTCGCCATTTTCCATAATGAGGTCGAGAGCGAAGTACTCGATGAAGAAACTGGCCTCGTGTTTCAAGGACTGTTGATACAACGTGTGCAGCATGGCGTGACCGGTACGATCCGCCGCAGCGCAGGTCCGCTGTGCAATTCCCTTGCCGTAATGGGTGGTCATGCCGCCGAACGGCCGCTGATAAATGCGCCCATCCTCGGTGCGCGAGAAGGGCACGCCGTAGTGTTCGAGTTCGATGACTGCGGCCGGCGCCTCCTTGCACATGAATTCGATCGCGTCCTGATCACCGAGCCAATCCGAGCCCTTGACGGTGTCATACATATGCCAGCGCCAGTCATCGACACCCATATTGCCGAGGGCCGCCGAAATTCCTCCCTGCGCCGCCACCGTATGACTGCGCGTGGGAAACACCTTGG
>Ga0210406_10006404_pt1 | contig 12214 bp, 11 predicted proteins | sample IncBWC30MmetaG_FD_155454 | JGI IMG/M metagenome (GOLD analysis project Ga0210406, IMG submission 155454) | Forest soil microbial communities from Barre Woods Harvard Forest LTER site, Petersham, Massachusetts, United States - Inc-BW-C-30-M | ecosystem: Environmental > Terrestrial > Soil >...
CGCCTAAGTATATTTTCCTCCGCCACATACAAATGAGATCCGCAGCCATGCAGAGACGAGCAGCTGGCAGTCCGCCAACTACCGATGCCGACTACATCTGCGTCGCGGCGGATCTGCTTTCAAAGATGATGTCCGAGCTTCAGTCACTGGAATTGACTAACCGGCGTCTTACGCTCGCCATGGCGTCCACCGGGCATGATCTTCGACAACGGTTGCACATGTTGTTGGGAACTGTCGAGCTTCTCACCTCAACGCATGATGAGGTCCGAAGCGCCGAATTGGGTCGACGCGCTAAATCGCTTATCTTTCGATTGGCAGGAGAGTTGGAACAACTTGCGGTCCAAGCGGAGCGGGAAGAACGCCCGGCCGCCCCTTCGGCACAATGTTTCGGTATATCGAAACTTCTAGGGGAGATTAAAAATGACTGGGAATCTGAAGCGGTAGCGAAGTGTCTAAGGTTTAGTGTCGATCAGGCAGATTGCTTAGTGGAGAGTAACCGGCGTCTCTTGGCTGTCATCATGAACAACGTGGTTGGAAATGCCGTGAGACACACCACCCAAGGAGAAGTGACGGTTGCGTCAGCGATCCGAGGTAAACATCTGATTCTGGCGGTGTCCGACACCGGTCCCGGAATCTCCGAGGAAGACTTGCGCCGGTCATTCAGCCTCTGCTCACGCATCGGCGGACTGAATGGGACTCGGACTTTCCATCGCACGAAAAACAGCAGAGATATTGGGTCATGAGTTCGAGGTATTGACGAGCTTGAATGCCGGCACCTGCGTTCGTCTCTACATACCCCTTGCGGCGCCACCGCAAATACAACTCGCCGTTTGATGTGAAAGCCGACTGTCCTCTCTTTGCTGCGACGTTAAGGGCTTTGCCGGCATCGTAAGCAATCGAGTATGACTGGCAGCCTGGCCCGCCACTCTCGCGTGGCCCATGAGATAGGTGAGTAGCTCCGGGAGCGTCGGTACCCGACGAAGCCACCGATTCCGCTCATACGTCGGGTAAGAGACTTAGAGCCGGAAACTAGTGATGCACGGTGATCGAGGGATCCAAGAGACTCAACGCTTCGGCCGCTGTAGTTTTACCCGTTCTGTCGATATCGTCGCTGGAGTACGAGCGCCCATAGCCGCGGCAACTCGACTTGGACGCGACGTGGCTGCCTGTTTCGGTCAGGCAGTTAGGGTCCTTGATCGCCGCTGAGGCTGGGGGTTTTGAACCCGGGTTCTGCGGCGTTGCTGCACAGCCGAAGAGCACCAGTCCCGAGACGATTACACTGAGAAATCGCACTGTGACGCTCATAGTACCTCCTGCGCGCTCATACTACCTCTGCGTGGGATCATTCTACGTCAACCCCCCTGGCACGCAACTCGGTCCCTGGGCCGGCACCGCGCAGCGGTTCTAGCTGAAAAGCCGAGCACGGCCTGGCGAAAGCATACAAAATTCGACCATGGTTGGTGCAAATTCCCCGCAATGGCCGGAGCTGCCGACTGCCGGCTGGCAAGCCACCTACGATACGCTGCACATGTGGGCGCAGATCGTGGGTAAGACCCGGCTGGCGTTGGCGCCGATGGAAAACCATTGGTGGCAGGTGGCCCTTTACGTCACGGTGCGCGGCTTGACGACATCACCGATGCCGCACGCCAATGGCACGGCGGCCGTCGACTTTGATTTCATTTCGCATGAACTGATCGTGCAAACCAGCGACGGCGCCCGGCGCTCGTTTGGGCTGACCGCCATGACGGTGGCGGATTTTTTTGCCCGATATTTGGGTACGCTTCGGGAGCTTGGGATCGATCCGGGCATCTATCCATCGCCGGTGGAAGTCGAAATCGCGCTACCGTTTGCACAGGACTTTACGCATGCCGGTTATGCTCGCGACGCCGCTCATGCCTGTTGGCAAATCCTCGTTGATACGCAGCGCGTGATGGCCAGATTTCGCAGCGGTTTTACCGGAAAACAGAGTCCCATCCATTTTTTTTGGGGTAGCTTCGATCTCGCGAGCACGCGCTTCTCGGGACGGCGTGCGCCAAAGCACCCCGGCGGGGCGCCGCACTGCCCGGATCGGGTCATGATCGAAGCGTACTCGCATGAATGCAGCAGTTGTGGGTTTTGGCCGGGCGACGAAACGCACCCGCCGGCATATTACGCTTACGCCTATCCGGAACCCCCCGGCTATGCGCAGCGCGTAGTCGAACCCGCTGCTGCAGGCTTCGACCTGAAGGCGCGGGAATTTTTGCTGCCGTACGAAGCGCTGCGCGCCACAGCGCAACCGGACGAGGTGCTGCTGAGGTTCTTCCAAACCGCTTATGAGGCCGCGGCCGATCTTGGGCGCTGGGACCGGGCAGCACTCGATCGCAGCACCTAGGGTGATGCGCGGACGGCATCAAACACGCTCGAAACGGGCGACGGTTTCAACGTGATCGGTGAAGGGCATGAGATTGAATGCGGCGAGCCCCGTGAGACGCAGCCTGCCGCGCGCGGTGAGTTGCTCCGTGTCATTGAGCAGCGATTCCAGCCCACAGCTGACATACAAGAAGCGCTCGGGTGGCCGCTCGCCGAGGTACTGCCACAGCTCGGGGTCCAGACCTTTTCGTGGCGGGTCGGCGATCACCACCTCAGCGTCGCAAGCCGCCAGGCAGGCTGCGCCTGCGGGACCGGGGATGACCGAAACCTTTGCTCTATCCGCCGCGTCAAGCTGCGCGAGACCGAGATCGAGCCCGCGCAACGAGTGCCGGCCGACTTCGTTCATGCGCATCTCGGCGGCGCGGGCCAATACGGACAAGCCAATGGCCCCCACACCCGCGTAATACTCGGTGACTCGCGCACCCTGCGGAATTTGCGTGCGCACGTGCTCGATGATGTCCTGTGCGATGTCGAGATTGTTTTGCCCAAAGGCACCCGGTGGGTAGTGAACCGCCGCGCCGCCAAAGTGTTCCACCACGCTTTCTGTGCCGCACCACTTATGGAACACGGGACCGAGGATGGTGTTGGAGCGTTCAAGGTTGGCATTGAACCACAAGCTGTGCAGGTCGCTGCCAAGCCGGTCTCGGATCAAATCCAGGCATGCACTCATGGGTTCAGGCGTAGCGCTGTTGGCAACCATGATGATCTGCGCAGTTTGCGAGCTGCGCTCCACCACGACTTGCAGGTAGCGCGCCAACCCCAGGTGTGCGCCATCCGAGTAGCTGCTCACCCGGGTCTCGACCAAGGCGCGGCGCACGACGGCAGCCACCCGGTTGATCAAGGAGTGCTGAATACTGCAGTTGGGAATGTGAACGACCCGGTGGGTGCCCAGTTCAAACAGACCGACCTTGGGCGAGTTCAACCGGCCGCGGATGGCAAGGCGCGCACGCAGCCGAAATCCGGCAGTCTGCCCGGACACGACCGAGACTGCGGGCAACCCGTGGGCCCGGGCCAGCTCATCGAGCAGACCGCGCGCCCCTGCGGCAATTCCCTGCTCACCGAACCGCGGACACCCCGGGCAAGGCGGTCGATGCGGGCACGACGTCCATTCCTTGGATTGCCCCGGATTTCGCGCGTTCGACAATGATTCACATCTTCATATCTTGCGGCGGCAGTTCGAGGATTCGATTGCCGATGCTGGATATCATCCTAACGGATCTACCGAGGAAGCGCACCGAGGGGATCATTCATGTCGGGGCGGGCATTCGCCATAAGGGCCCAGTCCTGAGGAGCAATGCTCTCAAAAAGCGAGTTCATCATTTGCTTACGAGCCTCGAGTACGATCAATGCTCTGCTCGCCATGGCGGAAATGTCCGGATTTTTGATCCTTTGCCCGCGCCGATACAGAATGGCTGCCTTCTGATATGCGTCTACGATGCTCAGCGCATAGGCTGAATCGAAATCGCCGGCGCCTTTTTCATTCATTTGCTCAACGACGCGACGATTTACCTCATCCAAATCACCCGGCACCGCCAAGCCTTTGCGCGCGGCGATGTGGGCGATGTCTGCGAGGGTCTTGCCGCAGTCTGCAATCATTTGCTCTGCAAATTGGCGAACCGCCTCCGTACCGGCGCGCATGACGGCCAGATGTCCGAGTTGTATCGCGGTCCGGCACGCAAGACTCGCCATCGTCACGAAAGTGCCTGGGAGAATGCTCTCGAGCGGTATGTTTTCACGTTTCATCAAGGGGGTCCTTCTCGGTTTGGCGTGGCACGCGCAGTTTTTCAGGGTGGGGGAATGGCCTCCGGGCTTACAGTTGCAAAAATCCATTCACCGCGTAGGAATGCGGCGCAAAACTGCGTAAGCCCCGATCCAATCAGGTTTTCCCGGTCATCCGCAGCGCGGTACAGTACATCCCTGTCGGGACGTCCTCGACCACTGGGAGATCCACAATTGTTGCATCAGCTGCGATTACCGTCGGCTTTCACCGACACACACCGGGTGGCATCCGTGGAAATCGACGAGTACGCGCATGTGAATAACACGGTCTATCTGCAATGGCTCGACAGAATCGCGTGGGCGCATTCTGCAGAACTTGGGGTGCCGCTGGAACATTGTCTTGCGCTTCGCCGCGGGATGGCTGTGCGGCATACGCGCGTCGATTATCTCGAGGCAGCGCTGCTCGACGACGCTTTGCTCATGGCCACCTGGCTCGTCGCCTGTGATGGGCGGCTGCGATGCACACGCCGATTCGAGATTCTGCGTACGACCGATGGAAAGCGGGTTCTGGATGCCGAGATCGAGTACTTCTGTTTGAACCTCGACACCGGAAAGCCCTCTCGATTTCCAACCGAGTTTGTTTCGCGCTATACGGTGATGCCCGACGTGGCCGCTGCATACGCGAAGCTGCCGGACTCCTCGCGTCACGTCGGTCGTTCCCGCAATGCGTCCTCGTCTTAAGCTGTGTCCTCGCCCGGGCAGTTACGTGATGGCCAGGGTAACGACGAAGCAGGCGCGACCATCCTCCATGCCCCTGCAATGGGCATCCCCGCCGTGGCGGCGCGCGATCTGCCGCACCAGAGACAGGCCCAATCCATTGCCGATGTTGTCACGGGCGTCGCGACGGCGATAGAAGGGAGTGAACACCTGCTCGAATTCCGCCGGCGCGGGGCCAGAGCCGCTGTCCCATACCCTTAGGACCACGGTCGCGCCTTCGCGCTGCAGCCGCACCTGTGTGGGCGGCGCACCATGCCGCTTGGCGTTTTCCAGCAAGTTTCGCAGCAGGCGCCGCAGCAATCGCGCGTCACCACGCAATCCGATCGGCGTGCCCTCGAGCTGAACATCGTCATAGCGTGAGCATTCCTCTGCCGCCAGCGCCAACAGATCGATTTCCTCGATGATCTGCGGCTGCTCGGCGGCGTTCAGTCGGCTGGCCAGAAGTATCTCATCCACGAGTCCGTCCAACTCCGCAATGTCCCTCTCCAAACCCGCTTTGCTCTTGGGATCAGCGACACTCTTCAACATTTCCACCGCGAGCCGGATTCGCGTCAAAGGCGTACGCAACTCATGCGATGCGTTGGCCAGGAGCGATTGGTGCGCGCGGACCAGCTGCTCGATCTGGCCGGCGGCGCGATTGAAACTGCCCGCGAGGCGGGCCACTTCATCGTGACCTTCCACGGCAACTCGCGCCCCAAGATCGCCGGCGCCGAGTGATTCAACGCCGCGTTGCAGGCGTTCGAGACGCCGGGTCAGCTGCCGGGCGATGGGGAAGGCGGCGACTCCGATGGCCAAAGCCACGAGCAACAACATGCCGTGGAAAATCAGTCGGGAGTTCCCGGCGCCGATCGGCACGCTGGCCACCAGCAGCCGACCGTCTGCCAAGTGAACGCCGGAAACCGTGCCGTCTCCCGAGTGTGCAAAAGCCAGCATGTGGTGTCGCAATACGTGGGGCGGCGGCAACGGGCGGCCTATGGCGGCAATCACCGTTCCGTCCTTCGAAAACAAGGTTACGTCTGCATTGAGCCCCGACGCCAGCCGCCGCAAGGCATCCTGCTGCTCGGCGGGTGATGACTCGGCTGACGGCAGGGCGTTTTGCACGACCCTCCCCAGCGTGAGGCCGACCCGCTCCATCGGCCCACCGGCGAGATGCCAGAGCAGCGCGGCAGCCAGAAAAAAAATGCCGACGCTGGCCAGCAGCGCCAGATAGAAGCGCAGATAAAGACGCAACATCAGTCCTGCGCCTTGGCGAACACGTAGCCGGCCGCGCGCACGGTGATGACGCGCCGCGGCTTCTTGGGGTTGTCCTCGATGCATGCGCGGATGCGGGAGACATGCACATCAATGGAACGATCGAAAGACTCGAAGCTTTCGCCCTTTACCAGATCCATCAAGGTCTCACGCGACATCACTCGACCGGCGTTTTTCGCCAGCGCAACGAGTAAATCAAACTGGTAGCCGGTGAGTTCGCATACCTTCCCGTCCAGGCGCACCGCCCGCGCCGCAATATCGAGTTCCAATCGACCGAAGTGCCATGCTTTGTCATTCGTCGCACGCCGTGCGTGCCGGCGCACGATGGCGCGCAAGCGCGCGAGTAACTCGCGCGGTTCGAAGGGTTTGGGCAGGTAGTCGTCGGCCCCGAGTTCCAAGCCAACGATGCGGTCGATGGCATCGCCGCGAGCCGTCAACATCAACACCGGCGTATCGCACACGGCGCGCAGCCGGCGGCACACTTCCAGTCCGTCCATGTCCGGTAACATCAAGTCCAGGACGACCGCGTCGTAGTCCGCCTCACTCAAGCGCTCCAGAGCGGCAGCTCCCAAGGATACCGCCGTCACGCCAAAACCCGCCTGGCCGAGATACTCCTTCAGCATCTCGGCCAGGCGGGGATCATCTTCCACCAATAGAATGCGTTCGACCATTGCACGCCCGACTCTAAAGACAGCGAGCGGCCAAAGCCAGCAGTCTTAAGGGGCCGGGTTGCCGTGCATTTGTTTCAGATGAGCTGCGAATGCGCTGCGTTGCGCCGGCGTGAGCACGTCGCTGACATCGGCCATGAGTTGCACAAGGCGTTTGGACGCCTGATCGGCCAGCTGCAGATGCGCGACGCGAGAAGCTTCCAACGCAGCCCGATCGACCGGGCTCGCCGTGAGCCCTTGGATGGCCTGCGTGTGCGCTGCCTGCAGTTGGGTGTGCAGCGGCAGTAGTTCGTTTACCGCCTGCTTCACCAGCGGCGTGATTTGCGCCTTCTGTGCATCGGTGGCATCGATCTCAACGTACAAGTGCTTCAGCATGTGATCGACGTGCGCATTGACGTCTGCGGCGCTGTGAGTGCCGCTCATGCCGTGATGCCAACCGCACATGCCGGTTCCATTCGCGAGGGCTGCGACACCGCCGACCAGGGTGGCGCCGGCGATGACGAGGGCGAATGTCATACGGCTAAACAGCGAGCGGCGGGGCGCCTTGGGTTCCGTGGAAGTATTCATAGTGGTACCTTATCGGTGAATGACACGATGAACAGTCTGCGCGCGCACTGTTAGTGGTTGTTGCGGGCCGCGTAAAGAATTGTAAAGCGCTCCCGCCCGTGCATCAGCGGGCGTTGCCTGCAGCGTGGGCCGCGAATTCTCCCAATTCCGTCCGACCGTCGGCCCATATCTTGAACGGGGCATCCAGCGCCTCTTGCGTCAGCCGCACCGTGAGGTCGCGGCTCATTGCCAAATAGCGCAGCGTGGCGGCGTCTGTGCGGTACGCGCGTATCACGGCATCAGCGCGTTTCGGCGCATGCAATTGCGGCGACACGCTCACCGGCATCTCTTCCAGAGGAGTCAGGTCGATGGTTCGGCCGTCAGTCAGGATCCTTAGGTGACCCGCTTCGGGCTGGGGGGGTGCGGACATGCGCCGGTCTACGGTAGACCAGCGATACAGCAACAGATAATCGTGGTATTCGCCGGAGCGATCGGTTTCTATCGCCACGAGCGTCACGTAGTCGCGCGCGTGAGCGGCGACGTCCGTTCGCTCCCGAGCGAACACCAATGGCCTGCTGACCACCGACAGCGTGCTGCCGGTTCGCTCATCGTAAATCTCACGGGAACCGGCGGCCCGCATGCCGGCGAGGCGGCCATCCGTGCAGGCCGTAAACAATATCAACATCAATGCAATGGCCATGCGCAAATACATTTGAGTTCCTAGAAGCGAAGGCGGTATGCCGCGGAAACATACAGGGAGCGCTGATCCACCGTGGACAGGACCTGCGCACCGGACACTTGAGCGGTGAACGCTTGCTGCTGCAGGGTTTGCTGTTGTTGCAACTGGTAGCCGGCGATGATTTCGAAAACAGATCTCCTGCCGGTCCAATCCCCTCGGACTTCCGGCAAATAAAGCATTTGCCTGCCGCCTAGCGACGTATTGTCCAGTCGCTCGACACTCAAGCGCGGCCCAATACGCCACGCCCCGGGCAGCGCGAAGCGCGCGTCCCAGGACAGAGTGGTGCTGCGCGAAGTCGGCGAGTCGTCAAAACGCGCGCCAAGGATATGCAAATCGCTCGATTGCAGCAGGCTCGAGCCCGCCATCTGCACCGATACGTTTTTGTCCAGGCCGGTCGATGACGTCGCAGCGACGCCGCCGGAGGGCGGTGTACCGCCCAGACGCAGCGCCGCGAAATCCAGCATGAATTGCCAGCGCTCGCCGAATGGTCGGCTGACCGAGACCACCGCCGTTTCGCTCGTCGCCGTTCGATCCAGGGCGAGTTGCCTGATTTGCGAAGGCGTGAACTCAGTCCGCAGCGTCGTAAGGTCGGGTGCGCTTTGGCCGATCAGCGCATTGCTGAGCTCGAGCAACGGACTGCGACGATAATCGGCGTCGAAGCCGAGAATCCATACTTGCGCCACCTTGACGTTGCCGATCAGGGTCGCAGCGTTGAGTTGCTGAAAAGCAATGTCGTAGTCGGTCAATAGCACCATCGTGGCGCCCGGTACGGTGTAGCGCGATTGCAACCCGATCGAACGTCGTTCAGTGGCACCGGCAGCTGTTTCGTCGAACAGGTAAGCGTCGAATACCCAGGCCTGGTACGGGCCGCACTCGGCGGTCACTGTCCCAAATTTTTGCCGCGCCGAAACAGACGAGTAGCTCGTATAGGCGGGCAATCCTGCAGCGGCGCCTATGGAGAACTGCGAACCGGCTCGATAGCCGACGAAGAGCCCGTCAAATAGGCCGATGACACCCTGGCTGGCGAGGGATTGGCGACCCGCACGCCCCGTCAGACCAAGGGCGCGGTCCGTCACTTCAGCGTACGCGGCAGTTGTTCGGTCCTGGCTGCCCCCAAAGGTGTTGACCAAGTTTTGAGTGTAGCCCGCATCGACGCGGGCGGTAAAATCAAAGCGCTCGCCGCGATCGCGCAGCAACAGATCACCGTATATCAGGGCGGCGTTGACGGAGGTCGTGCTGGTCGTCGTTCCGGTCGACACCGTTTGATCCTTGCCGTATTGATAAGTCAGCGCCGCGCTACCGACCATGGTGAAGCGGCTGCGGGCCGCCGTACCGAAATCACCCGTCGACCTAGGCTCCAGCGACGACGCTGCGAGTGTCTGCAAGCGGGCGCGCACGCGCGCCGCCCCCGCTCCTTCAGGATAGCGACGCAGATATTCTTGATACTCCGCCTTGGCTTGGGCCAACTGGCCCGCCCGCTCTCGAACCAAGCCCATCAGTTCCTGGGCGTCGGCGCGTGCGGGGTATTCGGCTTGACGCAGCAAACGGCTCAGCAAGTCAACCGCCTCAGGATACTGGTGCTTTTCGAGTGCGGTGCGCGCATCGTGCAATAGTTGGCTGCGCTCAGCATCCGACAGGGGTGGATCGTTCGACCCGCTCCCTGCTTCCTGCGCACCGGCCCGTTCGACCGTCGTAAGATCGGTCTGCTCATCGTTGACGGCAAGCCAGGCCCGCGGGAAGCGCTGCTGCGCAATTTGCAATACCCGCTCAGCCTCCGCGCGCGCATTGAATGGCCCAACGCGTAACCGATACCAGTGCTCATCCTCGATGTCGGTTTCGGATACGTACGCCTGTGTCTGCAGGCTCGCCGCTGCTGCTTCGACTGCCTCGCGTTCGAATTTGGTTCGCGACGAATCGAGATTGACGGCATAGCTTTGAGCCTCGACCGGCGCGGCGTAGACAGCTGCCTTGCGGCGGTTCGCGCCGATCAGTCGTACGCGCAAGCCGAGACCGCCGGTGGTGGGTGCCATCACGAAATCGAGGTCTCGCGCCCACGTCAGTTGCAGCTCTACTTCGCCCGGCATGACCGACTCGAGCCGCGCCCCGGTCACGAGCTGACTGGTGCCGCCGATCATGGGCATCTCCGCAGGCAGCGAATTGACCAAGGAACCGCAGTCCGGACCGAGCCGCAGCCGAATCGTCGTGGCGCTGCCGTAATTCAGCGGCATGTTGCCGATGTAACGCGCGGAACAGGAGAATTGCACCGTGATGTCGACGTGCTCATCGCGCTCGTCAGAGTTGATGAACTGTACGAGCGGCCCGAATGGTGCTGCCGAGAGATTTGCAGCCCGTGAATTGCCGTCCAGTCCGAAGAGGCAGATGAAAACGGCAACGGCCCGCAAGAGCTGCGCCTGTTTGAGCAGACTTGCACGGAGCGCCCCGTCGCTCACTTGGTCGAACCATTGCCCGCGCCGCGTGGACTGGGAATCAGGGTGCGCGGGCGTGGCCGGTTGCTCACGACCGTCCACGTCAAAGTATTGTGGCAACTGCCGCAATCGAGCGCCGTGGCCAGGTGTTGAGGCTGCTTGGCAGTTGCGATGCTGCCGTTGTGACAGCTTTGGCACGCGGCGTTGAGTCCCAGGTGACTGAATCTCGCTGCCGCCCACGTGATCGTGCCATGGCATGCACTGCAATCCTTGAGCGTCTGAACATGCTGCGTCGGCTTGCCCAGGGCGAGCACGGCGTTGTGGCAGCCGGCGCAACTCGCCGTGATGGCCTGGTGATCAAAACGTGCCGGCAGCCAGGCGATCGTGGTGTGACAGTTCTGACAGGCGCTGTTGCTGGTTATGTGGCTTGTTGCCTTGCCGGTCGCCAGCACGCCGTTGTGACAACTGACGCAATTCGCCGTCACACCGGCGTGCGATGGACGAAGACCGATCGTCCTCGTTCCCAGCGGCGCTGCGCCCGCCGTCGTCGCTGCGCCCGCCGTCGTCGCTGCGCCCGCCGTCGTCGCTGAACCCGCCGTCGTCGCTGTGCTCACCGTTGTCGCCGCGTTCGCCGTCGCCGTACCAGCCGGCGCACTGACGACGATGCCGATCGAGCTGCGTGTCGCGGTCTGCGCTGACACGCTCTTCTTGGCACTGCCGCCGCCCCAGTTATTGGCACTGTGGCAGCCGTTGCAATCCTTGCCCACATGATGGCCGTTCGGCCGCGTGGTCAGGTTGGTCACGCCGAAGAATTTCAATGTGGAGAGGTCGTGGCACTGGTCGCAGGTGCCACCGGTCACCGAGAGCATCAACGTGTGCTTGGCGGCGCTCATGGTCGTGCCGCTGAAGGCGGTGAAAACGCTGCTCGTGTGGCAACTCTCACACTCTGTGGAGCCGGTCGGGATGTGCACCGGCGACAGCACGGCACTTTTCGGCGTGAAGTTATTGTAGAAAACCGGCGGGGTCGCCGAGGGCGCGCCGTGACAGGTCACGCAGCCAGTTGCTATTCCGGTGTGCAACACCGTGTTCGCGGCCAGCGTGGCGGTGGAATAATCCGCCGGCGCCGACTTATGGCAGACGGCGCAGGCTTGGTTGCCCGGATTCGGCATATGCCCCGCGGGCAACGCGGTCGAGTTCCAGTTCGCCGTGGTATGGCAGAGATTGCAGTCGTTCGGCGCCACCATCTGCCCCGAGGTGTGATCGGCGGGTCGTCCCTGCAAGCCGGGATTCGCCGCACCGAGATAGAAGCTTCGGCCCGACTCGTGGCAAGTCACGCAAGTTGTCACGACGAACGCGTGCGTGCCAGGGGTCATGTTCATCGGCCCAAAGCCGCCGGGGGCAAATGTCCTCGATGAGTGGCAGGAACCGCAGTCAGTACCCGGCAGGTAGGAGATATGCGGTGGCGCGAGCACACCGTCCTTGGGCGTGAAGTTGTTGTACCAGGTGAGCGCCGTCGCGCCGCCGTGGCAGGTCGCGCAGCCGGCGGTGATCCCGGTGTGCAATACGGGGTTCGCTGCGAGCGTCGTGTAGTTGCTGGGCGCCGCGGTGTGGCAGACCGCGCAGGCTTGGTTGCCTGGGTTCGGCATGTGCCCCGCGGGCAGCGCGGTGGAATTCCAGTT
>Ga0210406_10006405_pt1 | contig 12212 bp, 12 predicted proteins | sample IncBWC30MmetaG_FD_155454 | JGI IMG/M metagenome (GOLD analysis project Ga0210406, IMG submission 155454) | Forest soil microbial communities from Barre Woods Harvard Forest LTER site, Petersham, Massachusetts, United States - Inc-BW-C-30-M | ecosystem: Environmental > Terrestrial > Soil >...
GACAGGAATCCGCTGTAGTTTGCGCTCTCGTTCGACAACGTCACGATTTTCCCGGACAAGAGCCATCAAAAGTGAATGTTGTTTGTCATATGGACGACGCACTCACTTGCTTGCATTGGTGCACTCTTTGGTTAGGGTTGTCGACGACACACGTGCGGGTGTTCACGGAGAACGTAGATATGGGAAGGTACAACGCAGTTTGCGGTAGTGAAAAACGACGAGGAGCAATACTCAATATGCCCGTCTGATAAGGAGGTGCCTCTCGGCTGGATGAAACCGGGGAAGGTCGGAACAAAGGAGGAGTGCTTGAGCTACGTGAAGGAGGTATGGACGGACATGCGACCGGCCAGCTTAAGAAAAGCGATGAAAAGTTAGTGCGGAGCGAGTGACCCACCTATGTCAGGCGCAAGCTGATCAATCTCGGATCTCCACTCGAGACATCCTGATCCTTGTATGAAGCCATATCTTTTCTATGAGAGTAAGTTGCTCTCTCCGATGTTCATGTCGACTTTGAGGAGAACGCACCGAGGATCGTAGAGCTATCGATGGCCGACTATCGAGACGACGTGCGGATTCTTGCCGGCGGGCATTAACGATGGAAGTCCAGCCTATCCTGAGTTCGGCCGGCATAGACGCAAGTAGACATCGAGACGGCTCGCTGGCCAAGCAGCTTGGGCTCTGCGGCCGGGGAGAGCGTGCGCTGACCACGCCCCTTTCATGGCAGTCCGGCTGTCATCGAGCAAAATGGCAGGTAGCGGTCTATCGCCTGCTTCTTGGCACAGCGCGCGCCCAGCCCCTCTTGGCGCTGTCCGCAAGCAACTTGGCAATGGTCCGGCGAACCTCTCGCGCCTTGGCCTTGATGACTTCGTCGTCTGGCGACGCATCGGCCAGCTTGTCGAGTTCGTGCAGGAAGAACTGAGCGCGAATATAGCCGCCGATGAAATAGACGACGTCTGTGAGTATCGGGCCAAGCCAGCTTATCGTGATTGCGATCCAGGGGGCCGCGGCCATGGCAAACAGCTTCCAATCGGCCGTCCAATGCAGCTGATTGACCAGCCAGACAGTAAAGGAGCCAACGCCCGCTCCAGATATCTTGGAGAGGGCGCCCTTTCGTCTAGCAACTGTTGGCAGTTCCGAACTTAGCCTACGCGGCTCGAAGTTCGGTTCCTTTGTCTCGTCCGACGCGCTCACGCAGACGCTCTAAATCCTTGAGGTCGGTCTGCTGTACGCGTTCAGTCGACAGTTCCGCCAATACGTTCCCGTCACGATCGGTCACGACCAGCTTCTTGGCTCGGAGCTCGCGGATAAGATGAAGAATGACTCGAACAACGGGGTAGATCATTGCAAGAAGCGAAACGAGCAACACCACGTGTTCAAGCATTTCGGTCTCCCCGATCGCCGATATTCAGATGCGCGTTACAACGAGGTTCTATTGTCTCAGGTTCCGCATGCTTGAGCAAGCAGGTAATACTAAACCTTTGATTACGACGGTAACACACGTTGGGTTAAAGCGACGATCTCCACACGGAGCGCTCGGGGCGCTCGGCGTAGCACTAACTCTCAACCTGCGGTTCAGCCCTATTGCTGGGTAAACGTATCGGCTCCGCTGATCGTCTCTATTACGCCGGTTTCATCATCGATCGTGCTGAGCGCCCACGTCGTCGAATAGGTCGTCCCCTCTACGCTTCCATGCCAAGAGGTGATCGTATTGCAGGGGGTGAAAGTCACGCCGAAAAAGATCTGACCGTTCTTCAGCGTGTGCCCAACAATATCAAAGGTTGTGCCTAGGCATCTAGTATTTGGCGCGTTGTTCGTGAACTTCCCCTTGATTACCCCCGTGGGATCTACCGACGTGATTTCGAGGATTGACCCACGCTAGTTTTTCCAGGTTGACGGCGCGGGCGGCGCCCCTTGAGCTACAGCGTTCGAAACGACACCCGCCGACAAAACGATTGCAAGCAAAAAGCGCATAGTCCCTCTCTCCTCCTAAACAGAATGCTATCCTAGGTGGTATATATTAGTCAATTCTCGTGCAGGTGCGCGTGTTAGATTTCGGATGAGGACGCACTACTTGCCGACCACCACCGGCCCAAATGCCAGCGGTGGCCCTTTGATCGCTTCTTCTTGGCGAGCGCAATCATCTGCACCACTCCGTTGCGGAGCGGATCGCCCTGCAGGCCCTGCTTGTCCGCGGCACCGTGGTATTCGGCGAGCTTCGCCTCCGCCGGCCCGGCCTCCCGCATCCATGTGTCGACGGTGACCTTCGCGGCCATATCCGTCATGGCAAGGCGGCGCATCACGATTGCCTTGCCCTCAGTCGCGAGCCAGTAGCGCCGCGCGTCCCACTCCTCGAAGTGTTTATCCTGCGCGTCCTTCCCTTCCCGCTCGCGCTTCAGCCTTTTCGCGCCGCCTGCGCTGGCGATCGGCCGTCGTGAAGGAGCTTTTGTGGGCGTGGCCCTTCACATTTGTTCAAACTGAGGGAAGTAAACCAGCCAGCAGAGCCGAGCGTCGAGAGATTCAATCCGGCAGAGCGTATACCGCATGGGGAATAACCAAGAACCCAACAATCAAGGCTTTGCTGTCAGGTTCGAAGGACGGACAACTAGCGCTTGCGGCAGAGTTTCAGCGGAACGCCGCTTCGTCTTCCGCAGCGAAAGCGTATTTTGATCGACACGATCTTGAACGACCGTCCAATTCCATTGCTCCTCTTTCAGAGAAGCACGTCTGCCCAGAAGGGCGTTCCAAGCTACACGGTCATTGACGGTCAGCAACGGTTGCGCGCCATTTTTGAGTTTCTGGAGGACCGCTTTCGACTCTCTCAGAGCAACAAGAGTTCCTACTATAACAACGGTTTTCCGATTTGGCCGACACCCTTCGAGATAAGATTCGAAACTATGATTGATCGTAGAAGAACTATCAGGGTACTCCGACAAAGACATCCGCGACATGTTCGTTCGGATAAATCGTTACGTAGTTCAGTTACCTCCGCAAGAGCTTCGTCATGCAAAGGGCTCTGGACGATTTCACGATTTCGTCGAGAAAATGGGTGGGCAAAATTGTCGCCTTCTGCAGGAGCGCGCCTCGCTGATTTTGATAAGCGCACCCGTGTCAAAGAGCCTGCCGGGGATACTTAGTAGCGGCGAGCCGCCAAACCGACAATTTGACGCCTCGCGAAAACCCGCGCTGCGGTCAATGGTGAGGTAGCTGGACAACGAACGGCGCGTTACGGTTTGCCCGTGACAACGCGGTCCGCACCCTGCTCGCTTCCTGCCCAACATCACCACCGCGTCGCGATCGGCTTACTCCGCGTCTTCCTGGACGGTTTCGAGGTAGCTGTAAATGCTGTCGATCGTCTTGGTATCGAGCACTTCACCCCAGACCGGCATGCCCTTGTCCGGCCGTCCGCTCTTGACGGTGGTCTCGAACACGTTTCGCATATCCGATCCATAGCGTACGCGAAGGTGCCTGAGGTTGCGCTCCGGTTGGCCGGTGGAAGCATCCGGACCGTGGCAGTGAGCGCATGTCTGGTTGAACAGCGAATGGCCTTCCTTGATCGCTGCCGGATTTTCTGCACGCGCGCTGCCAGCCGGCGATCCGCTGATTGACTTGGCTGCTTCCTCCGAATCCGCGGCGAAGGCTCCAAACAGAACAAAAAAGGCGAAGCCCCAGATGGGCGCCTTGGACAAAGTGACGGGCATGCTGCTTTCGCTGCTTTGAAGACTGGCCGATGGGACCGAAGCGTGGTCCCATCGGTCTCGGAATGCGCTACTCTGGCAACTCGAAAACGAAAAGAGTTGCCCCTTCCATGGTGGAGGAAACGAGTTTCTTGCCCGTCTCACCCATGAAGGTCGGCGGACCGACCAACCGTCCCGAGGCGACCGCGACGTATTGCTTGCCGCCCACCTCGTACGTCACGGGCCCCTGGTTGATGCCAGAGCCGGTCTGGAAGCGCCACAGCACATCACCCGACTTCGCATCCAGCGCCTTCAGTTCGCCGTCCATGTTTCCGTAGAAGACGAGACCGCCCGCGGTCGAGAGAGCGCCACCAACGAAGGGCTTCTCCTCCTTCACGCCCCAGACCTTCTTCTTCGCCACGGGATCCCAGGCCACAAATTCTCCGCCGTTGCCGCCGGGGCCATACTTCCCGGCGTCGAACTCCGTGCCCAGAAAGAAGATGCCCTTCTTGGGCTCACCCGTGTCGCGACCGACCTCGTCCATGCAGATGTTAAAAGTCGGAATGTAGACGAAATGCGTTTGCAAGCTGTACGAGATAGGAGGGAAGTTCTTGCCGCCATAGAAGCTGGGGCATACGTCGCGCGCCCAAATATCCTTTCGCGGTCTCTTCTCAGGGTTCTCAACCGGGCGGCCATCCGCATCGATGCCCTTGGCCCAGTTGACGTGAACGAAGGGGTCCGCGGAAATCAGCTTTCCATTCCTACGATCAAGCACATAGAAGAAGCCGTTCCGGTCGGCAGTCATCAACGCCTGTACGGTGTTGCCGCCGATCGCAAGGTCGGTAAGCACCTTCTCGTTGACGCCGTCATAGTCCCACGCATCGTACGGGGTCTGCTGGTACGTCCAGACAATCTTGCCGGTATCGGCGTCGAGCGCGAGCGTCGACGACGAATGCAGGTTGGTGAACTTGCCGTACTCACTGTTGTCGGTGCCGCGCGCGTGAGCGGCCCAAGGCGCCGGGTTGCTGGTACCATAGTAGATCAGGTTCAGCTGCGAATCGTAAGAACCCACGAGCCAAGCCGTGGCGCCGCCGCGCGCTGCAATGTCCGCAGACGGCCAGGAGTCGTTGCCGGGCTCTCCGGCGTCGGGAATGGTATAAGTACGCCATACCTGCTTGCCGCTTTCCTGATCGAAGGCGGTAATGGCGCCGCGCGTGGCATATTCACCACCGGCATAGCCAATGACGACCAGATTCTTCGCAATGGTCGGTGGCGAGGTGATGTCGTCTCCCGCCTTATAGTCGGCGACCTTTGCTTTCCAGAGCTCCTTTCCGCTGGCGGCGTCCAGCGCGACAAGCATGCCGTCGAGCCTGCCTACGAACACTTTGCCATTGGCGTAGGCCACGCCCCGGTTGACCAGTCCGCAGCATACAGCCGCCGCAATGTCGGTCGGCATTTCCGGTGCGTAGCGCCATTTGACGGCACCGGTCTTCGCATCGAGCGCGAACACGAACTTTGGCCCCCTCGGAGACGTCACGTACATCGTTCCGTCAACGATCAGCGGGGTTGTCTCTTGTCCCTCGAGCACGCCGAGCGGAAAGGCCCAGGCGACCTTGAGGTTTTTGACATTGCTCGTCTTGATCTGATCGAGCGTGCTGTAGCGCGTGTTCGCCACATCACCTCCGTAGGTCGCCCACTCCTTGCCACTTTCGGCGCGGGCCGCGTGGGCGAATAGTTGCGACGCGAGCAGCGCTACTGCGGCGCCGACGAATGCTCCCGGTGAGCCTCGAACACATTTTTTCTGCACGGCATTCCTCCCTGTTATACGCCTCAGCTGAGTTATGAATCGGCCGCCCGCGCCTTCGTCTGCGAAAAGCGCGAGCACAATTCTCTTGATGGCGGATTGTCGTTTGATGAGCCTGCCGGATCGAGATCGCGGGCCAAGGCTCAAGCCGGATTCAAGAGCCGACCTCCCCTCCTTCCTGCAATTCACGCTAGGCATGGTTGCATTACTTGTTTTCAGAGGCGCGTTCTGCAGCGCGCCTTGGAAACTTACTGCCGCGCATTATTGAGATACAATATGAAGATACGATATGGATATAAGAAACTCCTATGACCCCGCCGGGCGGAGCGGAACGCGTGCGTGGCGTCAACGCGAGGCCACCAGTTCCACCCGCATCCATTGCTTCGACAGCACGAGCTCTTTGATGATCAGGGAGATCCGGTCACGGACCGACTGAGCGGCTATGTTGAGCGGCAGCGTGTCGGACACGCAGATGGAGAGCTCCCGGCGCAACATCAGATTCCGGATGGGAAGCGCAACGAGATGTCCGCGGTTGATATCGTCGTAGACAGCGGACCAGGGAAGCACCGTCCAGCCGATTCCCGCTTTCACGATCCTAACCAGCATATCCGTTGCACTGACTTCGCCAACAAGCTGACAGGTGAGTTGCGCATCCATAAGGGCCGTTTCAATCCGCTGCCTTATCGTGCTTGGCCAGCTTGGCAGCACCAGCGGATTCCGCGCGACCTCCTTAAGGCTCAATGATTGCCTGCTTCTAACGGCATCCTTTCTCGCCACTACCAGAAGCTCCTCGAGAAGCATCGGTGTCAGGGTCACGCCACGGCAGGGCGCGACATCGACGAGCACCGCGACATCCAGCTTCCCGCTGGCGATAAGGGCGAGCAGCTCGGCGCTCGGGCGTTCGATGATTTCAAGCAAGATCCGCCCCTGCTTCTTTACCTGCTGAAGCAACGGCACAGAAAGCAGCTTGCCGGTGCTGCCCGGAATTCCGATAGTGACCCTTCCGGTAGGATGCTTATCTTCGTCCGATATCGCCAGACGCGCATCATCAACCTGCTTGAGGATCGATTTTGCATAGCGGTAAAGAACCGCCCCGGCAGGCGTCAGCTTGACGCCCGATGTGCCGCGGTCGAATACGCGGGTCCGCAGGTCCGCCTCCAGCTTCGCAACTTGCTGCGTCAATGCGGGCTGAGCGATGTTGAGCGACTCTGAAGCCCTCGTCATGCTCCCGAAGTCGGCAATGCTGATGAAGTATTTGAGCTGCTTGAGATCCATGGCCTCCCTCGACGAGGGACAGTCCATCAATTCCACTCCGCGGGGTCAATCGGGTCGATCATGCCAGGCCGCTTCGCCCTGATGGTCTGGCGGAAGGAGGAGACGTCAGGGCCCGCGGCACCCACGCGGTCCGCATCAGAAGGGCCAACAGCAGACTCGTGCACCGCAGCAATTCGTACCAAACTTGCGCGGCGCTATCTCGCGACGGCCACCATCCGGACTCATGCCGCAAGTTGCCAATCGGAGGTCTAGCCCAAGGCGCCGAATTGGTTCATCATTCCGTCGCATTCCCGCTGATCAGGGAATGCCCGCATAGCTCAACAAGCAGCAAGAAAGCACAGGGAAACGCCATCGAACGATAACGGGGAGGTACTGCCATGACTGCGACGACCATCGCCCTTGGTCCGATGTCGGAGGTTGAGCATCAGTCGGCCCTACGCCGCGCCGTGATCGCGAGCACCGTGGGGACCACCATCGAATGGTACGACTTCCTCATCTACAGCACGGTGACCGGGCTGGTCTTCAGCAAGGTTTACTTCCCTGGCTCCGACCCATGGGTCGGCACGCTGCAGGCGTTTGGCGTGTATTTCATTGGCTTCGTCGCCCGGCCGATCGGAGCCGTGATCTTCGGCCACTACGGCGATCGCATCGGCCGCAAGGCGACCCTCATCGTCACTTTGCTGATGACCGGGATCGCGACCGCCGCCGTCGGGCTGGTGCCGGGCTACGACTCGATCGGCATCTGGGGTGCGGTGATCCTCACGGTGCTGCGCCTGATCCAGGGCATCGGCGTTGGTGGCGAATGGGGCGGCTCGGTGCTGCTGGCGATGGAGTGGGCGCGGACCAACAAGAACCGCGGCTTCCTCACTTCATGGCCGCAGTTCGGCGCGCCGGCCGGACTGTTCCTCGCCAACGTCGCGGTGCTGTTCTTCAGCTGGTACTCGGGCGATCAGTTCCTGAACTGGGGCTGGCGCATCCCCTTCCTCCTCAGCATTGTCATGGTGGCCGTCGGGCTGTGGATCCGTCTTGGCATCCTTGAGACCCCGGTGTTCCAGCGCCTCCTCGCCGAGAACAAGGTCGAGCGAGCTCCGACGATCGAAGTGCTCAAGCGTCAGCCGCGCGAAGTCATCCTGTCCGCGCTGCTGCGGATGGCCGAGCAGACCCCCGGATACATTTTCAACGCTTTCGTGCTCACCTACGGCACGCTGGTGCTCGGGGCCTCCCGTGATCTGCTGCTCTCGGGACTGGTCGCCATGACCGCGCTCGGCTTCATCACGGTCCCAATTGCCGGCGCACTGTCGGATCGCATCGGCCGCAGGAAGGTCTTCATTGCCGGCTGCGTGTTCGTTGCCGCGTTCACGTTCGTCTATTTCGCGCTGCTCAACACGAAGGTGCCGGAGCTCATTTTCCTCGCCATCGCGCTCTCGTTCATTCCGGTGATGACAATGTACGGCCCGGAGGCCGCGCTGATAGCGGAAGCGTTCACGCCGCGGCTACGCTACAGTGGTGCCTCGATCGGGTATCAGCTCGCCTCGATCATCGCAGGCGGACCAGCGCCGTTCATCTCTGCCTGGCTGTTCTCGACATTTCATTCGGCGATCCCGATCGGCATCTACGTCTCTGTCTGCGCGGTGATCAGCATCTGCGCGGCCTTGCTGCTCCCCGACAAGACCAACAAAGACATCGCGCACGAGGTGAACTACGGCAATGTCTGAACCGTCCTGGGCACCTGGCCACGCTGCGCCAGGCGCCCCGCGGCACGAGCGAGGTAACTCTTCTTCGTGAGTGACGCTGAACAACTCCTAATGTCCGAGTCGGGTCAACAGGAGACATCTCGCCCTTCTTCGATCACAGGGGCGGCGTATCGCCGTATCAACCAATCAGGTGCGTTGGTCACCCCAGGGCTCATACACCTCGCGCGTCGCGCGCCGCCTGAGCGACTTTCGTCGCTTGCGACACTCGTCCGATTTTTGCGCCTGTAATAATCTTTCTTCGGCGTGTGCTCGCCTTCGGCACCATGCCTTCGTTCGCGGTAGCTCCGGCAGGAGGATAAGCCATGAAGTTCGCGGCTCGATGCAGCGCGAGAGCCTTTCGAGCCGCTTCGACATGCGCGATCCGAGCTGCCAGGTTGTGAAGACGCCTGAGCTCGTTGTTCAGCCGCTTCAGCGCCGCGGCGAAGACTTGCTTGCGTTCTGATGCATGCTCGGCGGTTCCTGGAAAGCTTGCTCCGCGAGCCTCGGCTTTTCCACGCCCCTCTCGCCGCCTTTGTCGGTCGAGCGTTCGCTCCTTATCGCGCATCTTGCGCAAGCGGGGTCGCATGGCCTCAAGCTCAGCTACCTCGACGTCATAGATGGCGGGATGGTGCGTGAGGCGGATCGTCTCATATTCTTCGTGGCTGAGGAGGCTGCGTTCGAACTTGCAAGGGACCGACATCACCATTCCTCCATTTGATTTCCTGGCGAAGCTCGCCAGCTGGGATCATAGGTAATTTTCTCAATAATCACTGGACGCGTGATGTTGCGCAATTGCGGGTGCAGAGTATGAAGCTATTGAACAAGCGCGAGTCGCGTCTTGGCGACAAGCTTGGGAGCGCACGGGGTTTCGATGGCGATCCTGCAGCGTTGCCGGACGCTGAGCGGCAAATGGTCTAGTTTCAAGCGACTTTCCGAGTTGATCGGCGATACCACGGCTCAATCGGACTGTCGTTGACTCTTCAGCATGCCAGCGAAGGTCTTTGCGAACGAGTGAGCGTCGCCCGGCCATCTCGCCGAAATGTAATTGCGATCTTGGACGACAAAGGCCGGCGTCGCATCGTCCATCGAATCACGCTTCAGGCCCGACGTCTTTCGACGATAGTGCGGATCTGTCCTGGGGACATCGCGGAAATCTTGCGCGCATGCAAGCGAGCGCGTCACTTCCTGCTGCACGGACATGAAGCCCTTCGGTTGTCCGTCCTGTTCCAGATAGGTCCGATAATAGTTTGGATCCCAGAATCGCGTGATGCGCGTAACCGACCACGCACTGCTTTCGAACGCCCAGGTCAAAGCGGTCGTGCGGTAACCGTTGAGAACCGAGCGCCCCGTCCGCTTCGAGATACTACGCGCCGCCAGGAGCACGCCGTGACAGATTGCCGCCACAGGCTTCTCTTCATCGAAAAAATGGGCGACGAGCCGTTGCAGTACATCGCTTTCAAGGTAATTGCGCATGCCACGTGCACGATGACCGCCAGGCAACAACAACGCATCGAACGCCATTGGATCGATGGCATCCCAGCGCTGCGGCGCGACATAGTTGGGATCGACGATCATCCTAGCGTAGGCTAGTCGTGCATTGCGATTCGCTCGCATCAAAAGCCCTAGGAGAGGCAGATTCCGCAAGAGCGGAATTTGCCCCCAAAGATCCAAGCCCCTTCCTGTCAGCATCATGTCGTCGGCAACGGCCGGCGCACCGTCGGGCGTGGCAAAGCGGACCACGTGTCCGGCGTTCACAAGCACTTGCCAGCTCACCGCAGCTTCACTCGGATCGAAATCCAGTGCCGGTAGCGGGAAAAGAACGCGCGCCATATCAAAGAACGCCGGGTTTCACGCCAGCAGAACCGTCGATCCCACGGTCTTGACAAGAACTTCGGGTCTGCAGGTTCTGTGAGTGCGGATGGCGCGCGTCATGGAACAACTCCTCAACCGATAGTCCCCAGATAGCAGTCGGTTCCAGCCCAAATCTGCTCCAACTGACGGCCTTGGACAAGCCTGATACGACGGCGTGCCTCGTGGAAAAGAACCGGGCCGACTATTGCTCCACGGAACACCGATCGTTGGAATGCACTTAACGCGCGACCAGTTTCTCGTGGCGACAGCTTGTCCGGCGAAATTAAAAGTCCGGACCAAAAACGTCGTTATTGAACTGGGCCGAGGCCTCGTCGTTGTCCATGCTATTGATCAAATTTTGCTCTGGGTCCGTAAAGCCACCCGCTGAGAGCGTATCTGGCGGCAATGCGCCATAACTGGCGCGATATTTGTTCATCGCGGCCACGCTGCCAACATACGCACAGGTACATCCTGAAGGATCGGCGTACACATAATAGGGACGTCCGCCCTTTTGCCGCAGCTGAAACTGATTGGGTGGGAACGACATCAGCCGCTTCACCATCTCCGGCGTGGTTGCAGCGACCGGATTAAACCCGGAGGATATCAACAACTGGCCCGTTGATTGCTGAGCGTATCCGCGGGCACCCGGGTACAACTGGACGAGAAGAATGACTGATACGAGGCCTGCAGTCTCGGATGCAGATCGAAGACCCATGATGGTTTTCTCCAAGCTCAATGTTGTAACCGGGACACGTGGGCAGCCGACAGATTGCAATTAAGCGTGAAGTTTTGCTTCCTCATCAAGGAAACGGCGTGCCACTACCGATGGAGGCCCGGATTCGTCCTGTTCAGGGGACGTAGCGCAATTTAAGGGCTGACAGGCCAAGCGTGACATCGAGCGCAACCGATCCTTCGACCGAAACGGGCTGCAAGGCGAAACTGCGCTGTGACCCGCCAATGAGAACGTTGGCTCCGATGCCCGCTCCGAGGGCGACGTCTCCACTTGCCCCGACATATTCACCGGCTAATGCTCCGGTTGAAACGCCGGAGGTCGGGGCCAGGACGGCCCACGCCAGACCGCCAGTACCGACCACTCCGACGTCGATGCCGACTGTATTGAGCGCGCCGTCATAAATCTGCGAGGGACGACCCGGGAGAGATGGTACAAATCGGCACTCCATCGACTGATGGCCAAAGATCACGAAGCCGATGCTCGGGTTCAGCTTGCAGCCGAGCGTGCCGGACTGAATCCATTTTTGTTCCGGCGCCTGACCGCGGGCGCCGCACGGAGCCAAAGCCGCAATAACGGCGGCGGTGATCAGCGGTGTCCCCCACATCGGCGTAACGTTACGTGACATTTTCGTCCTCCTTCTCGCCAACTTCACGGGACGCTTGCTACGAAGGAAATCAAACGATGACTATGCGGAAACGGCAACTCAATCAAAAGGAATGTCCGTCCCGGGGACCAGACGCAGACGTCGAGACGAGTTTATTGACGCGTGGACCGAGATCCACGGAGTCTTCAGGTCCGTTTTGGGTCAAGAGCACCGTTTTGAACGTCGGCCAACCACTTCCGCTCTACCCCTGAGCAGGCCTTTTCAGAACGACACAGGACTTAGCATTGGGGCCAGAAGCTGACACTTCCATCCAGATCGATGAGGCACTTTCCGCGCGGGCAAATGCGACATTTCAGATCAGCCTCCAGCGGTTGCCGCTCTATCCATCGCAAGAAGGATTTGGTTGAAGCGGTGTGCCAACTCCGAACGCCACTGCGATCCGGCGTGGGTGAAGACGTAGAGTTCATTCTGGCGGATTGCAGTGACAACCCGCCTCGCAACAGCAAACGGGGTAAGCCCGGCTTTGTTGAGCTCAGCG
>Ga0210406_10006406_pt1 | contig 12211 bp, 10 predicted proteins | sample IncBWC30MmetaG_FD_155454 | JGI IMG/M metagenome (GOLD analysis project Ga0210406, IMG submission 155454) | Forest soil microbial communities from Barre Woods Harvard Forest LTER site, Petersham, Massachusetts, United States - Inc-BW-C-30-M | ecosystem: Environmental > Terrestrial > Soil >...
TCGACTACTACTAGAAGATTAAAAATGCACGACCACGACAAAAGGGGACATTTCTAATGTCATAAACAAGGGGACATTTCTAATGTCCGTTGACAATGTAGCAACTTCCTCATTGACCGGGTTCGCTGCGGGGATGTACTCTCAATGGGTTTTTAGGCTTTGATTTGTTGTCCGCTATCGGGTCACGACAGGTGAGGGTTGTGGATCGATCGTTCGACAGCTCGAGTCTCTCTCCGCTGGGGATTTCCCTCAATCTTTTTTCCTTTAGTTCTCTTCCGTTTGACTTAGCAGCCACCGTTTCCGGAGGTTTCTTCGATGGATGTTTCTAGGCGCGCGTTTGTGAAGACTGGTGTCGCGGGTATTATCGGCCTAACCGCATTCGGCTTCGATGCCGAGCCGCTTTACGCACAGGCCCAGGCATTGAAAATATCCCGCACGACGGAAACACGCAGCACTTGTCCTTACTGTTCCGTGAGTTGCGGCGTGATCATCCACACCATTGGAGACAAGGCGAAAAACGTTACGCCGCAAGTCGTCCACGTGGAAGGGGACCCCGATCATCCCATCAACCGCGGCACGCTGTGTCCCAAGGGTTCGTCGCTTCACCAGGATATCTTGAACGATCGGCGCTTGTTGAAGCCGCAAGTTCGCCGGCCGGGATCGGACCACTGGGAGGACATACCCTGGAATCAGGCGATCGATGAGATCGCCCGCTGGACGAAGAAGACCCGCGATGCGACGTTCATCGAGAAGGACGCAAACGGCCGCACGGTAAATCGCTGCGAGTCCATCGCCTTTACTGGCGGCTGCACCGACACGAACGAGTTCAATTACCTCGTCGTAAAGTCCATGCGCGCCATGGGCGTTGTCTATCTGGAAAACCAGGCAAGAGTTTGACACGGGCCCACGGTCTCAAGTTTGGGACCAACTTTCGGGCGCGGCGCCATGACCAACGGCTGGATCGACATCAAGAACACCGACATGATGTTGATCATGGGCGGAAATCCGGCTGAAAATCACCCCTGCGGCTTCAAGTGGGCGGTCGAAGCCAAGCGAAATCGCAACGCCAAAATAATCGTCGTGGATCCGCGCTTCACCCGCACGGCATCGCAAGCAGACTTGTTCCTGCAGATTCGCGCCGGCGCCGACATCGCCTTTCTGGGTGGCGTCATCAACTATGCGTTGCAAAACGATCGCATCGCCAAGGAATACCTCGTCAACTACACCAACGCCGCGTTCATCATCAAGGAAGGATTCAAGCTTCCCGAAGACGGCTTGTACTCGGGATTCGAACCAGCTACCGATGCGGCCGCTGCCACGTACAACAAGTCCACGTGGAACTACGAAGCTGGCGGCAATCTGACTGGAAAGCCGGCGACCGGAGAAGTTCAAGCTGCTTCAGCCGCTTCAACCTCGCATGCACCGGCTGGCACCCCGCCGCCACCGCCGTCGCTTCCTCCCAACACGGCCTACGATCTCGACCTGCAACACCCGCGCTGCGTGTACCAGCTGATGAAGCAACAGTATTCCCGCTATACGCCCGAGATGGTCGAGCGTATCACGGGAATTCCCAAAGCCGACTTCCTCAAAGCCGCCGACCTCTACACGTCTATTCGAAAGGATGGCAACACCAAGAAGGCGGGAACGATCATCTACGCCGTCGGCTGGACGCAGCATAGCTTCGGAACGCAAATCATCCGGACTGCGGCAATGCTGCAACTACTCATGGGCAATATTGGCCGCGCTGGCGGAGGAGTGAACGCGCTGCGCGGGCACTCGAACATCCAGGGCGCAACCGACATGGCGGGTATCTTCGACAATCTTCCGGGATACCTTAAGGTGCCCAGCCCCAACGACACGGACCTGAAGACGTACCTCGACCGTGTCACCCCGAAGACGGCCAAGCCGGGCGAGTGGGAGTCGTTCAATTACTACTCAAACACTCCCAAATTTGCTGTGTCCTTACTCAAGGCACTATACGGCGACGCCGCGACGAAGGATAACGATTTCGCCTTCGGTTACATCCCGAAGATCGATCGCCGCTACTCCTGGGCGGAGATCTGGGACGACATGTACCGAGGCGGCATCAAGGGCTTCTATGCCTTCGGTATGAACGGAGTTATGATCGGCCCCGATTCGCAGAAAAACATCGATGCCCTGAAAAAGGCCGACTTCGTCGTGGTCTGCGAGATCTATCCCGACGAAACCAGCGGCTTCTGGCAAGCACCCGGCATCACCGCCGACGAGCTGAAGACAATTAACACGACGGTATACCGGCTTCCGGGAGCAGGCTTCGCAGAGAAGGACGGCACCTTTGTCAATTCGGCGCGCTGGCTACAGTGGAAGAATGCCGCTGTGCCGCCGCCGGGAGACTGTCGTCTCGACCAGGATATTCTGGCCGACATCTTTCTGAAAATCCGCGAGCTGTACAAAAAAGAGGGCGGTAAATTCCCCGACCCCATCGTTCATGCCTCGTGGAGCTATACCCTTCCGAATCACCCATCGCTCAGCGAGATTGCGAAAGAGCTCAACGGGAAGGCGGTGGTGGATATCAGCGACGACAAGACCGGAGTTTCGCTGAAAGCCGGACAACAGTTGCCCGGTTTTGCCATGCTGCGCGACGACGGTACTACCATGTGCGGCAACTGGATCTATTCAGGGTCGTGGACTGAAGCCGGAGCGATGTTGCAACGCCGTGGCACCGAGGATCCTTCAGGTCTGGGCATCTATCCCAACTGGGCCTGGTCCTGGCCGGCAAACCGCCGCGTCTTATACAACCGGGCGTCTTGCGATGTCTCGGGCAAGCCCTGGGACCCCGAACGCAGGCAGGTCTGGTGGAACGAAGATGCGCAGAAATGGGTTGGCGTGGACGTCCCCGATTTCAAGCCCGACTCGAAGCCCGACGAACACATGGGCCCGTTCATCATGCTTCCCGAGGGCGTCGGCCGGCTTTTCGTGCCGCTGGGTGGATTAGCCGATGGTCCTTTCCCTGAGCACTATGAACCCATCGAGAGTCCGATTGCGAATCCTTTGCATCCCAACCAGTCGAACAATCCGATGGCGAAGAAGTTCAAAACTCCATTGGACAAGTACGGCACGGTGCAGGAAGGTTACAACCTCGTATGCACAACCTATCGGCTCACCGAGCACTATCACTACTGGACCAAGAACAATCCCATGAACGTAGAGCTGGTGCCGGTGCCATTCGTGGAAGTTCCAGCGGAGCTCGCGGATGAGATGGGAATTCGCGGAGGCGAAAAAGTAAAAGTCACCAGCATTCGCAGCCACTACATCGCCAAAGCCATGGTTACCAAGCGCATCAAACCGATGATGGTTGACGGGAAGAAGACGTATCAGATCGGCATTCCCATCCACTGGGGTTTCCTCGGAATTTCTGAGGACGATGGCCGCACCGCGAAAACTCCGGCAAACTTGCTGACCCCAACCGTTACCGATCCCAATGCCTACACACCCGAATTCAAGGGCTTCCTCGTGAAGCTCGAGAAAGCGTAGGAGGCGCGAGATGGGCGATCGCAAGACACTGCAAATCCAGCAAATCTCGGCGCACCCCGGACCGATTGCCGGCGAAGGTACTCAGCGTCAGGAAGAGCTTTGCAAGCTGATCGATACCACGACCTGTATCGGCTGCAAAGCCTGTGAAGTGGCATGTGTCGAATGGAACGACATGCCGTTCCAGCAGACCATGTTCGACAACACCTACCAGACCATGCCCGATACCGACTGGAATTACTGGAACCTGATCAAGTTCAACGAGAGCGAGCACTCTGACGGCAGCTTCGCCTGGCTTATGCGCAAGCATCAATGTATGCATTGCGCCGATCCCGGGTGCCTGCGCGCCTGTCCCGCAGATGGCGCTATCGTGCAGTACGCAAATGGGATTGTCGATTTCCAGCAGGAAAACTGCATCGGCTGCCAATTCTGTGTCTCCGGTTGCCCCTTCAACATTCCCAAGTTCAACCCCTCGACCAAGAAGGTGTACAAGTGCACGCTGTGCTCCGATCGCGTCAGTGCCGGGCTTGAGCCAGCGTGCATCAAGGCGTGTCCCACGGGATGTTTGCATTTCGGCACCAAGGACGACATGAAGTTTCTTGCCGAAAAGCGCGCGACCCAGCTTCGCGACGTGTCTGGGTTTGCCGAGGCCGGCGTCTACGATCCAGATACTATCGGCGGCACACATGTGATTTATGTCCTGCATGACATCACCAAGCCGGAGAAGTATGGCAACTTGCCGGCAAGGCCGCGAATCCCGCTCAGCTTCACCATCTGGAAGAGCGTGTTTAAACCAATCGGTCTGCTCGGAGCCATGCTGGGATTCGTTGGCGTTGTCATGCACTATGTCTTCGCCGGGCCGCTTCGCTCGCAACCCGAACCGCCCGTCGCGCGCATCGATCCGCCACCGGCGCCAGGGAAGGAGAATTAGATGGCGACTTCCGCGAACGAATATCATCACCAGCCCAACGCCATCGACCGCCTTGGCCGCACCAAGATGTACGTCGGCGAACTCATGCGCCATCCCGTCTACACCCGCTTCCTCCACTGGATGTACGGGATCTTTTTCTTTCTCGCCCTGCTTTCCGGCTTCGGCATTTACGCGCCCTGGATCTTCCGCTTCTTTACGCCGATCTTCGGAGGCGGCGCCATGACCCGGCTGTTGCATCCCTGGTTCGGTCTCGGCTTTGTCTTTTTCTTTGGCCTCCAGGTCATCAACTGGTTTGGCATCATGCGGTGGACTCCGGAGGACACTGCATGGATAAAGCGCATGAAAACCTACATCCGGCACCAGGACGAGATGGAACCGGATACCGTCGGCTTCTACAACGGCGGCCAGAAGTTGATGTTCTGGGAAATCGTCAGCGGCTGCGTCGCCTACGTCATCACCGGCATCATCATGTGGTTTCCCGAAATCTTCGGCCGCATTCTGGTGTCGATCTCCTACGTCATTCACGACATCTCGGCGTTGGTGATGCTCTTCGGCATCTTCTTCCATGTTTATCTCAGTACTTTCGGCGAGCCGGGTACGATTCAGGCCATGACCCGCGGCACCGTCAGTAAAGAGTGGGCCTGGACCCACCATCCCGCTTGGTACAAAGAGATGACCGGCCGCGACCCCTACAAAGACATGGAAGCCGAACGCGAGCGGCTCTACGGGAAATAGTGTTCCTCTCATTCGTCATCCTGGCCGGAGCGCTCGCCGGGCGCCCCATCCGGCCTTCTGTTTGCCGGGGTGGGTCTTTCGTCTACAAAATATCCAACGGGTGCCCCGTCCGGCCTGATTTTGGCCGGGTGGGTCTTTTGACTTCCTTCTCCGCCTGCGATTCGGAGCTTAGACGGAACTCAGAGCGACCACCACCGGTGGCCAATGCATTCGATGCTGGCGCGCGTGCGCGACGTTGCGTCGGTTTCCCTTCACCTGGGTATCAGGGAGGCCGGGGTTAACCTAGTCGCGATAGGGACGACCATCGCTGGCCGCCCCTATCGCAGATCCGTACGAGCGCTCACTAGCGCATACGGCTCTTATCTCGGATAGTTGCGGCGAAGCGATGTGCGGGATAAGGATGGAGCACACGAAGTTGGGGGAGCCATTGTCCGGCGAGTACAAGGCGGCGAGCCCCAGGTGGACTTGCTCTTTTGGCTACGACGCCGGAGTGCTTGTCCCCAAAGGCGCAACACCCGGTCCCGAAAGACCCCGAGGCTATCGAGGTTTCCCGGCACGGCGTAGTAGTTGAAGTAGCCTTGCACCACCGACCTGAGCCATTTGCCGGTTTGGGGCACGGGATTATGCATGCGCTGGCGAAGTTGCTGCTTGATTTCTTGCAGCTTCTTCCTCATCCGCCTGCGGATCGTCGTGCGCCGCACCGTAAAGTACCCTTTCCCGTTCTTCCCGCTGATGTGCGTGAATCCAAGAAAGCCGAACGTCTCAGGTTTGCCTTCCCCTCTTCGTTTCCGGTTCGCTCAGGCACTCGCTGCCGGCCAGCTTGAATCTCGCACCGCCGGCAAGCTTCTCTATGCCATTCAGCAGGTCAGCGCCACCAACCGCCGCATCGAGCAGATGGAAGCCGCGCAGTTGGAACAAAGGAAGAATGCGCAAGACCAACCCGACAACACCTCCCGCATCCTGGAATTTCCCGAGTTTGAGAAATAAATTCGGTCTCCCTCATGGCGCGGACCTTGATGCCGAAACCGACGTGGTTCGGCGCAAGGCCGATGAGGAGGCGGAACTGCGCCGGGAGGAATCCCTCCCGCAGCCTCCGCCCGGCACCCGCCCCGGATCTCTCGCCGACCGTCTTTTCCGCGCGGAGGCCTATCAGATGATGCGCTTGCAACTCAAGCGCATGCAGCACGAGCTTCGTGACTACAACCAACGGAAACGTCAGCAGTACGAAGCAGCAATGAAAAAGGAGATGATGTCAGCGACCCCCGCGCCCGACCGCCTCGCCGACAGCGCCTAACGCCTGCGGTTGGGCACCGACGGAAGAAGATGGGCGGGGTACCCGGCGACTTTTGGAAAAAAGGAGTGGCGACTTCAAAGTGCCTTGGCGCTGATATTCTGGATTTGGTCTTAATTCATCATGTCTGATCCCAACCATCCCGAAACGCCTGAGGCTCACGAAACTCCCGAGGCTCCCGAATCCACCGAATCGTTCGACCAGCTTCTCTCTGAATACGAGCGCGAGCATGCCCGCGTTTCCGAAGACGGAGCTCGCCAGCTTGAGGGTACGGTGGTCGCCGTTACCGCTGACGCTGTCCTGCTCGACATCGGCTTCAAGAGCGAAGGCATTCTGCCATTGGCCGATTTCCAGGCGAAAGGCGAGAGCGTCAAGCCGGGAGACAGGCTGGCTGTTTCCGTCAAGGGCCGCGACTTGGACGGGTATTACGAGCTTTCGCGCACCAGGATTTCACGCCCGAAAGACTGGACCGCATTGGAGAAGGCCTTCACCGAGAAGGCGACCATCGTCGGCACGGTGACTGGAGTGGTCAAAGGCGGAGTAAGCGTGGACGTGGGAGTCCGTGCCTTCATGCCCGCTTCGCGCAGCGCCACGCGCGATGCCGCCGCGCTGGAGAAGCTCGTGGGGCAGGAAATCCGCTGCCGCATCACCAAGCTCGACGTCACCGAAGAAGATGTGGTGGTCGATCGCCGCGCTCTGGCGGAAGAAGAAGAGCGTGCCGGCAAGGAGCGTCGTTACGCCGAGGTCAAGGAAGGAGACATCGTGCACGGCACCGTCCGCAGCCTCACCGACTACGGCGCGTTCGTCGATCTGGGCGGAGCGGATGGCTTGCTGCACATCAGCGATATCGCTTGGACCCGTGTCAACAAACCAGAAGACGTGCTGACTGTCGGGCAGGAGATCGAAGCCAGGGTCCTCAAGGTCGACACGGCGAAGCAACGCATCTCGCTTGGCATGAAACAGCTTCTGACGCACCCTTGGGATGCCGTACCCGGGAAGTACAGAGTAGGCGATCGCGTGCGCGGAGCCGTGACGCGTATCGTCGACTTCGGCGCCTTCGTCGAGTTGGAGCCGGGCGTGGAAGGACTGGTCCACGTTTCGGAAATGTCGTGGGCAAAAAAGGTACGGACTCCTGGCGACCTGGTGAAATCAGGGGACGTGGTGGAAATCGTAATCCTGGGAATCAAGCTGGAAGAGCGTCGCATGTCGATGGGTCTCAAACAGGCGCTGGGAGACCCCTGGGCGGATGCTGCACAAAGGTTCGCCCCGGGCTCGGTGGTCGAAGGAACAGTCACCAGCTTGCCCAAGTTCGGAGCTTTCGTGCAGGTTTCCGAAGGCGTCGAGGGCCTGATCCATGTCAGCGAAATCAGCGCCGACAAGCGCATCAATCATCCCCAGGAAGTGCTGAAAGTAGGACAGGCGGTAAAGGCCCAGGTAATGGCGCTCGATACTGAGAAGCGTCTGATTCGACTCAGTATCAAGCAACTGGTTCCCACCGGCCTCGACGAATACCTTGCCGAACACAAGGCAGGAGACCGGGTGACAGGGCGCTTGATCGAAATCGTGGGCAGTACGGCGAAGGTCGAGCTTGGCGAGGGCGTATTCGCTGCCTGCGACATCGTATCCGAGGATGCGCCAAACTCGGAGGCTGCCAACAGCTCAAGTGGAAACGTGTCGGCCCTGGGCTCCATGCTCATGGCCCGCTGGAAGGGTGGGGGATCCGGCGGTTCCCCCAAGCCGGAGCCGGTTCGCGAGGGACAGATTCGCACCTTTCGAATCGCAAAGCTGGATCCGGAAACCAAGAAGATCAAATTGGTGCTGGCATAGCCAGTCGCCCGTTTCGCGGAACTTCCCGGCTGCCCGTCTCCAGCGGGGAATCTCAAGGCCTACGCGTCGGCATAATTTTGTAGATGAGTTTTGCCGGATTTGCGAGTAAGCTTTTATGCCATCCGGCAGCGAGTCGTGGCACGGGGCGTCATTCTGTGATCCAGCAGGTGAGTGCAGCTTTATGCCGGAGCGAGTGAATCGGTTTTGCTTATTGGTGGTGCTGTTCGCAGCTTGGACTGCGGGCGGCGGGAGTTGCGCGACGGGACGAGGAGTCCTTTCGAATCTAGCACTACAAAATGGCCGATAAAGGCCAACAGGGAGGAATAGATGAAGAACTTTTGGACGATGATCGTCCTTGCAGGGTTAGTGACGGTGGTGGCGGTAATGCCCGCAGTGGCGCAGGCTACGTTCAACGGCTCAAGCCTCAACGTGAAGTTCACGACTCCAATGGCATTTTATGCCGGTGACAAGCTGATGCCGGCCGGAACGTATGAAGTCACACAGGGCGCCGGTCCACAAGCCAACACACTTCTAATCAGGGGCAAGGGAAAGAATGAAGCTTATCTCGAATTCACAGCTATCGGTACTCCCAAGCCGCTGACGAAAATGGATGTCACCTTCAACAAATACGGCGACAAAGAATACTTGAATGCGATCAATTGGCCGGGTGGTGCCGACACGCAGGACAGTTGGGTCCTGCAGATCAACCCGAGCGCAGGCGAGCAGGCTGCTGCGAAGGCAGCCGCTGCGGCCAAGCACTCCGTGCCAGCTACCGGAACAAAGAAATAAGCGGGTCTTGCAGAAGCTAACGAGCGTCGAGCGTGGGGCAAGGCGTCCCCGTCAGGCGAGACATCAAGAAGGGCAGCGAATTCTCGCTGGCCCTTTTCTTATTGCGCGGAACTTGCGAGCGAAGTCGCAATCTGATTAATATCCAGCGTCAGACCCATAATTCCGCGCGAGGTATTTCCGCCGGCTTTCGCGCGTCACTGGGGGCAATGGTCGTATGCTGCGACTAATCCGTGAGCTGATTCGCCCTTACCGAGGCACCCTGCTCATCATCTTGGCGGCGATGCTGGTTGAAACGGCCATGAGCTTGGCGACGCCATGGCCCCTCAAGGTCATCATCGACAACGTCGTTGGACACCACAAAATGTCGCCATGGCTGGCGCACCTGTTCGGTCCGTGGATGGATGGTAAGCACCAGCTTCACATCGCGGCAGTGGCGGCGATTGCCTATGTTGTGATCGCCTTGTTGGGCGCGCTTGCCAGCTACATCGACAACTACTTCACCGAAAGCGTCGGCCAGTACGTTGCCAACGACCTGCGGTTACGCACCTTTCACCACCTGCAGCGCCTTTCGCTCGGCTACTACAACACGCATCAGACCGGAACGCTGCTGAGCACGATCACCACCGACATTCAGACGATCCAGGGATTCGCTTCGTCGTCCACGCTCAGCATTCTCGTAGACCTGCTTACCATCGTTTGCATGTTAGCGCTGATGTTCTGGCTGAATTGGGATTTCACCCTGATTGCGGTCGGCGTCACACCCTTCTTGCTCCTGTTCGTTTCGAGGTTCAAGAAAGCCGTGAAAAAGGCCACGCATCAGGTGCGGAAGGAACAATCGGAAATTGTCGCTGTGGTGCAGCAGGCGTTGGAATCCATGCAGGCGGTCAAGGCATTCGGCCGGCAGGACCTTGAACAGGACGCATTGAGAGACGTCAGCCGCGCCACCGTGGACGCGGCCCTGAAGGCACGAAGCATCAAATCGCTGCTTTCTCCTGTCGTGACCATTACGGTAGCCATCTGTACGGCCGTGGTCCTGTGGCGCGGTTCTTACCTGATTCTTGCCGGCACTATGACGGTCGGAGCATTGACCGTTTACTTGTCCTACCTCAGTAAGTTCTTTAAGCCCGTGAAGGACCTCGCCACCTCGACCAACGCGATTGCGCAGGCTGCGGTCGGCGTCGATCGCATCCGCGCCATCCTCGATACCGACACCATCATCCCTGAACGGGCGACCGCTGCGGATGCACCGCCGCTGCATGGCGAGGTGACCTTCGAGCACGTGGCCTTTGCCTACGACGTTCAGAACCCCGTGCTCACTGACGTTTGCTTCACCATCAAGCCCGGACAGTTGGTCGGAATCGTCGGTCCTACCGGAAGCGGCAAGTCGACCGTTGTGAGTATGATTCCGCGTTTTTACGACCCGACGAAGGGAACCGTCAGGATCGACGGCACGGATGTTCGTGACTTCAAGCTGAAGTCTTTGCGGGAGCAAGTCGGGTACGTACTTCAGGACACGGCCTTGTTTCATGGCACCATTGCCGAAAACATCGCGTTTGGACGGCCGGGCGCGTCGCGGGACGAAATCATCAAGGCAGCAGAGCTGGCCAATGCCCATGAGTTCATCTCAAGAATGGCGCAAGACTACGACACCATGGTTGGTGAACGCGGATCGACGCTGTCGGGTGGGCAGAGGCAGCGCATCGGAATCGCGCGCGTGATGATTCGCAATAATCCCATTTTGCTGCTCGATGAACCGACAGCAGCCCTCGACAGCGAGTCGGAGAAACTTGTGATTGAAGCCTTGGAGCGCCTCATGAAGGGCCGCACCGTGATTACAATCGCGCACCGTTTGACCACGATCCGCGATGCCGACCAGATCATCGTGATCTCCGGCGGCGTTGTGGCGGAGAGCGGCACGCACGATGAACTCATGGCAAAGAACGCGATTTACGCGCGGCTCCACCGTACGCAGTTTGAAGACGCAGCCCAGCCGACGGCTGGCGCTTGAGGAGTATTGCCTGGTCGGTGAACTTTCTCCACTGCCGCTAGAATAGGTGCGATATGTCACGGTCATTAGTTGTGCTTCCCGACGATTCCGCGCGTCCTTTGCTGGATGCGATCAACCATGCATCCAAGTCTCTGCGGATCAAGATGTTTGTCTTCTCGGACCCTGCGATTCTGCAATCGGTCATCGCTGCGCACAAACGCGGCGTCGATACGAAGGTGATGTTGAATCCGGCGCGCCGCAGCGGCGAATCCGAAAACACCGAGTGTCGTAAGCTCCTGACTTCCGCTGGCGTGAACGTCCTCGACAGCAATCCCCAGTTTGACCTGACGCACGAGAAGTCCATGGTGGTCGACGACCAAACCGCCTTCGTGATGTCGTTCAACTGGGAGCCGCGCAACCTTACGGAAACTCGCGACTACGCTGTAGTTACCAGCGCCAAACACGAAGTGGCGGAGATCACGGAGTGCTTCGATGCGGATTGGACGCGCAAGGCGTTTACGCCTGGCGATCACTCACATCTGATCTGGTGTGTCGGCAACGGCAGGCAACGCATTGGGCAGTTCATCGACGAGGCAAAGCACACTCTGTTTCTGCAAAATGAACGCTATCAGGACCAGGTCATCATTGAGAGGCTGGTACGTGCTGCTGAGCGAGGGGTGAAGGTCCACGTAATGGCGCGACCGGCCCACAAGCTCAAGAAGGAAAAGCTCGAGGAAGGCGTCGGCGGATTACGCATTCTCGACGACGTGGGTGTCAAAGTCCACAAACTAAAGGGTTTAAAATTGCACGCCAAATTGTTGTTGGCAGACAATGTCCGCGGAATCGTCGGCTCAATCAATCTTGCTCCAGGCAGCTTCGACAGCCGGCGGGAGTGCGCTATCGAGGTGCGAGACGAAGATGTGGTGGACCGCCTGCACGAGGTGACTCACACCGACTGGCAGAACTCGCACCCTCTGGACTTGACCGATGAAGGCCTGAAGGCGGAGCTGGAAGACTACGACGAGAACGCATCCGAAGACCTGGCGCTCGATGTGCATGAGGGTAAGCACAAGAAACACTGAATCCCGGCGAACCCGAGACCACACCCTATCGCTAAAATACTTAGAATCAGTTGGTTGCA
>Ga0210406_10006407_pt1 | contig 12210 bp, 14 predicted proteins | sample IncBWC30MmetaG_FD_155454 | JGI IMG/M metagenome (GOLD analysis project Ga0210406, IMG submission 155454) | Forest soil microbial communities from Barre Woods Harvard Forest LTER site, Petersham, Massachusetts, United States - Inc-BW-C-30-M | ecosystem: Environmental > Terrestrial > Soil >...
CGAGGGATCGACAAGGTGGGGTGGCTGTTTACCTTCACCGGAGCTGCCTACAACTTGTGCCGATTGCGAAATCTGATGGCCGGAACGTGATACGGAGTTCGATTCGGCCCACTCGGTAGACAGAACAACCCAAAGCACTTCCTTCACAACTCATCCATAAATCAAAATGTAGAACGAAAAACCCGCAAACCTAAATTGTTCAACAAGCTGTTATGCAGGAGCAGGCAGAAATTCAGCTACTTCGCCAATATTCACCGCTGGTGGAAACGTATATTTCAATATCTTCGCCTGGATAAGCAGTTGCGGGCAGTGCCGGACGGGGACAAATACTTGCTTGGCCGGGCCAAGCTGGCCAAGGGCGTGGACCTGGAACCCCTGGACCGTGACCCTGGGTTGAAAAGAAAGTTGTCCGAAGACTGGCGGGAATTCCTTCCAAGGGCTTTGTTCCGGGCGGCTTCGTGCAGATGATCTATCTGGATACTTCTAGCTTCGATCGTCAGCACTACCAGTTTGACTACATCCGCCGCGAGTTTTTGGGCGAAATTCGCTGCATCGTCTTCGACGTCCGGCCCCTGAGGAAGAACGACAAAGGACGTTTCGTCGGGCGTATCTGGGTGGAAGATCAGGATTACCACATCGTGCGCTTTAATGGTTCCTACGGTGAGTCTTTCCTGCTCAGCAACTACTTCAATTTCGATAGCTGGCGGACAAACATCGGCACGAACCTATGGCTCCTATCCTTTGTGTACACCGAGCAAGGCAACGTGCATGACCCACACACGGTGGGATTGGGGTACAAGCCGTTTCGCGCGCAGACCCGGCTGTGGGGCTACCACCTTGGGCACGCGTCGGAACAGCAGGAGCTAAGTAAGGTGCTGATTGAGACCCCGATGAGAGATCTGACGAAAACTGCCAACGACTACTCGCCACGGCAAGCGGAGCGAGCTTGGGAGCGCCAGGCGGAAGCGAACGTCACGGACCAACTCGAGCGGCGAGGCTTAGTGGCGCCCTATGGGGAAGTAGACAAAATACTGGAGACAGTGGTCAACAACCTGGAGGTGACCAACAGCCTGGACATCCAGCCGGAAGTTCGCTGCCGCGTACTACTGACCTCAGCGCTCGAGTTGACAAGTAAGAGACCAATGCGATTGCTGCGCTGCCGCTTGGCGGACGCATCAAGGTCGACCCCTGGAGCGATCAGCTGCAGATCGCCAAGCCCGCCTCGGAACCCGCCGTGAGCGAAGCCGAGAAGATGCCGTTCCAGATCGCTCCCTTCGTTTTCTACCTAACCCGCCAAGGCAATACCTCACCGACAGAACCTTCGGGCGGGGTCGCAGCGAAGCTGGATGCCAACGCAAACCCAAAGTAGCCGAAGGGAGAGTTTCTGATTCCCCGCTTCGAAAACACTCTGACCAGCCTGGCAGAGGAGCAACGCAGCCCGACCAACGTTATCCTCTCGTCAAAAGGATACCAACAGGATGAGACAGGCTTTTCAATTGGAGGTCTGATATGAACTGCAAGACGGGAACCATATTTTGCTACGCGGCGTTGGCCGCGGCAGTCGGTGTTTCCACCATGGTGAACGAAAGCGATTTCGCTTGTTCAACTGTCCGGTAACGCGTTACTCAGGCATGTGGATTCGGGTCATCCGACAAGGTCTTGTGTCGGAGCATCCTTAATATAGTATTGGCTTCACCTGCCGCGCAATATCGTCAAACCCCCTTCGGCCCCGCGCCAGCCGCCGCCGCCCGCGAGGAGACGCTTTTTTCGGCTACCTTCGCCTCCCCCCTGTCGATTTCGATTGAACCTTTGAAGTCCGCACCGTCCTCGATCATGATCTGTGCCGTCGTTAAATTCCCAATCACCGAGCCGTCCTTTTTGATCTCGATCCGCCCCTTCGCGTGCACGTTCCCCTTCACGAAGCCGTACACCACCAAATCACGTGCGTTGATGTCAGCTGTTACCTTCGCCGTCGGTCCTACCGTCAGCTTCCGTTCATCAAGTTCGACCAGTCCTTCGACACAGCCGTCGATCAGCAAATCCTCGGTGCCGGTGATGTCGCCTTTCACATGAAGGCTCGAACCCAGCCACCCTGTCACGGAGTCCGCCGTCGCATCCCCTGGACGCGTCGCATCTGTGCTCTGTGTATCCAGTTTCTTGTTACCCCACATCGGACCCTCCTAGGGACACCACACCCCACGCGGATTTCTGCCCTTGTGCATTAAATTCGCTCTTTTGCTCCAGCGGACAGAAATTGCCTGCGAGATTGGGCGGGGGATAGAATCCTACTCCTGCGAGGCGGGTGCATCAAGGCGCTGGGTGCTGGGTCGTGTTACAGGGAATGTGGACTTACCGCGTTTATCAGGTAAGTGACTGTTTTCTGAGGTCGGCTACCATGCTGATCGATCAGGTATCAGCAGTCAAACCACTCTTCGGGGAGAGGAGCGTAACGCGATGTTACGCCCAGCCGTCACAGTATTAGACGAAAGCCCCTAGGAGGAAAGAAACCATGAAACTGCACTCAGTCGTAAGAATCAGCTTGGTCTCCTTGATGTTGGTGGGGGCCTTCATCGCCGGCCAGCACTACTCGCGCACCGCGGCTGCCCAAAGCCCCCAGAAGTGGGAATACCAGATCGTCGGTTGCGGCGTTGGCTGCTCCGGCCAAATCGCTCAGATCAACAAGCTGGGCGACGAAGGTTGGGAGGTGGTCACGCTAAACGGAAGTAATCGAATTCTTCTAAAACGGGCTAAGTAGGGATACGAGGGCTCTTCACAATCCTGACAGGCTTCCTGGGCACGATCTTTTGGTCCCAGACGAAACCATGGCAGCCTAAATTCGAGTCGCCTTACCGGACAAATGGCTGTCCATTGATCACATCCGCTTGCGACTGCATCCCCCTAACCACTTTCACAAGCGTTGAGACTTTCACTTTCTTTCCACCGACGAATGTCCGAACCGTCTTGCGGTCAAGTCCCGTCTCTTTGGTTGTTTTTCGCTCACTTTTTGCAATTCTTCCTCTTCAATCTTCGTCTTCCACGGGTGCAGCAGCGGCCTTCTGACAATTGTGACAGTTGTGTCCCGCGAGAGCGCAATTACACTTGCGGATAGGCTGCCGAGAGCATCTGACTTGGAGCGATACGCTCAGTGGGTCCTTGCTCACCTTGCAGCTTGCCTATCGTGGCCGAAAACATACTGGACTTTTGTTCCTGTGAGACCAATTCTGAAATTTCCTCTCGTCCTGCTTCTGACTTGCTTCTGTACGCATGGGCTCCTTGCTCAAGAATCTCTCGACACTATTTATAAGCCCCAAGACGCTCACTATCTCCATGGGCCGTGGCAGCAGTTGCTTGTCGTTGATCAGGCTCGGTTTCCCTCCGCACTACCGTCCGCACCTGAACCACGCAGCCTGGATATCCCCAGCGATACTCCCGGCACATTCCCGAAAGAACCGTCTCACAAACCTTCCCTCGACTCAGCCAACGGCATAGCTCCTAGCTATTTGAAACCTCCCCCTGAATCCAGCCAGCGCTTTCGATTGTGGTCAGCCGTTAGCGAATCTCTTTTTTACACTGGGATCATGCACACGTTTGACATCTCCCTCCAGGCTGGCACGCGTGACGCTCTGAATGGTCACTGGTTTCAACACTATTTGCAGTCGGTTTCCGAACTGCGCGGCTGGAGCGACAGCGACACCTTCATGGCTCCTTACGTCGGTCACCCGATTGAAGGTTCTATCTTTGGATTCATTGAGCGTCAAAATGATCCCAGGTACCGCTTTGTACAGTGGGGTGACGGACGCGAATACTGGGTCAGCCTATTGCGCTCGATGGCCTACACCGCAGTCTGGCACACGCAATGGAAAATAGGTCCGCTTAGCGAGGCCTCCATTGCCAATGTCATGCTGCACGCCTCGCCCGGCTTTATCACCCTGGTTGATACTCCTACCTTGGGATTTTGTACCATGCTTGCCGAAGACGCCGCCGATCGCTATCTGATTATGGGGCTCGAGAATCGGACGAATAATCGCGCGCTAATCATCCTGGCACGGAGCTTCCTTAATCCCGGCCGGTCCTTTGCCAACTTGTTGGCCTTCCGGGTTCCTTGGGCCCGTGATACACGCATCGGTCTCTTCGGCGAAAAATACGAGCTTCGCACGCAGCTTCTTGAAGACTACAAAAACGGAAGCGGCGAAAAACCTTTCAGATTTGTCAAGAATGCTTGGTTGCCGAACGGTGTGGAATTCATCCATCCGCACCCCAAAGAGGCCCCCATCGAACTCACCGCCTTCCCTTACTACGAAAGCTTTCTTGGCGGAGGCTCTTGCATCGGTGGAGGAGGTTCGGGAGCCGCGCGAGTGAATCCTAAGCTTCAGGTACTTGCAGAAGTGAGTGGCTGCCTGATCATGAACATGCCTCACTCGAATTACAGCGCCGATTCGCTTTTCTACGGTGGCGGAGTTAAATGGACTCCCAGGGCTGCGAACCGATTCTCCCCCTTTGCTACCCTCATGTTTGGCGGAAGAAAAGTCACAATGGAGATCATGGACGCAGCCCTGCGCGAGAAGTTGATGAAGGAATGGAACGATGGAAGCGGAACGCTCCCGCATTTCCCCAAGCGGAGCGATTATTCAGTCGAGTACGCAGGGAACGGACCCAGTATCGCTGCCGGCGGAGGATTTGATGTGGTTGTCACACGTCCATTCGCTTGGCGCATCCTCAATGTTGAATACACGCATTCGTGGATGAATGACGTCGGCCAGATCCATCCGCAGGCAGGATTTAAGATTTCCACTCAAGCAGTCGTGCGCATCGGCACTTGGTAGTGAACAAAGGCCGCCTCTTTCCAAGAATTTCGCATTCCCTGACATCTGACTTTTCCACTTGTCTGAGTACTGCGTTTACCAGGCACAAAAGCCGTGACACGATGACCGTACTTGAATCGTTTTAATAGGTGCAGGCGACTGGGAAGTTCGCGCAACTAATTTGCACGCTGCGTGTTCCTATCAAGAACAGAAATGGAGCAGTGCCCGTTGCCATCAATTCGCATTCTCATAGTTGATGATTTTAAAGGTTGGCGCCGCGAAGTCTTTTTGCTATTTCAGACATGCCCAGAATGGCAAGTCATAGCCGAGGCAGCAGATGGATCGGAAGCCATTCAGAAGACCGAAGAATTGAAGCCGGACTTGATTGTGCTGGACGTTGGTCTCCCGAAGTTAAATGGAATCGAAGCCGCTAGGCAGATTCGCCAACTCTCCCCTAGCTCCAAAATAGTCTTCCTAAGCCAGAACAATGATCGCGATGTCGTGCGGGCGGCTTTGGGCACGGGCGCTCAGGGTTACGTTAATAAGACGGACTTCCGAAGGGATTTTCTGCCTGCTATCCACGCTGTTCTGCAAGACAAACAATTTGTAGGTAGCAGTCTAAAAAGCCAAGAGTTCACCGACGGCTCAGGAGAGAAAGCCCCTCACTGCAATAAGGTCTTGTTCTGATGACACAATTCTTCTAGATCGCTTTGTCGCTAACCTGCGGCAGCGGCGTCTTCTCTTGCGAGTTGACGCAGTTCAGATTTCGGCACAGCAAATTCCGCGTTGCCGCAATCGAAGCAGACAACAATCTCAGGAAATACCCACACGACGGGCTTATCAATATTTTCGCTCCGGGAAAATGGATGGCCATCTCCACCTTGAATTTCTTCTGGTCGACTGACCCGCACGACTTGCAGGGCATACTACCCCCTCAATGACCTGAGGTTGCCCGCTGAAACCATTTACGCCAATCGCTTGCGCGTCGCCTTACCAGAGACTTGAAAATCCACTTCTCCGCGTTAATCAGTTGAGTGCGCCAGCCGTTTCTAGGGCCTTGGAGACGTGTACGATTCTCCGAACATTTTCATAGGAGTCCGACTATGGACCTGAGGAGCGTGAATAAGCACACTCCCCGAAATCTGGCCATATCAAGAGTTTTCTTTTCGTGCTTCGGCGGCATGAAGATGGATGGGGCATTCAGCAGTTGGCAGCGGCCAGATTTCAATACGTGTGGATAGAATCGTTCTTGACCGGTTCAGCCTTCCTCTGCTTTGGCATATTCTGGGCCGCGTTGCTAGTCCGTCGCGCGACACCGGACAAGGGTGCTTGTGCTAAAGCAGCCCGACTGAAATGAGTAACCGCGTCTTCGTACTGGGACCCTGTTACGCGGCTAGTTCTCCTTGTTTTGACGCCTGGATTGTGCCGCCACGCGGCGAATTGAGCACCCGCTCAGCAACCTCGGGAATCGCGCAAACATCCTAGTAATAGCGATTCGTCGCCTTTTTTCAGTTTCCAGCCTTTAAGTTTCTAGTCGATTTTTTCCAGCCCACCGCAAAAAAAGGGGACCTGTACCGTCGGACGGTGTTGTCTTCGCGGCATGGCCAGCTCGGCTTTCGCCGCGGTCTGCGAGACTTACAAAATGACGGGTCGATTCATCTTCGTAGCGGTGTGCCTTGCGACTGCCTCGGCGGCGCTGGGCCAGAATATTCGGCCAACCTTGGCGGAAGCGCCCGGGCCACGTCCCATCGCCAGGGCAGAGGGCCGCAAGATTCTCGCTACCATTCCCACAGTAACGATAGACGGCGAGTCAGAATCCGAAACGGATTGTTCCCACTTAGTTCACGACGTTTACGAACGAGCTGGCTTTGTATACGACTACGTCAGTTCGCGCGAACTCTATATCGGCAGCACAAATTTCACACGCGTGCGCGCGCCTCAGGCTGGCGACCTGGTCGTCTGGCGTGGTCATGTCGGCATCGTCATCGATCCCAAAGAACACTCCTTCTTCAGCTTCGTGCGTTCCGGTCCTGACACGCAATTTTATGACTCGCCCTACTGGCGCTCGCGCGGCATCGCTCGTTTCTTCCGCTATGTAACTGAGAAGCCTCTCCATGCTGGTCGCACGCTCGAGGCTGCGGGTCACCTGGATCACAAATCTCCCCAGGGCGACAGCCGCAGTTCGGAGAACCATCCGCCTTCCGAACTATCCAAGGTGGCCCCTGCGCGCGCATCTCACCCTGTCCCCATAGTTGACGCCTCCAGTCCAACGACAGCTGAAACTTCTCGCGAAATCGTTCTTCAAGTCACAGGGAAAAACCCTTCACCAGGAGAAGTCGTAGCGGCTTTTGTCGAAATGAATCAGGATTCCGGTGAATCCCTCCGGACGCGCAGTCTGAACAGTCCTGGCAAATCCATAATCGTTTACCGCGAGCTGCGCGTCTCAGCAGTGCAGATTAAGGGCAAGCGCGGAACTGCGCTCGTTCGGATCGAATCGCTAGGCACTCTTGCCGATACGCAATCGGGCTCACAGCCTCGCTGGAGAGAACAGTCTCTGGAATTCGAGAAGACGAAAAGGGGCTGGGTGGTGAATCCCATCAAGGACGCTGCTTACGTGAAACGTGAAGTTGCGTTGCAAGTCTTGTCCGCCAGGCTCGCGGACCTCGCGAAAAACATGGACACCACTCCTGAACAAGAACGCGAGCAGAGACAAATCATTCGCCTCCTGAATTTGCTGGTCACCGACAATTCCAGCACCGCATCAGCACAGAGTAATTAAGAGACCGTCTAAGGACAATTAAGATTGAGCGCGATGACTTGCTATCGTATTGATTCTCCATGCCTGTACACTTAATTCCAGGTCTCCCGACTTTACTATTATTTGCGATGGCTTCCTACTGAGGGTGGGCACAAAATGGGGCACAGTTCGGTAAAATGGCTCTGTTCTTTGTTTCTCCCCTCAACAAGCGTAATGGCTCAGTTTCCGGTAACCGCCAAACCGGACATGTGCTTGGTCAGCTTTCGCGGCGGATTCCACTTGATGCACGATTTCCGCGTTATACGTCCACGTGCCAGTTAACCTCGCAGAGGAACACTTCGCCGAGAGCCCCAAAGTCAAGATTCTCTGATATACAACACGCGGAGAACACTTTAGATGGGTGCTGCGACCAAGAGTATCGAGCTACATCCTTCTGGCCCGCCCCGAAAATTGGCACTAGCTAGAGTGTCGCCGACACGTGGAATTCTGCCCGGACAAATTCCTTGACACCCTTCTCTCCTGTCAATCTGAGGCATAGCAACGTGCCTTCGTTTTCCAAATCAATGTGAAAACCGAAGAAAGGGCAACACTTGCTTTCGGCAGCCACCCATTCCGCTAGTTCCGCGAGTGAAACCGTGGAAGGGCTGTACTGAAATTCATAGCCCTTTTCAGTTTCGACGATGCGTGCTCCCTGTGCCACGAGTTTGTCGGTCAGCAGTTTGTGACGCGCACGCTCGGTCGGATTCAGCGCCTTTGTGTTGCAGTAGAATTTGCTTTGCGTCATGAGTTGCTTTTCCTGCTTTCCCGGCACCGGCTGCGCTGTACCGGCGTAACCTCCACAACTTTCTAGTGCAATTATCAGCACTGCACCCGCCACATGCCTTCGATTCCTATCCATGACTTTGCTCCTTTGAGACTTTGCATGTCTCATGCTCACAATGCTAAAAGTTAAAGTCAGCTTTAAGTCAAGAACCGACTCTAACGGATCGACGGGGAGCAAGGGAATGAAGATTGGCAAACTGGCTGAGCAGGCTGGCCTCAATGCTTCGGCCATCCGGTATTACGAAAAAGCGGGCTTACTGTCCCCTCCACACCGAGTGGGTGGACAACGGCGCTATTCAGCTGATGCACTCGACCGTGTTCTTCTGATTCGGTTTGCGAGCGAAATGGGATTTTCTCTGACTGAAACTAAGATTTTCCTGAGTGGCTTAAGAACTGGCGCTCCGGTGGGGCCACGCTGGAAGAAGCTTGCTCGATGGAAGATCCAGGAAGTCGTTAAAAGTATGCAACGCGCAAAGCGTTTGAAATCACTTTTGGAACACTTACTTGACTGTCGCTGCGTTTCTCTGAACGTCTGTGTCCAACGATTGATGCTTAGCCCGCGTATGCGCTCGCTACGCTCCTGAAAGCGTTGGCAAACACGGCGGTCCAAGGAATTTCCTAAGTCGTTCTTCTCGGTTTATGAGGAAAGCGAAATGACGCCAAATTCCACGAGCAACTCGGCCCGCTTCGAGACCGCCTAATTCGTGCGGTAGCCCGAAGGGGTGTGGGAAGCGAAATGGGGTTGTCATGAGCACAAATCAGCTCGGCGGTCGGTGATCGGATGAAACGATCGCGCTCGGTGCCGCACTATTTGTCGGCGTTATCTCCCGTAAGGTCGGCTTAGCGAATATGGCAGTCAGGAGAGACGTCGCGGGGGCTCGTTCGCTCGATCCGAGAGTTCCTAAGACAACGACCAGATCGACCACGAGCAGGCCACATGGACGTCTTCAAGCTTGCATTTGAAACGACAATCGTCGGCTTATTGGCTTTTGTCTGGATAGGGATTGCCATTGACCTTCTTCTCCCCTCACTTCTTCCCCGGATGGTTGCTGCGATTAGCGAAAAAAATCAAGCGCTGATAGGTGCGGGCGCATTGTCACTCGCATACTGCCTGGGATCTGCGATTTTGCCCATATCAAGCCAGTTGGTGAATGACGAGCACTGGCCGTTGCCCGAAGAGGCGATTCGTTGTTGGGTTTCCATAGAACAAGACAAGCAATTGGACCAAATTGGAAATACCGGCCTGCTGAAGCAGCGCACTCCACTGGGCGGCGACCTACTTTCTTGTCGTTGCACACTCTGGGACCGCTACTTGCCTGCGGACCCCAAGACAGGTCAAAGAAGATTGGAATTGTCTCCATCTGGGGAGAGGGCCGATGATGACCTGAAAAAACGCAAAATATTGACAATATTTCAATTGCGAGAAGCCAAGGTAATGAACCAGAGCTTCGAGAAAATCGAACAGATCAGACAGTTGCACGAACGCATCGTAGTGCTTCGCGGTGCGGTCTTTCATGGATTCGTGCTGTTCTTGATCGGCCTTTTCGGCTGTATCGCGCCGGTTCAGGGCCAACCATATAGGCAGAGACGAAAAATGTTGGGAACTTTGCTGGCATTGGTTTTTACGGTATTCAGCGTCTTCAATGGGCTGGAGGATCTACTCCACCCGTTCATCTACGACATTCCGGTCCTCGAAGCACTACTCGGCGCAATCACTATCTTCGGAGGATTTCTCGTCTTCAACGGCGTTAAGGGTCGGTCGATTCTGAACTGGCAGTTTCTCCTCGTCGTGGGCTTTTTCGCCGCTCTTTCCTATGGCGGATGGATGTGGTCAGAGATCATCTACGACCAACAAGTGATCAACTCAGCGGCCGTCTTGGAAACGACGGCCGAAACTGGTAAGCCTTGAGTGACCACGGCAATCCTTATCACCAGTGAGCGGCTACTCGGCCACGCGGGTAAGTCCTGGTTTTAACCGGTAAAGTCAACGTCGCAAGGGAACTTTTCCGATTTGCGCGTTCTACCAGGCACTTGCCCAGACAGAGTTCCCCACAGCTTAGTCCTCCAGAAGCGTGACAGGGGTCATAGCTGGCATGCCTGAGGAACTGCTCGGTTTTCCTCTTGATACTGGGCGGTCCGGTCTTCCAGCTCTTTCGGAGGACGCATAGAATGCTCCTGAGGTGTCCTCGCCAGTGGAGCCGAATCGTGGACATTACCAGAGCCTAGATAAAGCAGCGATGAATATTCTGACGCGTGAACAAGTGAACCGGCGCCTTCTCGTGATCGTAGCGATCATTACAGCAGCGCTCTTGGCGATTGGGATTTGGCTGACGTTTTCATTGCTGCGCCCGACGCCGCCGCGTTCGGTGGCGATGGCCATAGACCCGGAGGGCAGTTTCAGTGCCGAACTAGGGAAGCGCTATCGTGAGCTTCTTGCACGCGACGGGATCGATCTCAAGCTGGTGCCGACGGCAGGAGCCGTCGAAAGTATGGCTCGCCTGCGGGATCCAAAGTCGGGCGTTAGCATCTCCATTATTCCGGGCGGTATCAGCAATCAGCAAGAGTCGCTCCGTCTGGTCTCACTCGGAACGTTGTTCTACGAACCACTTTGGGTTTTCTCTCGCGGCGAACTTCTGACAAAGCACGAGCAACTTCGCAGCCTGCGCATTTCAATTGGCCCGGAGGGCAGCGCTAGCCGTGCGCTGTCGCTCGAGTTTCTAGCGCGGGTTGGCATAATCGACCAGAAATCCGCAACATTGCTACCGCAGACCCCGCAGGAGTCTGCTGCGAAGCTACTCAATGGAGATATTGACGCCGCAATTCTCGTGGACGCTTGGGAAACCCCTGTTGTGCAGCGGCTTCTGACAGCCAAAGAAATAAACCTGACAAATATTCGCAGGGCCGACGCTTTCGTGGCCTTGTACCCCTACTTGAACAAGTTGGTGTTGCCCGCCGGCGTAGCGAACATGGCTGAAAACCGGCCCCCAACCGATGTGCTGCTGCTCGCGTCTAAGGCCAGCCTAGTCGTGCGCGACGATCTTCATCCATCCATTCAGTACCTGCTGCTTAAAGCGGCATCACAGATCCACTCTGACCCGGGGTTATTCCGCACCGCGGGTCAGTTTCCAGCTCCCGAATCAATCGAGCTGCCGCTAAGCACTGATGCGCGTCAGTTCTACAAGACAGGATCGCCGTTCCTGCAGCGCCATCTGCCTTTCTGGCTGGCGGTGCTAGTCCAGCAAGTTGTGGCGTTGTTTATTCCTGTGGCGGGGCTGCTGTACCCCTTACTGCGAATCTCACCAAGGATATTTTTGTGGGTTGCGAGCCGCCGGGTGTACAGGCTCTACTCTGAACTAAGGCTCCTCGAAGAGGAGTTAGCCTCTGCCAGCTCCGACAAAGCCGGCAAGGATTTTATCGAGCGATTAGACCGACTGGAAGGCCGCGTCAGCCACTTGTGGGTGCCATCGTCCCTCAGACCGCAGCTCTACAATCTGCGGTTGCACATCAGTATGGTGCGAGAGAAAGCTCAGAAGTGAGCAATGCTGAAGCGCTGGCTCTGACTATCTGATGAAGATCGAAAACTCGTTAGGCTGCAAAACTAGATGATTCCCCGCTGTAAGTCCTGGTTTGTCGTGTCGGTTCAAACGGTCGATGCAACACCATCTGGTATAAAGCTGTTTTCAAAGGTGGTGTTTATGAAACAAGGGAAACGGTTTGGGCTTTCAGCGGAGCAGAAGAGCGACGTGTGGCGTCGTTGGAAGTCGGGGCAGACGTTGCATGAGATCGGGCGCGCTTTTGGCAAAGAACATTCCTCCATTCGTTGTCTGG
>Ga0210406_10006412_pt1 | contig 12200 bp, 7 predicted proteins | sample IncBWC30MmetaG_FD_155454 | JGI IMG/M metagenome (GOLD analysis project Ga0210406, IMG submission 155454) | Forest soil microbial communities from Barre Woods Harvard Forest LTER site, Petersham, Massachusetts, United States - Inc-BW-C-30-M | ecosystem: Environmental > Terrestrial > Soil >...
GGTCGAGGTTCCAGCGCAGCCGCTCGCTGGCCCGAAGCAAACGCGTGGCGGTTACGTGTACCGTCAGCAGCACGGCTCCGGGCATATAGATCAACGCCAGCAGCCAGGGATGCTTGCGCACAATCTGGCGCTTCTCGGGGAAGGTAAGAACGAAGTGCAGGAACAGGGCTGGCTGCAACACTCCCGCGGCAATATTCCCCCAATAGATGGTCCAGTCGAAATCGTTCAGCTTGCCGGTGTACTTGAAAGAATAGGCGATAAAGGAGACCAGGCAGAAAATATAGAAGTGAGTGGATCCGGGAGCGGTCCAACGGCGCAAAAGAACGTAGAGGCCGATGCCAAGGTAGATCAGCGCAATGAGCCGCAGCCAGTTGTTGAGAGACCGTTCCGCAGGAACCAGGATGACGCTGGAGTCGAGCGGGACTGATTGCCGGAGCAGGGAATACGCGGCTTTGGACCAGACGCCGTTCCGGTAGAGCTGGCGCTCCAGCCCCGGCATATTCTGGACTTCCTGCCCGTTGATGGAAACCAGTTGGTCGCCGGGCTTGATGCCGCTCCTGGCACCTGGTCCACTGGGTTCGACCCGGTCGGCGGTCAGGCGCCCGCCGTGTTCGACCCACCAGACGCCGTCGTCGGGAACCAGGAACTTCCATTCGGCATCGAAATTGAAGCCGGCGAAGACGACGGCCGCCACTGTCAGAAGGAATAACAGGACAGCAACGGAACGAACTTGGCTTTCCCGGTTCATGGGTTTCGGCGCCCACCCCCCGGCGGGGTGGCTGGTGGGCCGCAGATCAGCGTGCGAGTCCAGGCGCGACTGCTTCTCAATGAGCAACTTCGCTGCCATGTCGTTTTCCCGTTCCGGGCTTACTAAGTGCCGTATCTAAAGCAACTTCCGAGATTATAGATGGGTTTCGGGAAAGCGAGTACGCTTTTATGGAGGTTTGTGTGGAATTTTGTATCTGATTAGATTGGAGGATCTTAAGGTAAGATCCCTATTGGGAACCTGGCGACCGTTCGGTTGCCTCAGCTTGATACCGAAGAGCGGCTTCGACGGAATTAGACGCGGAGATGCAGAACGTCACGTTCCCAATCGGGGGAGGCGCGAACCGCGTCCAACCCTGCAAGTCCCATCATTTCGGTAGGGGAGGCAGGAAAAGGGACCCTACGGACACTGGTCCCACCCTGACTTAACTTCAGTCAAGGGGTGCGCCTCGCACCTGCCTGTACCTCCCCCACCGGACCCGGTACCCGAAATCTTAAGACGGCCAGGGCGCTGGCTGCACCTGCCCGGGCCCCAGGCTGACCCGAATCACGTTCAGCAGTTCGTCGTTGTCCGCAGGCTTCTGGAAGAATGCGGCGGCCCCTGCCTTTAGGGCGCGTTCCTCGTTGCTCTGGGGGTCGCGCGCGCTCAGCACTATGACCGGAACGCCAGAGAGAGCGTCGATGTTCTGCAGCCGGTCCAGGACCACAAAGCCATCGCCGACCGGCAGGCCAAGATCCAGAATGATCAGGGCGGGGCGCTCTTTCTGGGCGGAAGCGATGGCGGAATAGCCATCGGCGGCGGTGGTGACCTCGTAGTTGTTGGCCCGCAGGCGCAGCCGCAGAGCGCGCACCAGATCGGGATCATCGTCGACGACTAGAATTTTCGGTCTTGGCATTGGAGTTCTCCTTATTGATTGGGTTCACTAATTGGAATCTGGTGTGCGCTTTCCGGCGCACAACTGTTTTCGTTCCATACTCGTCAGAATCATCTGGGTTACGTGGCCGGCCAAAGTTTGAACCTGCTGCTCCAGGGTTTCCCCCGGATGGCCAGGCGGAAGCTCAACCGGAACCGTGGCGATGGTGAGTGTGCATTTGGTTTTGAGATCACTCACCCGCTCCAGTTGCTCGCGAATGCGGGTAGTCATGACCCCGGAGCGCTGCAGATCCGTGGATGCCACGACAAAGAAAGTTTCGATTGTTCCCGAAGTCCCCATCGGGGGCAGGACCAGATCCTTGTCGAGATAGACGCAACGCCGCAAGGTCTCCAAACACTGCTGCCGCATTTCTTTCCAATTGCCCCGCGGAGGATTGGAGAGCGGCGTGAGTTCGACGCGCACCAGCACGAAAGCCGGACGCAAACGGTCCTCATGCGTAATGACCGGAGAAAGCAGCTTGGCCAGGGAGTAAACCGGCAGCGTGAAGGTGAAGGTCGTACCCTGCCCGGGTTCGCTGGAAACCCAGATGCGTCCCTGATGGAGCCGGACGATCTCGCGGCAAATGAATAGCCCCAGTCCCAACCCCGAGCGGTTGTTGTCCACCGAATCGGGGTCCTGATAGAGGCGTTCAAAGATCAGCGCCTTGGCCTCCGGACCGATGCCGCGTCCGGTATCGCTTACCGAGATGTAGACGTAGCCTGGGTCCGCCTCCACCATACTGGCCTGGACCATGACCGACCCTTCCGGCTGCGTGAACTTGATCGCGTTATCCACCAGGTTGATGAGCACCTCGAGAACGCGGTCGGGATCGGCGTGCGCCAGAGGCAGTCTTTGATCGAGACCGATTTCCAGTCCGATCCGTTTCTCGTCCGCCATGGGACGCAGCATAGCAACGGTTTGGTGAACCAGTTCGCCCAGGGAAATGCACCGGGGCTCGATGTGCATCTTGCCACTTTCGGCGCGGGTAGCTTCCAGCAGATCGCGGATCATGGCGTGCAACTGATTCACACTCTTCAGCACCGTCTTCAGATGATCGGATTGGTCAGGTGCAACCGGGCCGGCCAGTCCGTCAAGAAGTAAGGTCACGTACTGGTGAATGCAGGTGAGGGGCGTGCGCAATTCGTGCGACACGTGGGACAGGAACTGGTTCTTGAATTCCAGTTGCTGTTTTTGACTGATTTCAAGAGAACGCAGAAGTGCCTGCCGTTCCACGGCGTAGCGGATGGCGCGCTCCAGATGTTTGCTGGAGATGTCGCCTTTAATCAGATAGTCCTGCACCCCCTGATGCACTGCCTTCATGGCCAGCGCCTCGTCATCCTGGCCGGAAAGCACGACCACTGGCACGCTCGGCGCGTGGTCCCTGACTCGACGAAAGGTTTCCGCGCCGTGGCTGTCAGGCAGGTTCAGGTCCAACAGCACCACGGAGGGCGTTTCTCTGGTTAGGGAGGCGAGGCCATCGGACAACCGGTTGACGCAATTCACACTCACCGGGGACTTGCCTTCGACCAGCCGCAGGCGGACCAGGTCCGCATCTCCCGGGTTGTCTTCAATCAGCAATACGTTTGTGGTTTGGTGATCCATTACACTCCTCGTTGGGGCAGGCTCGCAAAGCCGAACCAGAATTCTTCAATCGACTTGATCGCCGAGAAATAATCCTTCAGATTTCCCGGCTTGCTGACATAGCAATTCGCGCCCAGTTCGTAGCTGCGCACAATATCCCGGCTCAACTGGGAGGTGCTGAAGATGACGACCGGGATGCGGCGCAGATCCGGGCCTGCCCTCATCGCCGCCAATACCGCCAGGCCGTCTTTCTTGGGCAGATTCAGGTCCAGGATGACCAGGTCGGGCCGGGCCGCGTTGGTGTACTTTCCCCGGTGTTCCAGAAAAGCCATGGCTTCCACACCGTCCCCCACACTCCTGATCTGGCCGCTATACGCGCACCTGGTCAACGCCTCGCGGGCCAAACCCACGTCAGCCGGGTTGTCATCCACGATGAGCAGTTCACGTTCTGTTTTCATGTCCGCTCCTCTTCTTTTTTCTCATCAGGACCGTGGAGAGGTATGGTGAACTTGAAGGAGGACCCGGAACCGGCCTGCGACTCCACCCAGATCTTTCCGCCATTGCGTTCGATGATCTTCTTGCAGATGGCCAGCCCGATGCCGTTGCCGGGGTATTCGGTGCGCGCGTGCAAACGCTGGAAGACGACAAAGATGCTTTCCGCGAACTCCGGCGCAATTCCGATTCCGTTATCGCTCACGCTGAATTGCCAGTGCTGGTCCACTTTTTCAGCCTGCACGGAAACCGCGGGCGGCTCTTTCCCGCGGAACTTGATGGCGTTCCCGATCAGATTCTGGAAGACCTGCGCCATCTGCGTGCGATCTGCCCAGACGACCGGGAGCTTTCCATGGGTGACGACCGCGCCACTTTCCTGAATGGCGGAAGCCAGTGACTGCAAGCCCTCTTCCGTGACTGCATTGCAATCGACGTTCCCCCGGGCAGCGCCGTTCCGGCCGACTCGCGAAAATGCCAGCAGATCCTGAATGAGGACCTGCATGCGCACGGCTCCCTCGCTGGCGTAGCCCAGGAATTTGTCGGCATGCTCGTCGAGTTTGCCGGTATACCGTTCGGCCAGAAGCTGGGTGTAGGCCGCCACCATGCGCAGGGGTTCCTGCAAGTCGTGCGAAGCGATATAGGCGAACTGCTCGAGGTCTGCATTCGAGCGCGCCAGTTCATCCACTTTCTGGGCTAAGTCCTCTTCCACCTGATGGCGCAATTGACGCTGGAGTTTTTCCTGCAAAGCGCGGCGAATCGACTCCGGCAGGCGCGCCAGGCCATCTTTCAGAACGTAATCGGTGGCGCCCCGCTTGATGCACTCGACCGCAGTCACGTCGCCCAGCGCACCCGAGACCAGAATCATGGGAATGTCGAGACCTTCCCGGCGGAGCACGTCCAGGGTCTCCATCCCTTTCCAGTTCGGAAGGTTGTAATCGGCCAGCACCACCTCCGGCGGGTGAGCGCGGAGCGCACGAGTGAACGCAGCTTCATCCTGCACTACGTCGGCGGTAACATCGAAGCCGTCTTTGCAGAGCGCTCTCACCACCAGCGCGGCGTCGAGAGCGTTATCTTCCACCAGCAAGGCGCGCAGCTTGGGCTCGGGTTTGGCGGAGTCTTGCTTTCCGAGCTGAGTCCCGGCACTGCTCATTTCGCCTGCCCCGCCAGATGCGTCTTGCCGTTGGTCACGGGCGGCTGGTTGGTGACCAGCCAGTACAGCCCCAATAACTTCACCATTTTCCGGAAGTCATCGAAGTCCACCGGTTTCTGCAAGTAGCTGTTCACGCCCAGGTCATAGCCGCCGAGCATATCCCGCTCTTCCCGCGAAGAAGTCATGAGGACGACGGGTATGGTCTTGGTTCGCGCATCACCTTTGATCCGTTTGAGCACCTGCATCCCATCCACTTTGGGCATTTTCAGATCCAGCAAGACCAGCTTCGGTGGATGATCAAAGGACCGTTCGGTATGGGCTCCGGAACAGAATAGGAAATCCAGGGCTTCCTCGCCATCGCGTGCGATGAAGACGTGGTTGGCCAGGTTCTCCGCGCGCAAGGCATGCAGAGTGAGGTCGATGTCATCTTGACTATCATCGACCAAAAGAATCTCGACTTCATTTGAGTTCATGATTGAGCTCCTGCTGCGGCAGACTTGTTTTCAACTTCTCTTGCCTTAACTTCGATTGGTTTGGCCTCTTCTGACCTGGCCTGAGTTGGTTCGGCCTCGAGGGTGAAATAAAACGTTGCGCCCTTATCCAATTCCGATTCGGCCCAGACCCGGCCTCCGTGCTTGTGAATGATGCGTTTCACGGTGGCGAGGCCAATGCCGGTGCCTTCGAAATCTTCGGCCCGATGCAGGCGCTGGAAGACGCCGAACAGCTTGTCGGTGTACTTCATGTTGAAGCCGACGCCGTTATCGCGAATCACGATGACCATCTGTCCGTTTTCCTGGCGGTGCCCGATCTCGATGAGGGCGTGCTCGCGGGGACGGGTGAACTTGAGAGCGTTGGCCACCAGATTTTGAAAGACCTGCTTGATCAGAATCGGATCACACTGCGCCGACGGCAGTTTCGCAATCTTCCAATCCACCGCCCTGCCTTCGGTTTCCGGCTGCAGCAGCGATTTGACGTCTTCGACCAACGAATTCAGGCTTGTGACTTCGAGGGTGAGAGCGTGCCGTCCAACCCGCGCCAGATTCAGGAGCTCATCCACCAGCAGGCCCATGCGGCGGGTGCCTTCTTCGATGCGCTCCAGATGACCCCGTGCTTCGGGGGCCATGACGGGGCCGAAATCTTCGATCAAGATCCTGGAAAAGCCGCCGATGTGCCGGAGCGGCGCCCGCAAATCATGGGATACCGAATAGGTAAAAGCCTCCAACTCCTGGTTGGCCGCCGCCAGTTGCACAGTACGTTGAATCACCCTCTCTTCAAGTTCGTCATTGAGTTTGCGAATTTCCCGCTCATCCGCCTTCCTTTGAGAAATGTCTCGAAAGGCGACCACTCCGCCACGGACAGCGCCATCCTTGCCTTTCAGGGGACCGCCGCTGACCTCGATCCAGACCCCTTGTTCGAGTTCGGGATTGCGCACATACATCTCGGCGGTGCACACCTCCCCGCGAACGGCGCGTGCCAGAGGATTCTGCTCAGGCGGAAAGAGCGTCACCATGTCAGGCAGATAGCAGCCGTAGTGAGCGTTCCATTCCCCGGGGGGAACGTTCTCTGCGCCCATGCCAACGATCCTCGTGGCGGCTGGATTCCAGATGATGAACTTTCCCTGGTCGTCGGCCGCGACCAGGCCCTCAGCCATGCTGTCGAGAACGGACCGCAGCATCAAGGTCTGGGTTTCCAGAGCCAGCTGCGAGCGGAACAGTTCCTCGGATTGCCGGGAGAGTTCCTCCGCTTGTCCCGCGAGCCGCTCCTCCGCTTGTTTGCGTTCGGTGATATCGGTATTGGTCTCCAGAATGCGGATGGGCTGCCCCTGAGTATTGCGATGTAATACCCATGCGCTGGACACAACTACTGTGCTCCCGTTGCGTTTGCGGTGTATCAGTTCGCCTTCCCACATTCCGGTCTCGAAAAGCTTCTTCTCTACCGCCTCCAGCGGCTCGGGGAATTCAGTGTGGAATAGATCGTGAGAAAGGATGCCCAACGCTTCCTGGGGCGTGAAGCCATAGAGTTTTTCCGCGCCCCGGGGCCAGAACACGACGCGGCTTTCCATGTCGCGGACAAACACCTGGGCTGAGTCCAGTATCTGGGCCTGCTCGCGCAGTACATCCTCCGCCCGCTTGCGCTCGGTGATGTCGGCGCGGATGGCCACGTACTGCCGCGGTTTGCCCTCCGGGCCGATGAACGGAACAATGGTGGTGTCGACCCAATAGATGGAACCGTCTTTGGCGCGGTTGCAGATCTCAGCCCGCCAGACCCGCCCGTTGGCGATGGTGCCATACATCTGCTGGAAAAACTCTTTCGGATGGAAGCCGGAGTTGAGGATGCGATGGTTCTGGCCCAGCAGTTCGTCCCGCGAATACTTGCTGATGGCGCAAAACTTGTCGTTCACATACGTGATGGTGCCCTGAACGTCGGTGGTGGCGACGATGGCGTGCTGGTCGAGGGCGAACTTTTGATCGGCCAGTTCTTTGAGCGCAGCCTCTCTGGTGGCGAGGCTCTCCTGGACAGCTTGCTCCGCAAGCTTGCGTTCCGTGATGTCGCGGGCAATTTTTGAAGCACCAATAATCGCGCCGCTGCTGTCTCTAACCGGCGAGATGGTCGCAGAAACGTTAATTTTCTTGCCGTCCTTGCGGACGCGGACGGTTTCGAGATGCTCCACACTCTCGCCGCGCCGGATCCGCGCCAGAATGTCGGGCTCCTCGCTGACGCACTCCGGCGGAAACAGCATCAGCATTGGCCTGCCGACGGCTTCGGATGACGAGTAGCCGAACACTTTCTCGGCTCCTCGATTCCAGGCGTTGATCGTCCCGTTCAAGTCCTTGCTGATAATGGCGTCTTCGGAGGAGTCGACCACCGCGGCCAAGTGTTCGCGTACCTCCTCGGCCCGTTTGCGTTCGGTGATATCGGCGCGGATTGCCATATACTGCCGGGGCTTGCCGTAAGCGTCCAGGAAGGGGACGACGGTGGTATCGACCCAATAGATCGAACCGTCTTTGGCGCGGTTGCAGATCTCCTCCCGCCATACCTTTCCGTTAGCGATGGTGTGGTACATCTGCTGGAAAAATTCCCTGGAGTGGTGGCCGGAGTTGAGGATGCGGTGGTTTTGACCGACAAGCTCCTGGCGCGAGTACTTGCTGATGGCGCAGAACTTGTCGTTGACGTAGGTGATGGTGCCCTGCACGTCGGTGGTGGCGACGATGGCGTGCTGATCCAGGGCAAACTTTTGATCGGCCAGTTCCTTGAGCACGATCTTGCTGGTGCCGAGACTGTCTCTCAGTGCCTCCTCGGCCCGCTTGCGCTCCGTGATATCGGCGCGGATGGCGACGTACTGCCGGGGTTTGCCGTCCTCACCGGCGAACGGAACGATGGTCGTGTCTACCCAGTAAATCCAGCCGTCTTTGGCCCGATTGCAGATTTCGCCGTGCCACACCTCGCCATTCGCGATGGCGTGATACATCTGCTGGAAAAACTCCTTCGGGTGGTGACCCGAGTTGAGGATGCGATGGTTCTGCCCCAGCAACTCGTCCCGCGAGTATTTGCTGATGGCGCAAAATTTGTCGTTCACATACGTAATGGTTCCCTGAACGTCAGTCGTGGCCACGATGGCGTGCTGGTCGAGAGCGTATTTCTGGTCGGCCACTTCCTTGAACGCTTGCTCCCGTGCTCCCAGGCTTTCCTTGAGCGCTTCCTCTGCTCGCTTGCGTTCGGTGATGTCCGCCCGAATGGCGACGTACTGGCGCGGTTTGCCCTCGGGGCCGGCGAAGGGGACGATGGTGGTATCCACCCAGTAAATCAAACCATCCTTGGCCCGGTTGCAGATTTCGGCACGCCATACCTGGCCGTTGGCGATGGCATGGTACATCTGCTGAAAAAATTGCTTCGGATGGTGGCCCGAGTTAAGGATGCGATGGTTCTGCCCCAGCAACTCCTCCCGCGAGTACTTGCTGATGGCGCAGAACTTGTCGTTCACATACGTGATCGTTCCCTGAACGTCGGTGGTGGCGACGATGGCGTGCTGGTCGAGGGCGAACTTTTGATCGGCCAGCTCCACGAGCACCTGCTCGTTTGCGTCCTCAGCTCGCTTCCGCTCGGCGATTTCGGACTCCAGCGCTGACGTGCGTTGCTCGACGCGCTGTTCCAACTCGGCGTTCAAGGTGCCGAGTTGGGCTCGTGCCCGCGCGCTGACGTCAATCTCGCGGTTGACGGCGACCCTGGCCACCGTCAGCAGGCCCGTACCCACCAATACTCCGGCGAACATCATGAAACCCGTGAACCGCCGTTCCGCCTTGGTCCTCTGGGTGCGCTCCGTCAACAACCGCGTCTCCTCGGCCTGCATCTCTTCGGTCGTGGCTCGCGCTGTAGTCATGAGACTCTCGATCTCTAGAACCTCGCCAGCGCCGGTGACCGCGCCGTTCTGACGGCGTTTGGCGACTATCCCGGCAGCGAGTTGGAGCGCGGCCTGGACTTGCGGCTCGAGCACGTCCAATCGTCGCTGTTGACCGGGATTGTCTGCCGTCAAACGGCGGAGTCTGTGTTCGTACTGCGCGATGGTGCCAAGTGCGTTCTGATAGTGGGCCAGCAGCGGGTCCAAACCGGTCAGGGCAAATGCCCGAGCGCTGGTTTCCACTTCGGTCAAATGTTGAAACGTGACCGTGAGCGTGTCCCTCACGGAGTAGGAGTGGACCACCCAGTCGGCGTCATTTGTTGCCAGCCGTGCGCTGCTCCAGGAAGAAAAGCCCATGAAGATTGTCAGCAGCACAGCTACGATGAAGCCGCTGGTGACCCTGCGCTTGAGTGCGGCTTCGATCGGCGCATCGAGCGAAGCTGCGGCCACGGGGATGGCAATCCCTGCTTTGCCGAGGCGAGATGCGGTAGCGCGCTTCACGAGCCCGATGACTCCTTGCCGTAGCGCTTTCGTGAAGAGGGATGGAACGAGGGGAGAGCGATGCCGCTTTACGATGCAGCCTCTTCAATGAGGTTATCGGCGGCGCAGGCGCTATCTTTAGGCTGAAAACAGGTCGGGGGCGCTGCTCCGGCAGACCGGGAGTGTATGCGGAGCGGTACCCCTTTGGATGGGATCGAAGCATAGCTTTTTCGATGCGACGGGCAGGGAACTGCTCTGGAGGTTCAGAGATTTCTCAGACTAGACCACGATCGATCAAAGGCGTGGAAACATTAGGCGGCCTTCATCCCGCTTTGCGCTCGTCCTCTGCGGTTTCCGGGGAGGCATCGTCTTCGTCCCACTCAAACGAGAGTGCCCGCGCCGTGGTTTCAATGGGCGCGAGTTCAGGAATGTCATCGGCCACGGACGCGCCCAGTTCGGCAAACTTGCGCGCTGAAACCAGCACCCGGCTCTCCAGCGATCCCACGGCTTTGTTATAAGACTCGACGGCACGATCGAGGCCAGTGCCCACCTGGGTAATGTGTCCCGCGAGAAGGCGCAGGCGGTCGTGCAGTTCTTTGCCCAGAGCGCTGATCTGCTGCGCGTTGCGCGCCAGTTTTTCCTGATTCCACCCGTAGTTGACGGCTTTCAACAGCGCGATCAGCGTGGTCGGCGACGCAGGAATCACACGGTTTAGTACTCCCTGCTCGATCAGAGCCGGATCCTGTTCCAGCGCGGCACTGAAAAACGTTTCGCCGGGAAGGAACATCACGACGAACTCGGGCGTGGATTCGAACTGCTCCCAATAGTTCTTGCCGGCGAGAGTCTTCATGTGATCGCGGACCTGACGCGCATGATTGGCCAGACAGGCGCGCCGAGTTTCTTCGTCCGTGGTCTCGAAGGCGTCGAGGAAGGCTTGCAGCGGAGTCTTCGCATCCACTACGACGTGCTTGCCGCCGGGCAGCTTCACCACCAAGTCGGGGCGCAGTCTTCCGGTTTCTGTGGTGACGGTTTCCTGCTCGGTGAAATCGCAATAGGGAAGCATGCCCGCGATCTCGACCACGCGCCGCAACTGAATCTCTCCCCAGCGTCCACGCACGTTGGGAGTGCGCAGCGCCCGCACCAGGTTGCCGGTCTCCGACTGCAATTCTTTCTGCGTAGTGATCAGCGATTGCACCTGGGCGCGCAACTCGCCGTAAGCGTCGCCACGTGCCACTTCCATCTGCTGAATCTGTGCATCCACTTTGTTCAGCGAATCGCGCACGGGAGCGACCAGGTCGGCAACAGCTTTTTGGCGGGCCTCGAGGTCGCCTTTGGCCTGGCTCTGAAAGCGTTTCAAAGTCTCTTCTGCGATCACGAGAAAAGAGGAGTTGTTGCTCTTCAAGGCTTCGGAGGCCAGGGCTTTGAAAGCGTTTCGCAATTCTTCGCTGGCGCGAGTGACTAGCTCGACCTTTTCGTTGTTGGTCTTCCGTTCCGATTCGAGGGTGGATTCGAGCCTCGCTTTGCCCGCCACCAGCTCGGTCGAAGCCTGCTGAAGCCGCGCCAGATCAGCCTTTCCGGCCGCTAATTCCTTTTCCATCAAGGACAAACGCGCGTTGAGAGTGGCCGTGCGCGAGCGCAGCACCAGCCAAGCAATCACGCTGCCAAACAACAGGCCAATGACCCCAATGACACCAGGTTCCATAGCGAAGGTAACTACTCGGGCCGGATTCCAGCCTCTAGCGTAGCACCAGCGGCAAGTCTGAGCCTGAAATTTGGATCCTTCCCAGGGTCGTGTTGCGTAGGCACAAGCAATGCCAAGAGCCCTCAAAGTAATCGATAGAAGAGTCGTGATAGTGCTTCTGCTGGCGATGGGAGTCGCCTCGCTCCGGTCGTCGCCTCGATTGATGGCCGCTTCCGAGGCAAACAATGGCGCTGCGGAGCAATCCGGGCAGCACGCGACTCTAAAACCGGCTGCGGCAACCTCCCCCGATATTCCTTTCAGCGACTACGATCCGGCGGCCGAGCAGGTACTTCTGGACCTGGCGAATCAGGCCAGAACCCAAGCCGGAGCGCCCGCACTCGCACTCGATGCCGGACTTTGCCAGGCAGCCCGCGCGCACGCGGAAGCGATGTTCGCAGCACGGCAACTTTCGCACCAGTTTGAAGGTGAGCCCTCCCTACCCCAACGCCTGGGAAACGCGACGCGTACGAATCTGGATCAGGAAGGCGAGAATGTCGCGCTCGATTTCGACGCCGAAAAGGGACATCAACACCTCATGCTTTCCCCTCCGCATCGCGCCAACCTGCTCAACCCGGTTTACAACGTGATCGGGTTGGGAGTGGTCCGCGGTGGAGACCGGCTGTACATAGTGCAGGACTTCGGCCATGCCCTCCCCAATTATTCTGCAGCGGAAGCGAAGGA
>Ga0210406_10006413_pt1 | contig 12198 bp, 11 predicted proteins | sample IncBWC30MmetaG_FD_155454 | JGI IMG/M metagenome (GOLD analysis project Ga0210406, IMG submission 155454) | Forest soil microbial communities from Barre Woods Harvard Forest LTER site, Petersham, Massachusetts, United States - Inc-BW-C-30-M | ecosystem: Environmental > Terrestrial > Soil >...
ACAAGCCGGATTTGCGCTTGCCGCCGATGACGGACGTGCGAGAGTGTTTTGCGCCGGAGAATTTGGTGGAGCTGGCGATCAACGCGAATCTGCCGGTGGTGGCGATTCGCACGCCAAAGGTGGGTGAGCTTTCGCGCAAGGAGCGGGATGACATCAAGCCGATGTTCCACGCCAAGGGCGGGGCGAAGATATTCGAAGATTTCAAGCGCATTGGGAACAAGTTTCCCGCGGCCGCCGCGGCGATTGCGAAAAAGACTGGGATGGAAGAAGGCGATCTGATTGTGCTGGTGGCTGGGTCCGCACAATCTGGGTCCGCGCAATCTGGGTCCGCGGAATCTAGTTCGGCGCAAGCGGGGCCGCAGGCGGCGGTTGCCGGGCATCCCCATCGCAAAGTTACGCCGCAGGAAATGGCGATCTACGTTTCGGCGGGGCTGCTGCGTCTGGCCTTGGCGCAGAAGTATGCCGAGCGGCACCTTATCTTCAAAAAGACCGGCGATGCGGCGAAAGACTTCCGGTTCCTGTGGGTCACAAACTTTCCGATGTTCGAGTGGGATGAGGGCGACAAGAGTTGGATGGCGGCGCATCATCCGTTTACCTCGCCGCATGAAGAGGACATGCCGAAGCTGGAGTCGGGAGTCGAATCGTTGAACGATCCGCTGTCGCCCTTGAGCGCGGTGCGGGCGTTAGCGTATGACGTGGTGCTGAACGGGACGGAACTGGGGTCGGGGTCGATTCGTATTCACCGACAGGATGTGCAGAGCAGAATCTTCCGAGCTTTAGGCATGAGCGAAGAAGAAGCCCGCGCGCGCTTTGGATTCTTTCTCGAAGCTCTGGAGTATGGCACGCCTCCGCATGGAGGGATTGCTTTGGGACTCGATCGCATCGTGATGATTCTCGCCGGGGCCGAGAGTTTGCGAGAAGTGATTCCGTTCCCGAAGACGGCGCGGGCCGTGGATTTGATGGTGGATGCGCCGACGCCAGTGAGCGAGCGGCAGTTGAAGGAGTTAGGGATTGCAATTCGCAGAGCAAAGGAATGATGCTCGCAATCTAAGCCTTGTCATTCCGACGCGCGAGCGAAGCGAGACAGGAGGAATCTGCTTTCTGACCGGACTCGAAAACCACCGCCGACAGGTTTCAATTCCAACTGCATTGCCCCGACTAAGAAATCCACAGCGCCCTTGTGACATCTGACCTTGCGCTCCACTGCCGATTCATTCCACAATCAAACCAAATATCCACACGCTCTTTGACAACCGAATAAGACCAGCTAAGTCCGGTCAATCCAATATTTTGCGGATAAATTCTTTCGATTCAAGATTTTAGTCGGATCTATCGCAGATCGCGGCCCGCAAGTCTCTGATTCAAAGGAATTAAGAGATTCGATCCGTATTTTTTTTATTCGGATCTGAGAGCGATAACAAGGGCGGAAGCACAACCTGCGCCAACTATTTTTTAAGACGAGAAACCGCCAATTCTTCCACCCGCGCCAGCACTTCGTCCTCGCCTATCTTTGTTGAGTCAATGACGATCGCATCTGCCGCCGCTTGGAGTGGAGATGCAGCGCGCGTGCGGTCGCGGCGGTCGCGTTCGCGCAGGTCCGCGGCTAAGTTTGCGGCGACCTCTCCTTTGATCTTCTGTTGCTCCATGCGGCGCTGCTCGCGGACTACGGGGTCGGCGTCGAGAAAGATTTTCAGGTCGGCATCGGGGAAAACTTTTGTGCCGATGTCGCGGCCTTCCATGACCACGCCGCCGCCCGCGCCCATCTCCCGCTGACGGGCTACCATCCACGCCCGCACTCCGGGATGCACCGAGACGCGCGACGCCGCTTCGGTGACGTCGCGCTCGCGGATGCGCGAGGAAACGTCGTGGCCGTCGAGCAGCGTGCGGTTTCCGCCCAGCGTGGGCTCGAGCTGAATGCGCGAGTCTTTCGCCAGTTTAACCAACCCCGGTTCGTCGTCGAGCGATGCGTCCTTCTCGATGGCTTTCAACGCCAGCGCGCGGTACATCGCGCCGCTCTCCAGGTTCACGTAGCCGAGCTTGCGGGCCAGCCGGGACGCAATGGTGCTCTTGCCCGCGCCCGCCGGGCCGTCGATGGCAATGATCAGCTTGCGTTGGGAATGGTCGTTGCTGGCGTGGTCGGACATTGCACGAGTAGACGATTGTACACGGGGAGACGATCGCGGGTTCTGTTGGCATGCGCGGAGCGTCCGCTCTTCGCTCTTTGTCATGCGCAGCAGACAATCCTTTAACAAACATGTGACAGTTGCGCGCACTCCTTCTTGGCGAGTGTCGCGTCAAATATGACATACGTTGCAAGGTAGTTGGTGAGAGGTGCACCCGCTTTGCAGATGCCAGGAAATAGAGGCGGTGCGGTGACGCAGAGCACAGAGGGGCGAACCTGCCCTTCTGGAATGCGGCAGTCCGGTTGCAAGCCCGGACATTGAGGAAGGGTTGTCATGTTGGAGATCGTTTGGCGCAATCCGCAGCCACCGGCGCGGAGAACGTTGCGGATTGAGGAAGTAGGAGCCGATGAATCGACGTCCGCGCCCATGTGGGTGATTTTCTATCACACCATCGTCGACTCGGGCTGGCCTGAAAATGAATATCGGCTGCTCGTGAACCGAGCCCACCAACCGATTGCGGTTTAGACGTGGCGGGGAAGAGGTGCAGTAGTGTCTGCGATAGCACAATTCGATCAGGCTTCTGAGGAAATTATTTACGAGTTGGCCCGGCGGGTCATCGTCTACCGGTTGGGCGAGTTCGACCGGGTTTGGGAATCGGCGAATAAGATCTGCGATCGCTACCAACTGAAGAAGGCCAGTTGATCGGCCCGCGGTGCGCGCCACCGGTGAGTGTCTTACTTCGCCGCGCGATGCGGCCTGACGGAGGCAACTGCCGCCTCCCTGGCCGGAGTGATGTGCAGCATCGATCTGCCGCCAACGTGGATAAAGCTCAGCTCGCGGGCCGCGAGCAGCGCGTTTACGGCTTCTTTTACGCGGGAGCGCGCGACGAAGTTTCCAAAGAAGGATTCCAGTTCGGTCTGCTCGGCGGCGATGACGCAGTCCAGATATTTTGAGAGCAGCGCGGAGAGCGCCTGCTGCACCGACAGTCCCACGCCCTCGCGGACCGCATCCGGTGACCAGCGGTAGAGGACATCCCAGAACGAGCCTTCATTGGGTTTGTAGTCGACGCGCGTGATGCGGAGCTTCGCCAGCAACTCGCCCAGCGCCTTGTCGAGCGCGGCCAAGGAAACGCTGCCGCCGAGAGCGTCCTGCAGCTTCTGCTTGGAGATGGGACCGTCGCGGCGGATCAGTTCGAAAGCGTCGCAGGCCAGCGGCGAGTAGGGAGAACGCGGTCCCTGCCTGGGGCCGAGCTTTGGGTTACGCTCGCCCACCAGCGCATAGAAATAAGGAAACGCCGAAGCCGCGACCAGGAACGCGTTGTTCTCATCGAACACGTTCGCCTCGTAGGCGGCGCGCTCGCGCAAAAGGCGGACCATCAGGTCGGTGGCCGCCAAGGCGCGCGGATCGGAGTAGGCATGCTGCCAGGTGGGGAGACGATTGTCGGAGCCGACGAAAGCTCCGATAAACGTAGGCACCGGCATGGTGGGGCGCACGGGATACATCAGGCAGAATCCCACGGCCTCGACGAAGGCGCGCGCCTCTTCGATGGTGCGGATGGGCTTACCATCGAGGCGCCACTTCTCGCGACGGAGTTGCTGCAGGTCCTGATCGGTCATGGGAGTCCATCAGCCATCAGCCATCAGAAAAACCGCCAGCATCGCTTTGGCTGACCGCTGATAGCTGAAGGCTGAGAGCTAGATTCTCTTAAACGCTTTCTGAATGTCCTTTACAGAATACCGCAGGACGACCGGTCTGCCGTGTGGGCAAGACATGGGATGGTCGGTTTTCGCCAGTTCGGCGAGCAGCCAGTCCATTTTGTTTTGCTCCAGCGGCATGTTGACCTTGATGGCGGCGTGGCAGGCGATGGACGCGGCGATGCGCCCGCGAATCTTTTCCAGGTTCAGCGACTGCTCCTCGCGCGAGATCTGATCGAGCAGTTCGTGGAGCATGTGCTCGACCGCGGCGGCATCCACGCCGGCCGGTGCGACTTTGACGGCGACGCTGCGCGCGCCGAAGGGCTCGGCTTCGAAACCGTTGTGCTGCAACTCGTCGGCAATCTCGGTGAACACCGCCTGCTGCGCCGGAGACAACTCGATCACGATGGGCATCAGCAGGCGCTGGCTTTCTACTTTCTGCGCCGCGCGCTGCTTCAGTATCCGCTCAAAGAGCACGCGCTCGTGGGCCACGTGCTGGTCGACGATCCAGAGTCCATCTTCATTTACCGCGAGGATGAATGAATTGCGGATTTGACCGAGGGGGTGGAGGGTGGAGAGCGCGGCCAGGGTTGGCTCTTCTTCTTGTGTGTCGAGGGCGGGAGCGCAGCCGTTGTCTGGAATCGTCTCTGGGATCGAGCCGGTGAAGCGATTTTCCAGTCCGCGAGCTACGGGAATCGCGGCGTTGGCCTCGACGGCGATTCCACCCTCGAACTGAAAGCGGGCGGAAACTGGCGGGGGCGCCGGGGCCTGGAGAGCGAATCCCGCGCCGCCCGCGGGTTCGTAAAGCGGACGGGTGGACGCTCCCGACTCAGAGGCCAGGCCGGAAGGCGGTTCCCACTCGCGCGCGCCTGGGGTCAGTCCCGAGCCGGCCGTGGCGCGAGCGTGAATCTCGGTGGCGAACTGCGGTGCGGGGCGAGCTTTCATCAGAGCAGCCCGCACCGTGTCGCGCACAAAGTCGTGCATTACGCCGGATTGACGGAAGCGTACTTCAGTCTTCGAGGGATGGACGTTGACATCCACCTCGCCCGGAGGCATTTCCAGAAACAGCAGTACAACCGGATAGACCGTGGGCGGAATGATGTTGCGATAAGCCTCGGTCAATCCGTGCTGCACGAGTCGGTCGCGAATCAGGCGGCCGTTGACGAAGATGTAAATCGAATTGCGATTCAGCTTCTGGATCTCGGGCTTCGAAACGAAGCCGTGGACACGCATCTCGCCGGGATCGGTAAGTGCGGCTGCCTCTCCATTTTCATCTTCGTTACGCCGCCAGGGGGGAGGTTGCGGCAGGCCCACACGCTCCAGCGCTTGCACGGCCGCCAGGGCGATCAACTGGTCGAGGGTTTCTTTGCCGAACACCTGGTAGACGCGTTCGCTGTATCCCGCCACGGGCGGCGCTACCAGCATGGCATTGGTGGCCGAGTGCAACTCGAAATGTTTTTCCGGATGCGCCAGAGCGTAATGCGTGACCAGCGAGGCAATGTGCGACAGTTCGGTCGATTCCGCTTTCAAGAACTTCTTGCGGGCCGGGGTATTGAAGAAGAGATCACGCACCGTGATGGACGTTCCCTCGGGAAGGCCGGCCTCTTCGACGCGCGCCATCTTGCCGCCGTTGATCTCGATAATGGTTCCGGCTGCAGAATCGGCGGCACACGTCTCCAGGCGCAGGCGCGACACCGAGGCAATCGAGGGCAGAGCTTCACCGCGAAATCCCAGGGTGGCGACGCTGAGCAGATCTTCGGCGTCTTTAATCTTGGAGGTGGCGTGGCGCTCGAAGGCCAGCATGGCATCGTCGCGCACCATGCCGCATCCGTTGTCCGTAATCTGAATCAGTTTCTTGCCGCCCGCTTCGACGTTGATCTTGATGCGGGTTGCTCCCGCATCCAGGGCGTTCTCGAGCAGTTCTTTCACCACCGAGGCGGGGCGCTCCACCACCTCGCCGGCGGCGATCTTGTTGGCAACATGCTCGGGAAGTACGTGAATGCGGCCCATGGGGCAGTTCTCAGGTCTCGGTTCTCAGTTCTTGGTTCTTAGAGGGTAGGGAATCAGTTTCGCAGATGGTGGAGCGGAAGGCAAAGAAGTGCGCAGCACGGAGGGTGGGGTCGGAGAGGAGGAGCGGGGCCTTCGGCCCCGCTCCTCCCTTCTCACTTAATTTTCGGTCGTTTCGACTTTTGCCTTAGGCGGCGGCAGTGTTCGGCTGGGTTTGGGCGGCTTTGGCGGACCAGGGATTCCGCCCGAGATACCGCCCGAGACGCCCTCTACGGGGCCGCCATTCTTCGCAGCTCTACGGATCTCAATGCCGTCGTGTTCGTTGTTGAGCACGATGTGGGAAGCGCCGTTGCCCACGCTTCCGCCAGCCTTGGCTTCACGGTCGCTGTTGTCAATCTTCAACTCCGGGAAGTCGGACTGGATTTCGCCGTCACGAGTGCGGGCGTCGAGGTGAAACCCGGCCTTGTCGGGCACGCTCAGGTTGATGGCGCCGTTACGGCTGTCGATCTGTACATTGCCAAGCGAACGCATGGACACTTCGATGCCACCGTTTTCATTCTGCAGGCGGACGTCGCCGGAGACTTCATCCAGGCGGATCTGCTTGGAACGTGTGGTCAGGTGGACGGGACCGGTGATCTTGTCGGCATGGAGGTCATCGGAGTCGAGATCGAGATCGCCATCGATGCGCGAAAACTCCATGTCGGTGCGGGTGGACTTGAAGGCGACGCTTTTGCTGATGCGGGCGAGTTTGACGCTCTCGCCGAATTCGCCTTCGAGCTGCGCTCCGCCTTTGACGTCGGTAACGGTGATTTCGTTGAGCCGGCCCGTGATGTGGACGTCGCCGGTGATCTGCTCGACCTTGGCGGAGCTTTTTTCGAGACTGAGTTTTACATTCCCGATGACGTCTTCCACGGTCACCTCGCCGTGCTGGTTGTTGATGTCCACTTCACCATCGCGGCCGGTGACCGAGACATCGCCCCGGCGCGAAGTGACATGAAGCTCCATCTTGCGGGGGATGGAAATATCGAGATCACTCTGCACGGCGTGATCGCCGGCGGCCTGGGTTTTGGCGTCGATCGTCAATAGTCCGCCGGTTGTGGTAATCGTGGGTTTAGTTTCCGTGTTGTACTTGTCCGCGTCACCCTGGCTTTCCGCACCGACGCGCTTGCGGACCGTGACGGTGATTTTGTTTTCGTTGGAGAAGCTGACGCGCACGGCGCCGTGATCGTCATTGACGCGAAGGCTGGTCGCGGCGGGCGGGATGTCCTGTTCGAAGTGGTCGTCGAAGTTATAGGTTTCGCCAAAGATGTTATTAAGATCGTTGTCGTCGAAGTTCATGTTGTCGCGAAGTTCGCCCCAGTTGAAACGGGAGGCTTGGGTGGCGATGAGTCCGCAGACAACGATGGCGATGACCAGAAAGACTCCACCGGCGCCGATGCCGCGAGCGGGAACGCCGTCGCGCTGGGCCTGCTGATACTCGATCAGCTTGATGACGCCCCACAGGATCAACAGCGCCGGCCAGTAGTGGGCGAATAGAGTCCCCAGCCGCGTCCACGAGAGCATATGCAGGTTGCCCATCAGGAAAACGAGCCCGAGAACAATCAGGACAAACGGTCCGGCAAAAGAGCGGCGACGAGGGCGCAGGGGGACAAGAGGTGGCGGAGTTTGAACCGGACTAGTTTGACCTGGGCTAGACATGGTGCACCTCCCCGGAAGAAGACGTCGGTCCCGGATTGGGGGTTGGCGAGGGAGGCGGCGCAGCGGCGGGCGGCGCCGGAGGCATCGGGCCGACGTGTCCGGCCGATGAGGCGCTGCTCTGCAGCAGTTTCACGATGCCAACCACCAGAATCCAGGCGGGCCAGGTGTGGTCTATTCCGGCATTTCTTATGTCAAGGGTCTGCAACAGCAACAGGACGCCCGTTGTCAGCACCATCGCCGGGCCCATCAGCCAACGCGTACTGCAACGTCCGCACGTGCAGATTTGGCGGGAACGCTCATAGTTGCGGAAGAACAGCCAGCCCCCGAAGACGACGATAAGCAGCGGCCAAAAACGTCCTAGGCCAAATTCCATGACCCCCATCGTGTGCAGGAGGAACAGCACACCGAGGCCGATGAGAACCACGGCGCCCACGGGCACCTTGCCGCTATCAAATTTCTCGCCCATGCTGAACGCCTGCGTGAGCCCCAGGGGATCGGGTGCGGGCTGGCCGATCTGAAGCGCTTTTGCGGTCCGAACTGCGTCGATAATCTGGTAGATGACGAAGAAGGCTATCCCAATGCCGAACACAAAGTCCCATCTACCAGCGTAGTTGGCTCCGTAAATCAGCATGACAAAGATGAATAGATGCGCCAAACCCTTGGCGTATTGGCCGTTGTAAACTGCTCCGACACCGAATGGAATGGCACCCAGAATCCCTGCAAGAGCCGGATTCGGGCCCGATCCTGAAGGCCTGACCGGAGCTACGGGTGCTCCAACCGGCGAATTCACAGCTTGCGGAGGCACGAATGCCGCTGGCGGGGCAGCGCCTTCCAGACGGGCTGCGAGACAGGGCTCGCAGTAGACGACTCCGCGGACATCGCGGGTGCAATTGCCGCAAAGCGGCTTGCCGCAAGTGCGGCAAAAAGCCACCGCGGCAATATCGTTGTGCGTGGCGCAGTTCATACGAACCTCCTGTACGTGGTCACCGACACTACAGGCAGATCCGGATTTGACGGATCCGGATTTAACCGGTCCTGATTCAACGGATCGCGGACAGATGGACCCAGCGGAGCGCTCGCCAGAATGAGATGGGTCTCGGTCTGGCTGTAATTGCGATCCTGCTTCTGCTCGGGCTGTTGTGTTGTGTCGTTCTTGTGGTCTTTCTTTTCCGGCGCGGAGTCACCCGAAGGACGTTCGGCGGGTGTGACCGTGCGCTTGAGTTCGCGCACGCGCGATTCCACCTCGTAGACGAACCGGATGTTCTCGTAGTACCGGACAACGCGGGCTTGCGTGTTGTAGTAGGTGTGCCGTAGGGCGGAAGGCCGCAAGCTGATCGAGCGCAGGTCGGCGGGTTTTACGCCGACTACGCTCAAGGCGACCGACAACGCGAAGAACGCCATGCCAAACGACATGGCAAACCGCGGTTGCCGGACGGTGCCCCAGATGGGTTGCATTGTCTCCGAGGCCCAGGCTTGCGCCCGCTCCAGCCACGAAACCTGGGGCTGCGGCGCGGACACGTTGACCCGCAGGCGTTGGGTGTCAACGCCCGTTGTGGATGCCAGAATATTGATGACCAGGCTGACTGGAGGCTCCACCTCCGTGAGATCCTTCAGCCAGTTGCGGCCCGCCTGAACTTCGGCGAACAGCGGCCCGCACACGGAGCAAGTCCGGGCATGGGCGTGGAAGGTGTCGAGTCGAGCGCCGGTCAGGACGCCATCGAGCGCGTCCGTGAGCAAGCCATCGAACTCGTGACACTGCATTCCGTTACTGGTGTGGTCTGGCATTACATCACCTGCCTATAGGTACGTTGTAATAGCCGCGCTAGTTCCGCTCGGCCTCTATTTATTCGAGATTTCACAGTACCCTCCGGAACCTTCAAAACGGTTGCGATTTCACGGTAATCAAAATCTTGTAAGTCCCTTAGAATCACTGCCTCACGAAGCTCTGGTGAGAGCCGGGCGAGGGCGGCGTGAACCGTTTCGCCCACCTCCCGGCTGCGTACGTGCCGGTCGGGAGGCGCGGATTGGTCTTGAATTTGCTCGCTCAGCGGCTGGGCGTCTTCATGTCCGGACGACGTGGCATCGAGCGAGTCGGTGATGCGGTCCTGCTTGGTCTTGCGGAAATGATCGACCAGCAGGTTGCGGGTGATGGTGGTCACCCAGGTCACGAACGCTCCCTTGGAACTGTCGTAGCTGGCCAGCGTGCGGTACATCTTGATGAAAACCTCCTGGGCGAGGTCTTCGGCGTCGTCGGAGGAACCGGCGAAGCGGTAGCAGATGTTATAGATACGCCGGTTGTAGGTTGCAACGATTTCTTCCCAGGCAGCGGCGTCGCCGGCAACACAGCGGCGGACCAGCATCGCAACTACCTGGACGTCTTCCAACCCTGAGCCCCCGGAAACTTTGCTTTTGCGGCTGGCAGCTATCAGCTATCAGCGAGATCTGGTCATTCCGAATCGGGCCCAAGGCCCGTGAGGAACCTGCTGTTTCCCGCCCGGCCACAGCTCTCCCCACAAGACAGTACGTGAATGTAGTCCTGCAAGTTCGCGGGTCTAAAGGCGCGACCGTAAGTTATGCGGAACATGGCATTGTAACAGTGGGCTCAGGTCCTCGCGCTGGAACGAGCTATTAACGTGTTCTTAACACATGACTGCTACGATTGACTTGAGTCAAGAATGCCTTTCGGAGGTGTTTATGATTCCTGTCTCTTCTGCCATCTCTGCCGGATTAACCTGGTCGAAATCTTCACGAAAACATGGCTACGAACTCAAACGCAACGGGGAAATAGTGGCTTCGCTGCAGAGAACGGGTTGCTGGTCGTCGGCATATCAGGCTGAATCTCCGCATGGGAAGTGGAAATTTCGCCGCACCGGCTTCTGGCGCGCTGCTACGGAAGTTGTAGATTCAAGGTCCGGTGCGCGAATCGCCGTCTTGAAGCCAAATTGGGGCGGCGGTGGAACGCTGGTCTTCTCTGACGGGCAGACATTCCAGATTACCTGCAGAGGTTTATGGCGGCCAGTATGGAGCGTGCTGGCGGAGAACGGTGAACCGGTCTTGAGCATTCACTCCCGAGAAAAGACGGTGGTGGTGCCGGACCAGTCGCTGCTGCCGGAAGACCGGTTGATTCTGCTGGCCACGTTCGCACGGTACGTCATGCAACAGGCAGCCGAGGATGCGGCCTCGGTCGCAGTGGTGGTCGCGGTAACCTCGTAAAAAGTGGACGCTGCGCCGTCAAGATATATCAATCGGCGCTACCTTCGGCGCCACCTTTGCGACGCGGGACACTATGGTGTTGCTTGAAGGGGCGTCATGATCCGCAATATCGGATGGCCGTCGAGATTTTCCAGCGGAAAGTACACGAGGTGAGTGTCGGGGTCAACCGAGACGGTGTGACCATGCGGCAGAAAGAGCTTGCCTGCCAGCGTAAGAGATTTTCCGTTCTCCCCAAATACCGTGACGTGCCCTGACTCGGCGGATACGTAGAGCTGCTTGAGGCCGGGATCGAACGCCAGCACGTCGGGATCCTCTCCTACCTGGTGCACGGCCAACACCTGCATGGTGGCGAGGTCCACGACCGCGAGCTTGTGGTTCTCCTCTCCGGCGATAAACGCAAGCCGCTTCGCGGTGTCGAGAGCGATTCCGTGCGGGCTCTGAATTCCGGGCAGTGGGTATCGGCCTATGATTTTCGCGGCGGCCGGATCGATTGCCACCAACTCGTTTTTCTCGTGCACGGCCACAAGGATGTGTCCGGAGCCGGGATCGAAAACCGTATTCCCCGCACCGCCGCCGAGTGGAATCGTGGTCACGAGTGTGTTAGTGGTGGCATCGATAACCGCATCGGCATCTCCATGTTCGTCAGAAACGAAAATTCGTTTGGCCGAAGGCGCATAGGCGATTCCGTCGGGATAGTTGATAGGTCCCACGCTGGCGATGGTCTTCAGCGTGTTCGCATCGACGACGTTCAACTGATGTTTGCCGGTGGCGGAGGCGTACACCCGGCCCAATTCCGGCACCGCCCATACTCCATGCACGCTGGGAAAGCCGTCGAGGTTCGCGATTACCGAGCGCTTTTTCGTATCGAAGACGACCAGTTGATTCGCGTTCATGTGGGCGATGTACAGTCGTCCTTGCGAGGAATCGAAATACTGGTAGTCGAAACGGACGGCTGCGCCGGGCAGTGGAATATCCGCGACAATTCTTAGCGGGTTGTGCTCGGAACTCTGTGTCAAGGCTGGCAGAGTCGCCAGCGACAGCATCGCTGCCCAGAATACAGCTAAAATCTGGATTCGCACTTCGGCCTCCGTGGAAAAATACCTTTTGTCATTCCGAACCGGGCGGCGACCCCGGTGAGGAACCTGCTGTTTCCCGCCCGGGCCACAGCTCTCTCCACAAGACGGTACGCGGATGTGCTCCCGTAAGTTCGCGGGGCGAAGCATGTTGAAACAGGGGCATTGTAGCAGCGGCGGGAAACGCGTGATTTTATCCCGCTCCGAAAACTCTTCACCTGCGGCTCGCGGACAAAGGGTGTCTTGACGGATTCCTTCGCAATCTCTACTACTGGAACAGCCAATCGCGTCCGATAGACTTAAATGTGAAGTGTCGCTGCTCGGTGTCTTAGTGCGCGGGGGGGATGGATGCTCAGGGACGAGAATATAAAGGCCATTCAGCTGGCGGCA
>Ga0210406_10006414_pt1 | contig 12198 bp, 10 predicted proteins | sample IncBWC30MmetaG_FD_155454 | JGI IMG/M metagenome (GOLD analysis project Ga0210406, IMG submission 155454) | Forest soil microbial communities from Barre Woods Harvard Forest LTER site, Petersham, Massachusetts, United States - Inc-BW-C-30-M | ecosystem: Environmental > Terrestrial > Soil >...
CAATGGCGGCCACCATCGCCGCCTTGTCCGCGTTACTACGGGGACGCAAGGTCGAGCCGGTGTGAGAGAGCCGCTTCACCATCAGCTTGGCGAAATTGGCGGTCGCCTTGGGTGTGCCCGACAGAAATGCGATCTGGACGATTCGTCCTCCGATCGCGGCGGCCTCGTAATTGCGGTCGATGTAATCGCCGCCCACCATGTCGAGGATGACGTCGGCGCCTGCGCCCGTGGTTGCGTTCTTGACCTCCGCGACGAAGTCCTCGTTCCTGTAGTCGACCGCGCGATCGGCGCCGAGCTTGAGGCAAGCATCGGCCTTGTCTTTCGAGCCGACGGTGACGATGACTTTTGCGCCGAACGCTTTCGCAAGCTGGATCGCCATGGTGCCGATGCCCGACGAGCCGCCATGGACCAACAAGGTTTCGCCCGGCTTCAAGGCGCCGCGCTCGAACACATTGTGCCAGACCGTCATCAGCGTTTCCGGAATGGCGCCGGCTTGCTGGATCGTGAGCGTCGACGGCACCGCCATCGCCTGGGCATCCTCGGCGATGCAATATTGCGCGTAGCCGCCGCCGGCCACCAGCGACATCACCTTGTCGCCGACCTTGTGTTTTTTTGCGCTGCTTCCGACCGCGACCACCTCGCCCGCGATTTCAAGGCCGGGCAGGTCGCTGGCGCCGGGTGGCGGCGGATAGGCGCCGGAGCGCTGCGCCACATCGGGCCGGTTGACGCCGGCCGCCGCAACCTTGACCAGGATTTGGTCCGGCGCGGGCGCGGGCACCGCGCGGGTTTCGGGCAGAAGCACCTCGGGACCGCCGGGCTTGGAGATGCCGATCACGGTCATTTGCGAAGGGACCTTTTCCATGATTTGTCCTTGGCCAAAGGCGAAAATTGGAAGCGGCATCTGCTTAGCCAGCCGGACTGCGGCTGGCAACCGCTTCAAGAGGCCCTCGAACACGGAGGACAAGTGCATGCCCATCGAGGAAGACGACCGGCCGCGGAAGAAAGTCACCCACGAGATCGGCCAGGATTTGTCGCTGCTGTCGGTCGAGGAGCTGACCGAACGCATCGCGCTGTTGAATTCGGAAATCGAGCGGTTGCGCGAGGCCGCCGCCAAAAAGCGCGCCTCCAAGGACGCGGCCGACAGCTTTTTCAAGACGTGAGTATCATGTCCCGGACGCGGTGCAGCGCCCTTGCGCTGCTCCGCAGAGCCGGGACCTACACTTCCGCCAAGCAACCATGGGCCCCGGATCAGCAGCGCACCGTCCGGACGATGCGGAGCCTGTCATCGGGCGCGCATTCGCGCGACCCGTTGGCATCGCCGAGAGCGCGCTGCGCAGCATCCGGGGCACGAGAGAGCCAGTCGGCCAATGGCTGACATGGCAAATGAAGCTTAAATAAAATCGCTCGTTTACGATTGGTTAAGCTTTCGGGTTTATGACTTGCATCGTCCTCGTTTGGACACCGAGTGGCTCCTGTCCACTCTGTTTGACGCCTCCCTGTTATCAACTTCAAAAGCCGCCGGTAACGGCGGCTCTTTTTTTGGCGTGTTGCAATCGCCGCATAACTGTCCCGAATCCGCACTCTCCGGGCCTCGGCTACGGGAATGGCACCACCGCGCGGAAACCATAAAAAGTCTTGCGGCTGGACTCCGGCGAAAGAGCGCGCAATGATTTGTTCATCATAAGCCGGGGGCGGCGGAGCCCGGCGGGGACAAGTAAACAGTAGCGCGAGGGCGTTTAACCATGGCGGACCGTTCGCAAGGCGAATCCGCGCTCGTTCATTTCAACGAGCGGCTCACCAATTCAGCGGCATTCGGCACCCTGTTCCGGGAAGGCATGGATCTGGTCGAGGAGACCGCCGCCTATCTCGACGGGGCCGGCCGCATCGAAGCCAAGGCGCTCGACCGCGCCGTCAGTCTCACCTATGCGACCGAGAGCATGCGGCTGACGACACGCTTGATGCAGTTGGCGTCGTGGCTCTTGCTGCACCGCGCGGTGAAGGAAGGCGAGATGACGCTGACCCAGGCCAATCGCGAAAAGACCAAGGTCAAGCTAAGCGCCGCCGATCCCGGCCCGGACGACATGATCACAAAACTGCCGCAGCAGTTGCAGGACCTGATCGCCCGCTCGATGAGCCTGCAGTCGAAGGTGCGCCGCCTCGATAGCACCATTCATGCGCCGGTGGCGGAAACCACCACGATCGGCAATCCGCTGGTGCCGCAGCTCAATCGCCTGAAGGCCGCGTTCGAGCAGTAACGCGCAAAAATCCTATCCACGTCGTCATTCCGGGCGCGCCAACGGGTCGGCGCGAATGCGCGCCCGATGACAGGCTCCGCGCGAGCCCGCAATCCATACTCACGATGGTGGTTATGGCTTCCGGGCCTGGGTGCTTCGCACCCATCCCGCAATGACGGCAAATATCAAAACAAAAACGCCCCCGAACCGGGGGCGTTTGCCATCTGCCGTCGCGAAGGGCTCACTCCTTCTTGAGGAAGCCCGAGAACTTCTTCTGGAACCGCGACACGCGGCCGCCGCGATCGAGGATCTGCTGCGAGCCGCCGGTCCAGGCGGGGTGCGATTTGGGGTCGATATCGAGATTGAGCTTGTCGCCTTCCTTGCCCCAGGTGGAACGCGTCCGGTACTCGGTGCCGTCGGTCATCACGACCGTAATCATATGATAATTCGGATGAATTTCGGCTTTCATGGCATATCCTAAAGGCGGCTCGCGCCTGTGCTCGAAAAAATGCTGCGGTGACGGATTTGGGCGGCTCTATAACGCAAGCCACCCCCCAAAACAAGCCAGTGAATCCGCCAAGGAATCGGCCAAGGAATAGGCCAAGGGACAGGCCAAGTCATCCGCCGATTGCCACGACCGTTGGCGGGGCCTATCTGGGGGTGGCACAACGATTGGTCGGATCTCATGAGCGCAGTCGAGCGGCTTGAAGAGCGGCGTGGCGAGACACCGCCACGCCCGGATCCGGAGCCGGTCGCGGCATCTCGCCTTGAGCCGGATCTGACGGAGCTGCCGCCCAAGGGCCGGGCGCGGCTGCGTCCGCTGCTCGCGCTCGCGCCCTATGTCGCCCGCTACCGCGGTCGCGCCCTGCTCGCACTCGTTGCGCTGACCGTCGCCGCATTGACGACCTTGCTGGTGCCGGTCGCGGTGCGGCGGATGATCGATTTCGGCTTCACGCCGCGCGGCATCGAGCTGATCAACAGCTATTTCAGCGTCATGATCGCGGTGGTCGCGGTGCTCGCCTTTGCCAGCGCCTCGCGGTTCTATCTGGTGATGACCATCGGCGAGCGCATCGTTGCCGATCTCAGGCGTGACGTGTTCGCCCACCTGCTATCGCTGTCGCCGGCCTTCTTCGATTCCGCGCGCTCGGGCGAGCTGATCTCGCGGCTGACCGCCGATACCACCCAGATCAAGTCGGCGGTCGGCGCCTCGGTTTCGATCGCGCTGCGCAATCTGATGCTGTTCATGGGCGCGACCGCCATGATGGTGATCACGAGCCCGCGGCTTTCCGGCTTCGTGCTGTTGGCCATTCCGGTGATCGTGCTGCCGCTGGTGGCGTTCGGGCGCTGGGTGCGGCGGCTGTCGCGCAACGCGCAGGATACGCTGGCGGATGCGTCGGCCTATGCCTCGGAGCTCGTGGGCGCAATGCGGACCGTGCAGGCCTATACCGGCGAGCGGCTTGCGAACGCGCGCTTCGGCCGTGAGGTCGAACAGGCCTATGAGGCGGCGCGCACCTCGACCCGCGCGCGCGGGTTTTTGACAGCGATCATCATCTTCATCGTTTTCACCAGCGTGGTGTTCATCCTCTGGATCGGGTCGCATGACGTGCTGACCGGCACCATTACGCCCGGCCGGCTCGGCCAGTTCGTGCTGTATGCAGTGTTCGCAGCCGCTGGCCTCGGCCAGCTCAGCGAAGTCTGGGGCGAGATCTCGGCCGCATCAGGTGCGGCGGAACGTTTGTTCGAGATACTCAACGTCAGGCCTGAGATCACCGCGCCTGTCTCTGCTCGTGCACTGCCGCAGCCTGCGCGCGGCGACGTCTCGTTCGACAATGTCAGCTTCGCCTATCCGACGCGGCCGAATGTGCCGGCGATCGACGGGGTTTCGTTTTCGGTGCGCCCCGGCGAGAAAGTCGCTATCGTCGGCCCGTCGGGCGCCGGCAAGAGCACGCTGTTTCATCTGCTGTTGCGGTTCTATGACCCCGCGCAGGGTGTGATCTTGTTTGACGGCGTGCCGATCAAGGCGGCCGATCCGAAACTGGTCCGTGCGCATATCGCGCTGGTGCCGCAGGAATCGATCGTGTTCGCCGCTTCCGCGCGCGAAAACATCCGCTTCGGCCGGCCCGAAGCCTCTGATGCCGAGGTCGAGCGCGCCGCCGATCTTGCCCATGCCACCGAATTCATCCGCCGCCTGCCCGAGGGTTTCGAGGCGCCGCTCGGCGAGCGCGGCGTGACGCTGTCGGGCGGCCAGCGCCAGCGCATCGCGATCGCGCGCGCCATTTTGCGCGACGCGCCGTTGCTGCTGCTTGATGAAGCGACCTCCTCGCTCGACGCCGAAAGCGAGACGCTGGTGCAGACCGCGCTGGAGGAACTGATGCGTCACCGCACCACGCTGGTGATCGCGCATCGCCTCGCCACAGTATTGTCCTGCGATCGCATCCTGGTGATGGATCAGGGCCGCATCGTCGAGCAGGGCACCCATGCCTCGCTGGTCGCCGCCAACGGGCTCTATGCGCGGCTGGCGCGGTTGCAGTTCGAGGGGGTGTGAGGTTTTTCCCTCTCCCCTTGTGGGAGAGGGGGCCCGAACGAAGTGAGGGCGGGTGAGGGGTTCTCTCCGCGGATGCAAACCCCTCATCCGGCGCGGACTTCGTCCACGCCACCTTCTCCCACAAGGGGAGAAGGGAAGAAACGGCGCGGCGCTAGCCCTTCCATTTCATCTTGAGCACCGTCCGGCCCGACGTCGGGTTCACATCATCGCCGGCACGCAAAAAACCGTTGCGTTCGTAGAAGCGGATGGCGCGGGCGTTGTCGGTGTTGACCAGCAGCGTGATGCCGCCGGGCGACAGGCGTTTCGCCTCGTCGACGAGCCGGGTGGCGAGTTCTGAACCCCAGTGATCGGGCGCGACCACGAGCTGGTCGAGATAGCCCGTCGGATCGATGGTGACGAAGCCGATGAGCGTTCCTTCCTGTTCCGCGACCACTATTTCAGCCTTCGGCACCAGGGCGTTGCGCCAGCGCTCGCGCCACCACGCGACGCGCGCGGCGAAGTCGATATCCGGATAGGCCACTTGCCAGGTGTGCCCCCACAGCGCGATCGCGGCGCCTTCGTCCTCAGTGCGATAGGGGCGCAATTGAAAGGAAGGACTCAAGTCGAAACCCAAGCCGTCATGCCCGGCCTTGTGCCGGGCATCCACGTCCTTCCTTGCGGCACGACAGAACGTGGATGGCCGGGACAAGCCCGGCCATGACGAGGTTGCGCGTGCTGTCCCAACATCGTGGCCACCTACCGTTCCGTCAGCTTCAACTCGATGCGGCGGTTGCGCTTGTAGGCCTCTTCGGTTGGCGCGGTGTCGAGCGGCTGGAATTCGGCAAAGCCGGCGGCGACCAGCCGCTGCGGCGGCACGCCGAGCGAGACCAGATACTGCACCACCGAGATCGCGCGCGCCGACGACAGTTCCCAATTCGATTTGAAGACGGGGCTGTTGATCGGTCTCACATCGGTATGGCCGTCGACCCGCAGCACCCAGGCGATCTCGCCCGGGATCTGCTTGTCCAAATCACTCAGCGCGCTCGCAACCTTGTCGAGTTCGGCCCGGCCTTCGGGAAGCAGCACTGCCTGTCCGGTGTCGAAAAACACTTCGGACTGAAAGACAAAACGGTCGCCGACGATACGGATGTCCGGGCGGTTGCCGAGGATGGCGCGCAACCTTCCGAAGAATTCCGAACGGTAGCGCGACAGTTCCTGCACCCGCTGCGCCAGCGCGACATTGAGGCGCTGGCCAAGATCGGCGATCCTGCCTTGCGATTCCTTGTCGCGTTTTTCCGAGGCATCGAGCGCTTCCTCCAGCGCGGCGAGCTGGCGGCGCAGCGCGCTGATCTGCTGATTCAAGACTTCGATCTGCGCCAGCGCGCGCGCGGAAACCGCTTTTTCCGAATCGAGCGCCTTGTTGAGCTCAGTTGCCTTGCCGGCGGCGTCATTGCCGCTGCCGGCAAGGCCCTCGTAAAGGCCCTTGACGCGGTCGCGCTCGGCCTCGGCGGAGGCCAGCCCCGCGCGCAATTGTGAAACCCGGTCGTCGAGGTCGAGCTTGCCGAGCTTTTCCAAGGACAGCATGTCGTTCAATTGCGCGATCTTGGCGTTGAGCTGTTCCAATGCCTTGTCCTTGCCGGTGACTTCCTGCGACAGGAAGAACTGCACCACCAGGAACACCGACAGCAGGAACACGATCGAGAGTACCAGCGTCGACAGCGCGTCGACAAAGCCCGGCCAGTAGTTGAAGGCGGATTCGCTGCGGCGTGCACGGGCAAGGGCCATTCAGTATCCTCTATCCTTGAGTCGGCGGGTTTCCTGCGGGTCGTTCCTGCGGGGCGTGGCAAACTGCCTCGATATTGTGGCCGTCAGGATCGAGGACGAAGGCTCCATAATAGTTTGGATGGTAGTTTTGGCGTAATCCGGGCGGTCCGTTATCCCTGCCGCCGGCGGCAATCGCTTCATCATGAAATCGATCGACGGTTGCCCGGTCTTGCGCCGTAAAGGCGATATGAGCGCCGGTCTGAGGGTTATCTCGCCATCCGATCCAGAAGAAGGCTTTGGGACTGATGCCATAGCCCGCGGACCGTTCGCCTTCCGCATACAGGCGCGTAATGCCGAGGGGAAGCAAGGCTCGATCATAGAACTTCTTCGATCGTTCGATGTCGCTGACGCTGATGGTTACGTGATCCAGCATATTGAACTCGTCTGCTAACTCTTCTCCGGTTGGCGCGCGAGCCGCTCGAGCAGGCGCTTGATCTCTTTGTTCTGCTCGCCCTGGCCGTCGGCCCATTCGCGAATCATCTGCTGTTCGGTCCGCATATGCGCGACCAATCCCTGAATGGCTTCGGCGAGATTGGCCATCGCCGTCGTCGCGTTGCGGTTGGCGCCGCCTTCTTCGACCACGGCGCGCAACTTCTCCATGGCAAGCTGCAGGTCGCCCGAGACGCCGCCTGTGCCTTCGGTCGCATATTCGCGCACGGTGGAGGCAAGCCAGTCTTCCAGGTCGGTGTAGAAGCGGTTCTGCGCCTGGCTCGATTGCAGGTCGAGGAAGCCCAGAATCAGCGAACCGGCAAGGCCGAACAGCGAGGACGAAAACGAAATGCCCATGCCGCCGAGCGGCGCGGCCAAACCCTCCTTCAGGGTATCGAACAGTGCGCCGGCGTCGCCGCCGACCTTCAAGCCGTCGATCACCTTGCCGACCGAGCCTACCGTTTCGATCAGGCCCCAGAAGGTGCCGAGCAGGCCGAGGAAGACTAATAAGCCGGTCATGTAGCGCGAGATGTCGCGCGCCTCGTCGAGCCGGGTCGCGATCGAATCCAGGAGATGCCGCATGGTCTGCTGCGAGATCGTCATCCGCCCGGTGCGCTCGCCGCCCAGAATCGCGGCCATCGGCGCCAGCAGCGTGGGGTGGCGGGCGAGCGCCAGGCCGGGATCGGCGATGCGGAAATTATTGACCCAGGCGACTTCCGGATAGAGCCGGACCACCTGGCGGAAGCACAGGATGATGCCGACCAGCAGCACGAAGCCGATCAGCGCGTTGAGGCCGGGATTGGCAAAGAAGGCGACGACGATCTGCTTGTAGAGCACGACCGTGATCAGCGCGCACACCACCAGGAAAACCAGCATCCGCACCAGGAAAATCCGGGGCGAAGACAATTTGCTCAGTTCGACCTCCATGGCGGAGCGGGAAGAGGGGCCTGATGGCATTGCCGGTGTCATCCGTTGCAGGAGTTTGGGGCACGCCGCACTATGGCACGGCGGAACAGAGAAAAAAGCTGGTCGCCCTTAATTCAGGGACGGGGAGGGGAACCTTAAGCTGAAACTGGGCTTTGATGAGGTCGTATTTTACAAATGTTTGGCGCGCATCGCTAGAACCGGATTTCAGATGACAGTCTTATACCTTTACCTTGAGGCTCTGGTTGCCATCGCGGTGTCGCTGTCGGTCTTGATGGGAATCGCGTGGGTCGTGCGACAACGAACCGGCAATTCCGGCTGGGTCGACACCATCTGGACGTTTGCGGTTGGGCTCACCGGCGCCGGCAGCGCGCTCTGGCCGGTCGCGGGCGAGATGCCGAACGGTCGGCAATGGCTGGTCGCCGCCCTGGTGGCGATCTGGTCGCTGCGGCTGGGGATCCACATCGCCATTCGCACCGCCGCCATCACCGACGATCCCCGCTATGCGGCGTTCGCCAAAGAATGGGGCGTCCATTCGGCGCGCCGGATGTTCGTCTTCCTGCAGAATCAAGGGTTCGGATCGATTCCGCTGGTGTTTGCGATCTTCGTCGCGGCGCGGTTTCCGATAAGCACGCTGCGCCTGCAGGACTATGTTGGCGCGGCTATCCTGTTCGTAGCCATTGCCGGCGAGGCCTTGGCGGATGCGCAGTTCAAACGCTTCCGCGAGCAAGTGGCCAACGGGGGTCGGGTTTGCGATGCCGGGCTGTGGCGCTGGTCGCGCCATCCCAATTACTTCTTCGAATGGGTCGGCTGGCTCGCCTATCCGGTCATCGCAATTTCGCTCGAGCATCCTCTTCAATATCCTTGGGGCTGGGCCACGCTGCTGGCGCCGGCCTTCATGTACTGGATTCTCGTTTACGTGACCGGAATACCGCCGCTGGAAGCGCAGATGCTGCGCTCCCGTGGCGACCGCTATCGCGCGTATCAGTCGCGTACCGGCGTGTTTTTCCCGATGCCGCCGCAAAAAGAGGTGGTCGCATGAGCTTGGTTTCCACGATCATCGGCACCGCCGAACGGGTGCCGCTGCCCGACGCCATCGTTCGCGCCGCCATCCAGCGTATGTGTTCGCGCACGGCGACGAGGCTCGCCGCCGGCAGCGCGGAAAGCGATGCCTCGTTCGCCGGCGAAATGGCTGGCCGCGCCATCGCCGAACATAACGAGGCGCCCAATGCCCAGCATTACGAGGTTCCGGCGGCCTTTTTCGCCCTTGTGCTCGGGCCGAACTGCAAATACTCGTCGTGCTTCTATAAAGACGCCGCCTCGACGCTGCAGGAGGCCGAGGAGGAGGCGCTGCGGCAGACCGTCGAACGCGCCGATCTTAGGGACACCCAATCGATCCTCGAGCTCGGCTGCGGCTGGGGTTCGCTGTCGCTATGGATGGCGCGGCAATTTCCGAATTCGCAAATTACTGCGGTCTCCAATTCGGACTCGCAACGCGAATATATTTTAGGCGAGGCGACCGCGCGCGGATTGAACAACCTTCGCGCGGTGACATCGGACATGAACGTGTTCGATCCGCAAAGCCGCTTCGACCGCGTCGTGTCGGTCGAGATGTTCGAGCACATCATGAACTGGCGTCAATTGCTGACGCGGGTCACATCATGGCTCAAGCCGGACGGGCGCTTCTTCATGCATATCTTCACCCACCGCTCCGGCTCCTACTTGTTCGACCGCACCGATCGCGAGGACTGGATCGCGCACCATTTTTTCACCGGCGGAATGATGCCGAGCCATTGTCTGATCCGGCAATATGCCGATCTGTTCGAGGTCGAGAAGGAATGGCGATGGAGCGGCATGCATTATCGGCGCACCGCGCTCGACTGGCTCGCCAATTTCGATGCTCACCATGGCGAGATCGAAAAGGTCTTGCGCGAGGTCTACGGCAGCGACACGCACTTGTGGATGCGGCGCTGGCGCTGGTTCTTCCTCGCCACCGCGGGCCTGTTCGGCTACGCCGGCGGCAGCGAATGGGGGGTCAGCCATTACCGGATGAAGAAAGTCTAGCAGCGTACTCGTCGGTATTCAGCAGCGTCGCCGGAGTTGCGAGGCCGAGTACGTTCGCGACCCGCTGCCACCGTTGAACAATATAGCGACGTCCCGCTCACTGTCCCGCGACCTGCTGCAGAGTGTTGAAGCGTGCCTTCTGCTCGGTGGTCAGGCTGGCGTAGAAGTCGTCCAACGCCGGCTGCATCTGGTTGGCAGCCTGCAGCATGGCCGAAAGCCGCTTCTCCATCGCTTGCAGTCGTCCGACCGGCGTAACCGGCACCTCGTCGGGGCACGCCGCCTGCAACCCGTGTACCGCCTTCTTCGTCGCTGCGCTCAGGCGATCCAGCGCATCCTTCTGCGCGCCAGTCGGGCGCAGCACGGCGTCGATTCGTTCGATCGGCAGGCCAGTCAGGCTCGACTTCGACGCGCCGCAGCTCTCGGCCTTGGCCTCCTGCTGCGGCTGATCTTCCGATGTCGTGGGAAGACGCGGGCTCAGCGTATTGAAGCGGGCCCGCTGCTCGTCGCTCAGTGCGTTGTAGAACGCCTCCAGCGCCGGCCGCACCATCCGCACCGCCTCGAGGGTGGCGCTGATACGGTTGATCATCGCCCGCAGGCGACCGGGTGGCGTAAGCGCATAGGTGTCGCTGCAGGAGTTCTTGAGCGCGTCGGCCGCATGCGCCGCCGCACTCTTCAACTGATCGAGCAATGCGCGTTGCTCCGATGTCGGCCGCAGCGCGCTTGTGATCTCGGCGAACGGCCACGCGGTGATGCCTTTGTCCGGATTGCGGCACAATTGCTGGAGCGCCTGCGGGCTTAGGCCCGAGCGCTCGCGCAATCGCGACGACCCGACGATCGCGCCGCCGGGCTCGACATAGCCGTCCGGCGCGACACTGCCGTCGGTCGCGATGCTGGCGTAAGCGGAATACGGACTGCCGTTATCCCAGAACACCGTGTCGATCAAATCGTCGTAGGCGTAGGCCCAATAGGCGTCGTCATAGGCTTGGGGCCAGAACGTGTAGTCGAAGATATCGGCATAGACGTAAGGCCAGAACACCGGGCCGAGCCAGGGCACGAACGCGGCGTGCACATGGTGGCGCCAGGCATTGCGCGGCGCCCAGCCGTTCAACCGCGCGGCGAGCGCGACTTGAGCGCGCGGGTCGGCGTTGTTCCGGAAGCGCGCGGCAAATCGTCCGCGCGCGGCGGCCTGCACGGCGGCTGCGACCGCGGTCCGTTGCGCCGCGGCCGGCGCCACGCCCAGCTTCTGCTGCTGCGCGAGATCGCGTTTCTGCGCCAGTTGCTCGCGCTGGAGCTGGCTTTGTTGAGCCTGCAGCGCGCGTTGCGCCTGCCGGCCCTGCGGTTTTTGCGCCTGCAATTGCTGTACGTGCTGCTGCAGGCGATCGATCCGGGTCTGGCGCTCGGCACTCTGGCGCGACAACGTATCGCGCTGCCTCTGCTGCGCGAGCTGCTCGCGTTGCTGCGTGACTTGCTGGCGCTGCGAGATGCGCTGTTCGCGCGCTTGCGCCTGCTGCACGATCCGCTCCTGCCGCGGCGAACGCGCGCTCACGGCGGGCGGTGCGGATGGGCGCCGCGATTCGGCGATGCGCGGACTCGGGCGCGAGGCGATGGCCGGAGGCCGTGACACCGTAGTTGGACGCTGGAAGCTCGGTCGCGGCGCGGCGAAGCGGGGTGCCGCCGGTCGCGAAGGTGCGGCGAAATGCGGCTGCGGCATCGGACGCGGCGCCATGGCCGGTCGCTGCGGCGCGGGAGCGGGATGGAACGCCGGCGCGGCAGGCCGAGCCATCGCAGGTGCAGCGGGGCGAGCCACCGCCGCAGGCGCGGCGCCTCGTCTCGGCTGCTGCGCGGAGGCGCCGATGCTTCCCGCAATCAGAGAGAGGCCAACAAAAGAGGCCGCAAAGGGTAGCGCAAAGCCAGCTCTATCGGGAAGCATGGTCGTAAGCTCCCTATCATACCCGGCCCCGCACGCATCAATAACGCGCGAGCGCGGGAAACGATCCGCGCATGAACGTCGAGCCGGGATCATTTGCCGCGTTGCAAGACAGGCTCGTCAGGACACCGCGCCTGATAGCCATCGCCCAAGTTCATGACCTTGATTGCGACCAGGGGAATGTCCGGTAATGGGATGGTCCGGCCGTGCTCCTGCCCCGCCAGCAAGCGAAGCTGGCAAGGGGCGCCAAAGACGAGGAGCACGCCATGTCT
>Ga0210406_10006415_pt1 | contig 12197 bp, 13 predicted proteins | sample IncBWC30MmetaG_FD_155454 | JGI IMG/M metagenome (GOLD analysis project Ga0210406, IMG submission 155454) | Forest soil microbial communities from Barre Woods Harvard Forest LTER site, Petersham, Massachusetts, United States - Inc-BW-C-30-M | ecosystem: Environmental > Terrestrial > Soil >...
CCAGGAGGGCCGAGCAAATACTTGAGAGTCCCGGTCACAAAAAAATCCAGGCCCATGCCCTTCACGTCGATTGATCGGGTTCCGCAGTCCTGATAATCATCGAGCATTACGAGCGCGCCGGAACGGTGGGCGATCTGCGTGATGGCATTTACCTCGGAGCGAAAACCATTCTTGAAACAGACGTGCGTCAGCGGTACCAGGAGCGTATGGCGATCCACCATCTTTTCGTAGTTGACGGCCGGAATGCGGTTGCCTTCCGCGCCTACAAATTTCACCTCGGCGCCTCGCGCTCGTTGTGCGAGCCAGATATGGCCCATGGTCGGGAATTCGAACTCACCCATCACGACTTTTTTTCGTTCCTGAAAACTAAGCGCGCTCGCAATGCTGTTGATTCCCGCCGACGCGCTCGTCACGATAGCAATCTCATCCGGGCTGGCGTTGATCAAGTGCGCAAAGGCCGTTCGCGCCTCCTCGTAACGATTCACCCATAACTCCCACGGCGAACCTTGTTCGTGCCAACTCGAAATGAAGTCTTCGAGGCCAGCCTGAACGGCATCCGAAAGCGGACCCTGAGAGCAACTGTTGAGATAGATTTTGCGTCGGAAAATGCTGAAGCGAGAACGAATATTTTGGATTTGCTTGTCGGTCAGCATGAGGTTCTCGCCTCGGCCAGTGCCGCTCCGAAGTTGCGTACCTCTTCGACAGTGTTGTAGTGGACAAGCGATGCCCGGACTGCGCCGCTTTCTTGAGTAAGCCCCAATCGCTTCATGAGCCGCGGCGAATACATGTGGCCATCGCGCACGCCAACATTCCTCTTCGCGAGCTCTTCAGTGACTCTTTCCGGAGAAAGGTTCGGTAAATTGAAGCTGAACGTTGGCACTCGTTCAGGGAGGCGCTTTGGGTCCGAGACGCCGTAGACGATTGCGCCACAATCGTTCAGCACGCGAAGCATTTCGAGCGAAAGCGATTCTTCGTAGCTTCGGATTGCCGCGAACGCACGTTCCAGAGGGGCACGCCTTGTTTGCGTAGCTTCACCGTTGCCGTACATCCGGCCCAACCCTTCCAAGTAGCGTACGGCAGCATCCATCCCTGCCACATTCTCGTAAATAAACGTTCCAGCTTCGATTTTTCCGGGCGGCTCGTCCGGGATGAAATCTTCACGGAAGGTCGGGAGTGCCTGAAGAAGCTCACAGCGTCCCCAAAGAAATCCCATGTGGGGGGCGAAAATCTTGTAGCCCGAACACACCAGGTAGTCACAATCAAAGGCTTGCACGTCGATGAGTCCGTGAGGACCGTAATGCACGGAATCGAGAAAGATTTCAGCTCCAGCCGAGTGCGCCACTTCTGCTGCGGCCCCGACATCCACAATCGAGCCGAGGGCATTCGACGTTAGGGTGCACGCTACCAGCCGCGTCCTCGAAGAAACCAACGGGACAAGGTCGTCGACGTGCAGATTGCCGTCGTCCCTCATCTTCCAGCAATGCACTTTTGCTCCGTTGCGTTCCAGCGCCATCCACGTGGCGATGTTCGCCTCATGGTCCAAATCGGTTACGACAATCTCGTTTCGTCTGTCGAGCGTTTGTCCGATCGCCAGACTCACCAAGCGAATGAAGGACGTGGCATTCATGCCGAATGCGATTTCTCTGGCATCGTATGCGTTCACCAAATCGGCGACGCTCCGGCGTGCACGCGAAATGGTTGCGTCCACTGCAACGCTTTTCGGGTAGCGTCCCCCACGCTGCACATTGCACTCGACGAGATGATGATTCACTGCGTCGAGCACGATCTGTGGAACCTGCGCCCCCGCCGCATTATCGAAAAAGGTGAATTCCGGAGTCCGAGTCAAAGCTGGGAAAACGGCGCGCACTGCATCGATGGGAAACTTTACATTCGATCCTGATGGGAATTCGGGGTTGAGAATACCTTGAGATTTGGCCTGCAACCTTTGCTCCTGGTTAGACCTGAGAAGTCACTGCGGAACGAGTAGGGCCAAGCTATACCCCGCTGCAAACGACCGTCAAGAGGGCATTTCGCACGTCGCCAGACGGGCGTGTTCGCCTCGTTTCCAGAGTTAAAGCTATAATCTCACGCGGCCATCAGGGAGCTTCCCAGCGTAGGAACGCCGAAAGAAACTCATGCCCGTATCTTTAACCAACTCCAGGTTAATCTTTGACGCTTTGAAGGAGTGCGACATCCGCCTGGTGTCAGCCCTGCCTGAGACCTGGTTGGTGCACCTGATACGACTGGCGGACGAAGACAGAGAGATGATTTTGGTGCGACTGGCAAAGGAGGAGGAAGGGGTCGGTATCTCGGCCGGAGCACACTTTGCGGGACTCAAATCGGCGATGCTCATGCAGAATCACGGCTTTCTTGCATCCATTAACGGCATCGTCTCGTTGGCACATCTTTACAGGATTCCGCTTTTGATGCTCGTCAGCTACCGCGGTTCGCTGGGCGAGCGCGATCCGTGGCAAACGCAAGGCGGCAACATCAGCGAGGCAATTTTGCGGGCTTTGGCGATCCCTTACTTTTGCCTGGATGCACCGGAGACCGTCAAGAAGCGTATCCGTCAGGCGCAGACTCTCGCAGAGAGCAGTTTGCAGCCAGTGGCCCTTCTGTTAACGCGCGACCTGATGTGGGAGGAGTGATGCTGCGCATCGATTGTCTTCGGTCGGTCTATTCGGAACTGGAGAACTGCCTGGTTGTCACAATCATGGGAGCCGTTGCGGCTGAGTTGCACTCGCTGGGGCATCGTCCCAATTTCTTCTACCTGCAACACGCCATGGGACTGGCCTCTTCGACGGGCTTGGGCTTGGCTCTCTGCCTGCCCGAACAAAGAGTAATCGTATTCGACGGAGACGGATCTGTTTTGATGAACCTTGGCGGCCTCAGCACAATGGCGCGGTACCGCCCCAAGAAACTGGTGCACATAGTCTTTGACAACGAAAGCCTTCTCTCGGTCGGTGGTTTCCCGACGGCAACGAGCACAGGCACAGACCTCGAGGGGATTGCCCGCGCTTCTGGAATTCCCCGGGTCGCTACCGTGCGAAGTGTTGAAAATTTCAAAGCCGCTGTGACCGACGCGATGCATGGAAATGAACTGACAACCATTATTGCCAAGGTCGAAGCCAAAGGCCCCGCCGCCTATGTTACCGACCTGTCGTTGCTGGAGAATCGATTTCAATTCCGCCGGCATATTCAGTCGCTTAAGCGAAGCTAGGATTCGGACAGCATCGTTCGGGCGCAATCGACCGAAGTGCCGAGAGTAACGAACTCAAAGATTGTGAGGTGCATCAATGTCGCGCGTCTTGACTGATCTTCTCGAAGAACTAGCGGTTGGCCGTCTGCGAGTCGTGGACCTGACCCAGCCCTTGAGCCCGCAGACAGCGCTACTTCCGCTGCCGTCACAGTGGAACAACTCGCCCGCATTCAAGATCTGGGAGCTCTCGCGCTACGACGAGCGCGGTCCCGCCTGGTACTGGAATGGCTTCGAGACCGGCGAGCACACCGGCACTCATTTTGACGCTCCAGTCCACTGGGTCTCTGGGAAAGACCTTCCCAACAACACCGTCGACCGCATTCCGCCGAACAAATTTGTCGGCCCAGCCTGTGTGATCGATATCAGTGCCGAAGCGGTACGAAATCCGAATTATCTCCTGACCTTGGAGGGCGTCCGCGAGTGGGAAAAACAGCACGGCCGCATTCCGGCGAGGGCATGGTTTCTGTTGCGGACAGACTGGTCGAAACGGAAGGACACAAAGGACTACATCAACCTGAAGGAAAATGGGCCCCACACTCCCGGATTGGCCAAAGAAACCTCCACTTTCCTCGCCCTGGAGCGAGATGTGCTCGGTGTCGGTGTGGAAACGGTCGGCACCGATGCCGGCCAGGCCGCTACCTTTGACCCACCCTTCCCAAACCATTACGTCATGCACGGAAGCGGCAAGTTTGGCTTGGCCAGTCTGTCCAATCTCGATCAGCTTCCACCGACCGGTGCGATTGTCATTGCTGCGCCACTCAAAATCGTCGGCGGATCCGGCAGTCCTTTGCGTGTCATTGCTATCACGCCGTGAATCCCTTCCAAGCCCCGCGGACTTGCCTGCGACGGAGCCGGGACAGCCCCGTTCTTAAGCATTTTGTTGAATCCTTATTCTGGATTGAACCATTCAATACTCATTCCCAACCACATCGGCTTAGAGGTCGGATTCATGGAACGCCAGGGACGCCCAGAGGGAAAAACGATTGGAAGCAAAACTCAAACGACAAGCCAACGACTGGGCTACGAACTTGTCCCCATCGAACCCAAGGCTACATAACGAACCGGTTCAGCGCGCGGGAGTTTCTTGGAAGCTTCGCCGGCTGCATGACCTACTTTGCCCTGTGCTGCCTTCTGCGACACAGTCAGGATGAATCGCTTGATCCTCAGTCACGATTCCGTGACATGCCGCAGATCTCCCAAGGTGAGTTCAACCGCTTTCGACGCACAACCGTCGGATCTCCCACCAGTGAGCTTGACGGATAATGGTCTTCGCAATCATTGGCTCGCTCGCCCGCCACCGTAGGCCTCATATCCGGTTCTTGTTCATCGGCTCGCGTCTTTGCTCCACGCTTCTTTCAGGCCCCGCCTCGCGGCGGTGTTTTTCACCCTTGCGCTTCCCTAACGCTTCGTCTCCATCAGACTGGGTAGAGGGCTCTCACCTCCTAGCTGTTGAATGCTTGGCACACCAAAGAAAGGGCGCCGAACGACCGGCGCCCTTTGCTTAGCAACTCTACTAAAGACTAGCCCACACCGTTCGGACACGGGAGCGCCGAATGCGGCAGCACGGTTTCATCGGGGAAGCTGAATGCACCGTCAATCGCACTTGATGAGGTCCCCATCTCAAACCACTGCAGCAGGGGAATGTTTTGTGGATGATAGAGGAACTCGAATTTCCCCTCCTTCACCTCGACCGTAGTCGTTGCGTTGGGCAAAACTTCGATGGGGTCGCCTTCCTCCAGATTGTTCTGACAAACGGCGGCTTTCGCCGGCTCTCCGGGGAACTGCCAATTCGGGGTCGTGTTGCTGATAAACGGATTTCCGAACGACTCGGCCAACTCGTGACTCAGCGCCGTTACGTCCTGGAATCCGGCACCAAAGAGGCCCGGAGAAATCCAGCTCGCATATTGGCTGATGAAGCGATGCTGCGGGAAAGTCCCGTCGAAGTTCGCGAAATAAGTGTGGAAACCGAGTACGCAGCACCCGCCGGGAGTATTGGGATTGCTCACGTTCAGGTTGAACAGAAAGGTGTTGGGGAACAGCGACATATTCATCGCCTTGGTTTGGAAATTACCGAGGTTGATTTCATTCACTTCGTTGTTATCGAAGAAGAGGTTGAACAAGGGAGACAGCATCAACACGAATGTACTGCCGTCTGCAGCGGTCCCGGTGAAGTACGACCGCGCCTGAACGATCGTGCCGTTTCGCAGTTGCACATTGACAAAAAAGGGAACCTGGATCGTAACCTTGTCTACCACTTGAGGAATAATCAGCGAGTGCCAATCATTCTTCATGATGTTGAAGAACTGGGCGCGGTGCACCGCGTCTTCGTACTCAACGCGCGCGCCGGAGCGGTAGTCGAGTGGTTCGAAATTCGGGGATTCGAGGAAGAGTTTTTCGAAGGGTGCGAAAGGAACCGTCGTGAAGATAGAACCATCGGCCTTCAGTAATTGCCAGGAAACCTCGCAAATCGTGCCCGGAAAGATAGTAGTGCCGCCAATCCTTGGGTTGTTGCCGGCCATGGTGAAGCGGAAATCCTCGTCAGCGTCGGGACCGGCTTGCGCGACAAAGGCTCCATCAAAGGTAGCGATCGTATCGAGCTCATCGATGGTTGACTGATTTGGCTGGAGATGGGAAATGTTGAGGTTGTCGTCGTTCCCCGACTGGAAGTTGGCGGTGACGTTGGGGTTGAAGCTGGCAAAGCTTGTCGAGCCGACTACCTTGCCTGTGCTGGCATCGAGAACCAGCGAGCTGAGAGAAACATTTGCGACGTGCTGGCCATCAACGGGCGCGCGAGATCCCATGGCCGGATTGGCACTTTGAACGGTCGCGGCAGCCAAAGAACCATCAGACGCCTGGCCCAAGCCAGTTGCGCACAGACCGAGCAGCAGTAAGAACACGAGCGTAAATCGCGAGACGACACTCATATAGCTCTCCTTCGAATTGCATTTCAGTTGTTTGTCGATCCAGGTGACGGAAGCGAAACTTTCCTTGTCACCAGTTCAAGTGAACCCTACGTCCCCCGGAAAATTCCCCAACAGCCGGGCACATGCATGCCCGGAATCGAGGAACAAGGAACGTACCACTTGTTTCGTTGAGGCGCCGTCAAAGTTTTGTAAAAAAGTGTGCTAAGGAATCGTCGAGTTAGACACTCTGCAACCATTTGCACTGCATACGCAATTTAGTGAAGGATGGCGATCGACCTCGACGGGGTAGTCGATGCAAATCCTGCAGTTCAAGCAGCCCTGGCGCGGAGTGATCGGCCACGACGCTCTTGGGGGAACACCGACCTTTTCATAGTGTCGAATCGTGTAGACCCGCTTCTGCCGCTTTGGCCAGAGTCCCGGAACCCGGACCTTTGCTTTGCACCATGGAGAAGTATCAACCCGGGAACGCACCCCAGGATCAAGGTGTTTCGTCTGAAACGAAGGCTCACCAAACAGTTCTGTCGATTTCATGAAGCGGGTTAAGTGACTTGCCTCCTTGAGTTCTAAGGTTGTGATCACCGTCGCAGCGGTCGTCGTCAGGGGGGCTAACATCGGAGTTGGAAGTAGTACTTTGTTTCTCGAAGTCAGCGGAAGCAGTACAAATCATGAGGATGACTAGGACGCGAGCATTTGCGCTGCTGACGATTGCCCTTCTGTGGGCGATCACGCCAGCCGTGGCGTGTGTCCTTCCGGGTGCGACACTGACTGCCGCCGAACAGAAGTGCTGTCACCACATGGCGGAGCAATGTGGAAGCCCCACGATGCCAGCCAGTCATTCCTGCTGTAAGGCTCAGGGACCCACGAACAACGTTTTTCCCCAGGCGCTGACTGCCGGGCCGAATCGCCCTTTGACGGTTGCTGTGATAGCTCCGATTGCGTCGTTAGCGACGTTGCCCGCGGTGACAGTGCGCTCCCATCTTTCGTTTCTTCATGCCCCACCTCCCGAACCATCTCCCGCCTATAATTGCGTTCTGAGAATCTAGATAGCTTTCATTGCCCCAGATGAGCCCGTGCTCCGCCTTTGCTACGCCCTTGGCGAGCCTGATGAGGACACACCTCCTATCCCTCTACTTGTGAATGTTTACGGGGGAACAATGAAAGCCCTACGTGTAGCTGTTTGTCTACAGGTCGCCTTCAGCGGTGTGCGCGCGCTTTTGCCAGCGAGCCAGCCGCGGATGCCGGTCGTTTGCTCGGTATTACTGGCCTGCTTGCAGAGGAGCATCAGCACTCTCGACCGTCCACTTCGCCGATGAGCCTTGCCGAGCTTGAAACTGTGGCTTTGGCCAACAATCCCGAAATCCGGGTGGCGATGTATCGCGTCGCAATCGCCGAGAGACGGGTGCGCAGTGCTGGGTCGTTGAGCGACCCCGAGTTCATGTATCGCGGTTGGGGCAAACCACTCGCCAAGCCGTGGGATTGAACCAGGCTTGAGGCTGCTGGGGTACAACTTTTCCGTGGCCGTATGAGTGGGCTTCATCGCGCTGTGCGGCACCGCTGTGCAGACGGGGACGGGTGTAGTGATGGTCATCAATCTGAAAGGGGCCGTGGAGTGAAAGCGAGTCGCGATGGGCGGACTCACCGTACAAGGTCTGCGTGAAGCGGTGATGGAAGGCGCGCCCTGTTGCGTTTGCGTCCCAAAATCATGACCGTATCCACGGTTGTGGCGGTCTTTTGCCGATCATGTGGTCTACGCGCACCGGAGCCCAAGTATGAAGCCCCTCGCAACCCCCGTGCTGGGAGGCATGGTCAGCTCTCTGCTGTATGTGTTGATTGTGACTCCTGTGATCTTCACTTGGCTCCGAGAAAGACAACTGTCGCGAAACAAAATCATATCCGCGCAATAGGCGAAGAGTACTGAACGTCAACTGAGAGTGCAGCTACGCGCTGGGAACGGCACCTTGGGTCATTCATCTTGAACACCTTACCCAGTTTGTCCATCAGGACTTGGCTCCCTTGCCCAGCTTCGTAGCTGCCGGGATTTGATCAATCACGCGGAACGGAGTTTGGCAATCCCATGTTCGCACGCAACTCCTGCCACTGTTGCATGACTCGGGAGTCGTGTGAGAGTTCGGCAGCCCGATGAAGTGATTCCTCTGCCTTTGTAAGATTGTTGACTTGGACAAAACAAATTCCAAGACCAGCCCATGCGTACCAATCTTGCGGGTACTCATGCGACACCTGCTCGAAGACTGGCATGGCCTCATCGCACCGCCCATCGTCGGCTAAGAGCAAGGCACTTTGCACGTGAGCATCTGCAAGGTGTTGGGCTACCGGAGCGTTGTGTGGTGCAAGCGCGTGGGCAATGGTGAAAACCGTCAAATCGTCCTTCCACTGCCCTACCTGCGAGACGACCAACACCGCGAACACAACGGCTAACAGGCCGCCCGCACACAACAAAGGAATACGATTCTTCCCGGCCAGGTGCCACCCTGTCGCCACCAGCAGCATCAAGCCCGCCGAAGGCAGGTAGGTGTATCGGCCATGCAGAAAATCTCCCGGATTGAGAGCATTCAGGTGCAGCGCGGGGAGAAGTGGGAGCACCAGCAGGAGTGTCCCCATCAGCAGGGCGTACTCGACGCCAACCGCCTCTTGATCTCGGAGTTCACGTTGCGCTTTCCTCCAAGCCCAGAACACTGCCATCGTCAGGACCGCAACCGCGCCAACCACGCCTAGGCAAGGCAGCAGGACGCCACCCAGAGAGAACCCATCTGCCAATGTAGGGTCTGCAAACGCATGTGACCGAACTGGCCACAAGAGCACCTTCGCGTAGAACCAGAGAGTCGCGGGCCACGACAGGAGTACGATACGGAAGGGCAAATGCTGGGTGCGAGAGCCAAGTTTTCCCCCGAGGGCGTTGAGCCGCATAAGAACGTAGAACACCGTCACGCATAAGAAGGGCAGAGTCTGACGGAACGCCCGCACCAGCCGAACTCCAAAATCCGCATCTCCCTTTTCGCCTCGCGGCATGAGTAGCGCCAGCGCAAGGATCAACGCGGGCAATACCATGGCTGTTTCCTTTACCAAGAGCGCCGCAAAACAAACAGACGCGGACGAAATCATCCACGCCGCCGCGCCAGTCGGCGTGGACTCCTTGCTACGGACCGTCCTACGCGACTTTTTTCCTTGGTCTTTGATGCCTCGAAATCCCGTCGCATGCCTCAGATATAGGAGCGCCGCGCCCAATATGCATGCGGACATCAAAGGGTCGGGTACCGAAACCCACCCCACGGATTCGGTTTGGGCCGGATGCAGGGCGAAAAGAGTCGCGGCGACCAACGCCGCCACGTGATCTCGCAGCAGTCTCCACACTAGCAGTCCCAACAAAACCGAAACAGTGACATGTGTCGTGATAGCGCGGAAGTGCCATCCCCACGGAGACGTTGCGCTCAGAATGAAATTTATCCTCAGCCACAGGATAAACAGAGGACGATAGAAGCTCGGAGGGCCGCCAATGAATTGCGCCCACGTGTAGTTCGCAAAGTATTCCCAAACATGACCCGAGTACTGTATGCGCGGATCACTCGTGTATCGGTGATCGTCGAGGACAAACTGAAAGGCCAATGCGGGGCTGTAAACTCCGAAGACGACAGCCACTACGCACAAAGCCAATATGAAGAAAGTCCGAGGCGAGAGCAGGTCCGGCACTTCGGCCGAAGGCGACCCGATAGCAAGATTCTGCCGTCGCGTAGGGGGAACGAGTTTCATTTACGAGAACGCTGGAAACTGAAAAGGAAATTGTCTCACGACAGAGGTTAGGCGCTTTTGAGAGTGCGGCTATTCGCTCGGAACAACACCCTTGGGTCATTCATCGCCAGACGCACACTAGTTCAGCGTCGCGCTGCTGCCCGGCTTCCGTCGTTCCGAATCTGGAGGATTGAGTCTGGCCCCGAGCTTGCAATAATTATTCGAAATCTCCGATCCAGTTTCGGCTGCACGCTTCGGCTGCGATGGGCGTTGACCCTGATCCCATGAACGGGGCAAGGATTACGTCAGCGGCGGTGGGGTATGAAGCCTCCAGTCGTGCTCTTCTGGTTGTTCATCTAATGCATTCGCTGTTTCAGCTGGGCGGTGTTGTTCTTCATGTTCCGTAAGCGCAGTCGTGACGAACGTGTTGCTCGGAATAGCTTGGACAGACCAATACTTACTTGGTTTGGAGGCCCCCATGTCGTCGCGTACAGTTTTTCTTGGCAGACTGATAGGGCTGTACGGCATTATCGTTGCTTTATCCATATCGCAAACAAGTCGTTTTCGGTTGGCAATGGCGCAGCTAGAAATCGGAAACAACTCACCCCCCTGTTCTAGGAGAGCAATGGGTAATCGGCCTCGGAAGGCGTCCGGTTTAGAATCTTTCCTCTATGCAGAAATTCCAGCTCTGGGCCCAACCGTGGTGGGTCAACCTGCTGTTCCTGATTCCCGTAGTTGCCTACTTGCGATGGCGAGATAAGGAGCTGCTGCTGACCCGGCGGCAGCTCGCCTTTATTACTAGCTTCGCCGTAGCATTCGGCTTTGTGGAGGCTGCCGTGGTGGTCTATCTGCGTGCCGCCGTCGGCCTTCTGCCGGGATGCGCTGGAACACTGTCCGACCTTCAGCACGCATCTGGGGTCTATCAGCAAGCAAAATCCATAACTCAATTCCCGCCGGGCCTGCTCACCATTGAGATGTTCCGTGAAGCAGCCACAATCGTCATGCTGGGCAGCCTTGCGCTGCTGGCGGCATCGAAGGCGAGAGAGAGATCGGCGGTGTTCCTCTGGGCGTTTGCTGTTTGGGACATCACATATTATGTGGGCTTGTGGGCCACGGTCAGATGGCCTGCTTCGCTCAGAGACCTTGACGTACTGTTTCTGATTCCCGTGCCCTGGCTGGCGCAGGTCTGGTTTCCGGTGGTCGTCAGCATGCTGACCTTACTGGCAACAGTTATGGTGATGACCAAGAGAAAACCCGTCTGAGCTGTCGCAGGTGATTCGGCACCAACGGGGAATCACACCAAAATCAGTCTGCTACTTCGCCTGTGGTTGCGGCTGTGTTGGAGCGATGTTGTACCGGGGATTCCAGTCTTCTTCTGCGGAGATGGCATCGAAATGCTGCTCGACAATCTGCTCTCGTCGCGACAGTCGGTAGCAGCCGCACACGCTGTCGCCAATACCTTGCGGGGTTATCTCATCTCTTGACTCTGCCAGCAACAATGCCCGCATTCTGTCAGGTAAGGACGGGGCATAAGTTGGGGATTGAAGCCGACCTCGATGGAGTAGGAGCCGCATTCGGGGCATTTCTCCGGGCCCGCTCTCGTGTCGCATAACAGCGGGTCCTTGGCTAGGGTCCGAACAGCTACTACAATTCCCAACTGAGGGAATTGCGGTGGTTCTTCCTGAGCCAATTCACAAGGCCCGGATCTTGAACCGTTCACTCTCGCGTGTTTTTTTTCTACTGTTCGTCCTTGCAGCAACTGCCAGGGCGGTCGATCCTCACACGCTGATCTCTCAGTATGGCCACACTGCCTGGAGAATCCAGGATGGCGCCGTGTCTAGTCCGGGAGCAATCACCCAGACTACGGACGGCTACATCTGGATGGGAATGGCAAGCGGCTTGATGCGATTTGATGGGGTGAAGTTTACTCCCTGGGTGGCTCCGAACGGTCAGTCTCTGGCGGGCAGTGGCATTAGCTATCTTCTCGGTGCACGCGATGGAAGTTTGTGGATTGGCACGTACGGCGGCTTGAGCCGGTTAAAAGTTGGTAAGTTGTTCAATTATAAAACTACGCCAAACAGCCCAGGGATCTCCGCCATCGTCGAAGACCATGCAGGAGCAATCTGGGTCACTCGCTATGGCGTGAATGATGGGAAAGGTTCACTTTGCCAAGTTGAAGGCGACAAACTGCGCTGTTACGGCGAAAAAGACGGGAATCCGGGTAGGTATGGCTTAGGCCTGGCCGAGGATAGCGCGGCAAACATCTGGTT
>Ga0210406_10006417_pt1 | contig 12197 bp, 9 predicted proteins | sample IncBWC30MmetaG_FD_155454 | JGI IMG/M metagenome (GOLD analysis project Ga0210406, IMG submission 155454) | Forest soil microbial communities from Barre Woods Harvard Forest LTER site, Petersham, Massachusetts, United States - Inc-BW-C-30-M | ecosystem: Environmental > Terrestrial > Soil >...
CCCATTAGACTCAGTGGCTGCTACTTTCGTTGCATGCAATTCTTGGGCCGTGCCCTACTGTCTTTTCCAAGTACGGATCAGGTGCCCATTTGGTTCTATTAACCCGTGCAAAAGTCATTAGTTGCGGGCAACCCTTTTGGGGAATTGCTCCTGAGAGCGTATTGGGTCGCGTCTGCCGGTTGACACAGAGTGTCGTTCCGGGACGTGAAACGCCACGCCCAGTACCGAAAAAAGGGATTACCTTCAGGCGAGACGTAGCACAAAGGTGGTAGTCGAAATGCTTGGCCCGCTCCGCAGGTCGCGCTGAGAAACCTCGCGCTGAAAAAAGCGGATTTCAGCCGAAGCGTTCCTCAGGCGGGTGGATTGTCACGCGGGGTTGAGTTTCCGGCAGGATTGACTCTCAGGCCGGATCGATTGTGGCTTGATCGATCAACATCACCGGGATGTCATCCAGCACCGGATACACGCGCCGGCATGCCGAACACTTCAGCGACTCCGGCTGGGTGCGGTAGGTCAGCGGCTCTTTGCAAGCCGGGCAGACGAGTATGTCGAGCAGTTCCTGGGAAACCATGCATAAGAATTTTACGTCATTTTGCGCTGGCGATGAAGATCACGCGGCAAGGCTTAGCACAGACGCTGCTTCTTGGATTGTTCGCCTTTCTTTGCGATCTTGGCGAACCCTTTGCGCGCCTTGCGATTAAAAGCTTCCTCAAAAGCTCCGCCGCCTGGTCCCAGCCCCGCCTTGCGGTAGAATTTCGCTTTCGAAGAAGAGGAGTTGGTTGATGTCGGCCAGAATTCTGGACGGTAACCAGATCGCTAGTGCGATTCGCCAAGAGGTTAGTGCCGAGGCAAAGGCACTCGCCGCTTCCGGCCTCCGTCCCGGCCTCGCCGTGGTGCTGGTTGGCCACAATCCGGCTTCGGAAATCTACGTCCGCGGGAAGGTCAAGAGCAGCGAAGAGGTCGGCCTCTATAGCGAGAAGCACACGCCTCCCGAAAATGCCACCACCGAACAACTGCTCGCCCTCGTGAACGACCTCAATCGCCGCGACGAAATCGACGGCATCCTGGTGCAACTACCTCTGCCACCACAGGTTGACTCCAAACGCGTGCTGCTCGCCGTTGATCCAGCAAAAGATGTCGACGGCTTCCATCCCATGAACGTCGGCTATCTCTCCACCCAGCGCCCCGGCCTCGTGCCCTGCACGCCCAACGGAGTCATGGAAATCCTGCGCCGCTCCGGCATCGAAGTTGCCGCCAAAGAAGCGGTCGTAATCGGTCGCAGCGACATCGTGGGCAAGCCGATGGCGATGCTGCTGCTGAACGCCAATGCCACCGTCACCGTCTGCCACTCAAAGACGCACGATCTGCCCGCCGTCTGCCGTCGTGCCGACATCCTGGTCGCCGCCATCGGCCGCGCTGGCATGATCACGCGAGATTTCGTGAAGCTCGGCGCCACCGTGATCGATGTGGGCATGAACAAGATCACCGACCGCGCCGAGTTCGACAGGTATTTCAAAGGCAACGAAAAGCGTGAGGCGGCGTTCGCCAAGAATGGCTCGACCCTGGTTGGCGACGTGGATCCAGCCGTAGTTGAAGTGGCAAGCGCCTTGACACCCGTGCCGGGTGGCGTCGGCCCACTGACAATTGCCATGTTGATGTCGAACACGGTTCGCGCGGCCAAACTCCGCCGCGGCGCAGCGGTGGCAGTTTGAAGACTTTTCACCACGGAGACACGGAAGCTCGGAGAAAAGCAGGATCAAATCGATCTCAAATGAGGAACGGTTCGCTCCAATCGTCCTGTCTATCCGACAGCACTTGCCAACTCCCGCCAAATTCAGTGGCGTGTAATTCGCACCATGCTAAAAGCAACGCGTCTCATTTCCGTCGTTGCTTTTCTCCGTGCCTCCGTGTCTCCGTGGTGAAGAAGGGTTTCTCAAATGTTGAGAGTCGGCCTCACCGGCGGCATTGCCAGCGGTAAATCCATCGTCGGGGAGATGTTCGTCCACCTCGGCGCCGAGCTCATCGAAGCTGACCGCATCGCCCACGAACTCATGCAGCCCGGCCAGGCCGTCTATGCTGAAGTAGTCCGGCAGTTTGGCATGGAGATCCTCAACCCCGACGGCAGCATCAGCCGCCCCCGGCTTGCCGAGGCAGCGTTCGGCCGCCAAGGATCAAAAAACAAGTCGCGCGTCCAGGAACTCAATCGCATTGTCCACCCGGCCGTGCTCGCCCGCCAGAAAGCCTGGATGGACGAGGTCGGCGCCCGCGATCCCGAAGCGGTCGTCATCGTGGAAGCCGCGCTCATTCTAGAGGCCGGAGCGCACAAGCAGTTCCAGCGTTTGATTGTCGTGACCTGCCGCGACGAGCAACGCGTCGAGCGCCTCGCAGCCCGGCTTAAGATCGACCTCGGAACTGCCCGTCAGGAGGTCACCCGTCGCATGGCCGCGCAGTGGCCCGACGAAAAGAAGATCGCCGCCGCGGACTACGTAATCGACAACTCCGGCTCCCTCGACGCGACCCAGGCCCAAGTGCGTGCCGTGTACGAAAAGCTAAAGGCCGAAGCTGCACCGCGCCAGTAATCCTTAGACGACACCCGAGGCAATACCCGTGGAGCAGCAGACGCCCTCGTATGACGGGCGTGTGCTGAATAGGGCAGCCGACTTCCCACCTCAAGCCCCGTGAGATTGTTAGAATCAAAGCTTCAAGGCCATCATCTACCCTAGCATCAAAGGAACTTATGAGGTTGCTTCGCCCCGTCATCTTCGCGGTCATTCTGGCTGGCCTGTTCTTCTACTACACCACCTGGAAATCCGGGGGCTTGCGCACCGCCAGCAACTGGATTAGCCGCTCGCACCAGCTTGAAATCACCGAAGCTTCCGGCGGCGACCTCGACTCCGAGGAGCAGAACAACATCGCCGTCTACCGCAAGAACATTCCTTCGGTCGTAAACATCACCTCGAAAGCCGTGACCTTTGACTTCTTCTACGGCCTTGTTCCGCAGGAAGGCCAGGGCTCCGGCTTCGTGATCGACAAGGATGGCCATATCCTCACCAACTACCACGTCATCGCCGACGCTCGCCAGGTCGAAGTGACCATGCACAATCGCAAGAAATACAAGGCGACCGTGATCGGCACCGATCCCACGCATGACCTTGCCGTAATTCAAATCCAGGCTCCGAGCCTCACTCCGGCGGTACTCGGCGATTCGAAGAATCTGCAAGTCGGCCAGAAGGTCTATGCAATCGGCAACCCGTTCGGGCTCTCGGGCACCATGACGCGCGGCATCGTGAGTTCGATTCGTGCCGTAAAAGAGCCGAATGGCGCTACCATCGACGACGCCATTCAAACTGACGCCGCCATCAATCCCGGCAACTCCGGCGGCCCGCTCATGAACATGCACGGTGAAGTGATCGGCATCAACACCATGATCCTCTCGAGCGTTGGTCAGAACGCCGGCATCGGCTTCGCGATTCCCATCAATGCCGCGAAGGCTGTGTTGAACGATCTCGTCACGCTTGGTCGCGTGCGCCGTCCGGCTCTCGGCGTGGCTACGATTCCGATCGGCCCAGAACTCGCCGAGCAAATCGGCTTGCCTGTCGATTTCGGACTTCTGGTTGTAAAAGTCAGCACCGGTGGCGCAGCCGAGCGCGCAGGAATGCGTGGCGGCACCGAGCGCGCTTATCTGGGCAACATTCCGATCATGCTCGGAGGAGACCTGATCATCGCCATCGACGGCGACGAAGTCCGCGATCAGCAGGATCTCGCGCAAGTTATGAACGCGCACCGCGCCGGCGACAAGGTAAAGGTCACTGTCTACCGCGGCAAGCAGAAGATGGATATGGACGTCACGCTGGGCGAGGCGCGCGAGCAGGTGTAACAAGACTCAATAAATGCAGGCGTTAGGGGGCTCTGCTTGCCCGAGTTCCCTCTCCGATACACTTCGGGTTTGGCCGCATCCGAGACCTCCGCCGGGATTGGGAGTCGCGCGCCACATCGCAACTTCATTCATCTTGACACCCCCGCCAGACTCCTCGAAGATTCTGTCACCTCCCCGCTCGTTGGCCACCCCTGCTGTGCGTATTGCAGGTCAACCTGAAGCAGAATTCCACATTCGCCGGTTCGCATTCATCGTCATTTCCCGAGGCCTCTTTCATGACTCACTCCGTGCGCCCCGTCCTCGCCCTGATCGTGCTCTTGAGCCTTCTTGCAATTCTGCCTGCTCCCGCTCAGACATTTTCCGGTGTGCTCACATGGCACAATGACAATGGCCGCACAGGACAGAACCTGCAGGAGACGACCCTCAGTCCTGCCAATGTGAATGTGAATTCCTTTGGGAAACTCTTCTCATACCCCGTAGATGGCAACATCTTCGCTCAGCCGCTCTATGTTCCAAAAGTGACGATCCCTGGCCAGGGTGTGCACAACGTCGTCTACGTGGCGACCGAAAATGACAGCGTTTATGCATTTGACGCGGACGGCCTCGCCATCACTCCGCTCTGGCAAATCAACTTCCTGAATCCGCCGAGCATCATCCCGCAGCCCTGCACTACCGCCAACATTGGCTGCGTGATTACACCGAACGTCGGCATTACTGGCACGCCGGTTATCGATCCAACGTCCAAAACGCTCTATGTCGTTTCCACCACACAGGAGAACGGAACCGTCATCCAGCGCTTGCACGCACTCGATCTGACCACCGGCGCAGAAAAGCTCGGCGGACCTGTACAGATTCAGATGAGCGTGCCCGGAACCGGCGCGGGCAGCCGCAAAGGCATCGTGACCTTCAATCCCGCGCGCGAACTGCAACGGCCTGGACTGTTACTCGCCAATGGCGCTGTGTACGTAGCGTGGGTGGGAACGCACGGCTGGCTGGCGAAGTATGACGCCACAACTCTGGCGCAGCTCGCCGTCTTCAACACTACGCCCAATGCCGCGAACGGCGGTATCTGGATGAGCGGCGCCGGCCCGGCCACCGACGCGCAGGGCAACCTCTACATCGTGACGGCAGACGCGCTCTTCGACGCGAATTCGGGCGGCGCAGACTACGGCGATGCCGTCATCAAACTCGATAGTAATCTCCAGGTGCTCGACTATTTCGCCCCCTCGGATCAGAATTGCCGATCGATGCACGACCTCGATCTGGGTTCGGGAGGAGCAATGATTCTTTCGTCGTTGCCCGGCCCGAGTCCAGACGAGGTCTTCGTCAGCGGCAAGGGGGGCAGCCCCTGTGATTTGTTCGGTACTGTCTATGCCGACCCGTTCTACGTCCTGAACCAACACTCGCTCGGCCAGTACAACGCGAACCAGGATCAGGACCTTCAGACGGTCCGAGTCTCGTCCACATTCGTTTACGGCACACCCGCGTTCTGGAATGGACCGAATGCCGCCTATGTCTACGTGTCAGGATTTCCGCGCGGCCTGGGAGGCGATTACCTGCGCGCCTACACCTTGACCAATGGTTTGCTCTCCACGACCCCGGTGTCTTTGAGCAAGGATCGCTATCCGCAAGGGACGGTACCTGCGATTTCAGCGAACGGCGGCATGAACGGAATTGTCTGGGCATTCAAGCGTGTGGACTCGCTCGATAACAACCCTGGCACGAGCCCCGCGCTGCTCGAGGCCTACGACGCGACCAATCTCGCCAAGCTGCTCTACAACAGCAATCAGAATCCCACCCGCGATCAGGCCGGACCGAGCACGAAATTCTTCCCGCCCACTATCGCCAACGGCCACGTTTATCTGGGCACGCAAACCGAGCTCGATGTGTATGGGCTCTTGCCCGTTTCCGTCAGCCCCGGCACCTTGACCTATGTCTCGCGGGCCGTCGGCGTCCCCAGCTTATCGAAGCCCGTCACTCTAACGAATGTTCAGACGCGGCCACTTGCCATTACCAGCATCTCCGCCAGCGGCGACTTCAGTCAGACCAACAATTGTGGGACCAGCGTCGCAGCGGGCGCTGCTTGCACAATTAATGTCACATTCACTCCTACTTCCTCAGGCACTCGCGCCGGAACGCTGACCGTGACCGACGACGCGCCGCTCAACACTTCTACGGTTGCGCTTTCGGGCATCGGTACCTTCGTCAAGCTGAGCGGGACCACCTTGCCGTTTGGCAGCGTGCCGACTGGACAGACCAGCGTCATCAAGAAAGTGACGGCAAAGAATGTCGGTCCGAACGTGGTGAACTTTACCAACATCGCGCTCACCGGCGCGAACGCCGCCGACTTTACTCAGACAAACACGTGCGCTCCGAGCCTCGCTCCCGGCGCGTCGTGCACGTTCAGCGTCACCTTCACACCATCTGCTCCTGGGGCTCGATCGGCCACCATCAATTTGATCGACGATGACGCGGGCAGTCCACAGACCATCGCGCTTTCCGGAACCGGCAGCTAACCCGGTTCGTCATACTTAGTCAACGGATCAGGCGTTTGAAGCTCACGTCCAGAATCACGCAAGGCGAGAGGATCTATTTCGGCAGCGCGAACGCCACGTACACTCCGCCCTTCGGGTGGTTCGTATATTTCCCGCCGCCGGCGGCAATCACAACATACTGCCGCCCCTTCACTTCGTAAGTGGCGGGTGTCGCATTCCCCGCGAAGGGCAATGTCGCCTCCCACAAAAGTTGCCCGCTCATTTCATCGAAAGCCCGGAACTTGTTATCGAAGTTGGTCGCTCCGATGAACACCAAGCCGCCCGCAGTCACGATCGGTCCACCGTAATTTTCCGTGCCAGTATTTTTTTGTCCGCTCGCCGCCAGCCCCGGATATTCGCCCAGCGGAATTTTCCAAACGTACTCCCCCGTATTCAGGTTGATCGCGTTCAACGTTCCCCAAGGAGGCGCAACCGCGGGGTAGCCATCCGGATCGAGAAACTTGTGGTAGCCAGTGAAGTGATATTTCATCACGGCCGGAGCAGGCGCGGAGTTCGCAAGCTCCTTCCCGTTCTCTCCCTCCAAGTACGCGACCAGTGCCGATAACTGTTCGTCCGGCAGGCCGGGAAAGCCCGGCATTCGACCTTTGCCGTTCTTCACGGTTGATGCGATAGCCTCACGAGAAAGTCGATCGCCGATGCCCACGAGCGACGGCACTGATGGCGGCGAGCCCTCCTTCGTCTCACCATGGCAAACAGCACACTGATCCAGATAGACCGACTTCGGGCCACCCTCTTCGCGGTTCTCCTCCAACGCACTTGTCCAAGCCACATCATTCGCATTGACGAAAAGAATTCCCTTCTTCACATCGACCGCCGAGCCGCCCCACTCCGCACCGCCATCGAACCCCGGAAAGACCACCGTCTCCTGCCCAACCCGGAAGGGCACAAACTGTCCTGCGCTCACGAACTTCTCAAACTTGTTCAGGGCCCACTGATGTGCCTCTGGTGTGCGATTGGTCAGCAGGTCGGCCGTGATGCCCTGTCGGGCGTAGGGCGCCGGTTTCGCCGGAAGACCTTGCTGCGGCGCCGTAGCTTCTCCCGGAACTGTGCTCGCCGGGTAGTCGCGATATTCAATCGGAAATAGTGGCGCCCCGTTGCTGCGATCGAAGAGAAACACGAATCCCTGCTTGCTGGTTTGTGCGACAGCATCCACCTTCCTGCCATCGTGCTTGACCGTCACCAGCGTGGGCGGCGAAGGGAAGTCGCGATCCCAAACATCGTGCCGCACACCCTGAAAGTGCCACAGGCGTTCCCCGGTCTTCGCATTCAGCGCAAGGAGGCAATTCGCGAACAGATTGTCGCCCACTCGGTCCGCGCCGTAGAAATCGAACGCCGCCGAGCCCGTAGGTACGTACACGATGCCACGCTTCGTGTCGACCGCCATGCCCGCCCAGTTGTTCGCCGCGCCACTCGTCTTCCACGCTTCCGGCGGCCAGGTTTCGTAACCCGTTTCGCCGGGATGCGGAATGGTGCGAAAAGCCCAGCGCAGCTTGCCGGTGCGCACATCAAAGGCGCGCACGTTGCCGGGAGGCGCCGGAAGCGTTTCGGGATTGCGACCGCCTACAATCAGCAAATCGTCATAAACGACGCCGGGCGACGTCAGGTAGATCGATTGCGCACTCGCGGGCTCTCGTTCGAGATTTTCGCGCAGATCGATGCGCCCATCTGTTCCAAAGCTGGCGATGGGTTTGCCCGTTGCCGCATCAAGCGCATACACAAAGTTCATCACGCCAACCAGCAAGCGCTGGTCTTTCCCGTCCGCCCAGTAGGCAAGCCCGCGGTCGGGCTGCGTGCCCACAATGCCGGAGTCAAATTTCCAGAGCAGCGTCCCCGTGGCGGCGTCGAGCGCAAAGACCTTCTGCGATGGGGTCAGCCCGTACATTCTGTCGCCAACGATAATCGGATTCGTTTGCAACCCACCGGTCTCGCCAGTATCGAACGTCCAGGCAACTGCGAGTTTCTTGACGTTCTTTCGATTGAGCTGGGAGAGGCGCGAGTAGTGTGTATTCTCGGCGCTGCCTCCGTAAGCGGGCCAATCGCGCCGATGTTTGTCGTCACGGGATCCAGTCTTGCCCCGCGCGATTAACCTGGCAGGGACGAGCACGCAGATCGCCGCAGCCAGGACCGCGCAAACCCATAGCTTGTGCATGGATTCTCTCCCGGCTACGTCAGCGCCCTGGAATCGACTTGGCTTTGCGGATCAGCTCATTCGAAGGCATGGCCGGATCGGTCAGCTTCAACGCCGTCTCCCGTCCTGCAACCGGCAGCTTCGCTGGATCGAGCAGCCCAAGCTGCACCAGCACCGAAGCCTGATCCCAGTAAATATGTTCGTGCGCCAGTTTCCCGTCGCGGAAGTGCACAATTACCACCAGCGCACATTCGACTCGCTTACCCGTCGGCGCCACGCCCGGCAACATCCAGTCCATCTCAATGGTGTGCGTGAAGCGAAACACCATTTCATCCACCAGCCGCTCGCTGCCAATCGTCCGCGAGACCGGCACAATCTCCGTATCGGGCGGCATCTTCGGGATGAAATGTTTGGAATAGAATTCGCGCAACTGCTCGCGCCCAATGCCCCCGGTCAACACCGGGATGTGATTCACATACGCATCTGGCACCATGGTGTCGAGAGTTGCCGCCGTGTCTTTGGTCGCGAACTCGTCGCGGATGTGTTCTTCCCAAAGATCGTTGAGAAGTTGCTGCTCGGGAGTGAGTTGGTTGCTTTTCACCTGGGTCATCGCACTGCCTCGATCGGAATATTGCGCACGAACGATACCAGAATCCGCCGATTGTGCGCTCCTGCCCCGCGTTTGCCGGCTCTGAAGTGCAGTTTCCTGCACGGAGCATTTTGTCTCAACACTTCCCGCTCTACTCCCTACAGGAATCTCGTGCTACCCTGTCCCGGCTCGAACTCCCCCGCGGTAAAATCCCTATCTCTGGCCGAACCTATGAAACCCGCTTGCCTAAAGGCTGCTGGGATCGCGCTATTGGCCGTCCTCGCCTGCTCCGCACTTCTCTCTGCGCAAACTGTCACCACCTTTCCGGGCATCTCCGCCTCCCAACTCAACAACCCGAGAAACGACATCGACCCCAATGGCGCAGTCGGCACCAAGCAGTATGTGGAATGGACGAATGTCTATTTCCAGGCCTACGACAAAGCGACCCTGAAGCCCATCTGGTCGTCGCCCCTCGTCGGCACTCGGCCCTGGACGCAAAATGGTCTGGCCAACTGCGGTTCGATCGCTGGCGACGGCGTAGTTTTGTTCGATCATCTTGCGCGCCGCTGGGTCGTTGGCGGGCACAATACTCCGGGCAATGGCGCTTATTACTACTGCATCGCGGTCTCAAATACCGACGACCTGTCTTCTGCGCAGCTCAAGTGGTACGCCTACGAGTTCAATCTCACGTCAGTGGTGGGAAAGAATAACGCTGGCCAGGCTTTCTTCCCCGACTGGCCGAAGCTCGGCGCCTGGTCTGACGCGTACTACCTGACTTTCGATCTGCTCGACGTGAACAATCATTACCAGCCAGTCGGAGCCTCGGTATGCGCGCTGGATCGCAGCTTGATGCTGATCAACGGAACCCCGCGTCCGATGCAGTGTTTCACCGATCCGCCCAACCCGCCGACCTCTGGGCGCTATCTCAGCCACAGCCTGATCCCCGCCGATGTCGAAGGCAGCACTGCGCCTCCCGCTGGTCGTCACGAATTTCTAGTGAGCATCCAGAATCCACCCGACGACGGAGTGACCACCACCTCTGGCGCGATCAACCTCTGGGAGTTCGCCGTCAACTGGAGCAATCCCGCGAACTCAACGTTCACCAACCACACTCTCCAGGTTCCGATCTACACTCCGGGCTGCTACAACCTCACCCACATCGGCTACACGTGGTGCGTCCCCGAACCCCTGACCGGACCTACTGGCGGCCACCACAAGATCGACTCCGTCGGCGACCGTCTCATGCCCCGCATGGCGTATCGCAACTTTGGCTCGCATGAGTCCTTCCTCGTGAGCCAGACCGTGCGTACTGGAACCGGAGCCAACACCCAAACTGGCATTCGCTGGTATGAATTGCGCGGCAGCGGCGTGCCCACACTCTTTCAAACCAATACCCTCAAGATCGACACTGCCACCTTCCGCTTCATGCCCAGCATTGCACAGGATAAGAACGGTAACGCCGCGGTCGGATACAGCTTCTCGAGCAATACGCTGCATCCCGGCATTCGCGCCGCCTGGTGGAACCTGCCGCTTTCGACCGCTCCGACCGAACTCACGCCCTTCAACGGCACCGGCGATCAGGGCAACACCACCCAGTACGGCGACTACAGCAGCATGACCGTCGATCCCGTAGATGACTGTACCTTCTGGTATGTCAACGAGTACTTCGTGACCAACCAGATCAGCACGCTGAACTGGCACACCCGCATCTCGCACTTCAAAGCTGCGGGCTGCAACTGAGGCCTCAAGTTGGAAGCGTTTCGATTTCGTGGTAATGTTTCCGTCCTGCCTATGACTGCCGTCCTTTAACCGAGTGAGTTGCACTGCGGCCCGGAAGCGGAGCGGGGGTGTGTCCGCCCGGCTGCACTCCATCGCGCCAACCGCGCGAACTCATCGAACTCTCACCGTCGGAAAGGACATTCCAATGCAATTCGTGGACAAGGCACTCGCGCGCCGCTTCGAGTCGGCCGAAGAGATGCCGCAAGTGGAATACGCGCGCTATTACGCACGCAAGCGCCCCGAGATCGGCGCCGCGGTCGAAGCGGTCTGTGGCGGCCACATGATTTTCGCCGGGCTCAATTCACCCATCGGCCGCGCCGTTGGGCTCGGTTTCAATGGCCCGGTTACGGCTGCTGATCTGGATCGGCTCGAGGAGTTCTATCGCGCTCACGGCGCGCCAGCCCAACTCGATTACTGTCCGCTCTCCGACCCGAGCCTGCTCGAGTTAACCAAGGAGCGGAACTACGGGATTGCTGAACTCAACAATGTGCGCTACCTACGCATCGCTGACGAAGCACCAGACTCGCCGGCACCTCCACCGGGAATTGAGATCCGGCGCGGCACCAAGGAAGAAGCGGCTGTGCTTTCTTCCATCGTGTCGCGCAGCTTCTTCGAAAAAGGAGACGTTCCCGAAGGTTTCGGCGATCTGATCACGCCCATGTATGAGTTTCCGGGAGCGATCACTTACGTGGCTCTCGTCGATGGTGAACCCGCCGCCGCGGCCGCGGGGCTGATCATTCCCGAACATCGAATCCTCGCGCTGTTTGGGGCGGGCACGCTTCCACCCTTTCGCGGACGCGGCATTCAAACAGCATTACTTCGCACGCGCATGCGAGCCGCGGCCGAAGCCGGATGCGAGTATGCGGTGATCGTCACGCTGGGCGGTACAACTTCCGAACGCAACTCAGCCCGGCTCGGATTCCAGTGCGCTTACAGCAAGACAACGTTGATCCGAAAGACGTAGATCCAGACCCACATGAGCCGATGTCAACATGCTCATAGGCCGGGAAATGTGCGAGCAGTTCTCGCAAACTTCCCGGCCTTCAAGCACTTCCCAAACGCCGCTCGGCCCACACCGCTCCGCGCTTCTACCCCTTTCTTACACACATCCGCATTTTTTTCGTCAGGGGGATCGCCCTCCCTCCTACCCCGTGTTCCCCGCTTGACTGCGGGAGGCGCTTGATTGCTCGCGCTGGCTACGAGGCGCAATGTGAGAAGCGGGCGTGATCGCCCCGGACTAGTGCGCAGTTCGTCTCTATTCCGCGCACT
>Ga0210406_10006418_pt1 | contig 12197 bp, 10 predicted proteins | sample IncBWC30MmetaG_FD_155454 | JGI IMG/M metagenome (GOLD analysis project Ga0210406, IMG submission 155454) | Forest soil microbial communities from Barre Woods Harvard Forest LTER site, Petersham, Massachusetts, United States - Inc-BW-C-30-M | ecosystem: Environmental > Terrestrial > Soil >...
AGCGTCGCGGCAGCCGTCGAAGGCGACGCTGTGACATTTCTCTCCAACAACTGGAACGACGTGAACTCCTTCGCTTTTCCGTTCAACATAAACAATCGAGCTGCCGCGCCGACGGCATACCGCGCTGCGGTTATTTCAGGCAAGGGCATTCCATTTCCCTCGATCGCCGGACAGGCGCAGGACTTTGGAACAGACGGCGGAGTGCACAATTTCCTCCGTTTCCTGGAGAACTGGGGTCTGATCTGCCACTACCGAGGGTCCATGGTTAGCTTCTATTACAACCGTCAAGCGGTCGGCACGTATAAGGGAACCGGCGTTTACAGCCCGCCCAGCCCGCGTGACTACAGCTTCGACACGAACTTTACGCTGGGCCCGGCGTGTTTGCCGCCGCGCACTCCGTCGTTGCGCTCGGTCAACACCATCGGGTTCTCGCAGGAAATTCTGCCGACGCAGTAACAGTTATCGTACCCGCAGCGCAAGAAGCGGCTCCCGCACCTCCCGGGAGCTGCTTTTTTTTGCGGCGGCGTGGCGCGATGTGGTGCGTCACTGCCAGGCGGGCAGGCTTGCGCGCGCCCCTAACCTTCACCGGCGGGCATATCGGAAGCAGCGGCGTGGTTGACACTGGCCCGCCCTCGCCGAATAATGCGGCCATGTCCAAGCCCGAGACCGTCCGGCGCATCAAGAGCTACTCGGCCGAGAACGGCTACGTTTACCAATATCAATTTCAAGACGTGCACCCCGCGCAGCGCGATGGAGCCAAGGGCAACGAATTCATCTATTACGTCTCGGCAGACCGCAAAACAATGTTCCCCGTCCGCATCTTCGTTCGCCGCGACGCCCTCGACCAATGGACCGAGCAAACCGGCCGCGCCCTGACCGGCACCGAAGAGTACGCCGTCGCCAAGATGCGCCTGTTTCAAGCGCTCGATGAAGTCGCGGACTTCGCGACGACCCGCCCCGAACTCACCGTGGACACATCCAACCTGCCATCACTGCTGGAACGCCTGGACTTGTAACTGGTCTTGTGCAACCTTGCTTGAAAACCAGTGAACCGAAATCCCACCACCGGCGTCTGGCTGAATGAGGCAGTGATGGATGCATTGGCAGCCAGTTTTCCGGGAAGCGAGGTGAGCCAGGACGAATCGCTCGCGCGCGAATTCGAGCAGCGCCTGGCGGATTGTCCCAAGCTGGCCTATCGCGTCGCGCTAGGCGTACTGCACAATCCGACGGAAGCCGAAGATGTAGCGCAGGAAGCCATGCTGCGCGCCTATCACAATTTCTATCGCCTGCGCGACCGCGAACGGTTCCGCGGCTGGCTCGTGCGCGTGGCATTTCGGCTGGCGCTCGATCGCATCCGCGCGAAGAATCGGCGCGAGCGCTATGAGCACGACGCAATGCGCGCAACTTTAAGCGCCCAGCCGGAAGTCAGCGCCGAAAATTTGGTCGCGTCGCGCGAATTCGAACGGCAAGTAGCACAGGCGCTCGACGCACTTCCAGAAAAACTCCGGATGGTGATGGTCCTGGCGGCCATCGAAGGTTATAACACGCGCGAAGTCGCGGAGCTGGCCGGTCTGCCCGAGGGTACCGTGAAATCGCGACTGTTTCTGGCGCGAAAGAAGTTGGCGGAGAGTTTGCAATGTCTTGTGAAAAATACTCCGGTTGGATAACCGACGCGGCGCTCGGCGAGCTTCGCGCCGAACCTGAGCCCGAGCTGCTCGCACACGCTATGGACTGTGATAGGTGCCGCGAAGCGCTCATTCACGCACGAGAGGTACGCGAGTGCGTGGATCGCGGCGTCGAAGCGCTCGTTGCGGGCGAGCCGTCGCCGCACTTCGCAACGAATCTGCGGCGCCGAATAGCGCAGGAATCTCAATCGCTCCGTTCCCCGTGGAGAGCATGGGCTCCGGTCATCGCAGGCGCCCTCGCGCTCGCCGCAGTTCTGGCGATCATGGTCACTCAGAGTCCTATGCGCAGCTTGCCCAACCCCAGCGTCGCCTCCGCGGTGGCTGCTAATTCCGCGCTACGCGAAGCGGCGACGGCGTCTCCTGCGAGTCCGCAACACGCGCAGCGAACCGAAGGCAAGCACGGTCCCGGGCGGACCACTCAGGCGCCCCCGCGCACCACAGCGCTGCCCGAAATCATCGTGCCGAAGGGCCAACTCTCTGCAGCAGCGCAATTGAGCGCGGCAATTGTTGCAGGTCGAGTGGATGTCAATCAGCTACTGGCCGCTCAACACGAGTATGAGAAGCCGCTGGAAGTGAAACTCATCGAAATACCGCCGATGGAAATTCCTGCACTAGACGACGCCACGGAAAAACCTGCAAACTCGATTCCATTCTGAACGAAAGCCGCCTGACCGGCGTCTTCATCTATAGAAAGCCGCAATAAATGGATCATCGGAGGTTCTTGATGAAATTTTCACGATCGCTCGTCACCTGCGCATTGCTTTTTATGTGCGCACCGCTCCTGGTTTGCGCTCAGGGAACCAAAGCAGCGGACGCTCCGGAAATTGCGACGGCCGAACCGTCAACGCCAGTTAAGTTGCAGATCGTGCTGTCTGAATATGACGGCGCGAAAAAAATGGCCAATCTCTCCTACTCTATGCCGCTCATAGTAGCGGGCGGCAAACCCAGCGGCGCGTATTCGACCCTGCGGATTGGGGTCAAGGTTCCGGTGACGACCGCCGATTCGAAAACCGGCGCCACCCAGATACAATATATCGATGTGGGTACCAGCATTGATGCTCGGGTAGCGCGTGCTGATGACGCGAAATATCAAGTGGATTTAAAGGTGGACCGCTCTTCATTGTACGTTACCGCCCGCGGTCAGGATGGCAAGATCGTCGGCAAGGAATGGTCAGACGGAGAAGCGCCTCCCACCACTCAGCCGCTTGTGCGGCAATATCGCGGAGACGTGGGAATGTTTCTGCGCGAAGGGCAACCTGCCGAAGGAACCGTAGCAACGGATCCTCTCACGGGGCACGTTTTCAAGGTAGAGGTCACTCTGAACGTCGTGAAGTGAATTAGAAATTGTGCCGTTCGAGCGCAGCAAACGTGGAAGCAGGTCGCGCAAGATTGCACTACACTCGTAGGGTCGCAGCGCGGCACCGCGGAGATTGGCGGCGCTACGCCTTCGCCAGCACCGCGTGCAGCGCCTGCTCTAAATGTTCGTAGCGAAACGCGTAACCGTACTGCAGCAAGCGATCGGGCTGCACGCGCTGGCTGGCCAGCAGCAGCGCATCCGCCATTTCGCCCAGCGCCAGCCGCAGTGCCAACGCCGGCGCCGGAAAAATCCCCGGTCGATGTAGCACGCTCGCCAGCACCCGCGTGAAATCGCTGTTGCGCACCGGCTCCGGCGACACCACATTCACCGCCCCGTTCCACCGCGAATCATCAATCGCCGCGCGCAGCACCCTCACCGCGTCTTCCAACACGATCCAGGACATCCACTGCTTCCCACTACCCAGCCGCCCGCCCGCGCCGAATTTGAAGGGCGTCAACATGCGCGGCAACGCGCCGCCCTCCGCGGACAGAATAATTCCGAAGCGCGCGATCACCGTGCGGATTCCGAAGCTCGCCGCCCGCGCCGCTTCACCTTCCCACGCGCGGCACAAGATGGCCAGGAAATCGTTGCCATAGTCGCTCGATTCGGTCAGCACTTCGTCGCCGCGGTTTCCGTAGTAACCCGTCGCCGAAGCGCAAACGAAAACGTGCGGTTGCTGCTTCAGGTGCGATAGCGCATCCACGAGCACACGCGTCGAATCCACCCGGCTGCTGCGCAGTATCGTCTTGCGCTTGGACGTCCAGCGCCCGCCCGCGATGCTCGCGCCATTCAGATTCACTATGGCGTCGAAACCTTCCATCGCTGGCACGTCCACCAGTGCACTCAAAGGATTCCACTGCACGTCGCCAGCCAGTGCTTTGCCGCCCGGACGCACCAGACAGCAGACGGTGTGGCCGTCGGCACGCAGCGCGCTCGTAAGCGCGGCTCCCACCAGCCCTGAGCCACCTGATATCAGAACTTTCATCAAACATCCCCGCGAACCAGTCGCGTCATGCTGCCACTTGAACTAACCTACGGCGCGCCACGAGCGCCGTCAAGCGCACCCAAAGCGGCCGCGTATATTCCCCCACCCCGCGCCTGACGTTGACCCCTCGCGCCAAATATTTCACAACCAATCGCCGACGCGCGCACCCATGTAGTATAGAATTTGCAATTCTGCAACGAGGTGTGAATGGCTGTCACAACCCGGCGACTTCGTACCGCAATCATCCTGGCCAGCATCTTCGTGTTTCCCGCCGCTATTTCCCGTGGCACGCAGGATAATCCCGGCATCCGCGGATTCGCGCCCGCGCGTGTTGCCGCCGAACGCGCCCTCGAGCAGCAGATGCGCGCGATTCCTGATCCCGCGCGCGCAGAAAGTAATTTGCGGCACATCACCAGCGAACCGCACATGGCCGGCACCGAAGCCAGCCACCGCGTGGCGGAATGGTTACGCGACCAGTATCGCAGCTACGGTTTCGATGCCGAAATCGTCACCTACAGCGTGTGGCTCGCGCAGCCCCGTGAAGTGCGGCTCGAGCTAACCGCGCCCGAGAAAAAAACTCTGGCTACTCCCGAGCAGTCCTTCCAGGTAGATCCCGACACCTCGAATAAGAACATCGTCGCCGGATTTAATGCCTTCTCGCCTTCCGGAGACATCGCCGCGCCGGTCGTCTATGTGAATTACGGGATGCAGGCGGATTACCGCGAGCTCGATAAGCTGGGAATCAGCGTCGCCGGAAAAATCGCGATTGCCCGCTACGGCGGCTGCTATCGCGGCATCAAAACGAAGCTTGCCGAAGAGCACAAAGCCCTCGGCCTCATAATTTATTCCGATCCCGAAGACGACGGCTACGTCGCAGGCGATGTGTTTCCGAACGGTCCGTGGCGCCCGATGAGCGGCATCCAGCGTGGCTCCGTGGAATACACGCAGATCTATCCGGGTGACCCGCTCACACCGGGCGTACCAGCAACCGCGAATGCCAAGCGCCTCGCGCCCGCCGACGCCGCGAATCTTCCGCGCATTCCCACCATGCCCATCAATTCGCAGGACGCCGGCGCGATTCTCTCGAATCTGGGCGGCCCGCACGTCCCGCGTCAATGGCAGGGCGGTTTGCCGTTCACGTATCACGTGGGACCCGGCGCGGCCGTCACACACATGAAAGTGGTGATGGACTATCAGCAGCGCACGCTTTACGACGTCATCGCGAAACTGCGCGGCACAAACGACGGCGAATGGGTCATCCTCGGCAATCATCACGACGCCTGGGTTTACGGCGCGGTGGATCCCGGCAGCGGCACCGCGACCATGCTCGAAACCGCGCGCGCTTTCGGTGAACTGGTCCGCGCCGGCTGGAAGCCGCGGCGCACCATCGTGATGTGCGAATGGGACGGCGAGGAGCCCGGCCTGATGGGCTCGACCGAATGGGTGGAAGCAAATCGCGCCGAATTGCAGGCCAAAGCGGTCGCGTACTTGAACACAGACGTAGGCGTCGCCGGACCAAACTTCACAGCGTCCGCCACGCCGTCGCTCAAGGAGCTGGTGCGCGAAGTTACGCGCGAAGTGCAGGACCCGCGCGACGTGCGCAGCGTTTACAACGTCTGGCTGGATCGCGCCACGCGCCAGCAGGAAGAGCCCAACGGCATCGCGCGCCCGAACGCAAAGCTCACAGCTACAGGCGAAGCTCCCATCGAGGCCTTGGGCGCGGGCTCGGATTTCTGCCCGTTCTTCGACCACGCGGGAATTCCTTCGCTCGATGCCGGATTCATCGGCGACTACGGCGTGTACCACTCGATGTACGACGACTTCTACTGGATGAAAAAGTTCGGCGATCCCACGTTCGAATTTCACGTCGCGTTGGCGAAAATCCTGGGCACTTTGGCGCTGCGCCTCGACGAATCCGACATGCTTCCGTTCGATTACTCCGCCTACGCCGCGGAAATCTCGCGCGCCGCAAACGACCTAGCCACGCGCGCCGCCAAGCAGGGAGTCGGTGTCACGGAACTGCCAGCAGTTTCGGTCGCCGCCGCGCAACTCACAGCCTCCGCCGCTCGCGCAGCGCAAGCGTTGCAACAATTGTCGAACGCCTCGCCCAACGCCGCGAAGCAAAATGAAATAAATCGCGAACTCGTCAGCGTCGAACAAGCGCTGCTAGCGCCAGAAGGCCTCGCAGGCCGCACTTGGTACAAGCACACCATCTACGCCCCAGGGACCTACGCCGGATACGCAGCAGAAGTCCTCCCCGGCGCAAACGAAGCCCTCGATCGCCAAGACGCCCCCACCTTCACCCGCGAATCCGCCGCCCTCACCGCAGCCCTCCACCGCGCCTCCGCCCGCCTCGACGAAATCGCTCGCCTAGCCTCGTCGCCCACCGCCCAATAGTCGGCGCCATTCACGTGTACGCAATCAATGAGCGCGCGCACGGTGCGTCAGTTTCCGCTTAACGATTTTGTCAGGCGGTCTATTTCCGATTTATCGGTTTATCTCGGTTTATCTCCGTTGACGGGATGGCGGATATTGGTATCTTCGTTCGTCGGTCTGGCCTACGAGCTTCTAGGCGAGGAAAACATTGAAATTAATTCCCGAACGTTGACTATCAGGAAGGGAATTCACGGCTGGGAACGACAGCGCGAGTACCAAATTACTGAATGCAGCGACCTGAGATGGGAACAGGGCCGGAAGGGTACTTCGTATCTGACGTGCAAGGCAGGTCGTTGGCCGATACATTTTGGAAATCGAGTGTCGGAGGAGGATTCAATCAAAATCCTGTCTGCTCTCCAATCAACTCTACCCGACGTGGCGCAGCAGATTTGCGCATCTCCGGCTAGCAAGGAACACTTCATAACGTTGGGGCTTAACAAGACGTGACGAGCGATTTTCTCGTTGTACTCCACGATGAATGCATCTGCCGGAGCTTTGAGTCTCGGCGCTGAGATGTCCGGTAACTTATCAGTTGAGAACGCGCCGGTCGTGGGTTTCTGTCAACCGCGTTCGCAAGAGAGAACCTAGGGGGCGGCCGTGTGCTTCTTCATTTGATTCGCAACTATTTCAAAATCCTGCGACGACTTTGACTGCGTGCTCATCATCGTGTTATCCGAAGTTGCGATTACAATCGACGCACCGTGCTTCGACTCGCTTCCCAGTTCGAGAACGGCCAGTTTTTCTTCAAGACCGTTCTTATTCACTTTTTTCGCCTGGTCGAGCGTTTTCGTCGCAGAGTTCTCGATTTCATCAAAAGCCTGAACGGCACGGTCTCGCGATTCGTAGTGAATGGTCCGGAAGTAAACCTTTTCGCCGTCAGGTCCGGAGTATGTATTTTCCGAGCAGGCGAATCCACCCGAAATAAATCCGTTCGCCATCGTAAGCAACCTAAAGCCGCGAGAAAAGTTTTTCTCGTCCGAGCAAGTGGAGTCAATCTGATTGCTCGGTCGGGCGACTCCTTGCGCTATGGCCTGAGGACTCAAGACATCCCCGGCAGGCAAGCTCACAGAGATGATAAAGAGGACCCAACGAACGCTAATCATTTTGCGGCCCTAGCGACTCGCCATCAGCCTATCACACTCTACTCGTCCGGGTTCTTTCCTAGCCTCAAGTCCTGAACGCCCTAACCATCCAAGTGGATTTCAGGCAGTTTGACTTTTTCGGTTACGCGACTCATCAGGAGTTAGGAGTGGCCTATCGGGTTTAACTCGGGTCTGTGGTAGTGTCGCCGGATGTCGAGCGAGCTAGCACGGTCCGCCCCACTCGGAACACGATTCTGGGCGCTGCTCACCGCTTCGCTGGCGTGTGCGACCACAAGTCGATTTTCCATTTCGATTTCCGCTGGCGATCTTGGTTTGTGGCTTGGCTTACTGCTCTCGATTGCTTGGGCGATCATGTTGGTCATGGCTGTCCGGCAGTATCGGTGGCGGGGATTTTGGCTTCTGGTCGGTTTGCCCCTAGCTTGTTGGCTTCCGTACAACCTGTATTTGTTGTCTCAGGCATGCGCGCACAATCGTCTTGCCTGTCCGTAGATTCTCAACGATGCCAAAATCCAGATGTCCGGTAACGCGTGCGGGACTTGGTGAGTGAGATACTATGGCGCAAATGTCTTCCTCAGCAATTGGGTACTGTCGGCTGCACCTGCGAAAGGTTGGCCTTCTTGCAGTCTGCGCTGGTGGCATACTGATTTTAGCTTACGTCGGCGTCCGGGAGTCAATCCGCGCTGAACTAATTCGAATGCAAAAACAAACCGGACTATCGCTTGTTTCGATCAGGGACAACAAGATTTACAGAGTCGACTTTGCCGTGCGCGGAGCGGTAATCGCTAAAAAGATCGCTAGCCGTGGAACAGTCACGTCAGGCGCAATTTCTGATGATGGAACGAAGATCGCGGCCAACCTTTGCAGAGAGCCTGGATTCACACACCCAACCCCCAATGAAACAGCGTGTCCTTCTGGGGACGTGTTTAGTGTTATGCGCTTGGACGGAAGTGACGCAAGGGAGTACCGCGAGTCATTGGGCTCCGGCTTCGGGTATTGCTGGTCGCATGACGGAACGAAGGTGGTCTTACAGACGCAGAACAAGCTGCAGATATTCGATCTGGCAATGGGTTCGGCTCAGACGATTGCGGGATACGACGCGTTTGTCGATTCTCAGTGTTGGTCTCGCGACGACAAGAAAATCGTCTACACAGCGAATAACACTGTTTACACGGATAAGGTGGCGGTGTACGAGGTTGAAACGAAAACTTCGCACGACTTTTCTAGAGGGACCAGAGCGACGTGGTCCCCAGATGGAAACTGGATCGCAGTGATGGATTGTCCGCCGTCCTTGTACGGATGTAGTTACTTTGCGGTTCGCCCCTCGGGAACGGAACGGAAGTTATTATTCAAAAGCGAGAGTGCCACCTCACTGTGGTGGTCCCCAGACTCCCGCTATGTTGCCTATGTTAATGGGGCCGCGCTTTGGGAGGCAGCCCCATGGCACCTTTTCGAAGAGATGCGATGCCTTCGTGTTAGGCGAATCGAAGACAATTCGGTGGCTTCTTTTGCGGACTTTTTCGCCGGAGACACAATGGATTTTCAGTGGGTGAAAACAAGCGCACTGCAACACCCCTAACAGTCAATGTTCTTTCACTTTGGGTCGTTTCAAGCCGGTCACAATTGCACGACTCAGTTCATCCTTGCGGGAGTACGTACTTATTTGGTCGCTCCATAGGAGCGCAGCAGCGCAGCAATCTCCGTCAGTCCGAAATCGTCCTCCGCGCTCCGAAGCGGAGAGTCGCTGAGATTCGGCCCGATATTCGGGTCAGCTCCGCTCTCCAAAAGCGCCCTGACCGCTGCGATGTCACCTCTCGTGATTGCCCATAGAAGTGGCGTCATTCTGAAATCGTCAAATTCGTTTAGGTCTGCTCCCGCGGCGACGAACCGTCGCATTGAACCTTAGTCAGAGCGCAGTACCGCATCGGTGGGCGCACTATTCTTCTGAACGCCAATAGCATTCTGTTGTCCGACTTTCCTACGATTGGGCCACATGGTTACTCGAATTATCGCACGGGTTTCATGAGGCACTCGGTCAGTGCCTGGTAAACGCTAACCGGACATTTGCTTTTTTGGTCACAGATCTCCGGAATTTCTACTGTTGAATTTAGCGGCCAAAGTCACGACGCGACGTGCGGGTGGTCCCTTTTTCCCGTCCCTATCCGCCATCCCTTATCTCCGTTGACTTGCCATCTGACGCACCCTAAGATGTCCGCGCAATGCAGGTTTCCTCAACTCTACTCGGCCAGACGATTTTCCGTTAGGTACGGTCGAAACGTTCGCTGCCTGAGGCATGAGCATTGTCTGGGAACGGAAAAACCTGATCCGTGCGTCGCGTTGGAGGGAAACAATGTTGGGTCGAAGAATCGCCATTCTAGTTGTGGGTACACTGTTGGCCGCGGGCGGTGTGCTCGCGCAGACGAAGCCGGATTCGCCGGAATTCGATGTCAAAGAGCACTACACGAAATACGAATACCGGCTTCCCATGCGCGACGGCGTCCGCTTGTTCACCGCCGTGTACGTCCCGAAAGATGGCTCGCAAGCGTATCCGTTTCTGATCAACCGCACACCGTACAGCGTGGCGCCCTACGGCGTCGATCAATATCGCGCTCAATTGGGACCGTCGCCGGACTTCGACAAAGCCGGCTACATTTTCGTGATGCAAGATGTGCGCGGGCGCTACATGTCGGAAGGTACGTTCATCGAAATGCGCCCGCACATTGACAATAAAAAATCCAACAAAGACGTGGACGACAGCAGCGATTTATACGACACCATCGAATGGCTTCTGAAAAACGTACCAAACAACAACGGCAAGGCCGGCATCTGGGGCATTTCGTACCCGGGATTTTTCACGTCGGCCAGCATGATTGACTCACATCCGGCACTAAAAGCCGCGTCGCCGCAGGCGCCCATGACAGATCTGTTCAAGGGAGACGACGCCTACCATGGCGGTGCGTTCATGCTAGCCGCGAATTTCGGGTTTTATGCTTATTTCCAACCGCAAGCCAATCCGCAACTGCCGCCGAAAGTCCGCGTACCTTTTGATTTCGGCACGCCGGATGGCTACGAGTTTTTTCTGAACGCAGGCACTCTGGAAAACCTGGGCAAGCTGCTGGGTGGCCAGCAAGCGCTCTGGCTCGATCAGGTGCATCACGATACCTACGACGACTACTGGAAGTCACGCAATCTCGCCGCGCATACCAAGAACATTCACTGCGCCGTGCTCACAGTCGGCGGCTGGTTTGACGCCGAAGACTTGCAAGGCCCCTTCACCTTGTTTCATGCGATCGACCGGGACGACCCGGAGATCTTCAACGCGCTGGTGGTGGGCCCTTGGGTGCATGGCGGATGGGCGCGTCTCAATGGGGACCACTTGGGTCGCGTGAGTTTTGCGGCAAACACGGCGGACTATTATCGCAAGAACATTTTGTTTCCGTTTTTCGAGCAGCACTTGAAAGGGAACGGCAACGCGAAATTGCCGAAAGCCTACGTGTTCGAGACCGGCACAAACGTGTGGCGACAGTATGCCGCATGGCCGCCAAAAAACACGGAGACGAAGACACTTTATTTCCACCCCAACGGCGTTTTGTCGTTTGAGCCGCCGCAAGCGGAAGCGGCCGCGTTCGACGAATACGTGAGCGATCCGGCCAAGCCCGTGCCGTTCGTAAACTATGTGGCAGAGACGGTGCCTCAGGAATACATGGTATCGGACCAGCGCTTCGCCGCAGCCAGGACCGACGTGCTCACCTATCAGACCGAGGTTCTGCAACAGGATGTGACGATTGTGGGGCCGGTGTCCCCGCGGCTGTTTGTTTCCACCAGCGGCACGGATTCCGATTGGGACGTAAAGCTGATTGATGTTTATCCGCCGGATTATCCGCCAAGCAAATTAGACGAGCCGCGTCCGGAAGAGAAAGGCAAGCCGCTGACGGATGTGCCGGCGCCGCCCTTCACCATGGGTGGATATGAGCAACTGGTGCGCGGAGAACCGTTCCGCGGAAAATTCCGCCACAGTTTTGAAAATCCCGAACCATTCTCGCCGGGCAAAGTAGAAGCGGTAGCCTTCGCGATGCAGGACGTGAATCACACTTTTCGCCGCGGCCATCGCATCATGGTGCAAATCCAAAGCTCGTGGTTCCCGCTTACAGATCGCAATCCCCAGACCTTCCTGAATATACCGGACGCCAAACCGTCCGACTTTGTAAAAGCCAACCAGCACGTGTATCACAGTCAGGGCCAGGCCTCAGGCATCGAGACCAATGTGCTCCTGCCAGCCGTCGCTGTGGCAGATAAAAAATAGTCAGGGCTGTCCTCCCAGTCAGCCCTCGTGCTGCGCATCGCTATCGCGCGATCGGGATGCGCACCGAGCCGATTTTTCCGCTGCCGCCGTCGCGCACAATTATTTGCACTCCGGCGGCGCCGGGCAGCACTTGCACATCCCGGGTGAGGATCATCCCTTGCTTCATCAACTGCGCGTACGTCTCGGAATCGATCGCCAGAGGAAGCCGCAGCGGATGCGTTTCGATTACACGGTTTTTTTCATCCAGTTGAATGTAGGCCAGGCTCACCACATCGTTCCAAGCGCCGCCACCCTGTGCAAATTGAAACTGCGCGGTGTCCAGCGAAAGCAC
>Ga0210406_10006419_pt1 | contig 12196 bp, 11 predicted proteins | sample IncBWC30MmetaG_FD_155454 | JGI IMG/M metagenome (GOLD analysis project Ga0210406, IMG submission 155454) | Forest soil microbial communities from Barre Woods Harvard Forest LTER site, Petersham, Massachusetts, United States - Inc-BW-C-30-M | ecosystem: Environmental > Terrestrial > Soil >...
GGTCCGGAGCAAAACGGCTCCAACTAGAGACCGGATACATTGATGCAAGACCGCTTACCACCAGATCGACGAACCTCTTGCAACGCACGGCCGGACCATACATCGGGGTCAAAAGCTCCATTTTGAGCGCCGGCCGATCGCTTCCGGTCTGCCCCTGCCGATGAACGGTGTCTGAGCCGTTCGTTATGTCTCGAAGTGCCAATAGCGATCGTCTCGATTGCAATTGGGAGGCCTAGAGCATGATCCGGAAAAGTGGGTACCGGTTTTCCGGATCATGCTCAAACAAGAAGATAGAGCGGGATGACGATTCGAAGAAAAGTCATCTCGCTCTAGGTCAAGGGCCGCTTTCTACTAACCATCGCGAGAACTGTGCAAGCGAGATCAACAGTTGATTCCACCAATTGATCTGCGCCAGCGCCTTCCAGTTCATCTCGGGTACCATAGCCCCAGAGTACTCCAAGACCGCGCATTCCAACCGCATGGGCGCCAGAGATATCGTAGCGGCGGTCTCCGACCATCAAACTGCGCGTGGGTGTAATATTATGCTCCGACAAGATATGGGCGAGCAGCTCAGGCTTGTGGTCCAGCTCTCCGCCCGGCACCGAGCCGTGGATGCCATCGAAATATGCCGCAAGCTCCAAATGCTCCAGGATACGACGCGCGAATGCCTCCCGCTTCGATGTTGCCAAATGTAATCGCAATCCTCCTTGCTGCATCTCTCTTAGAGAATTGCCTATTCCCGGGTAGGGCTCGCTTCCGAGAAGGCCGCTTTCACCGTAGTGCTGACGAAAGGCCAATACTGCCTCAGCAATCCTGTCGTCCCCATATGGCTGCAGCAAGAATTGCATCACGTCCTCGAGCGGCGGCCCGATGACCCGCTTGATGTCGAGGATTTCGTTCGGCTCGTGTCCAAGAGTGCGCAGCGCCGCGAGGCAACTTGCCAAAATGCCGGGCTGCGAATCAATCAGGGTGCCGTCGAGATCGAGAAGAACAGAGCAAGGCGGGGCCATGGCTTCAGCATAGTGATCGCAGCCAAGCGAGTAAATGTTCGACTGATGGATTGATGCGCGCGGCGAGGGCGCTGTCTATTCGCCCGATGGCATGCGCATTCAGTTCGATGATGGCCGCGTCTGGCAGCGCGACATCGGCCCGCCGCCGCCCGTGGTGTTCCGCCGCGCGCCGGTCGTCTACAGCAGGTAGTTTCAAGGGTGGGTAACGGCGAATCGCGCCGTGCCCACACCACTGTTCGAGGTCGAAAAGGAATGGCGCTGGAGCGGCGTGCATTACCAGCGCGCCGCGCTCGACTGGCTGGCCAATTTCGAGGCTCACCATGCAGAAATCGAGATCATCTTGAGCGAGGTCTACGGCAGCGACGCGCCCTTATGGATGCGGCGCTGGCGCTGGTTCTTCCTCGCCACCGCGGGCTTGTTCGGTTACGCCGGCGGCGGCGAATGGGGCGTCAGCCATTATCGGATGAGAGCAGCGTAAGTTGCTGTCCGTGGTGCCGGCCGCTTCTTCCCCTCTCCCCCTGTGGTAGAGGTAGCGAAGTCGAGCCAACGGGTCTGCGCAAAGCGTCGCCCGATGATAAACTCCGCGAGATTGAGCCGGGTGAGGGGTCTTTCTCCGCGCTCGCGCCTAAATTTCAAATATCCGGGCCTGCCGCCATCCTCTCTGTGACTGCCCTCACGGTCTACCGGGCAGCGCAAAAACGATGCCGGACGCTGAGAGCTTGAAGAATGAGGCCGTTCAAGGCCCCCAATAATCAAACGCAGACTGTGAAAGTGCCAGTTCCAGACTTGGCCACTCTTGCCGACACGCAGCAAATCCCACGCTGCTGCACCGATAGTCACTAACAAAGCCGGAGGAGTTGGCCTAAGCTTGGGCACGACGGACGCTGAATGCGCATGCGGCTTCGACCGTACGTCGATGACTAACAACCAATGGCGCATCTGTGCTCCGTTTCCAAAGGGAGTACACGCTATGCCTGCACGCAAGCTCACGCGACGGCGTTTTCTCGTCACAACCGCAGCCTCCACGACCCTGGTCGCAATGCCGTATGTCCGCGGCTCGTATGCGGCCGGCAAGCTGTCGCTCGCCATTTGGGATCACTGGGTGCCTGGAGCCAATGCCACAAGCAAGGCGCTGATCGAGGAATGGGCGGCCCGGGAAAAGGTCGAGGTCCACATCGACTATATCAACAACATCGGCAATAAGCTCCTGTTGACGGTCGCCGCCGAAGCACAGGCCAGGACCGGCCACGACTTCTTGTACTTCACAAGCTGGCTGCCGTCCGATAATGCCAGGAATCTCGAGCCGCTCGACGATGTTATGGAGGCGCTGATCAAGCAGAATGGCGCCGTGAATCCGACGGTCGAGTATCTGGGTAAATCCGAGGGCCACTGGGTTGCCGTGCCAGCCACGATCGGCAGTCAGCTCCAAGGTCCGTGCTCGCGTATCGACCTGATGAAGCGGTACGCCGGCATCGACGTCCAGGCGATGTACCCCGCCGGGGCACCCCCGAAAGCGGACAACTGGACGCTCGATGCCTTCTTCACGGCTGCGGAGGCGTGCCACAAGGCCGGATTCCCCTTCGGAATTGGGCTCGGCACGACAGAGGATTCGGTTTTAGCCGCCGGCGCGATCTTCCATTCGTTCGGGGCCATGCTGGTCGACGCCAACGGCGACATCACGGTCAAATCCGAACCAGTACGCCAGGCGCTCGACTATTATGTGCGGCTCGCCCGGTTTTTCCCGCCCGACGCGGCCGCGTGGGACAACGCATCCAACAACAAGTGGCTCATCTCGGGTCGTGGAGCACTGATCTTGAACCCGCCAAGCGCCTGGGCTGTTGCCAAGCGCGATGCGCCCCAGATCGCCGAGCAGTTGTGGACGCATGGCATGCCGGCTGGTCCGAGGGGCCGGTTCGTGCCTTTCCAGCCCTTCTTCTGGGGGATATGGTCGTTCAGCAAGAACAAGCCGGCGGCCAAGAGCCTCCTCATGCATCTCTCGCAACCCAACGCAATCGAAGCAATGGTGGCTGCGAGCGGCGGCTACGACCTGCCGCCGTTTACCAGCATGACGAGGTTCAAGACCTGGGCAGAGCAAGGGCCACCCAACGGGACGCTTTATCATTACCCGGACCCGCACAACCACCAAACTCTGTCGGTCGCCGGGTGGCCCGCCCCGCCGAAGATTGCAGTGCAGATTTTTACGCAAGGCATTATGACCAAGATGACCTTGCGGCACATGCAAGGCGAGCCGATGGAGAAAACGCTCTCCTGGGCCGAGGACGAGATCGAAGGGTACATGCGCACGTGAGGTGGCCCGCGCCTGGGAACGACAATTGCGGAAGCGCCGATGCGCGTGTCGAAATCCGCTTACAACAAACCTGTTTGCTGTGATCGGCAAGCTTCAGCGCGTTTCGGGAGTTCGCCTTGCTGTTGCCTGCGGCAGCAGGAAGCGGGCAGCGTAGAGAGACCACCGCCGTCACTTCCCCAGCGGTTTTAGAATCTTCACCAGCTCGGCGTGCACGAACTCATTGCCGCAGATCAAATGACCGGTCTTGAGCGGATCGTCGTCGCCTTCCATGCCACTGACGATGCCGCCGGATTCGCGCACGATAATCTGCCCCGCAGCCATGTCCCAGGGCTGCAGGTTACGTTCCCAGTGGCCGTCGAGTCTCCCTGCGGCGACGAACGCCATGTCGAGCGCCGCCGCGCCGAACCGGCGCAGGCCCGCCACCTTGTTCTGGATTTCGGCCATCTCCAGGCGCGACATCTCGTGGTCGCCGCGGCCGATATGCGGCAGCCCGCAGGCGATCACGCATTCATCGAGCTTGCGCCGGCCGGCGACGCGCAGCCGCTGATCGTTGAGGAAGGCGCCCTTGCCGCGTTCGGCGAGATAGAGCTCTTCATTGGCGGGATTGTAGATCACGCCCGCGATCATCGTGCCCTCGCGCTGCAGGCCGATCGAGATCGCAAACTGCGGAATGCCGTGCAGGAAATTGGTGGTGCCGTCGAGCGGGTCGACGATCCAGGTGTGGCTCTTGTCCTGGCCTTCGCGATTTCCCCCTTCCTCGCCGATGAAGCCGTAGCCGGGCCGCGCCTTGGCGAGATCGTCATAGAGCATCTCTTCGGCGCGCTTGTCGGCAAGGCTGACGAAATTGGCCGGCCCCTTCAGCGACACCTGCAGATGCTCGATCTCGCCGAGATCGCGTTTTAAGCTGCGGCCGGCGCGGCGCGCGGCCTTGACCATGACGTTGATGACGGCTGAATGCAGCATGAGCTCGGTTGCGATTGACGGTTGAACGCGGAAGGTGCGCTCCCTCTCCATCGGGAAAGTGAGATGGAGAGTGGGTGCCCTGCGGATGTCGTCAGGTCAAGCCGGATCATTTGGTGCCGAGCCATCGGCGCGCCGCCACGTCGACCTTGGCGCGATCCTCCGGGCTGAGCTGCGCCAGCGCCTCGTCGAGCTCAGGGTCGCCCTTGCCGGCGGTTTTGGCGACCAGGTGCCATTTCAGCCCCTCGATCTTGTCCATCGGCACGCCCGTTCCGGAGACCAGGACGCGTGCCAGGCGGTTTTGGGCGATCGCGCTGTTTTGCCTCGCGGCCTTGCGCAGCAGCGCCACCGCCGCGGCCTGGTTCTTCGGCGTGCCGGTACCGTTGAAGAGCGCGATCGCATATTCGACCTCGGCGTCGAGATTGTCGGCGAGCGAAGCTGCCTGTAGCAGCCGTACTGACTTTTCGACGTCCTTCTCGACGCCGGTGCCTTCCTTGTAGAAGGTCGCCAGCGCGTATTGCGCTTCCGGATTGCCGGCGTCGGCGGCGAGCCGAAGCAACTCGGCGGCACGCTTGAGATCCTGCGGCAAGGTCTGTCCGTCGAGATAGAGCAGCGCCAGATTGTAGGCCGCCTTGGGTTCGCCGAGCTTGGCCGACGACGCCAGCAGCTTTACGGCGGCCTCGCGGTCGACCGGTCCGCCACGCCCGCCGAGGCGCAGCATGGCGAGCGCGAACATCGCTTCTCGGTCGCCGCCGTCGGAAGCCCGCTTGTACCAGTCGATCGACTTCGCATAGTCACGCTTGACGCCCATCGCATTGGCGTAGAGCTCGCCAAGCATCGTCATCGCCTTGGTGTCGCCGGCTTGCGCGCGCGGCACCGCGAGATCGAACGCGGTCTTGTACAGCCCGCGTTGATAGGCGCCGTAGACCAGATCGGCATTGGGGTTGTCGGGCGCAGGCGCCGGGATGACGGTCGCGGCCGGCGGGGCCGGGGGCGGCTCGGGATTCGGCACTGCTGACGGCGCCGGGGGCTTCTTGGCTGGCGCAGGCGGTTTTGCCTTCGCCGTTTCCTTTTTAGTGGCGGGTTTGCTCTCGGCAGGTTTTTCGGCGGGAGGCGGCGTCAGCGACATCTGCGCCGCGGCATTGGCCGCAAGCATCAGCAGGCTTGCCAGGATGAGTATCGGGCGCAGGCGCTTCATGGCCGGCGCTATTCCTGTCCGGCCTTTTCAGGCGTCGCGGCGCAGGCCTGCCGGATCGCCTGCTCGGCATCCGCCAGCGCCGCGGGTGCACCGCGCGGATCGCTCCAGACGAAATCGCCGACCAGCACGAAATCCGCGCCCGCGGCGGCGAACGCGTAGGCCTCCTCGCGCGAGGCCGCAAAACCCGCGCAGGGCGGCTCGAACAATTCGGCCCACCATTGCAAACGCTCGGCGATCGCCTCCATCGACGGCCGCTGACCCTTCGCGTCAGGCTCGCCGAACAACACGTAGTCCGCGCCCAGCTCGCCCGCGGCCATCGAGTCGTGCCGTGTTGCGAGCCCGCCGACGCCGGCGATGCGGTCCGGCTTCAGGCTCGGAAGCGCCTCTTCGAGTGACGCCAGTCCCGTGAGGTGCGCGCCGTCGGCACCGGAGCGCGCCACCAGTTCGACATGGCCGTCGAGCAGGAGCGCTGCGCCAGCGTCCTGGACCGACGGCGCCAACGCCTTGACGGCAGAGATCATGCCGCGCTGGTCGGCCATTTTGAGGCGCAGCAGCACCGCCGCCACGTCAACCCCGTTGAGCAGACCGGGAAGGCTTGCGATCAAGGGTTTGGGATCGTCGACAACAGGGGTCGCGAGATAGAGCCGCGGCATCGGGCGCGGCAGGGCAGGTTTGGTGGCCAAAGCTATGCCGCCTTCTTTTCCAACCCGGTCTCCCACTCGCCTTTGCTGGCAAGCGCGTTCATCCGCGCGCGGTGGGTGAACGCCCGCTGGCCGGCGGCGAGATTCTCCGGCTTGCCCGACCAGGCTTTTTGCGGCGCCGCCTGCAACGCCCGGCCGTAGGAGAAGGTCAGCCGCCAGGGCAGGCCAGAGGTCCGGTTCATGGCGTTCAGATGCGCGGTCGCCGCTTCGTCCGATTGTCCGCCGGAGAGGAAGGCAATGCCGGGCACCGCCGCGGGTACGCACGCTTTCAACAGCCGTATCGTCTTCTCGGCGACTTCCTCGACCGACGCCTGCTTGCCACTCTTTTTGCCCGCGATCGCCATGTTGGGTTTCAGGATCATGCCTTCCAGTGCCACGCGCTGAACGCGCAATTCCTGAAACGTTTTGTTGAGTACGCGGCTCGTCACCTCATAGCAGCGGTCGATGTCGTGATCGCCGTCCATCAGCACTTCCGGCTCGACGATCGGGACTATCTGCGCGGCCTGACACAGCGCTGCATAACGGGCGAGCGCATGGGCATTGACGTGGATCGCCGTCGTGGTCGGAATGTGGCCACCGGCGATGTCGATCACCGCCCGCCATTTGGCGAACCGCGCGCCGCGCTCGTAATATTTCTTCAAGCGCTCGGCGAGCTTGTCGAGGCCCACGGTGACCAATTCGCCCGGGCAGTTCGGCAAGGCTTGCGTCCCCTCATCGACCTTGATGCCGGGGATCGCGCCCGACGCCTCGATCAGCTTGATGAGCGGCGTGCCGTCGCCGGCCGTTTGCCAGATCGTTTCGTCATAGAGGATGACGCCGGAGATGTATTTGCTCATCGCCTCAGTGGAGCGGAACAGCATCTCGCGGTAGTCGCGGCGTGAATCTTCGGTCGATTCGACCTTGATCGCGTCAAAGCGCTTCTTGATGGTCCCTGAGGATTCGTCGGCGGCAAGGATGCCCTTGCCCGGCGTGACCATGGCGAGCGCAACCTTGTTGAGATCTGCGAGGTTCATGAGCGTCCTCCGGCTTTAACCGTGCTTTGACAGCCAAAATAGACGGTTCTCGGGCAATTGCCGAGGGGACGTTCGTCGCAGGGGGATAAAACCGCCGTCATTCCGGGGCGCGCCAACGGGTCGCGCAAAATGCGCGCCCGATGACAGGCTCCGCGCGAGCCCGGAATCCATAACCACAGTCCGGGGTTACGGATTCCGGGCCCGCGCCTTTCGGCGCATCCCGGAATGACGGAGGATAGAGCGCGTGCCTAATCACGCGACTTTCGGATCGAGCTCGCCCTTGCCGTAGCGCTTGGCCATTTCGGCCGTCGTCAGCACGCGTCTGATCTTGCTCGCTTGCCCCGCGGTGTTGAATTCGGCCAGCCGCTGTTTGCAGAGCTTGGCCATCGCCTCCATCGCCGGCTTCAAATATTTGCGCGGATCGAATTCCTCCGGATTGTCGTTCAGCACTTTGCGGATCTGTCCGGTCATCGCCATGCGGTTGTCGGTGTCGATGTTGATCTTGCGGACGCCGTTCTTGATGCCGCGCTGGATCTCGGAAACCGGCACGCCCCAGGTCGGCTTCATCTTGCCGCCATTGGCGTTGATGATGTCCTGCAAATCCTGCGGCACCGAGGACGAGCCGTGCATGACGAGATGCGTGTTCGGCAGCTTGCGGTGGATTTCCTCGATCACCTTCATGGCGAGGATGTCGCCGTCCGGCTTGCGGGTGAACTTGTAGGCGCCGTGCGAGGTGCCCATCGCGATCGCCAGCGCGTCGACTTTTGTCTCTTTGACGAACTTGACGGCCTCGTCGGGATTGGTGAGCAATTGGTCGTGGGAGAGTTTTCCTTCCGCGCCGTGGCCGTCTTCCTTGTCGCCCATGCCGGTCTCGAGCGAGCCCAGCACGCCGAGTTCGCCCTCGACCGAGATGCCGCCGAGATGGGCCATGTCGGTCACGGTCTTGGTGACGCCGACATTGTAGTTCCAGTCGGCCGGCGATTTGCCGTCCGCCTTCAGCGAGCCGTCCATCATGACCGAGGTGAAGCCGGCCTGGATCGCGGTCATGCAGGTGGCGGGCTCGTTGCCATGGTCGAGATGCACGCAGACCGGAATCTGCGGATAGATCTCGGTCACCGCGTCCATCATGTGCCGGAGCATGACGTCATTGGCGTAGGAGCGGGCGCCGCGCGAGGCCTGGATGATGACGGGGGCGTCGAGCGTGGAGGCGGCGTCCATGATGGCGAGCGCCTGCTCCATGTTGTTGATGTTGAAAGCCGGCACGCCGTAATCGTGTTCCGCCGCGTGGTCGAGCAATTGACGCAACGTGATGCGAGCCATCTGTCCTGTTCTCCGCAATGAGGTGACAGCAGGCTGCCACTGTTTTCAAAATCCTAAGTAGCCGGTTCTCAGGCAAAACCCAAGAAAAGGCCAGAGCACGATTGACCGCGGAAATATCTTCCGGAGAGAGCCGCCCAATCAACTGACCGGCTCTGTCCCGCGGCACTGTGCTCGCCTTCTCGACCATTATCTGCGAGACCTTTTGAAGGCCGTTCTGCTCAGTTGGATTGACAACCACACGGCATCTCTCAAGGCTCAGGACATGACTGGTTAGTGGTAACACCGTGACAGAATTCAAATGCTCAAAGGCATCTGATTGTACAATGACCGCGGGACGCGGCTTACCATAATCGCCCGGGAGAGAAACGGCGATGATGTCGCCCTGCTTCATACCCAGTCGCTGAAGTCCGCAGCCGCAAGCATCTGTTCCATGACGAGATGACTGTCAGCATCGGCATTGATGATCGCGATGTCTCTGGCGATCTGTTCCTTGAAACCCGGCGCGTTCACATCCGCCACCCAGATCGTTACCGGCTTGAAGCCGGCCGCCCTCATCTTGTCCCGATGCTTTTGGACCCGCTTTGCGCTATCGGCCATGATGCATTCCCTTCAAACCCAAGTGTTACATGTAACATAAGCCGTGAGGAATACCGGTTCAAGGTCCGTCACTTTGCCTTCAAAACCTCTACCCCCGGCAGGGGTTTGCCTTCCATCCATTCAAGAAACGCGCCGCCCGCGGTCGAAACATAGGTGAAATCGCCGGCCACGCCGGCCTGGTTGAGCGCCGCCACCGTATCCCCGCCGCCGGCGACCGAAATCAGCTTTTTCGCTCGCGTGCGTTCGGCGGCGTGCCTTGCCGCCACCACGGTGCCGCGGTCGAACGGCGTCATCTCGAAGGCCCCTAACGGGCCGTTCCAGACCAGGGTTTTGGCGTCGTCGATCGCGGCATGAATCCGCGCCGTCGATTGCGGGCCGACGTCGAGGATCATGCCGTCGGAGGGAATAGCGTCGAGGCCATAGGCATGGGACGGCGAATTGGCCGCGAATTGGGACGCGACCACGGCGTCGACCGGCAGGATGACGGCGCAATTTGCGGCCCCGGCTTTCTCGAGAATCCGCAGCGCGGTCGCCGCGAGGTCCTTCTCCGCCAGCGACTTGCCGATGCCGACCCCTTGCGCGTGCAGGAACGTATTGGCCATGCCGCCGCCGATCACCAGCGCGTCGACCTTGGTCACGAGGTTTTCCAGAAGATCGATCTTGGTGGAAACCTTGGCGCCGCCAATGATCGCAATAACAGGTTTGGTTGGCGATTCCAGCGCCTTACCGAGCGCGTCGAGTTCGGCCTGCATGGTGCGCCCGGCATAGGCCGGCAGCACGTGGCCGAGGCCCTCGGTCGAGGCGTGCGCGCGGTGCGCGGCCGAGAAGGCGTCGTTGACCCAGATGTCGCCGAGCTTTGCCAGCTCGGCGACGAAGGTCGCATCGTTCTTTTCTTCTTCCTTGTGGAAGCGGGTATTTTCCAGACAAAGGATATCGCCGTCTCGCATCATGGCGATAGCTTTCTGCGCGACCTCGCCGACGCAGTCATCGGCGAACGCGACCGGCCTGTTGATCACGGTTGCGAGCGCAGCCGCGACCGGTTTGAGCGACTCCTTGGGGTCGCGTCCCTTGGGCCGGCCGAAATGCGCGAGCAAAATGACCTTGCCGCCCTTGCCGGAGATTTCGGTGATCGTGGGTGCTACGCGCTCGAGCCTTGTAGCATCGGTGACGCGGCCATTTTCCATGGGCACGTTGAGGTCGACGCGCAGCAGCACGCGCTTGCCCTTTACGTCGACGTCATCGAGGGTGCGGAATGTCTTGGACATTGACGGCTCTTGTCCCGGGCGCTGCGCAACGCGAAGCGGTGCGCTGCAGAACCGGGACCCATGTTTGTTGGTCCCGGCTCTGCGGCGCAGCGTGAAGAACGCTGCACCGCGTCCGGGACACGAGACTCAGAGCTTCTTCCCCATCGCGACCGCAGTGTCGGCCATGCGGTTGGAGAAACCCCATTCATTGTCGTACCACGCCATCACCCGCACCAGCGTGCCGTTCATGACCTTGGTCTGTTCCATGTGGAAGGTCGCCGAATGCGGGTCGTGGTTGAAGTCGATCGAGACGTTGGGCGAGGTGGTGTAGGCCAAAATGCCCTTGAGCTGCTGCTCGGCGGCCCGCTTCATCGCCTCGTTGATTTCCTTCACGTCGGTCTTGCGCGAGGCGACGATCTTGAGATCGATCACCGAGACATTCGGCGTCGGCACGCGGATCGCGACGCCGTCGAGCTTGCCCTTCAGTTCCGGCAGCACCAGGCCGATCGCCTTCGCGGCACCGGTGGAGGTTGGGATCATCGACATCGCAGCTGCCCGGGCGCGATAGAGATCCTTGTGCAGCGTGTCGAGCGTCGGCTGGTCGCTGGTATAGGCGTGGATCGTGGTCATGAACCCGGTCTCGATGCCGACGGTGTCGTTCAACACCTTGGCGACCGGCGCGAGACAATTGGTCGTGCAGGAGCCGTTGGAGACGATCAGATGATCTTTGGTCAGGGTGTCGTGGTTGACGCCATAGACGATGGTGGCGTCGGCGTTATCGGCGGGTGCCGAGACCAGCACGCGCTTGGCGCCGGCGGTCAAATGCGCGGAGGCCTTGTCCTTGGCGGTGAAGATGCCGGTGCATTCCAGCGCGACGTCGACGCCGAGTTCCTTCCAGGGCAGTTTTGTCGGATCGCGCTCGGCGGAAACCCTGATCTTGCCGTTGCCGAGGCTGATCTGGTCACCCTCGACCGTCACGGTGCCGGGGAAACGGCCGTGCACGGAATCATACCGCAACAGATGGGCGTTGGTCTCGACCGGGCCGAGATCGTTGATCCCGACCACCTCGATGTCCTTGCGGCCGGACTCGGCGATCGCCCGCAGCACGTTGCGGCCGATGCGGCCAAACCCGTTGATCGCGATCCGGACTGCCATGCTGTTTTCTCCTCTAAAAAGCTGATGTCATCCCCGCGGGCGAAGCGCTGCCCATGGAGATTCTGACGGCGGATCGCCCGGTTCGGCCGGACGAGAACGGACTAGATAGCCTCTAGCTAGCCCTTTTTTCCGGCGATCTCAACCGTCAGCCGACGCGCTTCAGAACTGCGTTAACCACGGCCTCCGCGGTAATTCCAAAATGCTTGAAAAGGTCCTTGGCCGGGCCGCTCTCGCCAAAACCATGCATGCCGATGAAAGCGCCGTCGTGCCCGATGACGGCATCCCAGCCGAAGCGTACCGCCGCCTCGATCGCGACCTTGACCGGCGCGTTCCCGATGACGGCCCTTTGCCGGTCGGCCGGCTGGGCCAGCAGCAATTCGAGCGAGGGCACCGAGACCACCCGCGACGCGATGCCGCGCTCGGCGAGTTGCTTCTGGGCTGCGACCGCGATCTCGACCTCGGAGCCGGACGCAAACAGCGACACCCTGGCCTCGCTTTGGGCTGCGACCAGCTCATAGCCGCCGTGCGCGCAAGGGTTGTCGGCAGGCAGCGAGGTGCGCAGTTGCGGCACATTCTGGCGGGTCAGCGCCAGCACGGTCGGGCCGTCGATGCGGTTGAGCGCGAGTTCCCAGCACTCCGCCACTTCGACCGCGTCACAGGGGCGGAACACGCGCATATTGGGGATGGCGC
>Ga0210406_10006421_pt1 | contig 12194 bp, 19 predicted proteins | sample IncBWC30MmetaG_FD_155454 | JGI IMG/M metagenome (GOLD analysis project Ga0210406, IMG submission 155454) | Forest soil microbial communities from Barre Woods Harvard Forest LTER site, Petersham, Massachusetts, United States - Inc-BW-C-30-M | ecosystem: Environmental > Terrestrial > Soil >...
GTGACTTCAACCTTGGAATGGGTGACAAACTCGACGAAAACAAGGGAATGCTGCTGACCGCTGGCGGTTATGCCGAGGCCCCAGCGAAAATGAACCACTTTGCTTGGGCCAGCAGTCCAACCGTCGTGCAAGTGCACGGCCAGGGGCCGTTTTCCATCACCTACGTCAACCCGGCTGACGATCCGCAGAAGTCGCAATCGTCCAAGTAGGGTCCCACCATCATTCAGTGCGGGAGGAATGGTGATCCCGGAGAAAGATAGACAATCGAATGAGGTGAGAACGGTGCGGGCAGGGGCGGCTGCACTCGACGCCGCCGGCGCGCGCTCGGCCCCCTAGAGCTGCTCGTTTTTGCTGTTATGGCGGTCCGGCTTGGTCAGCCCAGGCACTGGCATAGGTCCACTTGGCCTTGTCCCGGCAGCCGAACGATGGATGGTCGGCATCGGCCGCTGTGATGACCGTCGGGATTCGCGACGGCAATGCCTTTTTCAACGTTGCGCTCCGGCAAGCTAAAAACCTGAAGGATGCCTTTGTTGTTGCGCGCGCGCTCGTCCGGAAGCGAGAACTGCGCGAGCACTTCGAGCCGTCGAATCTCCTAGTGGCAGGTGGCGCAAACGTGCAGCCGTTGGCGAGTCCTTGAACAGATCGACCGTTGCGGCGCGTGAGTCCGTCATGGCGAGGGGGAGTGGGAATTCTATCACCGGGAGCTACCCCTTTCAGGCGCCGGGCTGACGACGGTCGGTCAGGCAAGCGCGCGCCAGGGCATGCCTTTTTCCGGAACGGACATCAGCACCGACAGAGACAACGGTGAGGAGACCGATCCGTCTTACGCTCTCTCGTTTGATCGCCACTGCTCGGCGCTCTGGGCTAGCCGGTCGTATTCTTCCGCCGCGCGCAAAAGCTTACGTTTCAGGTTTGCGTCCCCACTGATTTGATCAGCTTTCACCTGCGCTTGTTCCGCGCGTTGCCGCCAGTGATTGGGATTGTAGACGGGGTTTCTCATATTCATCCATTGAACATCCTAAATGGCAGGCCGTTGACAACTACCAGGCGAGATTGCGCGATCTGGATCGGCTCAGCGTTTGGATGAGCCTCGTAGCTACAGCATCGAGCTTCATTTGCGGGCAATCGCTAACGACGCCTTCGTCGATGCTGAAATGACATCAGCATATGATCGCGGGGTGCAGTGCGAATATCGTCCTAAATCAATCCGGTTTGCCCGCTCAGATGAAGGGGCAGGGTGAAAAAGCCGAAAGCGAGGTCCTTTTCGGTTGGTCTTGTAACCGCGATTGGATCGTCGAAGAGGCGCGACCAAGACAATAGCGGAGGCCCATCGCGCGCCGCGATGTCCGTCACATCGATGCCGGGCTTCAGAATAAGATCAAACCGGCAGCACTGGCGACGTGAAGATCTTCAAGAGAATCCACGGGGTGAGGAAGAAAAGGAGCATTTGGGCCTCGTTGAGTCGCGTCGTCCAATTCAAAACCTGCTCAAAAAAGAGTGCTTGAGAATGGTTAACGAATGGTTATCGGACCGCCTGAAGCTGGGGTGGGTGCATCCTGACAATGATCGGCTCTCCTTTGCCAGCGGCGTCGCCGATCGAATAAAAAAGCAACCGGCCGCGGGCACACGCCGGAGCGCATCGCCGCCGACCTGGCCGCGCGCGAGCTTGCACTCAAGACGCGCGAGCGCAAGCTTGCCGTGCAGCAGAACATCGCCGACGAGGGCCGCTGGTGGACTGCGGCGCCGCGCGCGATCGCGTTTTGGTCGTTTGCGATCTCCATCGCGAAATGCGTCGTATGGGACAAGGTGCTCCGCCTGGATCGACGGACCCTTTGACCGGCGCTCTCGACACATAGGCCGGCTGGCTCATGGCGCTCTGGCACTCTGGTTCGGCGGTCGCAGCGTCGAGAAGGTCGCGGGGATCATCGCGCGACGTTGATTGCTGGGCAGGGGGATGGCTGAGGAAAGGACCGCGAGCGCGAAGCTCGTCGACAGCACGCGCGTCGCGATGATGTCGCGACGAGCCTCATCTTACCCGTTGCGCTTTGGATGAGTAGCCGTGGCGTCTCGGCGGTCGATAAGACCGCGAAGAAGCTCGACGACGCGTTCACGGGCAGCGCGGGTCCGCCCAGAAGGCACGCTCACTCGCAACGAACGAGGCCGCCGCGAACGACGGCCCCCCAAGCGGCTCAATATGAAGCCACTTTCATTGCTTTCTATAATTGGACTGTGTGATGCGTCAGCCCCATTGCAACTGGCTTGAGTGTCCCTCACAGAAATTGAAACACAAGACCGATTGCTGCCAACGTACTCAAAAACCGCCATGCGCAGCGCTCATCAGAGGCTTGTAGCGGTCATCCTCGGTCAGCCCGCAGGCTCCAAGAGCCGCGCAGAGCCAACGCAGGCGTCCATTGAGGGCGCTCGAATCTCTTGAGCCACGCTTCCATTTGTCTCGATGCTGTCTTGGACGGAAGCGGTAGTTGGACCGACATGCCGGTATCATGAGCCTCCAGAAAGTCGAGAAGAAAGTCTGGCACCTCTCCGCGTTGCGCGCAGCGCTCCTGCAGCTCGTCCGCCGCTTCTGTGGCTGTCATGAACGCCTCAAGAATCTCAAATAGAAAGCTGCGAACACGAAGACAATGCCAACATTCACCATCAGTCGTTCCCAGAATCGGTTTCTGAAGAACGCGATATCTACGCCGACTTTGACGGCTACCATCGCCAGTGCGTAAAGCGCTCCAGCTACCTGTCGGCCCATTTCACTACCCTTCGTTCGGTCCTGATGACCACATCGTCGGAGACGTCGCGCGACCATCCCTCGTCGGTGTTGAACGTCTCGGTTGGTTCAACGTCAGCACCGCCTATCGAGATGCGGCACCCTTCTCCTCTAGGATGGGTGCCGTTTCTATTTCAATTCAGGAGTTCCTTGCCGATGTCGTGAAGCAGGGCAAGCCTTCTGAGGCCTTCCACATCCGGCCGAGCACCACTCTTGGCATAGGTCTCCTCAAGCATGGCAGCCGCATCCCGGCACAGAGCCCGGGTTTCCGACCCCGTGGAAGCCGCTAGAGCTTGGGCTCCAGGCGCCTGCGTTCTACAAGCCAATGATGCGCGAAAGACCCGCGTGAGGGCCGCTCACCAGGGGGCTATCTCTCTACCTAGCTCCCAGCGCGGGCAACATCGTTGCGGCGAGAAACACGAAAACGAATGCCCCCACCATCAACTCAAGTTCTTTGCAGCATCGCGCCACGTGATCCGCTCACCGCTTTGGTATCGTCCGCCTGCGTGCAGATCGCTCAGCAAAATCGTGCAAATTGCCTTGACGTGCTGATCCCGGACACACCGGTTAAGATTTTGTCAACCTTAGGGGAGCAAGACTTTGGCTGCCGGGCTGGGCGCATCATGAAAGGAGAAAATCCCATGCCAAATCTGGAAGAGGCCATTCGCGAACGTGCCTACCACCTTTGGATCGCCGGTGGTCAACCCGAGGGTCAGGCGGATGTCTATTGGCTTAAAGCTCAACGCGAAATTCTCACGACCTCGGTTGAAAGCCCAGGCAGCGGCGCTGCCGCCGCGGCGCCCACCGACACGGGATCGGTTGGGACGAAACCTGATAAAAGGGCAAGGCTCGCCCGATCAGGAAAAAGCAAGACCCGCGCCGCATAGTTCCATGCGAGCATCGTCACGCGCGAGGACCTCGCGGAATCGCAGGCCGCCGTCGAAGCGCGCTAATCATGGTGGCGGAAGATCGCGGGCTGTTAACGCGCGCTGAAACAGAGGAGGTCGACCCCCGCTCCCGCACCGCGCTGCAAGCGCGCTAGCGCCTAGAGAGTCGTGGGATGATGAAGCCCAGCGAGTCCGGAGGCTGGCAGCCGGTAAGGATTGGCCGCTCGAGTACCCCTCAATCCTTCGGTATCAATCCAAGATGAATCGCACCACGATCGCAATCAAATGGGCGTTCTTGTGCCTTGCATGCTTGTCGCTATCATCCTGCGCTGGCGGTCGAACCGCAGGCGAGTGGATCGCCGACATGCCGCATTGGATGGGAGGCCTGCCGGACGACGCTCCGCCGCGCAGTGGTACGCCTGAGTACGATGCCTGGATGGCTGCGCGCGCCCAAGAAGCGGCGAGACCGAAAACCAATCAGTCCAAATAGCTCCCATGCCCGAACTCACCCGCGAGCGCGTCAACGACCGGCCGGGAGAGGCGATGTGCGCACTGGAGTGGATACCGTGAGGATTGGAGTCCATTCCACGCGCCTTTCGCAGCACAGTGCAGAGCCAAGCGACCAGCGAGATTGTGATGAGACCGAACGAACGAGTCGCCGCTAGCCGTGTTTAGGGTCGATCGGCACTTCGCACGCCGGCTCTATCAACCCTTGCGCCGCAATTGATACAGCGCCGAGGCGAGGATCGAGGCGAGCACTAGCACGAGGCCAAGCCCGGTCATGGCGTCCTTTGCGATCACCGCCGCGAGCGAGACACCCAGCGCCGCCGCCAACATCTGCCAGAAACCTAGCAGCGCCGAGGCTGCGCCGGCGCGATTGCCGAACGGCGAAAGAGTCTGCGCGCTGCAGAGCGGATTAACCATGCCCATTCCCAAAAGGAATACGCATACGCCGGCAAGAAACGGCCGAAAGCGTCCGTCAAACAGCGCGAACAGCAACACCATGTCACCTCCGGCACAAGAGAGCACGAGGCCAAGGCAAATCGATCGGTCGAGACCGAGACGCGGCACGATTTTGGTCGCGATAATGCCTGCGCTAAACACGATCATGACCGTGCCCGCGAAGAACAGCCCGAGTTGCATAGGCGTGAACCCGAGGTCTTCGATTAGAACCCGCGGCAATGCCGAGAACATCGCAAACAGCGCGCCCAAGATGAGGCTGACGGTTGCGGCAGGAATCACGAAGCGCCGGTCTGTCGAAAGTGACAAGTAGCTCTTGACGATCGCCGGTGGGTCGAACGCGGCGCGCGGAACATGGTGAGTTTCCCCGAATACGAGGAAATATGCCATTGCGGCGACTGCGGCAAAGATAGCGACGAAGGCAAACGCTGAGCGCCAGCCGAAAAAATGATCGAGCGCACCACCGACTAGCGGAGAGAATCCGGGCGCCGCTGCCATCGCAACCATAACAAAGGTGAGCACACGGGCGAGCTTTTCGCCTTCAAAGAGATCTCGTGCGATGGCTCGTGAGAGAACGGACGTGGCACTGCCCCGGCGGCCTGTACGGAGCGACCGGTTAGCAGCGTCGGCAAATCGTTCGCCAACGCGCACCAGGCGCTGCCTGCGAAAAATATCGCGAACCCCATCATTACGGGTACGCGTCGGCCGAAGCGATCCGACACTGGACCGACAACGAGTTGTCCGAATGCGAACACTGCAAGGAAGATGGTGATCGCTGACGTTGCCTGTGCGCTGGAGACGCTGAACCCGACAGCGATTCCCGGCAGCGACGGCAGCAGGATATTGGTGGCCAATGTTCCGCCCGCAGACAGCGCCGCAAGCACGGCGACCTGAGGACCAAGCGGCATCATCCGCGCGAGCGGACGATCTGCAACGGTGTTAGTCATGAGCCATTTCGGTTTATCAAATGACACACACCATATCATTTGGGGTGGCTCATGCAACCGGGCGCACGGTCCGCTTGGGCATTCCACCGCGGATCCAGCGATGATTTCAATCCCTCTCTCGCCGTGGGGATCAGTCAACGCGGGGAGACCGTGTTTTCTCAACTGGGCATTTACCGACATTTCTGCTGGGACGGCGACCTCGGCCGTGGCTTCCTTCTTGAGAAGCTGGTCACTTGATGAGGATCACGGTTCGCTGGCCGAATATAGAGCCGACGCCGGTCTTTTTTCGTCTTGAGGTTGGTCGCCGAAATCCCCGTTCTCAAAGATTTGGATTAGCTGATGTGAACCACTTCACATCGGCTCCGCGCGCTCAGTTTCATTGTCAAGCAGGCACTCAAACGTAGCAGGAGAGAAAAATGCAGACATTGTTTCTTGCCCTCGCTACCTCCGCGATCGTGTTCACAACTGGCACGGCTCACGTCCCGGTCAGCGAAAATCGTTACTGCATACAGGGCGACGAGTTTCAGGGTGGTGCGGGTGAATGTAGCTTCACGACCTTCCAGCAATGTCAGGCGACCGCTTCGGGCCGGTTGGCTTACTGCGGAACCAACCCTTCGTTCTCGAACGTTGTCCAACCAGATCGTCGCTCGCATCATCGCCAACGCGGTACGTAGCTCATTTTTGCTCCGCGCGTGCCGCGTCGCCCAAGGTGCAGACCGGGTGATGTAGAGCACCAAGCAGCGGCAGTAAGCGGGTCGGGCAGTTTCCTGCCTTGACGCTCTGGCAGTCTTCTGTTGAAGGCACGCCGTGTTGCCTCTCGGCGGGGCTTCAGTTGCAGCGATGGCGAAGCTATCAAAAGCGGTCGTCCGCCGACGCAGCAAAAGTATTCTCACCCCTCGCCAACGGCCTCAAAGCTGTGAAATTGCCGCCGCTCAACGCTTGTCAGCCGAGGTCCTTGATGCACGGTCCGCCGCTTGCGATCTGGAGAACAAGCGCTCGCAGCTCAGGCCCATGTTGCAGGCCGCGCGGAAGAGGTCCGGGCCGATCTCGCCTTATTCGAAGTCGTTCAGAAAGATGCCATCCGGCCGGCGCGCTAACAGTCGCGACAGATGGACCTTGCGCACCGATAAGGACAGGGCCTGCAGGTCGTCACCATCGAGTGCCAAAATGTCGAAGGCATAGAGCTGCACCTCGTCACCGGCTTGCGTGAACTTCACGTAGGTCCCGCTCTCATGCTTCCACAGCCAGCCGCGTTCGATCGCGAAGTCGAGAGCGGCCTTGTACTCGGCGGGGCTGCCGCGCAATTCGTACAGGAACGGCCCGTTGATTAGTTCGATATGGATGCGACCGTCCTGCACGGGCTCGATGGAGTTGGCGATCTCCATCAGCTTTCGCGCGGCGACTTCCGGATCGGCAAAGGGCGCTGCTCAATGAATTTTCGAATCGTCATATGCGCGATGTTCTTTTTCTGTTCGCAAGGAGCCAAACTGCTGGCTGTAAATCCCGGTAGGTCGTTAAGTTTAAATGGACGTAGGGCGGGCGCCGCGTCGGAACGATGCATACATAATCGTCTTGAATCCGTTGGCTCCACCGCCTGCGTATCCGGAGTATCGGCGTCCATGGCCCCTCGCGCGAATTGGAAAGGTTTTTTACGGCTTTCGCTCGTGACTTGTCCCGTAGCTCTCTATCCAGCCACGTCCGAGGCCGACAAGATCAGCTTCAACCAGATCAACAAGAACACCGGCCACCGTATCAAATACGTGAAGGTAGATGCGGACACCGGCGAGGAGGTTGCCAGCGAGGACATCGTCAAGGGCTACAAGGTCGACACCGACACCTATGTGGAAGTGACGAACGAGGAGCTCGAGAACGTCGCGCTAGAGTCAACACGCACGATTGAGATCGACGAGTTCGTGCAGCGTGACGAGATCGATCCACGGTACGTCATCAGACCCTATTACGTGCGTCCCGACGGCAAGGTGGGCCACGACGCCTTCGCTGTCATCCGCGAGACCATCCGCGACATGAACATGGTCGCGATCGGGCGCGTCGTGCTCACCAGTCGCGAGCACATCATCGCACTTGAACCGCTGGGCAAGGGGCTGGTCGGCACGCTGCTGCGCTATCCCTATGAGGTCCGTTTCGAGAGTGAATATTTCGACGACATCCAGGACGTCAAAGTCACCAAGGACATGCTCGATCTCGCCAAGCACATCGTCAATCAGAAGTCCGGGAGCTTCGAGCCCGAGAAGTTCGAGGACCACTACGAAACCGCGCTGATCGACCTCATCAACCAGAAGCGTGCCGGCAAACCGATCAGACCCAAGGAGCGGCCGAAGGGGGAGAATATTGTCGACCTGATGGAGGCATTGCGCCGGAGTGTCGGCGGGCTGCGGCCGAGACCTCGGCTACAAAGAAGTCGGCAAAGAAACCGCGGAAGGCTTCCGCCGGGCAGAAGGAGATGCTGATGCCGATAGCCGGCAAGAAGCCGAAGGAGGCCGCTGCGAAGAAACCGGCGGCGAGGCCGCAACGGAAGTCGGCTTGATGAAAAGGCGCCGATGTTCGCGCTCACCTTCCTAGGGACGTCGGCAAGCGTTCCGTCAGCCGAACGCAATCATCCTGGACTTCTCGTCGAGGCAGGAAGTCATCGCATCTTAGTGGATTGCGGGGAGGGCACTCAGCGTCAATTGCTGCGCAGTGGCGCCGGATTCCGACGTCTCGACAGGATCTTGCTGACCCACGGCCACTTTGACCATGTGCTAGGCATTCCCGGTCTCTTTTCGACGCTGCGGCTTCGGCGAAACGACGACCCGATGACGATTTATGGCAGCCGGGACACCCTTGACGTTGTCGTCCGGATGCTCGTCGGCCTGTTCGGCGAGGGACGGGCGCCGATACCGCTAGAGCTCGTCTCGTTGGCGGCCGGTCAGCTCCTCGACGCCGGCGACTTCACGATCGGCTGCTTTCCGGTCCGGCATCGTGACACCGAGAGCTTCGGATTCTCCTTCAAAAGCCAGGTCCGCCGGCATCTTCAGCCTGATCTTCTCACAACCTTGGGAGTGCCGGACGGCCCCATCCGCAAGGAGTTAGCAGAAGGAAGGCCGATTACACTCGCGGACGGCAGGACGATCGAAGCCGAAGACGTGCTTGGGGCGCCGGAGGGGCGCAAAAAGCTGGTCATCGTTGGAGACGCCGAAACCACCGATGGGTTGGCCGAGCACGTTCGCGACGCTGATATGCTAGTGATCGAGGCCACGTTTCTGGATCGCGACATCGCCATTGCGCGAGACTACGGACATCTCACCGCAGCCGAGGCCGCCGCGCTCGCGTCGACGAGCGACGTCAAGCAGCTCGTCTTAACCCACATTTCGGGTCGCTACTCCGATGAGGAAATACTGGCGGAGGCGACGAAGACCTTCCCGAATAGCCGGATCGCTGCGGACCTCGATCGCATCGTGATCTAGCCAGCGGAGGAGAGCACGCGAATGGCGAGGAAGCTGAAGGCGTATCAGACCTCGCTAGGCTTCTTCGACCTGGCCATCGCGGCACCGTCCATGAAGGCGGCTCTGGCAGCTTGGGGCGCCGACAGCAATCTCTTTCATCAGGGGGCGGCGAAGCAAAGCGATGATCCGGACGCCATCTCCGCGACCATGGCCGCGCCCGGCATCGTCCTCAGACGACCCGTCGGATCAGAAGGTCCTTTCAAGGAGCAAGCTGAGCTCCCGACAGATATCTCCGGCGAGCACGGGACGAATAGGGCGAGCCGCAATTCTGTACGCCGCAAGCGGCAGAAGCATCCGGAGCGGGTCAACGACCAAGCGGCCGATCGCAGAGCTGCGCTGTTATTCGAGAAGGAGCAGAAGCGCCGCGAGCGTGAACGCGCAAAGGAAGAAGCCGTTCAGCGCAAGGAGCGCGAGCGGCGCCAGAGAGCCGTCGACGAAGCGCACGGTGCCTTAGAGACAGCCCGCCGGAAGCACGAAAAGAACGCCGCGGAAATCCAAGCCCAGATCGAAGCCCTTGAGGAAAGGTCGCGCGCCGAAGGCGCCCGCTGGGACAAGGAGAAGTCTAAGCTAGAGGCTGCGGTACGGCGGGCGCGAGCGTACGGCCTACGAAAGCGGATGTGACCAGCTCAATGGGAAACTCGAAGGCAACAGCGACTGAATGATGTCGCTTGCGTGTCGGCGCCGCCAAATGATCTGAGAGTGATCCGCCTTTCTCCGGATCAGGGAGCGAACCACAATTCTCCTTTCTGCTGCTTTATGCCCGAATCGAAAACCGGTCGAAAGCCGTCAAGGTCTGAAAGCGGGGCTCCACGTCCCGGAGATAGATCTCGCTCTTGAGAAACGCGATTTCATCATCCAGCTTGCTTTCGTCGAGATCGATGTACCAGAACCTCGGTCTGCCGTCGCTTCCGTCGCTCCAACGATAGCCGCGCCGCTTGAGCGAGTCCTTCAGGTCGAAAGGTGATTGTTCCGCCCATATCCGCATCGTTCTCTTTCGAGCTTGGTCGAGCAGGACGGCAAGCGCCGACGTGCCGGTCGTCGGCAGTTCGAACGCGAGAATCTCGAGCAGGGCATGGCAATCGTCGACCGCTCGATGAGCCTGGTGGAAGAGGCCGGTGCCGTTCAGGAGATAACCCAGGCGCGAGCCCTCGAAGCCGTGTTTCCGCCACTCGACCTCTGTTGCAGAGCATCCCCAAGCCTTGCGTTGGAATATCGGCCAGTAACGTTCCGCAAATTTTCGGTCGAAGCTCGCATTGTGGGCAATGATGATCACGGCGTCGTCCGCGAACGAAGAGACAGCCGCCTCGTCGATCCGGCATCCCGTGACCATCTCGTTCGTGATGCCGGTGAGCGCGGTGATCTCTTGCGGTATTGGATTGGACGGTTCGTTGAACGCGGAAAAGACATCCCTGAGGCCCACGATACAACCGTCAGGCAGGTAGTCGAACTTGACCATTCCAAGCTCGATCACCTCGTCTTTCTGCTGATCCAAGCCGGTCGTCTCGACGTCGAGCAGGATGCCGGTCTTCGTACTTTGATCGACGGATGGGGTGAAACACTTCCGGGGAACCAGGCGCCGAAGGACGCGATAATCGGCGGACTTGGCCAGCACCTCGGCCATGGCGGTCAGAGTCAGATCGTTTTCAAGCATGGGATTGTTGCGATCCTCCAGACGTGTCGCTGCGCATCGGGCCTGGCCGAGCCGCAAGTCTAGTTAGGATCAAATCATGAAATCCAGTTGTGCGTCAGTATCGTGCTCACCCTGCAGGGAGGACAATGACACGCCCAGCAGCCGCACGGGCTTCGGCAGCGGCATCTCGGTCTGTAGCAAGCCGACCGCAAGTCGCTCGAGGTGGCTGCGGCTCGTCACCGCGGCGGCCACCGACCGGCTGCGTGTGATGATCTCGAAGTCGAAGAACTTCACCTTCAGGGTCACCGTGCGTCCGCGGTTACCCGTGCCCTCGCAGTGTTGCCAGACCTTGTCGACGAGCGGCTGAAGCTCCGCGGTCATGGCATCGAACTCGGTGAGGTCGCTGGAGAACGTGTTTTCGGCGCCGACGGACTTCCTGATCCGGTTGGCACGCACGGGACGCTCGTCGACCCCGCGCGAGATCCAGTAGTAGTAGGCACCGGCCTTGCCGAAGTTTGCGTTCATGAACTCCAAACTCTGGTTGCGCATGTCCAAGCCCGTGAAGATACCGAGGGCGCTCATCCTTTCGGTCGTCGCCGGACCGATCCCGTGGAACTTGCTGACCGGCAGCGTTTCGACGAAAGCCGGTCCCATCTGCGGAGAAATCACGAACTGTCCGTTGGGCTTGCGGTGGTCGGAGGCGAGCTTCGCTAGAAATTTGTTGTAGGAGATCCCGGCCGAGGCATTGAGGCCCGTGTCGGCCTTGATCTTTTCGCGGATCCGCAGTGCGATGTCCCTGGCCAATGGAATGCCCTGCAGGTTCTCCGTGACATCGAGGTAGGCTTCGTCGAGCGAGAGAGGCTCGATGATCGGCGTGTGCTCGGCGAAGATCCCGCGAATCTGGCTGCTGATTGCGTTGTAGACCTCGAAGCGCGGTTTCACGAAAATCAGGTCCGGACACTGGCGCTTCGCCGTCACCGACGGCATGGCCGATCGAACTCCGAATTTTCGGGCTTCGTAGCTCGCAGCGGCCACGACGCCGCGCTCCGCCGATCCGCCTACCGCGACCGGCTTGCCGCGGAGCTTGGGATTGTCCCGCTGCTCGACCGACGCGTAGAAGGCATCCATGTCGATGTGGATGATCTTGCGGTGAGGCGCCGCAGAGGCTTCTCGTTCCGGATCTGATGAGGACATGCGCTGATTGTACAGCAGAGGCCGATAAATCGTAGGGCCGCGGCGGGCGGGCACTCAGGGCACGTGTCGCCGATCGAGCCCAGGAGTTCCTCGATAGCAGCGGCCGCCGCCTGCAACGAGACGCTCAGCGGCGGATCCTGGCTGGCGATATCGAAGGCGCGGTGGCGCGCGCGCGGGTCGGCGCGGTCCTGCATCCAGCCACGCATCTCGCATTCGCGGATAGCGCCAGCTTCGAGCAGAACGCCTCTTACCCCCTTCGATCGTGCGGAAGGCAGGATCGTCTTTCCCTTGTCATCC
>Ga0210406_10006422_pt1 | contig 12192 bp, 7 predicted proteins | sample IncBWC30MmetaG_FD_155454 | JGI IMG/M metagenome (GOLD analysis project Ga0210406, IMG submission 155454) | Forest soil microbial communities from Barre Woods Harvard Forest LTER site, Petersham, Massachusetts, United States - Inc-BW-C-30-M | ecosystem: Environmental > Terrestrial > Soil >...
CTCCTTCGATCACCACGCCGCCGGTCAGCGTGGATGTCAACGCTGGCCAAACGGCGACTTTCTCCGTAGCGGTGACGGGCACAGCTCCTCTCAGCTACCAATGGCAGAAGAACGCGACGGCTATCAGTGGCGCGACTTCTTCGACCTACACGACACCACCGACGACGGCTGCTGACGACCGTACCTTTTTCACCGTAGTCGTTAGCAACAGCGCGGGCAGCGTGACCAGCTCTGCTGGCACTCTCAACGTTCATACCGTAGGTGTGGCTCCCTCGATCACCACGCCACCGGTCAGCGTGGATGTCAACGTTGGTCAAACGGCGACTTTCTCCGTGACAGCAGCGGGCACAGCTCCTCTCAACTTCCAATGGCAGAAGAACGGAACGGCCGTCAGTGGCGCGACTTCTTCTTCCTATACGACCCCTCCGACGACGGCTGCGGACAATCGCGAGCTGTTCACGGCGCTTGTTAGCAACAGCGCGGGCAGCGTGACCAGCTCTGCTGGCACTCTGAACGTTTCCGGCGCGGCGGGTGCGGCAGTACAGGTGAACCCAAACAGCGCAACCGTGTCAGTAGCCAGCACTCAACAGTTTGCAGCAACGGTTACCGGCACTTCGAATACGGCGGTGACTTGGACCCTGAGTGGCCCGGCTTGCAGCGGCAGCGTATGTGGTACGATTTCGGCAGGCGGACTTTACACTGCACCGGCCGGTGTGCCCACGCCTGCGATCCTCAGCGTAACCGTGACCAGCGTGGCGGACCCAACCAAATCAGCTTCAGCGAGTATCTCCATTGTCGCGGCAACCGCGGTTTTGCTCAGCATGAGCCCGACCAGTGCTTCTGTGCCGACTGCTGGCACGGACTCTTTCACAGCGACAGTGACAGGCACGACGAATACGTCAGTCGCGTGGAGTGTGAATGGCCCGGGCTGCAGCGGATCCTCTTGCGGGACAGTAGCATCCAGCTCATTGGCCGCCGTATATTCGGCGCCACTGGTGGCTCCTTCGCCAGCCAGCGTCAATGTGGTTGCGACCAGCATGGCTGATCCTAGCAAAACAGCGTCAGCGACCGTAACCATCATATCCGTTGTTGTCGTCACTGTGACGCCGGCCAGCACCTCGGTTCTGACCGGGGCGACGCAGCAATTAAGTTCGTCTGTAGCGGGGAGTTCGAATACAGCTGTGACCTGGACTGCGCAAGGAGCCGGGTGTAACGGCGCGGCTTGCGGCACAGTCGACCAAACAGGACTGTACACAGCGCCTTCGGCGGTTCCGTCACCATCCACGGTTACCGTCACCGCGACCAGTGCAGCGGATCCGTCCAAGACGGGTTCAGCATCCTTGTCTATTCTCAACTCGAATTCTACAAACACGGTTGACGGACTCACCATTCCCACAAGCCACCCAAGGTTGTTCTGGAATGCAGCGAAGCTGGCGAAGGCGCAGCAGTGGTGGACAGGAAACAGTTACACACCGAGTGGTACCAACGTAAATCCCTTTGACCCCTACGATACGTTGTTTGCATGCGAGATGACCAACAACCAAGCAGTGTGCAATGCACAGATAAACTGGGCTCTAAACTTGAGTGCATCGGCCTGCTATCAGGGTGTGGCTTGCGATGCCCAGCGTGTGTATGGTGAAGCTGTGATGCTCACCTACGACTGGCTGTATGCCCAGATGACGCCCGCGCAGCGCACTACCGTCATTACGAACTGGAACCTCTGGCAGAATAATCTCGATACAAACAATGCTTGGGGTAACACCGGAATGCCTGCGAGCAACTACTTTGCCGGAGCATTTCGCACAGACTTCACGCTGGGAGTGGCAACCTTCGGAGATAACCCCCAAGCCACAAATTTCGTTAACTATGCCTTGAACAACCGCTGGGCAGCGACGACAAATTTCGCGTCTCCGAGCGGCGCCCCACCCCTTGGCGGGAAAGGCTATGGAATGCCGTCCCAGGAAGGCTCACAATACGGCCGCTATTTGCTGTCCTATCAGGCTGTGCCGCTAGCAAGTTCCGCGCTCCTCGGCCGCGACCTATGGCAGGAAACTACGGCCTTGAAGGCGGGTGTGTTGCAGACGATTTACAATACTTTACCCACGCCCACAGTGTCGCGCGGCATCTACGACGGCTGGACCTGGAGCGATGACGAAGGCTGGGTTGCCGGCGCCGGCCAGTACGGTGGCGGCGGGATGCAGTCGCGATATTATGGCGATTTCATGATGGCCGCTGCGCAAGAGTTCCCAAATACGGCCATTGGTAAAGTGGCCCGGCAGTGGATCAACACAGTGAATCCTACCGTCGCGCCAATGTGGATGGCGACCGATCCGGGTGGCAGCGCGCAGGCCCTCTCGACTTTGCCGCTCGACTATTACGCTTCCGGTCCGCAGTTTGCGTACTGGCGCAACAGTTGGAACAGCAATGCCAGCGCACTATTCCTGCAAATGGGTCAGACGCAAGGCGTTGGCCACACGCACTTTGATATCGGAAACTTCCAGTGGTTCCGCAATGGCTCATACCTGATCCGTGAAACTCCGAGCTACATTACGACCGTGGCTGGCTACAACTCATCCCCCGCGGTGGACGGGGCCTGGGGCTATGCGCACAATGTTCCGTTCATCGGTGGAGTAGCTGGAGTAAATGCCGGTTGCTCGGATACCAATGGAGTGGTGCGGCGCATGGAGAGCCAAACCAGCTATGCTTATATCGATGCCGATATCAGCGGGACGTATACCAACAATATCTGCTCCGGCAACCATCCGGACCGCGCGAATGCGTACGCGCAGCATGTGGAACGTGAGTTTGTCTTCTTCCGCGACATCGAGGTTCTGATCATCCTGGACCGTTTGCAGGCCGACTCGGCAAGTCGCAGCAAGACATTTGTGAGCCACTGCGAGAACAGCCCTGCTTCGTCTGACGGTTCGCATTACAGCTGCACGGACGGAACTCAGAAGGCTAGCTACTCCGTACTTCTGCCAGCAAGCCCCTCACTGGTGGTTGTGAATGAAGCATCCAACGGCGCGACGTGCGCTGCCCATGAGTGCCAATATCGGCTGGAAGTCAATGACAATGCCGCCATCGGGGCGCAAAGCTACTTCCTGGTAGCGATCCAGGGCCTCGACGCGGGCGCTACCGCGCTGACGCCCACGGTGCAAGATAACGGCACCTCCTGGACCATCACGATAGATGGCAATCACACGGCAACGCTCAACAAGGGAATGAGTTCGGCCGGTGGTTCCGTAACCATCAATGGCGTGATGAAAAACCTGCGCGCCGATACCCAACTGATGAACATCACCGACAGTGGGCCGGTGTGGAAGTAAGTATCCAGGATAGCCGGCTATCCGCTTCCCGCCCGGCAAAGCGTGTGACGTATTGCCGTCAGACGAGATCACCAGCCGGTCGGAAACAACGACACCATTGATCCGGTTATACCGGCCTGCGGGATTCAAGAGCAGGCGCCTCGCATGCGTTTACACCTTGAGCCGTATAGTAGCTGTGCATAAGCTCATCCAGTCCCGGTAGTTTTGCCAGAAATCTGAGCCGATGCAGCAATTTGCTGCGACTGCCGCCAAACCCATGGGTTTGAAACTTCACGAATTCAAATTCTGACCCTTCGAAAACCTTCTTTACGCGACGCAAACTAAGCATATTCAGGGGCTCACCGGGCCGGTTTCGCAATGTGTGTACGTTATCCCAGCGATCGATACCATCCAATCGATCCCAAACACAAGGCTTGTAGCTGGGGTCCCGAACGATGGTGCGAATGGTTTTCAGGATGGCGTCCTCAGAAAACAGCACTTGCGCCCACGGTATCGGAATGTACGTAGCACAATGTGAGGCCATATAGTTGTACCAGCCGATGGATCCCACCCATAACAGTCCTCCCGGCCGCAGCCATCGATGCAGATCGTGTAAAACTGCCAAGGGTTCGGTGAGATGTTCAAAGCAATCGATTAGAAATGCAACATCTCCGAATGACTCTTCTTTGAGGTCTATGGGATGAGTGAACAATACCCGCGAGGCCAGAGCTGGCGGGAATAGCCTGTTCACAATCTGCTGGCCAACTTCCAGTTCCTGCCGATTTATGTCAATACAATAGACGGCTTTGGCGCCCCGCTCGATAAACCAAGGGGCGCGCCCCCCCAAACCAGACCCAACGTCGAGAATGACCTTATTCTTTATCTCGATGGAGCCAGCAAATCTGCTAATGAGACGTTCCGTAGACCGGAACTGTTCCTCGAAATATGTTTGCTGGTCAAAATGGGATGCAGGTGAATTGTTTCGACCAAGTTTGCGCGCAATCTTGGTGGCGAACAAACAGACTGGATAGGGCAGCCCGACAGTAAATGACATTCATTACCTCCTAGGCCGGAATTTCTGATTTGGATCTCACTTAGCTATGCAGCTTTCCGGTACGTGTCCAAGAACATTGTTGCTGGAGCTGGTGCGCTCGGCCGCCATGGTTTCCTCAAGGCCGGAGACGACGCCTATGCGCGGTTGCCAGCGAAGCTCATTCTCCGCCCGGGTGCAGTCAAACTGCATGCGAGCGAGCGCCGATTTGACGCGGTAAATGGAAAGCGGAACCGGGCGGTTTAGAACCTTGGACAAAACCTCGAAACCGAACGCCAGACCGTACACGATGGTCACCGGCACGTGAATGACCCTGGCCTTTCTCGCCTTCTTCGTGATGTAGTTACGGACAACTTGATTCTGTGTGATGCGGGTTCGATCTACAATGTGGAAGACGCGACCATCGAATGGGCTTCTTTCCGCGGCCAGGACGATAGCGTCGATCACATCTTCGACATAAACCAAAGGGAGTTCGCGGGTGCCATCACCGAGGACTACAAAAACGTCTCCCACACGACGGGCGACTTCAGGCGTTAGTAAACTCATTCCTGGACCGAAAACCCTTCCGGGGCGAAGCAGCACAGCCCGCAGATGCCGATCTCGAACCGCGTCGCGCACTATTTTTTCGGCTGAAGTCTTCGCTTGGGTGTATGCCCCCCGTTTTATTGGAGATGGTTCAACTGGCCAATCCTCCCTGACCACCGTCCCGCGCCCCGAAGACGACGCTGCGTCGAGACAACTCAGGGAACTGATGTAGACAAGGCGCTGGGCCTGGTGCCGAAGCACGCTATCCACAATATTTTGTGTTCCGCAGACGGTGCCTCGTTCATGGTCATGAGCGCTACCCTTCATGGCCGCTCCCGCGTGGTAGACCATTTCCGTACCCGCGACGGCTTGGTCCACGGCGGCGGGATCTCCTAGATCACCGAGGAAAACCTCGACGTTCGAATCCTTCATGAACTCCGGCTCCGGCTGCCTTCGGACGAAGATGCGAACACGGTTTCCTTCCCGCAGCAGCCGTCGCACCAGAGCTCGCCCGATTAGGCCATTTGCGCCGGTTACTAAAATCTTAGCGGTTCCCGTGGTTTGAAATTGGGATTGAAATCTAATTTTCTCGGCATCCGCTTGCTGAGACACGCATTTCGTCCAATAGACAGTGGAGCGCGCCTGCTCGACCGGTACCGGCACCGGTGCGCCCGATTGCAACGCGTAATAGAACGCAGCTACCAAGGAATGCAGGCCATCGTACTGGACGATTTTCCTGGCGGCGAAGCGAGCGACGTTCGCGGGAACCTGTCGACAGATGCTGAGGCCTTCGCCCATCGCCTGCAATGCGCGGGCTGGCGCTTTCGGGAGCGGGAGTTGCGGCGTGTGAATCACCCACATGGCGAAGAGGTTCGCCCGGAGCACGCCTTTCGTGCCTTGGACGACAAACCAGTTCTGCAGAGGGCGTACATTCCATGAAATCTGGATGTTCGCGCTGCCCCGCTGGCATTGCGCTGCCACGCGCCACTCGTCGTACAGGAGGTTCGAGTCGCCTCCGTGTGTGCCATAGAAAGCTTTTGCGGTTCGAATGGCGCCCAAGAAAGCCTCGGCGAGATATAGCGCGTGCACGCCCTGATCAAGGAAAGGGTAGCCGCCGTCCTGGTAATGGATCGGCAGCGGGCCCCCGCGGTAAGGAGGATATTCGCTGCTGCGGAAGTAATCGAAAGTAAGCGGGACTCCGATGGCTCCCGAACGGACGACGCTCAGCGCTTTCGATACGAAGCGGTCGTACAGCATGGAATGGTTGACGCAAACGGATTTTTGCGCGGCTGCGGCTGCCTCGGAAATGCGGTCGACCTCTTCCGCATTGGTCGCGAGCGGCTTCTCCACCAGCACGTGGCAGCCGTTCTGGAGTGCTGCAATCGCCAATGGTGCGTGGGTATCGGGGGGGGTCAGTATGTGGATCACATCGACTCCCTCGGCGATCAGAGCTTCCATCGTTGGGAAGACTTTCGCGATGCTGAACCGAGCGGCCAGAGCCGTGGCGCGAGAGTTTACAACGTCGGCGATTCCAACAATTCGCGCGTTCGGTACTCGCCGAATCGCGCGAGCGTGAAATTCACTGATGTAGCCGGCTCCAACCAACCCGACCCGGAGGTATGTATCTGGAGGCACGCAGGTTCCCTTTCCCGTTTAGTGTGTGTCGCAATCGAGTTGTTCCAGGTGAGCGAATCTTTTGGCTGAATTTTCACCGGCGGCCAACTGAACCAGGAAGCGTGCATTCGCCGCCCACGTATGGCGCTGGAAGACAATGTCTCTTGCCCGAGTACCGACTTCCATCCGAAGCCCTGCATCTTCCACGAAGCGCAGCAGCCCTTTTTTAAGGGCGGTGTAATCCGCGTGAGGAAACATGATGCCCGTCACATTGTCATTGATCACATCACGCATTGGGCCGAGGTCAGGGACTACGCAGGGCTTGCCCATGGCCATGAACTCAAACAGGGCAATCGGAGAACCGAACGCGTTGGAATCCGGGAGCACGCAAATGTCCATCGCGTCGATGTAAGCAGGCACGTCGTCGCGGGGAACTGGTCCGGAAAAAATGACCGCGTTTTCCATCCCCAGACGAAATGCAGTGCATTTCAAGTTCTGCATCTCAGGACCATCGCCCACGAGCAATACTTTTATTTCCGGATGCAGTTCTCGAATGCTTTTTGCGACTTCGATCAATACGTCCAGACGATCCCAGAAGTAAAACAATCCCACATGACCGATGACCATGGAACCATCAAGACCCAGCCGTGCGCGATGCGACTGTCCAGGTTTCAGGGTCCGGAATCGATGAGGATCAATTGCATTGGGCAAGACGTATACCCGTTCACTGCTGGCGCCGCGCTGCTGGACTTCGTCGGCGAGAACGCGGGACACGCACAGAATGTGGTTGGCACGTGCGAACATCCATGCGTCGATCCTTCGCGCGAGACGCTCCATGATCAAGCCGCGGGCCCGCTTGAATCCCGCGAGTTCATTTACTTCGAGCAAGACCGGCCTCTTTAACCATTTCCCCAAAAGCACGCCCATGAACAGGAAGTAGGCGTGTCTCTCATACAAGACGGCATCCGGTTGCCGCCACAATATTGGCAATAACCGAAATGGCAGAAACAAGTTGTAGAGAAGCTCGAGTACTTCAAACAGGAACTGCGGACAGTCGCAGCTTATGTATTTCCAAACTCGTTCGAGGCCGCGCGCACGATCCGCTTTACGCAAAAATGGCATCATTCCAGCGGACTTGAATGGGTCTACGCCTGGAGGGGACACCACCGTCACTTCGTGGCCCTCGGCCTTCAACGCGTCCACCATGCTGCGAATGTGCATCGCTTGAGAGCTGCGGCCCATGGTGCGATGGTGGTAGATGAATTGCAAAGTAGGAAGCCCTCCGAATAAACCGAAATGGCAGCGGCCACTGCGGCGCGCCAGCTATGGGACCGATTCTGTTACGGCCAGTCGAGCGCGTACGGGATGCTATGCAGAGTGCAGCGTGGGATTCGGAGAGACGCAACGATTGTAGAGGTTCATGTAATCGTCGAGCATACGCTCCGGTCGAAAATATTGGTTGTAACAGTAGCTGGCCAGCTGCCCCATCTTGGGAAGTTCTTGCCTCCGGGCAATCGCGTCCGACAGCGCGGCCGCCACGCCCTGAGGATCGGGCGATGGCACGATTCTGACTCCGCCCGACAAGCGCGCGATTTCGCCCATGCCTCCGACGTCGGTGACCACCGCAGGCAAACCAACCGACATGGCTTCCAACAGGGATACCGGCAATCCCTCGGTTACCGAGGAGCTGACAAATAAATCAGCCGCCAGCATGAATGGCGAGACATCACCTTGTTCACCGAAAAAAGTGACGGAGTCGTTCAGTCCGAGTTCGTCAGTGAGCTTTCGGAGACTCGGCTGAAGTGGCCCATCGCCAACTATCCACAGTTGCACGTCAGGATGGTGGGAGCGTGTGAGTGCAACAGCCTGCAACAAGGTGGCATGGCCTTTGAGCGGGACCAAACGGCCTACGTACAGTAGAGTAAATCCTTTCTTTGGCCGCGGGACAGCCCGAATATCGGCGGGCGAAGCGCCGTTATAGATGTGGATGATTCTGGCGCGAGCGGCGAATGGAGCCGCCAGCAAATTGGTCCTCGTGCCCTCGCAGACTCCGACGATCCAATCACACCAGCGCGAAGCGAGCGCAAATTTCAACTCACGACGAATTTGGTAAGGAGGCGCAACCAAGCCATGCCGGGTCACGATGACGGTCTTCACTCCCGCGAGGCGGGCTGGGAAAGCGGCAATGATAGCTGCGGTAGCGTTATGGCAATGTACGACGTCGGGGCGGGAGCGCCTAAACGATCTGTACAAGGCGCGGATCAAATGAAAAAATGCGGAAGGATGATGGAGAACTACCTCAAACCCCTCGGCCCGCAGCTCTTCGCCAAGCACGCCGACCCCATAAAGACAATGGACGGAAGCGCTATGGCCCCGGTCGCGTTGCAACCGACACAGGGTGACGGTTAGTTTTTCTGCCCCGCCCATTTCCATGCTGTCCGTCACATGGGCGATCTTCAAGCGAGCGGCTGGCACTTCGGCGCCAGCGATAGGCACGGAACTCGCTACTTCCATCATGCTACCCACGGGAATGAATCCTGATTGAGTTTTCATCTTGCGGCTTCCGCAGCTACCGGCTGGGGAACCAGAAAATCAACCAGGCGATTGAATGAAGAACCGACTGGTGCTGGCAGCAAAGCAGAAAGTTCCAGCAGGCGCCGGCGATCGTCCTTGTGCAGCACCGCAAACATGCGGCTTGTTACCAGGAAGACGATCGCACCCGCCGGTACGGCGATGCACAACTTCAAGACAGCGGTTAGCGGCATCGCCACAACGCCAAGGACGACGATGGCCATTGCCACAGTTGCGGCAACAAGCCTTAGCAGGACGGGCTTATCCATTCGAACCGGATACCGAACCAGCACACGACCCCAGATCGTTAGTGCGGCGAACGATTGGGCGAGGCCATTGGCCCACGCGGCACCGAGTGCCCCATGACTTGGAATCAGCGCGAGATCAAGCAAAATATTGATCGCCGCTGCTACACAGCCCCACTTCAGGATGAACCCCAGGTCTTCCGCGGAATACAGGAGCGTCTGCGCGGGAGTCAGTATGGCCTTCGGAATACTGAGGAGTGCCACGACGATGAAAACTGGTATCGCCGGGAGATACTGCGATCCGTACATGACTCGCACAAAGGGACCGCCGATGCAGGCGACCCCGATCAAAACCGGAAGCGCACCCAAAAGGACATACGTGGAGGCCTTCGAGGTCATTCTGAAGAGGCGAGCTTTGTCGCGTCCGTACTCGGCCATCTGCGTGGCCGAAAGCGCATTGGCAAATGTCTGGGGGATTCGCATGAGCCGATCCGCGACACTAAAGCAAACCGAGAAAAACGCCAGTTGACGAATATCGGGCTGCAGCAATTTCAAGAAGATGATGTCGGACCGGTCCCAAATCACGATCTGCAAAATCATCAGCCCGGTGCTCAGACCGGAGAAGGAAAACATTCGCCTGCGAATCTCTCTCGGCACTGGAACCCGAGGTACGGATTTCATGGACTCCAGCACCGGAACGGTCTTTACAGCCAACTCCACGGTGCGATAGAGCAAAACGCCTGCGGCGATGCCGACCAGGTTCCAACCGAGGCGGAGACTTACAGCCACTGCAACCACATAGACGATCGATCCAACGAAAGCGCCACGCGTATTGAGAGCAGCATCCTCGGCAGCGGAGTTCGCCTGCGAGCACACGAACGTAACCATATTGGGCACCATGCTCAACACGAGCAAAATGGAGCAGACACGATACGCGGGGTCAACGAGAGTGGAAACGGCGATCAGGCCGATCACCGTCAACGCGCAGGCAATCACCGTTTGGGCCCAGAGGTTGTAGAAGAATACGGCGCGCGCAAGTTCTTTTTGGCCGCCTCCGAGGAACTCGCCCATGTACTTGAACGTCGTGAGCGGTATGCCTAGCGAGCCGACCGAGCAGGTGATGGAAGTCAGCCAAAATACCAAATTGAAGTATCCAAGCCGCGTCGGTCCAATGACTCGCGCAATGACGACTGTCGTCAGCAATGTACAAATGAGCGTAATCACCACTTCCAGGCCCATGAAGATAAAATTGCGCCCGATCAGCTGGGCATTGCCGGGGGCGAGCCCTGGGGCTGGAGTGGTTGACGTCGTCAGACTAACTTCCGGATTGGATAGAGGTATCAAGATACCTGCGACCTTTTAAGACACGGGGATGATCCGTTCGGAATAGCGAAAAACCTAGAGGAACCAGCCGGACGCGGAAGCCCGGTCAGGTCTAAAACGACGATTCGGCTTCGGCACACGTCTGCGCCTCGAGCAACTGGCTTACTGGGTCCAGCAGACAACATTTCGGGTGCCCTCCTGTCCATCCTTGATGAGCGGGGAGGTCGTCAATGGAGATTCTTCAGTCTCGGCAATGACAAAGCTAAATGGCCGCAAGGACTGAAGGAATCTTAAACATTCCACCGGGTCGCGCTTCGTGCGCATGGCAACTCGGGGGCTAGCTTCCACGGTTATCACGCATTTTCGAGCCGACGCGATCGTCTCTCGAGCGCCTTTGAGCACCTCCAGTTCACCGCCCTCTACGTCGAGCTTTATGGCAACGTCGCCGCCTCGCGCACCAAAACTATCGATGGTGACAATTTCCAACGGGCCAGCGCCGGGAACGAGAAAACGAGCGTGATCTGAGTTGTCATAAGTTGGGGCTTCCAGCCGGCCGGCGCCTTGGACCGAACTGACTGCCTTAGTGATTGCTTTCGATGGGATCAGCAGTTGGGACAAATTTCGCTTCAGGAAGACTGCAACGTCGGGGTTGGGCTCGAAGGCAATCACTCGCCTGATGCGGGAGGTTTTCGAACAGACGAGCGCTGAGAACGTCCCAATGTCTGCTCCACAGTCGAATAAGACGACATCGAACAGCGGCTCAAGCAACTGGCAAAACGAATGAATCAGTCGCTTCTCATAGTCTTCGATGTCTCGCTCGTCCCAGCAGGTGTCGGCGCGGAACAGCGGCACATAGAAGCTCACGCCGCGGCCCAACTGGTATTGCGCGACCACATTGAGCATTCCCAATTGCCCAAAGATTCCCACCAGCCGGTTGCCGCCGCGGATCCGCCAGCGGGTCATGGTCTTGGCCAATCTAAAGAGCAGCGGAGCTCCTGTAACAAACCTTGGGACCCGAGACGCATTCGTGGTTCGCAGCCGCACCTGTTCGGACACTACACCATTCGAACGCGAACGGACGGTGTCCCGGATATGAGGAACTGATTTCATCGGTTGTATATGCGCGAGGTTCGAGCCAGTATCTCGCGTTTCCTGTTATCGCTGACTCGCTATGTTGGTTGCTTCGACAGATCGGGAGGGTCCGTCTGGCTTCTTTGCGACGAAATCTACCGTGGTAATAGCCATCTGCTCCACCGAGAATCGCTGGAATTCCTGGGCTACTTCGAATGTCGTCAATGCCTCGCGTGTTCCTGGTCTGACCGCGACTTGCTTGTAGATCACTTCTAACCCGGCCTCAGCGGCCAGTTCCAAAAACTCAGGAGCACGCAACCGATTCTGGTATTGCAAACGATTGTTCCACCTGCTCCATCGTGCTTCGCTATACCGTAAATAGTTTACAAAAGAGATTCTGCGATCGACAAAAGCATAGTGATCATTGCAACCCACATTATGGAGGGTCAGGCCGCCCGGTCGAAGCATCCTCATGATCTCATCCATA
>Ga0210406_10006423_pt1 | contig 12191 bp, 10 predicted proteins | sample IncBWC30MmetaG_FD_155454 | JGI IMG/M metagenome (GOLD analysis project Ga0210406, IMG submission 155454) | Forest soil microbial communities from Barre Woods Harvard Forest LTER site, Petersham, Massachusetts, United States - Inc-BW-C-30-M | ecosystem: Environmental > Terrestrial > Soil >...
AGGGAACGCAGGCCCAGCATCTCGTCGCCAAATACGGACTTCTCCAGCTCTCCACCGGCGACATGCTGCGCGCCGCGGTCAAGGCCGGAACGCCGCTCGGCCGCGAGGTGCAGGAGATCATGGCGCGCGGCGCGCTGGTGCCGGACGACGTCGTCGTCGAGATCGTTGCCGAGCGCATCGAACAGCCGGACGCGCGCAAGGGATTCATTCTCGACGGCTTCCCTCGTACCATGGCGCAGGCCGTCGCACTTGATCGCATGCTCGCGGAGCGCGGCCTTTCCCTCGATGCGGTCGTGGAACTGCGGGTCGACGAGGCTGCGCTGATCCGACGCATCGAAAGCCGGATCGCCGCCATGAAGGCCCAGGGCGAGGGATTGCGCGATGACGACAGCCCCGAGGTGCTGCACCGGCGCCTCGCGGCATACCGGGACCAGACCGCGCCGCTCATTACCTACTATCAGTTGCAGGGCGTGTTGCGCTCGCTTGACGGCATGGCACCCATCGCGCAGGTTGCCGCCGAGATCGAGAGGGTACTGGCAGGGAAGGCGGCCAAAGCCCCGCCGAAGTTGCCAAAGTCCGCGCCAAAGCCGCCGCGGGCCGCCGCCGACAAGCCGCCCCGCCCAAGGATTGGAAAAAGGATAGGAAAAAAGTCTAAGGCGCCGCCTGCGGCTCGGCGTTGCCCAGCCGCGGCGCGGACAAAAGTCGCCCGGACGGCGCGAAGAGGCGCCGCGCGCAGGCCCAAGGCCGGAAACCGCAAGCGGTAGGCGGAGTGGCACACGAAATCGCTAGTCGAGGTTGACGAAAGCACAGGCAATCCATTAATAAGCAGCAAATATCCAGTCGGAGATGTGGCAGCGGTGCCAAGCCGTAGCGGCAGGCATGCGTTGGCGTTTTACGTTTGTGGCCTTCTCGGGTGACATTGGCATCGTTACATAGCGGCGGCGGCCTGGGCGCATCCGGGACCGGTCCGCACAAGGAGAACTGACGTGGCTCGTATCGCTGGCGTCAATATCCCCACCAATAAGCGCGTCGTGGTTGCCTTGCAGTACATTCATGGCATTGGCCCGGCCAAGGCCAAGGAAATCATGCACAAGGTATCGATGCCCGACGCGCGGCGGGTGTCGCAGCTGACCGATCAGGAAGTGCTGCAGCTGCGCGAGGTGATCGACCGCGACTATGTCGTCGAGGGCGATCTGCGGCGCGAGGTCGCCATGAACATCAAGCGGCTGATGGATCTGGGCTGCTATCGCGGCTTGCGCCATCGCCGCGGCCTCCCGGTACGCGGGCAGCGTACCCATACCAACGCACGCACCCGCAAGGGTCCGGCCAAACCGATTGCCGGCAAGAAGAAATAGCGCGTTACGCAGGATTACATGACGGTACCGGAACGGCCGGTTCCGCTCCGCGAAAGGGTTCAGAATGGGAAAGGAAGCCACGCGCGTCCGCCGGCGCGAACGTAAGAACATCGCCTCCGGCGTTGCGCACGTGAATGCGACGTTCAACAACACGATGATCACGATTACCGACGTGCAGGGCAATACGATCGCCTGGTCGTCGGCAGGCACCATGGGTTTCAAGGGTTCGCGCAAATCGACGCCCTATGCGGCGCAGGTCGCCGCCGAGGATGCGGCCAAGAAGGCGCAGGAGCACGGCATGCGCACACTCGAAGTCGAGGTCGCGGGTCCCGGCTCGGGGCGGGAATCGGCGCTGCGCTCGCTGCAGGCCGCCGGCTTCACCATTACCTCGATCCGCGACGTGACGCCGATCCCGCACAATGGATGCCGCCCGCGCAAGCGGCGGCGCGTATAGGACATCCGGCCGATGGAACATGTGGAACAACATCTGCCGCCGCTCGACCTTCGCCCCGCTGAGCGGAGCGGGGCGCGCGGCACAATTGCGCCGCGCAACGCGATGGGTGACAACGTGACGATCCAGAAGAATTGGCAGGAACTGATCAGGCCGAGCAAGCTGCAGGTCAGCGCCGGCGGCGACGCGCGGCGCGCGGCCACGGTGGTCGCCGAGCCGCTGGAGCGCGGCTTCGGCGTGACACTCGGCAACGCGCTGCGGCGCATTCTGTTGTCCTCGCTGCAGGGCGCCGCGGTGCAGTCGGTGCACATCGACGGCGTGCTGCACGAATTTTCCTCGATCGCCGGCGTGCGCGAGGACGTGACCGACATTGTGCTCAACATCAAGGACATCGCCATCAAGATGCAGGGCGACGGGCCCAAGCGCATGGTGGTGAAGAAGCAGGGTCCGGGCACGGTGACCGCAAGCGACATTCAGACCGTCGGCGACATCGTCGTGCTCAATCCCGATCTCGTCCTGTGCACGCTCGACGAGGGCGCCGAGATCCGCATGGAATTCACCGTCAATACCGGCAAGGGCTACGTGCCGGCCGAACGCAACCGGCCGGAGGACGCGCCGATCGGGCTCATCCCGGTCGACAGCCTGTACTCGCCGGTGCGCAAGGTCTCCTACAAGGTGGAGAACACGCGCGAAGGCCAGATCCTCGACTACGACAAGCTGACGCTGTCGATCGAGACGAACGGTGCCGTGACCCCCGACGATGCGCTCGCCTACGCCGCGCGCATCCTGCAGGACCAGCTCAACGTGTTCGTGAACTTCGAGGAGCCCAAGCGCGAGACCGCGCAGGAGGCAATCCCCGATCTCGCCTTCAACCCGGCCTTCCTCAAGAAGGTCGACGAACTCGAGCTCTCGGTGCGCTCGGCGAACTGCCTGAAGAACGATAACATCGTCTACATCGGCGACCTCGTGCAGAAGACCGAGGCCGAGATGCTGCGCACGCCGAACTTCGGCCGCAAGTCGCTCAACGAGATCAAGGAAGTGCTGGTGCAGATGGGCCTGCATCTCGGCATGGAAGTCCCCGGCTGGCCGCCGGAGAACATCGAGGAGCTGGCCAAGCGATTCGAGGATCATTACTGAGGCTCGTCGTTCCGGGGCGCGCCGAAGGCGCCAACCCGGAACCCATAACCGCCGTTCGAGAGGTACTGCTTGGATCGCGACTATGGATTTCCGGCTCTCGCTGCGCTCGGCCGGAATGACGAAAGGAGCGTAGGAGAGATTCAGTGCACCACGCCAAGACCCACCGTCGATTCAATCGGCGCTCCGATCATCGCCGCTCGATGCTGGCGAACCTCGCTGCCTCGCTGATCAAGCACGAGCAGATCACGACCACGCTGCCCAAGGCGAAAGACCTGCGGCCGGTGGTGGAGAAGCTGGTCACCCTCGGTAAGCGCGGCGACCTGCATGCGCGCCGGCAGGCGATCGCGCAGATGCGCGACCTCGCCATGGTCAAGAAGCTCTTCGAAGTAATCGGCCCACGCTATCAGGGACGCAACGGCGGCTATCTCCGCGTGCTCAAGGCCGGCTTCCGCTATGGCGATTCGGCGCCGGTGGCGGTGATCGAGTTCGTCGACCGCGACGTCGAGGCGAAGGGCAAGGATTCCGGGCCGGTCGAGGCCCACCCCGTGGAAACGCCGGCGCCTGCCGCCGCGTAAGCTCGCCTCACTCTTCTAGAGGCCGGCTCGTGGGCCTATACGTGGCGGCGCCGATCTGGGGTCGTTTCATGCCGGATCTGCGCGTCTGCGCCGCCTTACTCGCCGCCGCTGTAAGCGCGCTTACCCCATTGCTGCAAAGCGCCAGCGCGCAGGAGCGGCGCGTGCCGTCCGGACCTGCCGAGGTTCAGCTCTCCTTTGCCCCGGTGGTGCGGCGCGTGGCGCCGGCTGTGGTCAACGTCTATGCGGCTCGCGTCATCGAGAACCGCAACCCGTTCATGAACGACCCGTTCTTCCGCCAGTTCTTCGGCGCCGTGCCGCGCGAGCAGGTGCAGCGCTCCCTCGGCTCCGGCGTCATCGTCGATCCCTCCGGGCTCGTGGTCACCAACAACCACGTGATCGAGGGCGCGAGCGCGGTGAAGATCTCGCTCGCCGACAAGCGCGAGTTCGAGGCTGAGATCGTTCTCAAGGACGAGCACAGCGATCTCACCATCCTGCGCATCAAGGGCGCCAACGAACGCTTCCCGGTGCTGGAGTTCGGCAATTCCGACGAGCTGCAGGTCGGCGACGTCGTGCTGGCGATCGGCGATCCGTTCGGTGTCGGGCAGACGGTGACGCACGGCATCGTGTCCGCGGTCGCGCGCACGCAGGTCGGCATCAGCGACTATCGGTTTTTCATACAGACCGACGCCGCCATCAATCCGGGCAATTCCGGCGGCGCTCTGGTCGACGCCGCAGGGCGGCTCGTCGGCATCAATACGGCGATCTACTCGCGCTCGGGCGGCTCGCAGGGGATCGGCTTCGCCATCCCGGCGAACATGGTGCGCGTTGTGGTCGCCTCGGCCAAGGGTGGAAGCGGCGCGGTCAAGCGGCCCTGGCTGGGCGCCAAGCTGCAGGAAGTCACGCCGGAAATCGCCGAAAGCATGGGCCTCAAGCGGCCGAGCGGCGCGCTGGTCGCCAACGTCGCCTCCGGCGGGCCGGCGGCACGCGCCGGCATCAGAACCGGCGACCTCATCGTCAGCATCGACGGCACGCTGGTCGACGATCCCAACGCCTTCGACTACCGGTTCGCCACGAAGGCGCTGGGTGGCACCGCGCAGATCGGCCTCGTCCGCCAGGGCAAGGAGGTCGCCGTTCCCGTAGCGCTGCAGGGCCTGCCTGACACGCCGCGGAACGAGCTCGAAATCCGCGGCCGCTCGCCGTTCCTCGGCGTGACCGTGGCCAATCTTTCGCCGGCGCTGGCCGACGAGCTGCGGCTCGACCCGCAAACGGAGGGCGTCGTCGTCACCGCGGTCGCCGACGGCTCGCCGGCGCGGTCGCTGGGTTTCCAGAAGGGCGACATCGTGCTGTCGGTCAACAATCAGAAGATCGCCAAGCCGACGGATCTCGACCGCATCGTCAATGCCGGCAGCCGGCAATGGCACATCACCATCGTACGCGGCGGGCAGCAGATTTCGGTCGTGCTCAGTGGATGAGCCCGCTCGTGTGCGTTTCCGCATACCCTCTCCCGGAACGGGAGAGGTGAAGTGGACGAGCGGGCCATGACCTCGCGCCCGAAGAAGAGCACGCCGAGCCTGTTCGCGGCCGCCGGTCTTGAGCGCGACGCGCCGCGGCCGCTTGCCGACAAGCTGCGCCCCGACCAGCTCGCCGACGTGGTCGGGCAGGATCATCTGCTGGGGCCCGACGGCGCTCTCACGCGCATGCTGGAGACGCGCTCGCTCGGCTCGCTCGTCTTCTGGGGCCCGCCCGGCACCGGCAAGACCACGGTGGCGCGGTTGCTGGCGCGGGCCACCGAGCTTCACTTCGAGCAGATCTCCGCGATCTTCTCCGGCGTCGCCGACCTCAAGAAGGTTTTTGACGCCGCCCGGCAGCGCCGGGAAACGGGGCAGGGGACGCTCCTCTTCGTCGACGAGATCCACCGTTTCAACCGCGCGCAACAGGATTCCTTCCTGCCCGTGGTCGAGGACGGCACCATCGTGCTCGTCGGGGCCACCACCGAGAACCCCTCGTTCGAGCTGATCGCGCCGCTCCTCTCGCGCTCTCGCGTGCTTGTATTCAAGCCGCTCGACGCCGCCGCGCTGGGAAAGCTTCTCGAACGCGCCGAAGCCGCCGAAGGCAAGACGCTGCCGCTCGATGAGGACGCGCGCGCCTCGCTTATCCGCATGGCCGACGGCGATGGCCGCGCCGCGCTCACGCTTGCCGAAGAGGTCTGGCGCGCGGCCCGCCACGGCGAAAGCTTCGACGCCGCCGCCCTGCAGCAGGTGGTGCAGCGCCGCGCCCCGATCTACGACAAGGCGCAGGACGGCCACTACAATCTGATCAGTGCGCTGCACAAATCGGTGCGCGGCTCCGATGCCGACGCGGCGCTCTATTATCTCTGCCGCATGCTCGATGCCGGCGAGGATCCGCTGTATCTGGCGCGCCGCATCGTGCGCATGGCGGTCGAGGATATCGGGCTCGCGGACCCGCAGGCGCTCGTCGTCGCCAATGCCGCGAAGGAAGCCTACGATTTCCTTGGCTCGCCGGAAGGCGAGCTCGCCATTGCCGAAGCGGTGATCTACCTCGCCACCGCCCCGAAATCGAACGCGACCTACGTGGCGTTCGGGGAAGCGATGCGCACGGCGAAGCAGGCGGGCTCGCTCCTGCCGCCGAAGCACATTCTCAACGCACCGACCCGGCTGATGAAAAGCGAAGGTTACGGCTCGGGCTACGAATACGACCACGACGCCGAGGACGCATTTTCCGGCCAGGATTATTTTCCCGAAAAACTCGGCCGGCACAAATTCTACGATCCGCCCGAGCGCGGTTTCGAGCGCGAGATCAGGAAGCGGCTGGAGTATTGGGCGAAGCTGCGGAAGGAGCGGGGCGCCCCGTGAAAGGTAGCCGCGGACCACGCCAGCCCGGCGGAGGCAAGCAGACCGCTGGGCCGCGCTATCGGTCTCGTCCCATTTCCCCTCACCCCGAGATGCGAGCGCCACCGAGCCTCGAAGGGCGACGGCCTGGGCACTCCGGCCGCACATCCTTCGAGGCACGCATGCGGCGTGCACCTCAGGATGACGGGGAACAGGGAGCTTCCCGCTCCGCTCGCAGCGACCGCCCTCTCCCGCAGGGGGAGAGGGCTAGCGGCGTGCAGAACGTGCCGGTCAGCGCGGACGAAACCGGCATGCGGGTCGATCGCTTCCTCGAGGCGCGCTTTCCAGGCCTGAGCTTCTCCCACATCCAGCGCGTCATCCGTAAAGGCGAGGTGCGCGTCAACGGCAAGCGCACGCAGCCAAAGAACCGGCTGGAAACCGGACAAACAGTGCGTATTCCGCCGTTGCGCCTTGATCCGCCGAAGCCGCGCGATGATGCGCCGGCGACGCAGAAAGATCGCGCGTTCCTCAAGTCGCTCACGCTCTACGAAGACGCCGACGTGCTGGTGTTCAACAAGCCGATGGGGCTCGCGGTGCAGGGCGGCTCCGGCACCGTGCGCCATGTCGACGGCATGCTCGAGGCGCTGCGCGACGCTCACGGCCAGCGCCCGCGCCTCGTTCATCGGCTCGACAAGGACACCGCGGGCTGCCTGCTCGTCGCCAAGACGCGGTTCGCGGCGGCGGCCCTGGCAAAAACCTTCCGCTCGCGCTCGGCGCGAAAGATCTACTGGGCGCTGGTCGCCGGCGTGCCGAAGCCGCGGCAGGGGCGCATCTCGACCTATCTCGCCAAGGAGGAGCGCGAGGAGGACTCGTTCACGCGCATCGCGCAGCACGGCGAAGCGGGGGCGAGCCACGCGGTCACCTATTATGCCGTCGTGGAGACCGCCGGCCCCGTGGTCGTCTGGGTCTCGCTGAAGCCGGTGACCGGCCGCACCCATCAACTGCGCGCGCACATGGCCCACATCGGCCATCCGATCGTCGGCGACGCGAAATATTTCGCGCGCGAGAACTGGGAGCTGCCCGGCGGCATGCAGAACAGGCTGCATCTGCTGGCGCGCCGCATCGTGGTGCCGCATCCGCGCGGCGGCGTGATCGACGTCACCGCCCCGCTGCCGCCGCACATGCTCCAATCGTGGAACCTGCTCGGCCTTGACGCCACGCGATACGATCCGATCGTCGAAGCGCCGGAGGAGTGACGTAGGCGGGAACTCCGGCCGCGCCTTCCGGTTGAAAATGGGGGCGGGCAGAGCTTCGAGGGCGCCATGACCCACCGTTTTTCCTTCGCTTGTTGCCTCGCGCCGGGGTTCGCACTGCTCGCGGCCGCGCCTGGCCCCGCCGCGGCTCAGGGTTATACGGGTTACCCCTATTCGATCATGACGTCCGAACCCGGCTCGGCCAAGCGTCACCAAGGGATTACGGCGGTACCGCCACAGGATGTCCGAACGCCGCACGAGCCGGCGGCATCGGCGACCCCGGGCTACCCACGCCGGGCTGTTGTGGCGCGGGGCTCATCGGGCTCGGTGTTGCCGACGCCGTTGCCGCGGACGCAGCTCATTCCGCCGGAAGGCCGCAGCGCCCCGGTGGCGCGTGCGCTGCCCCAGGAACAGCCGCCGACCGTGGTGCCCGGCCTCGCTCGGCCAATTCCCAACCTGTCGCACGGTCCCGAGACATTCCAGGACCGCGCGTCGCGCTGCGCGTTCCAACAAGGCATCAATGGCGTGCCGGGGACCGCAAGTAATCGCTACATGGGCGCGTGCTTGCAATGAGCGTCATTCCGGGGCGCCGCGAAGCGGCGAGCCCGAAATCCATAGCCGCAGATTTGCAGGAAGACGCCTTGGCGGTTGAGAACGTCATCAGGCGCGGGGTGCCGGCCGGACGAATTAGCTCGACGCGGAATGGCTAACGCTTCACCGCAGACTGGCGTTGATCTTGTCGAGCGCCGCCGAGCCGGGGCAAAGTTCGCGCTCGCCGAGCGTATTGAGCGGCGCATCGACCGTATTGAGATGGCCGTGCAGATCCTCCGACTCGGGCGCGACGTAGAGCAGGCCGGTGACGATCTGCCCCTTGGCGGCGTGGTCCTGCAGGAAGCTCATGGCGGCGACGCGGTCGTGCACGTCGTACTCGGAATCGATCTTGCGCAAGGCGAGCGTCGTGCCGTCGTGCTGCTCGACCACTTCGACGCTCCCAGGCGCGTAGTCGACCTTGATCGTGGCGCGGCCGGTGATGAAGTCGAGGCGGTTCACCGCTTCGTTGTGCTCGCGCACGTAGTCGAAGCTCTTGGTCGAGCCGGCGTGATTGTTGAAGGCGACGCAGGGCGAGATCACGTCAAGGAAAGCGGCGCCCCGGTGCTCGATTGCGGCTTTGATCAACGGTGTCAGTTGCGCCTTGTCGCCGGAGAACGAGCGGCCGACGAAAGTCGCGCCGACCTGCAGCGCGATGGCAACGAGGTCGATGGCGCTGTCGTTGTTGATGAGGCCGCGCTTGGACTTCGAGCCGCGGTCGGCAGTGGCGGAGAACTGGCCCTTGGTCAGGCCGTAGACGCCGTTGTTCTCCACTATATAGACCATGTTGACGCCGCGGCGGATGGCGTGCGCGAACTGGCCGAAGCCGATCGAGGCAGAGTCGCCGTCGCCGGAGACGCCGAGATAGATCAGATCGCGGTTGGCGAGGTTGGCGCCGGTGAGCACCGACGGCATGCGCCCGTGCACCGAGTTGAAGCCGTGCGAGTTGCCGAGAAAATAGGTCGGCGTCTTCGATGAGCAGCCGATGCCGGAAAGTTTGGCGACGCGGTGCGGCTCGATCGAGAGTTCGAAGCAGGCCTCGATGATCGACGCCGAGATCGAATCGTGGCCGCAGCCGGCGCACAGCGTCGACACCGCCCCCTCGTAATCGCGGTGAGTGAAGCCGAGCGTGTTCTTGGGCAGGGCGGGGTGGTGGAATTTCGGTTTGACGACGTAGGTCATGTCATTGAATATACTCGATGTTGTCGGGAAACTCCAGCGTCCCGGACAGACCGGAATAGCGTCATTCACAGCATTGCGGAGGGCCATCCGCGCGTGATGAGGGAACCGCGGGGGTGCGCCATCGACACTGACGACGGCGTCCGCTACGGTGCGGCGAGCGGCAATCGTGCCGGCGCCCCGATTTTGTGATGAATCCCGCAGTAGTCGTCAGGCACGGCCGTAATCTCCTTTCGGTGATGGAGATCAACGCCAACCGGCTGATCGGCCGCGAAATGGTGCCGATGCGCACCGACATCCTGGCGATCGAGCCGACCAGCGCCTGCAATCTCAAGTGCAGCTTCTGCGCCTATGTGAAGAAGGATTCGCCGAAGATCTCGATGAAGAACGACCGCTTCGCCGATTATGTCGGGCAGGCGGTGGCGATGGGTTACCGGCGCTTCCATCTGACGCCGAACACCGGCGACATCTTCATGGACCGCCGTATCTTCGACAAGCTCGCGTTCCTGGAGGAGCATCCGGAGGTCGAGGAATACCAGTTCTACACCAATTTCACGATCCTCGACAGCGACGACATCGCGCGCCTGGTGACGCTCAAGAAGCTCAAGTACATGACCATCAGCATCTACGGCCATGACCGCGACAGCTTCGTGAGGATCGCGCAGGCGACCGGCAAGGTCTATCAGCGGCTGTTGACGAACCTGGAGACGATGCTGACGGTCATCGACCGGCGCGCCGGTGTCCTCAATGTCGCGATCCGCTCGACGCGCGACATGCCGCGCACGCCGGACACCGACCTGCTCAAGCTGCTCGAGCGCTACAAGGCGGCCGGCATCTCGGTCAAGCGTTCGCAGCTCTATCACAGCTGGGGTGGCAAGATCACGCCGGAGGACCTCAAGGGGCTCGCGATCGACGTGATGGATTCGAGCAAGATCTACAAGAACGGCGCGTGCTCGCTCCTTTTCACCGGCGTGCAGATCATGGCGACCGGGCTCGTTCACGCCTGCGCCTGCGTCGACGTCAACGCCTCGCTCACCATCGGCGATCTCAACGAGCGGCCGCTGCGCGACATCCTCTCGTCGCGCAACCCTCTCTATATGGGGTTGATCGAGGAACAGCAGAACGGGCAGTTCCGCGATGTCTGCCGCGAATGCGGCTTCTACAAAAGCATCTATCACAGCCGCTCTCAGGATCGGAAGGAGCAAATCCCGATCCGCTCGATCGCCGAATTCAAGACCGCGCTCGACGCAAAATCCGAGGCAGCCGCGCTTGCCGGCGGCTGAAGCCCGTAGTGCTTTCTACGACACCACCTTGCCCTTGCGCAGCGGCGTGACCTTGAGCGCGTCGAGGTGGTCGGCGATGGCGCGGGCGATGAAACGCGCGGTGATCGGCGTGCCGTCGTAGTGCAGGATCGGAACGAGCCGCACCGGATCGATGCTGCATTCGTTGACGATCAGCGAGCGCAGCTGCGAGTCGCGGTTCTGTTCGACCACGAACACGAAATCGTGCTCGCCGATGAAGCTCGTCACGCTCGAATGGAACGGGAAGGCGCGCACGCGCAGGCGGTCGAGCACGTGGCCTTCGGACTCGAGTAGTTCGATCGCCTCGTCCATCGGCGGCGATGTCGAACCGAAATAGAGGACGCCGTATTTCGTCGGCTTGCCGGCGTTCGCCTGCAGCGGGCGCGGCACCAGGTCCTTCGCGGTCTCGAACTTGCGCAGCAGCCGCTGCATGTTGTCGGCATAGGCCGTGCCATCCTCGGTGTAGCGCGCATAACGATCGCGCGAGGTGCCGCGGGTGAAGAACGAGCCCTTGCTGGGATGGGTGCCGGGGAGGGTGCGATAGGGGATGCCGTCGCCGTCGACGTCGAGATAGCGGCCGAACTCCTTGCCGGCTTCGAGCGCCGCTGCCGTCATCACCTTGCCGCGGTCGAACCTGCGGGTGTCGTCCCAGGTAAGCGGGCGGGCGAGGCGGTGGTTCATGCCGATGTCGAGGTCGAGCATCACGAATACCGGCGTCTGCAGCCGGTCGGCGAGGTCGAAAGCCGCCGCGCCGAACTCGAACGCCTCCGCCGGGTCCTCGGGGAACAGCAGCACGTGCTTGGTGTCGCCGTGGGAGGCGTAGGCGCAGGAGAGGATGTCGGTCTGCTGCGTGCGCGTCGGCATACCGGTCGAAGGACCGGCCCGCTGCACATCGAAGATCACGGCAGGAATCTCGGCGAAATAGGCAAGGCCGAGGAATTCCTGCATCAGCGAAATTCCCGGGCCGGAGGTCGCCGTGAACGCGCGGGCGCCGTTCCAGGCAGCGCCGATGACGATGCCGATCGAGGCCAGTTCGTCCTCGGCCTGGATGATCGCGAACTTCTTCTTCTTGGTCTGCACATCGACGCGCAGGCGGTTGCAATGGCCGGTGAACGCCTCGGCGAGCGAGGACGACGGCGTGATCGGATACCAGGCGCAGACCGTCGCGCCGCCGTAGACGGCGCCGAGCGCGGCGGCGGAATTGCCTTCGATGAAGATGCGCTCGCCGACGGCGTTGGCGCGCTTCAGCCGCAGCCCGATCGGGCAATCGAGGTTCATCAGCACCCAGTCGCGGCCGAGATGCAGCGCGTGCTTGTTGGCGTCGAACAGCTTCTCCTTGCCTTTGTACTGCTCGGCGATGAGCCTCTCGATTTCCGGAACGTCCATGTCAATGAGCGCGGACAGCGCTCCGACATAGATGATGTTCTTGAACAATTGGCGCTGGCGCGGGTCGGTGTATTCGCGATTGCAGATGGCGGTGAGCGGCACGCCGATGACGGTGAT
>Ga0210406_10006424_pt1 | contig 12191 bp, 12 predicted proteins | sample IncBWC30MmetaG_FD_155454 | JGI IMG/M metagenome (GOLD analysis project Ga0210406, IMG submission 155454) | Forest soil microbial communities from Barre Woods Harvard Forest LTER site, Petersham, Massachusetts, United States - Inc-BW-C-30-M | ecosystem: Environmental > Terrestrial > Soil >...
CGGGCTACTCAGCACATGAGCGACCCCCGTGCCCAAGCCCCCCGTAACCGCACCCTTGATTACGTTCGCAGGGACGTCGCCGCCTTCGAAGTAACTTTTGAGTCCTTCATGGGACGCACCAGCCAAACCTCCCCCCGCGCCAGGAATCCAATTTAACAAGCTCGTTGGGCTTGCATAATATCCGAGCGTATCCGCGACCCCCGAAGCCACGGGGCCAAGCCGCGCCTTCGCCGCGTCGAGTTGCGCCAACTGCGTCGGCAGATCGAGGGGTTGACCTTTCCATTGACTCTCCGCCCTCTCCATCGGGAGCGAGGCCCCCGCTGAAGCCTGCTCGCCCGCTACGTTGCCAAAATCCTGCCAGGATTGCGGCAGCGTCACGTCGCCGCCATGCGACCAGTTGGTGATCCAGGGAGTCGGCGGGGCTGCGGCTGGCGTCGACGCAATTGTTGCTGGAGGGTCAAAAGCATCAAACGGATTAGGCGCTTTAGCCGTTTGTGGCGGCGTTGCCGTTTGTGGCGGCGTTGCCGTCTGCGGAGGATCGAAAGCATCAAAAACGTTGGCCATCGTTTATTGACCTAAAACTTTTGCGGCGGCCCCTGCACCGTATTTCGCGTCGAAAGCCTCCCGCAGCTCGGGGTGCTGTTTTAAGTGGGCCGAAGCCGCCGCAAAGCCGGGAGGCGCCCCACCGCCCCCACCGCCACCACCGCCACCTTCGCCCTCCTTGTCCTGCACGCCGGCCGAGGCGAAAGCGGCTTTGGCGTTGGCGGCGTTCGCCGCTTTTTGCTGCAGCAAGGCAACGTAAGCTTCCGGGGTTGGATGGGCGTAATATTTGATCGCAGCGTCGCCATCCGCCGCCTGCTGCTGCAGCGTCGTCTGCAGCGTCTGCACCATGCTACGGAATCGGGCGGGCTCAAGATCAGGATCGGGGAATTGCGCCATGATCTGGGGCAGACCGCCCTTGAACATCGGCTGACCCATATTGTCGCGCAAGTTCGAAACCATGCTCGCGAAGCGCGTGCGGATCTCGGCTTTGACCCCTGGTACCCCCATCTTCAAAATCTGGTCGACTGGAAGGTTGAGGTAATCGGAAGCATTCTTGACCATGGTTTCAGTCATTATGCCGCCCGCCGTCGCCTCCGGCGCGACAACCGCATTGTAGAGCGCCAGGATGCCTTGCGCCTTGCCAAGATTAACGGTGGCGTCGGCGCCTTGACTGATGTCGTGCTCGGCCGACGCCGGGTTCGACGCGCCGGTCGTATGCGCGACCGTGTCGCCATAAGACGATTGCCCAGTGATAACGTTGCCTGGCGCGGCGCCTTTCGTCGGGTTGATAACCAACGTGTCGCTCGGGCCGACGTGCTGTGGCGCGGTGTGCGCGAGCACCCCCGCGTTCGCTGTCGGGAAGTCGCTGCCCGGACCCGTCGTGATATCCTTGCCGAGATTGACACCAGTTCCGACATTCGCCATCCCCGGATCGGCCGCATAGCTGCCCGCCAGCACCTTGGCGAAAGGCGAGAAGCCGGAAGTGATATTCTGCGCCCCGAAGGTTCCAGGCGCAGGCCCCGCCCCCGGCGGCTGCGCGATATTGGCGAGCGCGCCGGCCACGCCGCCACCAGTCGGGTCTGCATTGGCGGCGCTCAAGGTTCCGGGGATGCCGGCGATGCCCTGCACCGTCGCCTGCTTGAGCTGGTTGGCTAAATCGGCCTGGATCGTCTGCTCGCGCAGGAGCTGCGCCTCAGCCTGGGTCTTCGGGTCCATATTGGTGGCGATGCCGCCAAGAATGTTGCCGAGCGCGCTGGAGGTCGCGCCGCCGTCGTTGACATAGATTCCAGGAATTTTAGCCTCCCGCGGTGTTAGCCAGCTTCAGTGATGCGCCCAAGCCCTTGCCGGCGATGCCGGCGAGCGAACCGGCAAGCGACCCGGCGATATTCGAACCTTGCGCGTATTGGATCGGTTGAATCTGCTGAGTGACCCCGAGCGTTGCGGTGTCGCCCTTGCGGAAGTCGGAGGCGAGATTGATGCCCTCCGCCGAATTGGCCAGCGCCATGTTTGCCGACGAGCCCATGTCGCCATAGCCGCCGCCATAGGACGTGAGGCCAGCGAGCGCCGCAATGCGCCCCTGCGCCTCCCTGGCGGCGTTGGTGACCCGCGTCGCCATATCCGAGCTGACCGAGGTGTCGGCGCCGGCCTGCGGTTGGCCAAGGATCTTGATGTTGGAATCGGGCGCCGCCGGCGAACCGGTCAACATCTGGGTGTTGAGCCCGGTCGCCGCGGTCTGCTGCGTCTGGGTCTGGTTCGCCGGCGAGAGCTTGTCTTGCGCCACGTTGAGCGCCGCTTGCGCCTTCTGCTGATTGATGGCGTCCTTCTGCGCCGCCGCCTGCGCCGCCGCCGTCTGCGTGGCTTCCCAATCCTGGTTGGCCTGGTTCTGAGCGCTCACCGTCGCCTGCTGACCCATATAACCAACCCCGGCGGAGATCGCTGAGCCGGCGAGTGCGATAGCTGAAATCGGGTCGCAGATCGTCGCCTCCCATTATCCGTAAGTGGTCTTGCCCGATGATGCGCTCGACGACGCCGGTGTCGGACTCACCATGGCGGGATTCGTCGTCGCCCCCGGCTGCACCACAGTGTAAGGGCTGTTGTACGCGTTGTACGCCGACCCGACCGCCGTCAGCGCCGGAGCGAACAACCCTGCCGCCGGCGTCAAGGTCGGGTCTTGCATCCGGCTGGCCGCCGCGCTCGACTCGGCCAGGTTAGCGGTCAGCGTTGGATCGTCGGTGGCGTAGAGCTGATTGATCAGCGATTCCTTGTTCGCCTGAATCTGGTTTTGCAGATTGCCGGTCTGGGCGTTGGCGTTGGCGACAATGTTCGCCTTCTGGATGGCATCGTTGTAGGCCAGCTCGCCCATCTTGTCGCCCGCGGTCGAGGATTGCAGCGTGCCAGCGCGGGCCAGATTGTAGGTCAGATCGCGCTGCGCCTGGTCATATTGGCGCTGCTCGTCGGGCTGGTAATAATCGAGCACCTTCTGCTTGTAGTCGTTATAAAACGCGTCATCGAAACCGCCGGTCCGCTGGCCAGTGTCATATTGTGACGTGATGCTGAGCGGATCGCCTTGCTTGGTGATCTTGCCGCTAGCGTCTTCGAGGCCCCAGCTCGGAGCGGACGCAGCGAATGACGACGCCGCGCTGGCAGTCGGCGCATAGATCGGCGTGTTGTTGGTGTTCATGCCGACGACGCCAGACCGTGACGGCGCGGTTGCGCCTGTCGGGCTCGTTGTCGCGGCCGGAACCTGCACCGCGGTGTAACCCGCAGGCATGCCGCTCGCCGGCATCCTCCCCGATCCCGGTGTGAAGGTCGACCAGTCAAAATTGCTGGTCTTCGTCCCCATTACCGGCGAGCCGCTGAAAATCTGATCAATCGCCGTTTGACCCTGCTGCAGCGAAGCCTGACGGGCGGCTTCTTTCGCATCGGCTTCAGCCGCCTGCTGTTTCTCGAAATCGACGGCTGACGTGTTGGTGGGGGTTGAGCCAGACATCAGAGCGCCCTCGAAAACGCACCGCCCATCGGACTGAATCCAAACTCGCGAAACAAGTGGCAGAGCGCTTGGCCCCCGTACGAATTTGGCGCGACGGTGGCGAAGAAAGCGCAGGCGCCCTCCTTCTTCGCGATGTCCATGGCCGACCAGATGAGCCGCCGGCCGACTGCGCCATGCCGATATTCCGGCCGCACATAGATTGTCCACAAGACCGCGATCGGCGCGATGGTAAAGACATGCATCATCGTCCAACTCATCCAGCCGACGAATTCGTTCCCAATCTCGGCCATAATGAACGGCGTGTCGTCACGTTCGACCAGGGCCCGCGTTTCGCGGATCGCCCGTTCGAGATCGAAAGTCGAAAATTCGGCAAAGCCGCCTTCGGTGAAATGGTCGGCGCCGTACTGCGTGACGAGCGGCGCGACTTCATCCGGCTTGCAGATCCGAAACCTCAGATTGTCAATGACGTCGTGCCGCATGGCCCACCGTCCGCGCACAGAGGACAAAATCCTCGCGCCCCTGGCCGAATTGGGCGGTAACGGCCTCTTGCTTGAACCCGAGCATTTTCAGCCAGCGGATCGAAGCGACGTTGCTGACCATGGCGCGGCATTCGATGCGGTGCACGCCACGGGCGTCGAGCGTGGGCAGGATATGCTGTTTCATCGCCCGCGTCACCTCGATGATCACCTCATCCCAGCGGTCCGTGCCCCACATCCAGCCCGACCCCATGCCCGGCCAAACCGGGACGAAGCCGCCAATCGCCGCCGGCTCGCCGTCGCTCTCGACGCGCGCCTCCCATTTCGGCCCAGGGATCGAGCTAATCAGCTTGACGGTCGCCTCCGCGCTGCCCTGGTAGATCGTCGCCCGCAGTTCCGCTTCGTCGGCGTCACGCAAATTGCCGAGCACGAATTCGAGCCCATAGGGCGTCAGGCCGGCGATCAATCGGTGCTCCCGTCATCAAAAATCAGGTTGACCTGGCCGATGCGGGCGCGGCTCGCGTCAGTGGTGCGAAAGCGCAGCGAAATATGGGTGCTCAATTCCGGCATACTCATTGTCGGATTAATAAAGGTCGAGCCGGTGAAAGTGGCGACCGTTTCTTCAGTCGCCTGATTGTTCGGGTCGCAGCCGACCGACAGCGTCCAAGTGCCTTCCGCGCCGACATCGAATGCATGGAAAAGCTTGTTCTTTGACGAGCTGTCGCACGACAAGGCCGGCGTGATCACTTCGACTTCGGTATTGTCGTATTGCGCCGTGACGTCGCTGCCGTAGAGATACAGATGGTCGTCGTCGCCCCGGATCAACACCCACGGGTCGGCGACGCAAGCGTCGACAAAATTGAACGGCGCGTCAAAACTGCTCCAAGCGGTGATCGCCGGCTCCTGAAAAGTCGACAGCATGTAGATCCGGTCCGGCAGGATGACCATCACGCGACCACTGCGCGGCTGGATCAAAGTGCGCGCGCCGGCGAACCAGGCCGCGCCATTCTGGATGATCAATTGCCGGAAGATTTCGTCGATTGGCGTGCCGATGTCGGTGGTGCCGGCGGTCAGCGAAATATTCTGGACTTTCAGCGAGCGCACGCCATGCGACGAAACATAGAGCACGTCCTGGCCGAACTGCACCAGGCCCTGCGCCGCCAAGAGGCCGGTCGAGCGCAGAAGCTGCACGAACTGATTGAGCGAAGGGTCGGGGTCAAGCTTCCAAATCTGGGTCGACAGGGAGGAGAAAATCGCCATGTTGCCGAGATAAACCTCAAGCCCGATCAGGTTGGTCGAATCAGCGTCTTGCGCTGAAAGATCGATATAGCCGGAGCCGTCGTTGGTGGTTCCACCCGGCGGCGTCCATTTGGTCGGATCGTTGATCGCCGAGAAGCGCAGCAAGCGACCATCGACGCCATACATTTTCGAGCCAAACGTGCGCACCGACGAGGCGGTCGCCATCGCGTCGGTGACCAAAACCTGATTGTAAAAATGATAGTAGCGACCGTCGCTGCCGAGCATGACGATGTAGAATTGCCCGTTGAACAAGTCCCAATCGGCGACGCGAGTCATACCGACCGGAAACGGCAATTGGATGTATCCAGGCTCTCCGGGTTGCTGATCGACGATCTGACCCGGCCCATTGATGACAACAAAAAACTCGCCGTTGCGCGACAGCACGCCGTAAGTGCCGATGGCCGGCGCTGTGGTCCACTGAATGAACGCGGTGCGCTTCTCGATTTCAGCACCCGCGCTGACCACACAATTGCGCAGCGTCCGCAGCGAACCAGCGGGGGCGGTGGCGTAGCTCTTGCGGAGATCCAGCCCGCTCTTAAAATCTTGGATCTGATAGACCGGCAAGGCTCAAGGTCCAGGTATATAATCAATGTACGGGGTGGCTCCACTAAAGTTGGTCGGTTGCGCCCGTTGCCCCTGGCCCATCGCCGAAATATCGCGCTTGTTAGCGCCCGAGCGGCCAAGCAAGCGACGAATATAGGTTTGCGCCTTTTGCCCCTTGAGCGCCGCCGTTTCGCTTTTCTGCGCCCCCAGCAGCTCGGCCGCCGCAGTTAATACGATAGCTGTACTGTCAATCATGCAGGTGTCGCTGTCGACCTTGAGCGGATTGAGCGGCGCTTGCCCCTTCCAGCGCATATGACTCGTCTGAGTCGGAACCGGCCAAATCTGCGCCTGACCGTCGAACTGGGTGAGCCCGTTCGTCGGATTGACAGTCACCACATTGCGCCAACGCACCGGCGGAAAAGATTGCAGGCTTTCATTGATCCAGTCTTCAAAGCCGTAGCGCAGCCGTTTCCACGGTTGCTGGGCGCCAGGCTCGTAATTGAACCAGAGCCCCAGCACGTTCTGGAACGGCATTGTCGGGTCATAAAGAAGCATCTGAGTGTTAGGCGGGACGAGGACGTCGACGCGGTAATCAAGGTGCGGCCACTCGTATTGATTCCACAACTCGCGCTGGGCGCGCTCCAGGATGACATTCTGCATGTCGACGGCCGAAAGGCCGTGCGCCGGCAAAAGGCTCGAATAAATCTCGGCCCTTAGCTCGTAACGCAGCTCCGACAGCGCGACGCCCAGCGGCATCTCATACCTCTGCCGATTGCGGACGCTTGCCCTTCGCTGGCGGCGCCGGCGGTAGCGGCAACTCCTCCTGGCTTGGCGGCTGGATGTCGGCGATCAATTTGCGCTCCGGCCGCTTGATCGCGATCGGCTCCTTGTCACCAGGAAAATCCATCTCCATCATCGGCCGCGAGCCGGGGTAGCAAATGTTGACCGCTTCAGCCCCATAAAGTCCGAGCAGGCGCATCTTCTCGCCTTGAGCGAGCGCATGCTCGGTACGGACATATTCACAATCGAAGACATTGTCTTCGCCGTGCAAATGCTGCAGCACCCGGATCTCCGGCCACGACACCGGCCGGTCGGAACCGCGGTAAATGATGTTGTTCGAGTCGCCGCCGAGCGCGATCTTGCACGCGACATAGTCCATGTTGTCCTCCAAAATGTAGGGCGTCGTGCGGACCGACGCCCTACACTGTTACCAAATCAACCTCGACTGTGTGGGAGGAAATGCACGTCGCGGCCAACTTGGACCCCTTCGTCCGGTTTTCCTTCAATGTCAGGTATTGCAAATTCCAAGGGACATGCAGCCCACAAGCGATGTGTTCCTTGCCCTCCATGACGCGAAACGGGTGAACGTGGTCGACCTCCATGCCAGGCGGACAAGCGAAATAGAAAGCCTTGATCTCTTCTCGGTAGAGCGCCCCCAGTGGGCTGGCGCTAAAGCGTTTGTTAGCGCGCGCCAGGCGAGTATGCGCTCGATGCTTTTCTCGATATTCCGGCTCAGTCGCGAACCGCTGATTATGGCGCGCCATCGCTTCAATTCGAACGCGCTCGCGATTGACCGCGCGATACTCCCGCAGCCGGCGCTTTCGGTCCTCACGATTGCGCGCATAGCACTCCCGTTGAATCTCAGCCCATCGTTCAGGGTTGCGCCGTCGCCACTCCTGCTGCTGCTCAGCATGTTTTTCCGGGTTACGCTTTCGCCACTCCTGCTGATATTCCGCGCCATTCATCAAGCGTTGCTCCTGTTGGGTGTCTGATCACAGACACCCAACACTCACTTGATGTCAAGTCACTTGATTTCGATAACGAGACTCGAATTGCGCTGAGTCGCAATCATCTGCCCAGTTGACGTGATCGACTTGTAGAGAACGAACTGGTTCGCCGGGCGTGACGGCGTGTGGTCCTTCCGCCACTCATCGGTCATCTGCACCAGGAAGATTTTCTTCGGATCAAACCAATAGCAGCGCTTCGACAAGCCCAGATCGTCGAGGCTCGGGTCGTACTGGAACTCCGTGCCCATGTACCTCAATTGCCCGACCGAAACGTCACGCGAATTGGAAAAACCTTGCATCGAGTAATTGCCGTTCGCCCGCACCTCGATTTCCATCGCGCCGAGGAAATCGGAGCCGCACAACGCCATCGTCGGCTTGCCGCCGTAGCGGATAAGCTGGCGATATTCGCTCTGCAGCATGGTGATCAGCGCGCCGCCGTCCGCCGGGTCGGACTGGACCGAATCGCCGCCATGAACGCCAAGCGCCGGCGTACCGGTGACCTTAAGACCGAACGCCGTGGTGCGGGCCCGATTGCGCCACCAGGAATTGGCGGCGAGCGATTGATCGAGGCCGCCCACCGTGCCGATCGAGGGATCAACCGAGATCAGGAACTGCATGCCGGCGAGCGCCTTGGCGTCGGCGGTGCCGTCGCCCCAGAGCAGGCCATTCATGCCACGCGCATATTGCTCGCCCAGCTCGAACAATTTGTCCTGAAACAGATTGACCAGCACCGTCTCATCGCGATCGGTGTGCTCAGTGGTGTTCTCAGCGTTGGTGTCGACAACCGAGATACCGTCCATCTTCAGCTCGGTGTGCGTGAGCGTCAGACCGATGTGATGCTCGCGCCAAGGGTAATTGCCACGCACGATGTTGGCCGGGGTGAAGAAACCGACCGTGTCGTTGTGGGTGTAGCCTTGCACAGTCGAGTTAATCGTGCCGTCGCCAAACTGCCCATGCAGTGCGACGCTGATGTTGCCCTTGCCACCAGGGAATTTCTTCGGGTCGGTTTCCGCCCACTTCAGGAGCGGCTTGTCTTGCAGAGTTTGGAAGAATTCTTCCGGCCGAGCCCAGTAGTAGTCGAGCGCGGCGTTGGCGATATTGGTGATCTCTTGAGCCGTAAAGGCCATAGCTTAAGCGCTCCGAGCGCGGGCTCGTCAACGCGATCGCTCTATTGCGAGATGAATCGCCTCCTTGAGACTCTTCGGTTCGCTCCGAGCGCCGTTGACCCGATTGATGCTGCTCGGAACCTGATGCGTAGCGCGGGGGTTGGGCACGAAACGCGAGGCCATCGCATTCGCCTGCTCGTAAGCCAATTTAGCAATCTCAACGGCTTCGGCGGGAGAACGGGGCGGACCTCGCTCGTGAACCACAGCGTGCAAAAGCTTCTGAACAACGGGCTCTTTGCGCGCGTAGTCGGGGTCAGATCGTCGAATCCCTGTCTCCCATTCGGAAACGGCGCCTGCGACTTGAGCCTGAAAATTACGCACAGTCTCAGCGTGGTCGCGTTGGGTCGTCTCCTGCGTCACTCGGGTGAGCTGCGAAGCCGCGAGCTGTTCACGGCTTCTCACCTGGGCGACATACCGTGCCGCGTCCGCGGTCATATGCCCACCCTGGACCGCCGCTTGGAGGTCAGCCGGGAGCTGTATGCCGAGGCTCTCCTGCGCCAATTTGACGTAGGGCGCGACGCCCTCCAGGAAGGTCCTGAAGTCGCCACGTCGCATCGCCGCGGCTAGATCCAGCACGAGCCCGAAATCTTCCTTGGCGATGTCCGCCTGTTTCAGGAAATTCTGCAGCTCTTGCGTGGTCTTGGCCTGAGCTTCGAGCGGCGCGATCTGGGACCGGAGCCCCTTAATCTCGTTTCGAAACTCGTCGATGCGCTTTCGCGTGCGCGGTGAGTAAGCGTCTATTTCCGCCTGGGTTATCGGGCCTGGATCGTCTTTCGACGGCGCGCCAGGAGCTGCCGACTCTCCTGACCTTGAGACGCCACGTTCGTCGCCGGGACCAGGCTGCGCTTCCTTGCGGGGAGCGGCCTTACGGACGACGTCGAGCAGCGACTCGCGGCTCTCGGCCTTTTCGCCGGGCGGGGTTGACGATTCCCTCGATACGTCGGGCGCGGCTGGAGTTGAGGCAACAGCGCCTGGAGCTTCACCGCCGGCCGGCGCCGGCGTCGAGCCCGAATCTGGTGCGACGGTGGACGTCCCGTCGTTTTCCATTAGTTTTTACGTCCCATGGGTTGGGGGTTGTGCCGCATTTCTGGCAAACACGCAACACCATGCAGTTAGATGCGGCCCATAAACAACAGAACCAAAATAATGATCAGAATGATTCCAACGACCCCAATGCCGCCATGGCCCGCGCCATAGCCGTAGCCCCAATAGGGCACGTAGCTGCCGCCTCCCAAGCCCCCGAGCAGCACCAGAACCAGGATCACAAGCAGGACGATTCCAAGCGGGCTCATGGCGTTCTCCTCAATGCGTCGGCCCGGTCAGCCGCCCCATACCAGGTGTCGGGACCGCCGGCCCTGACGCGGGGCCTGGCGTCGGCGGCGGGAAGCTGCCGCCTGGCCGCGGATTCTGCGGCGCGTTCTGGTCGCCAGCCGGCCCCTGCATCTGTGGCGATTTCGGCGTTCCGCCGGCCGGCGGCGTCGCCACCTGGCCGGGCGGCGCCGGACCGCCAGGTCCGCGCGACATGGTGTTCATGGCCACGATCGAGGGCAGCGGCGACTTGAAGGCTTGGGTGAGGTCGAGCTTGTCGTCGAGACGGTGCAGGAGGTCGCGCGCGAGGAATTCGGGATCGATGCCGGGGATCTGCATCACCAGCGGATAAATCTTTTGCGCGTTGGCGATCTGCTGCGCCTGGTTGGGGTTGCCCGAGCTGCCGGCCTCGATCTCCAGCCAAACCTCTTCCGCAATCTGCTGCCGAGTGAGATCCGGCCATACCGCGCCAGGCCCGACGATCCGCTTGACCGTCGCTTCAGATACATTCGAGAACAAGAGCTGGCCGCCGTACTTAGCAAGATGGGTCAGGAGGTCGTCGAGGTCGTCGACGTTCGAATCCATCGTCGTCGTGCGCGACGCTTCGGCGATTTGCGACTGCGTCGCGCTGTCCGAATTGGTCGGCCCCATATTGGCCTCTTGGAACCCGACCACCCGCAACGTGTCTTCAAAATAGGGCGCGACATCATAGAGCGCGGGATTGATCTCGGGGCCAGTGAAGGCTTGCAAGAGATCCCCGACCTTCTGCCCCGACTGCAGGCCATTCAATTCGAGGATGGCGTTCGAGGGATGCGATTCCAGCTTCTCGACGTCCTCCGCATCAAGCGCGCCGGCGCTGACCACCGTCTTCGGCCGCGCCGCCCGCCGGTGCTCGCGCATGCCCTGCCGCGCGGTGTTGTAATCAAGCTGCATGTCCTTCATCAGCCGCACGTCGGAGGGCGGAAAAATATCGTCCTCGTGGTCGGTCTCGTTGAAGGTCAAAGTGAACCAAGGCCAAAAACGCTCCAGCGGCGTATCCGGCGCGCCAGGCTCGCGCATGAAATCCGGGTAGCCGTCGCAGACGATATAAACCAGCCCGTCTTTGCGATTGTAGATTTCCCAGATGCAGCAGCATTGCTTGTCGTCACGGGTGCCTTTTTCTCGATCGTTCGGACCCATCTGCATCAAGCCATAGGCCCGCACGCCAGCGTTCAGGCCGCTATCCGGCCGGCTATACGAGATGTACGACTTGCCGACGTCGCGACCGTAAATCTCTTTCACTTCGTTGGGGCTGAGGATGTATTCCTGCGCCACCCAATCGGAGCCGAGAAAACCGCGCAGATGGATGCACTTGGTGTCGGGAATGATCGAGAACGAGCTGGGATAATCGTAAGTCAGGCCCTCGTGGGCGATGAATTCCTGCTCGCCCTGCAGATCCTGAATCAGCAGCCGGAGCTGTTCGGCTTCAGCCGAATCCGGGTCGCTCTCGTCGTCAGCGATATCCGCGGCTAAGCGTTCGAGGGTGCCGAGGCGTTCACTGATGTCACTGAGCTTGGCGATCACGTCCGGCCGCTTCTGCATCACCCGCTCGAAGCCGAGCTTGACGTAGGCCACACCCACCGTGAGCGCGCGCCGCACCGTCATCTTCATCAATTGCTTGAACGGGTGCAGCTGCTGCCCAACCTGGTAGGCGTAGAGCAGCTCCAGCGTCTTGGCGATTTTGTCGAGGAGCTCCGTCTGCTGCTTGACCTGAGTCGCGTCCTGGATGATCGCCATGCCTTGGCTCATCATCTGCGGCAGCATCGGGTTGGTTCCTGGCGGCGCAACCCCCAACCCCGGAGGCGCGCCAGGGGGTCCGCCGGGCGCTGGCGGCCCTGGCGGGGCTCCAGGCAGGCCGGGAGGCCCCATGGGCGCATTCATACCCGGCGGCGCCCCCGGAGGCGCTGGCGGCCCGCCCATGGTCACGCCGGCGAGCTGGCCGCTCTGCATCGCCATCTCGCCAGCTTCCTGGATCGCCTGCAGGCTCTGTTCAGTGCCGTCCCACACCGTGTTGAGGATCATGTCGCGCCGCTTGGCGACT
>Ga0210406_10006425_pt1 | contig 12190 bp, 13 predicted proteins | sample IncBWC30MmetaG_FD_155454 | JGI IMG/M metagenome (GOLD analysis project Ga0210406, IMG submission 155454) | Forest soil microbial communities from Barre Woods Harvard Forest LTER site, Petersham, Massachusetts, United States - Inc-BW-C-30-M | ecosystem: Environmental > Terrestrial > Soil >...
CTGAGTTAGGGCCACAGCAACAGGCACACGAAAATCCCCAGCCAGATCGCGGTGAGGAAATGCCAGTACAAGGCCGACACAGCGAACCGGCTGCGCTGACGCAGGTAATCGAAAATGACCACCGGCGGATAGTTCGCCGCTCGAACCAGCAGATAGCACAAGGCGCCCATTCCACCCAGCAGATGGAATCCGTGGACCACCGTAACGACGTAAAACAGCGAGCTATGCGGATTGTGCCGAAGATAAATGCCCTGCGCCACCAGTTCCTGAAGCGCCAACACCTGAGACGCGAGGAATGCGGTCCCAACGCACATCGTGGCGGTGAGAGACCGGATGTAGCGGCGGCCGTCTTTGCGAGCGAGCCAGGAGCGCGCGTTCTCGAGGGTCCAACTGCTGGTCAGAATCAGGGCGGTGCTGACCCACAACAGATGCGGCACTCGAATATGTTGCCAGTTCAGACTCGAACGGGAGCGCGCGAAGTATACGACTCCGATAGTGACGAAAAGAGCGGTAATCGAAAGCAGGGCGAAGCGCATGGCCAGCAAGGCTGCGCCGGGAATATGCCGGCCATCGCGGTCCTGTCGGCCGCCTTCATCATCATCGCCGCCCCCGCCATTACCGCCAGGGTCGATGTCATGGGGCCCTCCCCCATTTGTGCCAGCTAGTTTTATTAGCTCGGTCTCGAGCACCGGAGGCATGTTTCTAAGATACTCCCGAAGAGCGCAAGGTTTCCTCCAGATTCAAGGCTTCCCCAAGGCACACAACGGGTCGCCCACCACAATGTTCATCCAGCTCAGCGCGGGTATGGCGAGGTAGTAACTTTCCGCCAGATTGCGCCCGTGATAATAGGCGGGCAGCAGGATGTCCGGCCGGGGTGTGAATTGCAAGAAGGGCTCGTAGACATGACCGGACGCGCCGGTGGCGCCTTCATGAATATAGTCGGCGGTCAAGGTCTGCGGCGATCCCGCGAAGTTTTTAGGATCAGACCAGGACGAGCTGATGTTCCAACTGTCGGGCGGGCGGACGAACGTGCGGCCATTAGTCGAAACATATTCGGTCATGATCGCGCCGGGCAGCCATTGAAAACTCACCCTGCGCTGCTTCCGGTCCGGATCGTTAGAGCCCCAGGAAGCGTAGCCGATCACATCGCGCTGGTTATAGAGCACCTGGCCGGTATCGTCGAGAATCACGCGGTCTTTCGGCAGGGCGCGAGCCGCGGCGCTAAGCCAGCCATTGCCCGGTCCGCTATCGGAGCCTTTCAGATCGATCACAAAACTACCCCGGTTGCGGGCCATCAGCGCCCGGTCGATGATGCCTTTGACATCGGCGAAATCGTATCCTGCGAGCCGGGTTACGAGATAGATCGGGAAATCAGGATGACGGAAAAGCGAGTAGGTCTTTCCAAAAAAGGGATTACGAATTCCCGCCGGCAGCAAATGCGGCTTACGCTGCATGTCGCTATAAAGCAGCGTCAACTCAGAATCCACCGATGCCGCTTCGGCCAGCGTGGTGCCCATATTTCCTTGAATACGCAGCGGCACGCCGGAGGTCGTGACAATGTAAAGAATTTGGTCTTGCAGCTTCTTCCGCCGCAGATACGCGGCGATTGGCCGAGCGATCTTGTCGTCGTAATCGCCGCGCGAGATGGTTTCGTCGTCAGGCTTGACGCTCAGCCGGCAAACATTTGCGGATGGAATATGCCGGCGCTCAATATAATAGTCGCCTATCCTCCGTGAGAGCGGTGATTCCTGGTTAATAATAACCAGCACGTTGTCCGGTTTCTGACCGAACAAGAGGAGTGGCGCCGCCAGGAGCACGGCTAGTTTAAGGCTCAAATTCCATTGTAGGCGGCACCGGGGGGTTTACTTCTCCTTAATGGTGAGGTATCGGCGCCACTCGCGCCAATCTTCCGTGGTGGCTTTCACCATGGCAGCGGCGGCTAAGTGCAGCCAGTGACGAGGCCGCGTGCTAAGGTCTCTCACGATCGCTCGAGTGGAACGCGGAGTCCCGAGATGTACATTCGCGGTTTCGAAGCCCATGGCGTGGAGGAGCTTGGTTTCGTCGCGCTCTTCAGGCATATGGGACAGCTCAACGCGCGAGCAATCCGGCGCCAGCCGCCGCACGATCCAGCGCCCTTTGAGACGAACAAAAGGGTCGATGGCGCGGACCGCACGATCCAATATCTGCTGGTAACAAATGCGCACGGAGGTGTTACCGAGGCCGGCCCACACGCACGCGGAAGGGGCCAGCGCCTTGGCCTCACGCGCAATGCGGGCGCCACGATAGAGTGCCAGCGCGACGTAACGCTCACGCCCCAAGCTGCCGAGCCCCGCGATACGATGCGCGACGCGGTATTCGAGGCCGCGTTCCGGCAAAAGACGCTCGATCGCTTTCAGCGCACTCTTGGGAACAGGCCCCTTCAACGTTGGCAACGCGTCAAACTTCTTCCAGTACTGCCGCGGATCACGCAGGATGCCGGTGACCATCGATCGCAACCAGGGATGATCCTCTGCCAGTACCAAGGGGAGTCCGCCGGTCTCCAGCCCTCTTTGATAGCCGCTGAGAATCGCGTCGCAGGCGTCTTCGGGGCCAATCTTCAGCCGCGCTTCGCGAATGGCGATATGCGCGCTGGCCGCCAAACGCACCAAGTCTACGGTATAAGGCAGATCGTAGGCCTCGTCAAAATCGTTGATGCCCCACACCAGGCGGCCTTCTACATCGCGCCAGGTTCCAAAATTTTCGACATGCAGATCACCGACCGCCAGCACTTTGGGCGCTCGATGTTCACGGGCGCAGACCTCGGGCCAGAGCTGCATCCAGCGATAGAACGTGGCCCGCAGAAAAGGGAACACGTCTTGAGCCATGGCGTTGTGCTTGCGCTGGAGGTCGGCGGGGAGCAGAGTGATTTTCTTTCCCAGCCAAGCCTCGTAGCCTTGGGTCGCTTTAGCAATTTTCATAGACGCTAGCGCAAGCCCGTCAGGGGCGCGACGCCGCCAACAATTCGGCTAGGTATTGCTTCCAAACCGCCGGCAGCGAGTGTGTGCCGTGGCCGCGTGTTTGATCGGTGATCGGAAGCACTAGCGCACGGCCGCGCTTAACGCGCTTGATCTCGCGTTCCAGGATGCCCAGTTCGGGCGGGTTTACTTGATCGTCGGCAGAATTGATGGCTAGCAGAGGTGCTCGAATCTTCTCCAGGTTCGGCTCCGGATTATAAGTGCGGGACGAGTCGAACTGGTACAGCATGTCGAAGGCATTGTTGACGGCCATTCGCTTCTCTATGGTGTCATCAAACAGCCGGTCGGCCTGGTCACGCGTGGGCGCCTGCTTCTGCATCTGCAGCGGGCTGGAGGTCATGACGGTCAGAATGTAGACGGCCGTCCGGAGCCCGTTGACTGGGTCGGCACGCAGAGCGTCGATAATCATGCGACGGAAGAAACGGTTGCGGCCTGCAAGCTCGACGGGTAGGCTGGCCAAGGGCATCAAAGCATCCATAACATCCGGATGTGTCTCGCCCCATACCCAGGTTTGCATCCCACCCATCGACGTCCCCATCACCAGCCGCAGGTGCTTGACGCCTAATCCTTCGGTGACCAGCCGATACTGCGCCGTCACCATGTCGTCGTAATCGTAATGCGGAAAATGCTCGTTTAATCCATCGCTTGGCTTACTCGATTTTCCGTGGCCGATCCCGTCCGGCAGGATGATGAAGTAACGAGTTGCGTCCAGAAGCTGATCGGGACCGAAGAGCACCCCGGCGAACTGGTCCGACAGAAAACCTTGGCCGGCGCCGCCGGTTCCGTGCAGAATTAATACCGCATTATCGCCGCGCAGCGTGCCCAGGGTCGCATAGTGCAGTTTCATTTCGTCCAGAGTTTCGCCGCTCTTGAACCGAAAATCGTGGATTACGAAGTCGGATTCCGTGGGCGGCGGGTAGTTGGCCGCGGAGGCGGCAATCGTAAACAGAGCGAAGCAGATGAGGCGCACCGCTCGATTATAACCCCAGCGTGTCGCAACCACCGCAAGTGGCGTGCTAACCTCGGGATCATCTATGGGGTCTGTAGACGCTCTTCCTTTGGATGAAGCGAGTGGGCATCCAGGCCGCCGCGGTGAAGGCAGAACGGTCAGAGACTTACGGCGCCGCTTCAGGTACGAATTAGTCGTCATTTTCGTGGCCGCCATTTTATTCTTCGGCTGTACCATTAGTCCGCCTTCGCTCATGGACGACGTGGACGCCGTGCACGCGCAAATTGCACGCAACATGCTCGACTCGGGGGATTGGGTAACAGCGCGCCTGGATGGCGTGGCTTACATGGAAAAATCTCCACTTAGAGATTGGGCCATGGCCGTATCCTACCTGATCTTCGGCGTGCACGATTGGGCCGCGCGAATACCCATGGCATTGTTCACGGTCGCGTTGTGCTGGCTTACGGCGCGGATGGGATGGTGGGCGTTCGGCGGACGCGCGGGCCTGTACGCAGGCTTGGTACTGGCAACGTGCGCTGGACTGTTTTTGTTCACCCGCGTCCTGATACCCGATGTGGCCCTCACCTTCACTGTAACTCTCGCGATGTGGGCGTTTTTGCGGGCGCTGGAGGAGAACGAACCACATCCTCGCCGTTGGGCCTGGACCATGGCGGCGAGCATCGGCATCGGGCTATTGGTCAAAGGCTTAGTCGCGGCCATCTTACCGGCGGGCGCAGGTGTTGCGTATTTGTTCCTAACCAGCCAGCTCTTCAAACGTCGAACCTGGAAGCGGCTTCGGCCTTTTTCGGGCGCACTGATCATTCTTCTGATTGCCGGACCCTGGCACGTGCTGGCGACAATTCATAATCCGCCGTACTTCTACTTCTCGATGCGCAGCGTTCCCGGCGAGTATCACGGCTTCTTTTGGTTTTACTTCATCAACGAGCACCTGCTGCGCTTCCTGAACTTGCGGTATCCGCGGGATTACGATACCGTGCCGCAGATCTACTTCTGGCTCTTTCATCTGCTGTGGCTTTTTCCTTGGAGCGCATATCTGGCCGCCGCTTTGCGCTTGAGCTATAGACCCATCGACCTGCCCGGAAGGATGCGGCTGCTGGCTCTGTGCTGGACTGGTTTTCTACTGCTTTTCTTTACCTTCTCTTCCACCCAGGAATATTATTCGATGCCCTGCTACCCTGCCTTGGCGCTGCTCATTGGCTGCGTTCTCAACGCGCAAACCATAGCCGTTCAAGGATGGATTAGCGCGGGCCACCGAACGATCTCGGCGATCGCCGCGCTGGCAGCTCTCGCGATTGCCATCGTCCTGGTTCAAGTCTGGAGTTTGCCGACTCCAGGCGACATCTCGGCAGCGCTGACGGAGCGTCCGGAAGCATACACGCTGTCGCTCGGCCACCTGGGCGATTTAACTCTTAAATCATTCGCCTATCTTCGCGTACCGCTCGTTCTGGCGGGCATCGCGTTCCTGGTGGGCGCCTCGGCCGTCTGGTGGCGGCAGCCGATCGCCGGCTTCGTCGTCATGATGGTGTTGTTCGTACACGCCGCTCGCATTGCAATGGTGGTCTTCGACCCTTATCTTTCTTCGCGTCCGCTGGCTAACGCGCTCATACAGGCCCCGCCCGGCGAGCTCATCGAGGATAACGCCTATTACACATTTTCATCGGTCTTTTTCTATGCCAATCGCAGCGCTTTACTCCTGAATGGCCGTCAGACCAATTTGGAATATGGCTCTCATGCTCCGAACGCGCCGGACGTTTTCATCGATGATTCCGGCTTAGCGCGATTGTGGCGCTTGCCAGATCGATATTATCTGCTGGTGGAAGGTCCCTCTTTACTCCGCATCGAGCGTCTGGTCGGGCGTCCCGAGCTTCACGTCGTGGCTCAGAGCGGCGGCAAATACTTGTTGACCAATCATGCGAATTCTGATTGATGCCACGCCGGTGCTGTTGCGCAGCGTAGGCATCAAGACCTATCTCTATCACTGGATTCAGCACCTTTGTCAACATGCGGGCAATGAGCAGATTCTGACGTTCCCCCGTCTGGATAAGTTGGCTCCGCTGAACCATGAGCGGTCCATTCTCACGCCCGCTGAAACTTTTCCCAAGCTGGCGCTGCTCCACTTCGCCAACCTTAGTCCAACCCTGGCGGGCTGGGTCACCCCCAAAGCAGATGTATTCCATGTCTCGAACCAGATTCGAAATCCTCCTAAGAAGACCAAGCTGACCGCCACCATTTACGATCTGACATGTCGTTTGATGCCGGAATTGCACACTGCCGCCAATATTCGCGCCGACGAAGGCCTGGCGCGAAACGTTCTTCAGAAAGCTGACGCGCTGATTGCGATTTCCGAAAACACGCGCGCCGATGCTATACGACTGTTGGGCCTCGACCCTAGACGTGTACACGTCATTTATCCCGGTGTTCCGGAAGTCTATTTCGGAGCCCAACCAAGACCGGCAGGGCATCCGTATGTTTTATATGTGGGCACCATCGAGCCGCGCAAGAATGTCGATACGCTGCTGGATGCCTGGCAGGGTTTCCGGTTGCGTAACGAGTTCGACTTGGTGATCGTGGGCTCGAGCGGCTGGGGATCGGAAAAGACCATGGCACGGCTCGCCTCCCGGCCGCAGGGAGTGCGATACCTAGGCTATGTCGGAGAGGATGAGTTGCCTGGGCTAACGGCCGGGGCCACCGCCTTCCTTTATCCTTCTCTATATGAGGGCTTCGGTTTTCCGGTCGCGCAAGCCATGGCGGCAGGCGTGCCTGTGATCACTTCTAATTCATCGTGCCTGCCGGAGATAGCGGGCCAAGGCGCACTGTTCGTCGATCCGCGCAGCACGGTCGAGATTCAAGCGGCGCTGGAGAAACTGCTCACCTCGCAATCATTGCGCGACCAGCTTCGCTCCGCGGGAGCCGATCTCGCGCGTCGATATCGATGGGATGCCTGCGCGCGGCAAAGCCTTCAGTTTTTCCGGCGGCTGGGTTAGCGGCGAATGTCATGCGAATCCTGATCGATGCCACTTCGCTGCTTTTGCGGAGCGCCGGCATAAAGACCTACACGTACCACTGGATTCAGAGTCTCTGGCAACAGGCCGGCAACGAGCAGATCCTGACCTTTCCGCGTATCAACAAATTCGCGGCGCTAAATCACCAACGCTCCATTCTCAGCCCGGCGCAAACGTATCCAAGGCTGGCGCTTTTATACGCGGCGAATCTGCTGCCGGTGCTGCCTTTGCTGCGGTGGATGACAGCTCGAGTAGATGTATTTCATGTGTCCACCCAGATTTGGAATCCTCCGGGGAACACCAAGCTGACCGCGACCATCCATGATATGACCGGCCATCTACTGCCTGAGTTGCACACACCTGGCAACGTTCAGGCGGAAGCAGCATTCGCCGCCAATGTGCTGCGCCGAGCAGACCGGTTGATCGCCGTTTCGGAGAACACGCGAGCCGACGCCGTGCGGGTGTTGGGTTTGTCTCCTGAGCGTATCGAGGTGATCTACTCCGGAATTTCCGATGTTTATTTTGGCGCGCGAGCGCGGCCCGCCGGGCGGCCCTACGTTCTGTATATTGGCACTGTCGAACCGCGCAAGAATATCGACACACTACTCGATGCCTGGCAGGGTTTTCGCTTGAATAATGATTTCGACCTGCTGATCGCCGGCGCCACTGGCTGGGCATCTGAGAAGACGTTGGATCGCCTCACCTCCCGGCCGCCCCCGGGCGTGCGCTATCTCGGATACGTCGCGGAGGATGAACTTCCCGGCCTGACCGCCGGCGCGACAGCATTTATCTATCCTTCGCTATATGAGGGATTCGGTTTTCCAGTAGCACAAGCTATGGCGGCGGGAGTCCCGGTGATTACGTCGAATACTTCCTGCCTGCCCGAGATCGCGGGCGACGGAGCTTTGCTGGTGGACCCCCGTAGCCCCGCGGAAATTCAGTCCGCGCTCGAAAAGCTGCTCACATCGCCGGCATTGCAGCAGCAACTCGGCGCTGCCGGACGCGCACGGGCTGAGCAGTATCGTTGGGAAATGTGTGCGCGTCGAAGCTTGGAATTTTTCCGGCGAGTTGGTTGATATAGCCGCTACTTGCCGGTTCCCGGTGCTATGAAAAAGTCCCACACCTGCATGTTCACTTTGCCCTCCGTGTATTCGACCACCGCGTATTCACCGGGCTCCATCGCCTTCTCGGGCCAGATTTTGAAGAGCCCGTCGGCCACCTGCTTGCGGAAAGTTGGCACCAAGTCCGGCTCTTCCATTGTTTCTTTGGTCACTGGAATAATGGTGAGCTTTTCCACTACGCGATTGCCTTTATGTTCGCTCAGGCGCAGGATTCCAAAACGCTCGTCGGCCGATAGCCGAATGTAGAATTCCGGCTCGCGATTAGCAGTGCCCCCGGGCGCATGCGACCCGTCCAGTTCCAGTGTCGCCTTGCCGGATACTAAGGGGATTGGGCTTAAGGCCTTCAGCACGGAACGTTTTTTGTCGGTAACGATCTTCGATTCTCCGACTTTAATTGGGATCAGCTTCCCGGCCTCAATCAGATAGACACCTTCGGCGGGGGGGATCTGTTCCACCTCTTTCCGGGCATCCCGTTCGGCTTTCTCTTCGGCGGCATTGGCGGCCGCTTCGTCACGCGCAGTATCCTCGCGGCGTTTTATTTCGGCTTTCGTTTTATCCAGATCCACCAGCGCAGCGGGGAGTTCCTCCCATTCGCCCCGGTCGACACTCAGGAAGCTTACGCGGTCGTTTTCCACTTTGTACTCTCGCGCTAGTTGGTAGGTGCCGTCTTTCAGATAGAGCTTTATGTTCGCCGCGCACAAAAGGCAGGCCGTAGCCAAGACGACACAACATGCTCTGATTAGCCATTGCGCTCTGCATTCAGCGTTCTGCATGCTTATCCTTCCGCCGGCTGCAATCCGACGCTCCGAAGCAGGAGAAACTGCGACAAATTCTCGGATGTAAGAAGTCCAAGCAACCGGCCATCCTGCATTACGAGCGCGCAGGCACCCGCGTGGGCCATCATCGGTAATACTTCAGCGAGATCCTGGCTGGGGGGAAGACTATTGAATTCGCGTTCCATAAAGCCGGCGATGTACGCCTCAGGACCTTGCAGCGCCAGCCCCCGCAGCAGCGCGGCGCGCCCCAGCAGTCCGAGCACCTGGTTGCCCAGCATTACCGGAAAATCCTGCTGCGACGTGGAAAGCATCAGGTCGGCCGCGTCTCGAATGGTGCTGCCATGCGCCAGCGTATGGTATTCGGTGACCATGGCGGCTCGAACCGGAATGCCCTGCGTGAGCGACCGGCCGCGCGAGGCCGCGCCTTCATTGGCCGCGCCGAGATAGATGAAGAACGCCACGAACGCCAGCATGGGCATATAAATGAATCCGTACAAACCCATGCTGAGAGCCAGCATGCGGCCCGACCAGGTTGCGATGCGCGTCGCTTCGTATTCGGATTTCAAGCGTGAGAGAAACGCTCGCAACATTCGCCCACCGTCCATGGGAAATGCCGGTAACAGATTAAAACCGGCCAGTATCAGATTGCTGAGCGCGATGCGATCGGCCAGGTTCGCATCGGCCGCCTGCTCGAGCGCGAAGAAGTTCACGCCTCGGTGCTGCAAAAAGAGCAGCATGAAGATAACACCGGCAATGGCGAGATTTACCGCCGGACCAGTGAGCGCAATCCAAAACTCTTCGCTGGGCTTGGCTGGCCGCTCTAATCGCGCCACACCACCGATGGGAAACATCACGATCTCCATCGTTCTGATGCCGTATAGCGAACTGACAAATGCATGTGCGAATTCATGGAGCAGCACGGACACGATCAACGCCAGGATGAATAACGTGTCGTTGGCGGGCGATTGACTCGATCCCAGCTCGATTACGACCAGGAAAATCAGCAGCAGCACAAAGGTGAAATGCAAGCGAATGGAGACGCCCATCAACCGGAAGGATCCGACCGAACCGGGACTAACTATTCGCTCGGTGCTGCGCTGCTCTGTCAAATGTACCTCTGGACTTAATTTAGCGCACCCCTTTAACGGGTGTTGGTTATAATGCCGCGGATTTCGCCAGGATATCGTACACCGGCTTGTTATCGGCGTAGACACGCCATTCCTGGACCAAGCCGTTTCCGACCACTGCGCGCCACGCGGCTGGCGTCCGCCATTTGTTTTCAGGCAGCAGCCTTCCTTTTACGCTAAGCGTGCCGCCGGCGGCCCCGAATACCGCGACTATGTTGCCGTTTTGAAAAATGTCCTCATGCGACACCCAATAATCGGGGCAGAAGGCATAGTAGCTTTGCCAACCTTTTCGCATGGTTGCGCGTCCGCGCACCGTCTGGCCGAGCGAGTCGGTGAATACATGATCCTCGGTCATCAATTCCGCCAACTGGTCCGGATCGCGCTGGTTGATGCGATCCATGAACGCAAGCACCGTCTCGATCGACGTCATCTACCCTCCTGCCGCCCCTCCGACAATAATTTCTTCACCGCATCCACACACAGCACGGCCGCATGTTTCGATTCCGGAATTAATCCACCAACTGACGCTTCGACATCCGCGGCTTTCAGGCCGGCCAACTCTTGCCCGGTCCGGCCTTGCATCCATTCCGTAAGCGCCGACCCACTCGCGATGGACGCCGTGCAACCTCGAACTTTATAACGAACATCCACAATGCGCCCGTCCTGAAACATCGCGGACAAGCGCAGAATATCTCCGCAGATGGGATTTGAGATCTCGACCGTGACAGCCGGCGGCCCGAGTTCCCCCACGTTGCGCGGATTTTTGAAATGATCTAGAAAGGCTTCGCTGTACACGGCGCGGTCCCTTTCCAATTATGAACATCTTTCTAACGGGTGCTACGGGCTATATCGGTAGCGCAGTGGCGGACGCACTCATGAAAGCTGGCCATTCGGTAACCGGCCTAGCGCGATCGGATGAAGCAGCCGGCCAGTTGCGTCTCAAAGGGGTCACCGCGCATCGCGGCGATTTGAGGTCGCCATCGAGCCTAACGGGTGCGGCCGGCGCGCTGGACGGAGTGATCCATACCGGCACTACGAATGACGGAGGCGTGGATCAGGCGGCGATTCGCGCGATGCTGGATGCAATGAACGGATCCGGCAAGCCCTTCGTGTACACCAGCGGAGTCTGGGTGTTGGGTAATACTGGCGATGCGCCCGCTGACGAGAGCGCGCCGCTGAATCCCGCCGCGCTGGTCGCATGGCGCCCAGCAGTGGAGCGAATGGTTCTCGAGACCGCGCAAAAGGGTGTGCGCGCCATCGTTATCGGGCCGGCTTTGGTTTATGGCCGTGGTGGAGGGATTCCGGCCGACCTGGTAAAGTCGGCGCGCGATAACGGCGCCGCGCGCTACGTCGGGACCGGTGAGAATCACTGGCCCGTGATCGATGTCGATGATCTAGCCGATTTATACTCGTGCGCGGTGGAACACGCTCCTGCAGGCACGCTGCTGCATGCAGCCGACGGTTCTGCATATCGGGTCAAAGAGATCGCCGAGGCAGCCAGCGCGGGCGCCGGCAGGGGCGGTCACACCGAACCGTGGCCGTTGGATGAAGCCCGCAGGACACTGGGTGCCTACGCCGATGCCCTGGTCCTGGATCAGCGCGTTTCCTCGGCCAAAGCCACTTCATGCTGGGCTGGGAAACCCCGCGCTGCGGGAATTCTCGACGATCTGCGCCGCGGGTCCGATGTTTCGTGACTACTGTGGTGGCGGCCATTATTGAGCGTGCCGGTCATGTTTTGATCGCGCAACGCAAGAATCTCGGCTATCATCCGCTGAAATGGGAATTTCCAGGAGGAAAAGTCGAGCCCGGGGAAACCCCCGAGGCCGCCGTGATCCGCGAGCTTCATGAAGAACTCGGCATTGCGGCACGCATCGATCGCGAGCTCATGCGATACGAATACCAATATCCGGGGCGCTCGCGCATTCTGCTGATTTTCTATCGGGTAGTGGATTTTGACGGGATACCCCGGAATCTCGACTTCGAAGAAATCCGCTGGGAGCAGCGCGGCCGGCTGAGCGGCTACGATTTTCTCGAAGGCGACACGGAGTTCGTCGAGCGCCTGCCTGAAATCGGAAACGCTAGTTCGACGCCGCCGGAAGCCTGAACTCGAGTCCCCGTTCGTCGTTCAGACGCTGCGATAGATCGCGATCGATTAGGTTGATGCTGGCCTGATTGAGGCT
>Ga0210406_10006426_pt1 | contig 12188 bp, 9 predicted proteins | sample IncBWC30MmetaG_FD_155454 | JGI IMG/M metagenome (GOLD analysis project Ga0210406, IMG submission 155454) | Forest soil microbial communities from Barre Woods Harvard Forest LTER site, Petersham, Massachusetts, United States - Inc-BW-C-30-M | ecosystem: Environmental > Terrestrial > Soil >...
GGAACCGGCAGCGGCCAGCGAACCAGTCCCCAACACCGCAGCACCCGCGGCGGGCGGATCTGCCGACGCTGCGAGTGTCGAACCGCCTCCCGCGCCAGAACCACCGAGAGCCGGAAACGGGTCAGGCGAAAAAACTCCAGCGCAGGTTTTGCAGGATCTCTACGAGACGCGGCGACAGATGATGGAGAAGCAGCAGCATCCGCAAGAGCAGCAATAAATCCCAGCAGAATGGAAGAGAGGCGCGGATCGAAAGATCACGCGCCCTTTTCGTGTAACAGCGAATTCCAGCTTAACGGGATACCTTCTCCGGATGGACTTCGACTCCGCGCCTTCCAAAGGCATAGCGCAGCAACCACTGACTCGATTTGGGTTCGCCGCCCGACTGCGGAGGATCGAACTTCCAACTCCGCGAAGCTTCCAGCGCGGCTTTCGAGAAGTACTCACTTGGACCGGCCGACTGCAGTGAGGCATTCGAAACCTTCCCGCTTGGATCGACGTTGAGCTTCACAGTCACTCGCACCTTGCCGGTGATGGTGTTGAGCGATCGTTGTGACACTCTCGGTAGAACTCTGTCAGCGACTCCGCCCTCGTGCGTCGTCATGGCCGCATTGTTCGTGGGCGCTGTGCTGGGGTGCCGCATCTCCGCGCGCGGAGGCGCAGGGGATTTCTTTTCCGGGCTGGGCGCAGGATCCGAGGTCGGCGCCACTGGCTTCACAACGGTATTCCTGGCGGCGCCGTCTCGCTGCGCATCGTGTGCGGGTGCCGTAGTAGTCGGATCACTCACGCCGGCGGTGGAACTGCGATGAAGGAGTTTCGGGCCAACCACCAAGCCCGCGACCAGCACAGCCCCTGCGGCGACGGCATATGGCATCTTCGACAATCTCTTTGCGGGCGGGGCAGTCGGAAGAAGCCGTGCCGCGATTTCGGGCACGGTCCATCGGCGCTCCGGATCCAACCGGAGACACTGGCGTGCGATTTCAAGAAAAGGCGCCGGAATGGTGTCCGGCAGATTTGGATCCCCCTGACGCACGGCCTCGCCAGGAGATGCCTTCTGCGTAAACGCCTCCACCAGCGTTACGCCGAGCGACCAGATATCCCCGGCCGGCGTGCAGCCGGCGGTCGACATTTCCGGCGCATCGTAGGGCGTGGGCAAATGCGGTGTCAACTCTTTTTCGCCAGCCGGACGGACCGTGTCTCCCGCCAGTCGAAGGTCGTCTGCCACGGCCATGATATTCCCCGGCTTCAACCGGCCGTGCGCATAACCGGAATTGTGCAAATAGCCCAGCACCTCCAGCACCGAGCGCAGCATGTACTCGATTTCCGAAACCGTCAGCGGACGGTTGGGAAGGATCTGCCCCAGGTTCTCTTCCGCGAAATCGGTGACCACGTACAGCATGGCAGCCGTGCCGAGTTGGCATCGTCCCCAATGGAATACCCGCAGCAAGTGCCGATGCTCGAGCTTGGCGACGCGTTCCCAGCGCGCAAATTGCGCCTGCGCATTCGCAGGACTGGCTTCGACGAATTTCAGTGCGGCCGCCTGCGCGTACGGGCCATAGGTCGTCTGGAAGACGGCGCTGTGATCCGACTTGCCTTGAAATTCCCGCAGAGTGAACCGGCCGTCAACGACGTGGCCCTCCCATTGTTTCCACGCTTCAGTCATGAGACATCACACAAATCGGCGCACCGGCGACGATAATCTTTCATTTTATGCATTTTATGCGCGTTGAGGTTCTGCTGCAGGCCGAGGACGGATCCACGGCCATCCTTGAAATTTTCGGAGCCTAGGGGGAAATGGAAATAGCCGAGCGGTCTAACCGGCCGCTTCTATCCGAGTATTGGCCAGAGCTTCTACCGCAGTCGCCTTCGGAACCGCTCCTACGCTGCGGGCGATGACGCGATCAAGCGCATCCGCCAGCGCGACGGGAAATTCCGTAATCAGAAGGTTCACGTCGAGATGCAGCGGCTGCTCATCGTAGAACCGGTGCACCGCGAGCGCACCCCGGCGACGGTTCGATGTGGTCACAAGATTTAGAGTGACGCCCCACATTCTGTTCGTTCCCGGCAGGATCAGGGCTCCCGGACGGTTCCACCGGAAGTGAACTTCGCCGTGGCTGAGCGGGACGGTCTGCATCTGCTCCAATGCTGGAAGTTCGTCGAGTTGCAGTTTGACGTTAAGCTCGAAGGCATCGAAATCGTTCGAGGAAAATGCCGCCGTGAGAATCCGGCAGATCTGATCGTAGTCGCGGGCCACACCCAGTTCTGCGGTCGCGCGCCGGACGGCAATATTGTTGATCACGATCTGTCGTTGCTCGAGCGTGCGCTGCGCCACCCGGCGGATCTCACCGAACTCCGGATAGCCGAGGTGCTGTACACCGAGCCAGATTCCCGTCCCCACCACTGCGAACACAAGGCCAAGCGAGCTTCCCGTCGGCCACAGCAGAAAGAGGCTCAAGAGCGCGAACAGAGCGGACACTGCGTACAGCACAATCACCACTTCGCGATGCGACAGCCCCAGTTGCAGCAACTTGTGATGGATGTGCTCGCGGTCGGCGGTGAACACAGGCCGGCCACTGATCAGGCGCCGCAAAACCGACAACGACGTCTCAAGAATCGGAAGTCCGAACGAGACCACTGGAATCGCAACTGCGATCACGGTGGGCGCCTTTTGCGCACCTTCCAGAGCGAGCGCGCTCAACAGAAATCCGATAAACAGACTGCCCGAGTCGCCAAGAAAAATCGTTGCTGGATTGAAGTTGAAGCGCAGGAAGCCGAGAATTGCCCCCGTCAACGCAACCGTCATTAAAGCTACCAGCGCCGAGTGGCTCCACAGCGCCACTACGAACACGACGAGAGTGGAGAAGAGGGCGGAACCGGCAGCCAGACCGTCCAAACCATCGATCAGGTTGAACGCGTTCGTGATGCCGATCACCCACATGATCGTGAGCGCCAGCCCGACGAACCATGGGAACTGCCGCGAACCGAACAGCACCGGCAAGTCGAGAATGCGCAAACCGCCAAGCCACAACAGGAATCCGGCAGAGCCCTGAACCGCAAACTTCGCGTAAGGTCCCACTCCGCGAAGATCGTCGTAGAGACCCAGCAGGAACACCAGGCACGCGGGCACGAAGATGGTGGTTAAGATCTTTAGCGACGATCCGAACTGGAGAGTCGGACGATAGGACGCAAGCGCGATCGCCACAGCAAGGCTTAGAGCGAACGCTCCAAAGATGGCGACGCCGCCGAGGCGCGGCAACGGCGAATCGTGCAAATGACGCTCCGAGGCTGGAGCAGAAACCCATCCGCAATGAATCGCGAGATTCCTGACTGCTCGAGTCAGAATGAACGACAGGCTCAAAGCCAGAGCGAATATCCCGAGGTAAAGAACAGTCAACTGCGTCGTCCTCGATGCGCAATTCGAGCGCGCAATCAGGTTATGCGTTGCTGAAAGAATGTTCGAGCAAATTGATCGAGGTGGCGGCTAACGTCCCGAAAATATAGCAGGTTGGAAATCCAAGGTGCAATCAGCAACTGGTTTCCCGGCATAAATTGTGTTGCCCTTTTTGAACACCTGCTGCGGCATTCCATTCCGAGCGCCGTATGTTAGGCTCGCTCTTCACACGACAATGAGGGGTATTGCATGCCAACTCAGGAGTAAGAACTTCGTCCGCATCGAGCAGCAGAATCCAGTCATACGCCAGCGGCAAAGTATCCATGGCCCACTGCCGCTTCTTCGGCCATCCACCCTGGTAGTGAAACTGTACGACCTGCGCACCAAACTCGCGCGCGATTTCGACGGTGGCATCGGTGCTCTGCGAGTCCACCACGACGACTTCCCCCGCCTCGCCGAGAGTTCGCAGGCAACGCGGTAGATTTTTCGCCTCGTTGCGCACAGGAATAATCACGCTCACCGGCAGCTTTGCTCCGGTAGCCACACCGTGCTGTAGACCTGGAGTCTGTTCTACTTCCTGCATGAAGAGTCCACACTAGACATTCTGTTCACACCATCGCTGCAAGACAAACAGCGACCAGGGACGCGACCACGATGTTTCCCCGCGCATAAATCCATCCCACACCTTGCGCACGGCCTCAGCACTCACCAATCCGTTCAGCGGCCCCGGGCCGAGTCGCTTGAGCGTGCTTTCTACTTCCGGCCGAAGCGCATCGCGTAGCCAGTGCTCAAAAGGCAACGTAAATCCCTTCTTCGGCCGCCGCACGATCGTATCCGGCAACGACCCGCGCAACGCATCCACCAGCAAATGCTTCGGGGACGGGCCACCCACCTTCGAGTTCCCCGGCATGGCCATCACCCATTGCGCCAGGTGATGATCGATGAGCGGCACTCGCAATTCGAGCCCGTGCGCCATACTCATGACATCAGAATCGCGCAGCAAAGTGTTGAGCATATAACAGCGCGACTCCAGATAAGAAACTCGATTAATCGGATCCATGCCCGCAGTCTGACGAACGCTCTCGCGCAGCGGAGCATCGGCTTGACGCTCAGCTTCGGGCGACACCGAAGGCGTCAGACTGGCCCGCGTTCGAGGAGCGAACAGCATGCGGGACAAAAAATACGGATGTACCACATCGCCGTTGCCCCGGATCAGCGCCGCCAACTTGCGGCTCTGATCGCTTGCGGGCGCCAACATCTCGAACGCCCCGGAGACCGCCTGGCGCGCGACGCCCGGAACGTGCGCCCAAAGCTGGCTGTATCTTTCCATGCGCGGCACCGCCTGAAAACTGCCATATCCTCCGAAGATCTCGTCTCCGCCAAGGCCCGAGAGCGCAACTTTCACGCCCGCCGCCCGCGTCCTCTGCGATACGAAAAACGTGTTGACGCCGTCGATGGTCGGCTGATCCATCGCGTGCAGCGCGTCGGGAATGGCTTCGAGCGCGTCCTGCTGAGAGACCTGCAACTCGTGATGATCGGCTTTGAATAGGGTCGCCACCGCCCGCGAATGCTCAGCCTCGGAATAATCGGCTTCGCGAAAGACAATGGAAAACGTGCTCGCGCGTACGCCCGAACGGCTCAAGAGCGCAACCAGGCTGCTCGAATCGATGCCTCCGGAAAGAAACACGCCGACCGGCACGTCGCTGACCAATTGCATGCGCACAGATTCTTCGAGCAACCCGGCGATCTGGCTCGGAGCTTCGGGATGGCCGTTTACGTTGCCCGGCGAGGCGCCGCTCCTTTCCTCCGCCAGGTCCCAATAGCGGCGCACCGACATTCGGCCGGCTTCCCAGGTGAGCACGTGGCCGGGCGGCAATGCGCTAACGCCGTCGATCAGGGTATCGGGTTCGTAGACAGATCCAAACGCGAGATAGTTGAGCAAAGCGCTGCGACTCAGGGTTCGCGGAACGAGCCCCGTCTGCAGCAGCGTTCGCAACTCGGATGCGAACAGAAAATGCCGATCGCCCTGCCAGTAATACAGCGGCTTGATTCCCATCGGATCGCGCGCGATGAGCAGGCGATGCCTTCGCCCGTCCCACAACGCAAAAGCAAACATCCCGCGGAACTCGCCAACGCAGTCTTCACCCCATCGCGCATACGCTTTCAGGACCACTTCCGTATCCGATTGGCTGACGAACCGGACACCCTCTTGCTCGAGGCGCGTGCGAACATCGCGGAAGTTGTAAATCTCGCCGTTGTAGACCAGCCAGTTTCCGGTGGCAGGATCCTGCATCGGTTGGTGGCCCAGCGGAGAAAGGTCGAGGATGGCGAGGCGGCGGTTGCCCATCCCGATTTCGATTGTCTCGGGGACCGTCTCGCGAAAAATGACGGTACCGTGATCATCGGGCCCACGATGGGCCAACGATTGGGTTGCCCGCTCCAGCAACGGCTCTGGAACCGCGGATCCTCGCGCCAGAATCCCCACAATTCCGCACACGGCTGCTACCCCTCAGGACTTGCCCATCGAGTATAAATGCGCGGACGGCGCGGTTTTCCTCATTCTGCAAGTTGAGGTCAGCGCGATTCGTACTTTTGCATCCAGTTCCAGGCAGTCGTCACGATGTCGCGCAACGAACGAGTCGCCTTCCATCCCAGAACCTGCTGCGCACGCGAAGGGTCGGCTACCAGTTCCGGAGGATCGCCCGCGCGCCGCGACACTTCAGCGCGCCGGACTGGATGCCCGGTCGCTTCCTCCACCGCCTTCAAGATTTCGAACACAGATTGCCCGCGTCCCGTACCCAGGTTCGCTGCGAACGACGGTTGGCCCTCCGCGAGCCGGCTGAGCGCTAATGCGTGCGCTTCCCCAAGATCGTTCACGTGGATGTAGTCGCGAATGCAAGTTCCGTCGCTCGTGGGATAGTCGGTTCCAAAAATTTGCAGAGGCTGTGAATCCCTTTGCGTGGCGCGCAGGGCCAGCGGGATCAGGTGCGTCTCAGGGCTGTGGACCTCTCCGATTTCTCCACTTTCGTCGGCCCCAGCGGCATTGAAGTAGCGCAAGGCCGCAAATCGCAGGCCATAGGCTCGGTCGTAAGCCTCGAGGGCATTCTCCAGGAAGAGTTTGGTGACTCCGTACGGGTTGATGGGCTGGCGCGGAGTATCTTCCGTGATCGGCACCTTCGCGGGCGTTCCGTACACCGCGCAGGTGGAAGAGAACACAAATTTCCTGATGCCGCAGTCCAGGGTGGCATTCAATAGCGTCAGCCCGGCTTCGACGTTGTTTTGAAAATATTTCCTGGGATTAGTAGTCGACTCTCCTACATAAGCACAGGCGGCGAAGTGCACCACCGCCTCCACCCGGCTCAACTGGCGACGCAGTTTCTCGTCGTCCGCGATATCTCCGACCACCAACTCGAAACCCTTCGCCAGGAAGTCGTGGCCGGTCGAAAGATTGTCGTAGATGATGACATCATGTCCGTGCTGCCGCAGGCTGCGCGCCGCGTGACTCCCGATATATCCAGCTCCGCCAATGACCAGAACCTTCATGCGGGCAGTATAAGCGACGGCACGGTCGCGGTCGCCGATGATGATAGATGGAAATTCGCTGTCGGCGCGCTACACTGCTTATTTCATGTCGGTTTCCCGTCCCAGCAGCCGCGCGCCTCTGACTGACGATCAAGAAAGCAGCGCTGGCGTTCCGTCAAAATGGAAAGTCGCTCCGTCGCTCAGCGAAATCCTTCTTCTGTGCCTGACGACTTGCGTCATTTTTGTTGCCTTTGTCGCCTTGTTTCGCAACTACGCAGCAGCCGTCGACGATTTCGGCGACAGTTCCGCGTACATGACGCTCGCCTCCGCGATTCGGCGCTGGAACTTCGGCGGCCTGGTCGTCAAGCAATTCTGGGGGCTTCCCTATGCGATGGCGGCTCTTTCTACTGTCACCAGGATTTCCGACCGAACCGCTCTTCTCACGATCAGCCTGGTGGCGTCTTTAGTCTCAGTCGCACTCACATGGAAGCTTTGGAAAGGATGGATCGCGGGCTTCTTCGCAGTCCTGAATTTCGACTGGCTCCAGCGTTCCTATCTGGGCGGTTCCGAGCCTCTGTTCGTGGCGCTGCTCTTCGGATCGTTTTTTGCGGTCCGCAAGGAACGCTGGTTGCTCGGCGCGCTTCTGGCGTCTCTGGCGACCGTCGTTCGTCCGCTGGGGATTTTCGCCTTGCTTGGAATCGGGGTGGTTCTGCTCATCCGTCGCGACTGGCGCACGTTGCTCGCGGCGATTGTCATCGGCGCGGTCGTGGGCGGACTCTACGTTTTGCCGCTGGCCCAGCATTTCGGCGATCCCCTCGCCAACGTGAATAGCTACCACAGTCAGCAATGGCAAGGCGGATGGCTATTCGGAATTCCGTTCTACGCAATCATCAAAGGCACCCTTACCGAACCCGCCCCCATCACCAACCTCGTCCTGAGTTTTGGCTGGATCTTTCTGATTCTCGCCGCCATTATCAGCATGGCAAGAAGCACGGAGTTTCGGAGTTACGCGCGCAACCACCTCGTCGAAACCATCTTCCTGGTCCCCTACCTGTGGACTTTATACACGTACAACTACCACTGGGCGCGCGGCAACTTCGCCCGTTTCGCAATCCCGACTGTTCCTTTCGCGCTGCTGGCGCTGTATCGGTGGATTCCTAAAGACCGCCGAATCCTGTGGGGGCTCGCAGTAATCAGCTTGATTCTCGCTGCCGTTTCCGCGATCGGAATCGTCAACGTGGCGCAAGTCTCGCGTCACGCCCTTTGACGGGGCTCTTCTATTTCCTCTGCTCCAGCTTCACGGGTGCCTTTACCGGCTTGCCGTCTCGCATCACCGTGACCTCCACCACGTCGCCGACTTTGCTCCGGCGCAGCGCATCGGTGAAGTCGTAGAGATTCTTGATAGGCTTGTCGCCGAACTGTACCAGGATATCGCCGGCTTTGAAGCCAGCTTTGTCCGCGGGAGACGCGGGCTTCACGTCCGAGAACTTCACGCCGTTCTCTACCTGCCCGAAGTCGGGGATCGATCCGAAGTAAGGACCGTATCCGCTGCCGCCGCCTCCCGAGAGCGGCTTGTCCTCCATGACGGTCACGAACGTCGGACGTTCCGACGCCGTGGCGAGTTGTTCTGTCGCATCGGCCACTACGTTGACCAGTTTCGCAGCCGAGGGCGCATTGATCTTGTCCCACGTATCGGAAGGCTTGTGGTAGTCGGAGTGCAGCCCGGAAAAGAAGAACAACACCGGAATATGCTTGCTCACGAAGGAAGTGTGGTCGCTGGCGGAATAACCACCGGGAGAGTATTCGACTTTAAAGTTCTCTTTCGCCGCGGCCTGCTCGATCACCGGTTTCAATGTCGACCCCGTGCCCACGCCACCGATGAATACCTTGTCATCCTTTATCCGACCAACCATGTCCATGTTGAGCATGGCCACCGCTTTGTCGAGCGGCATGGTCGGATGCTGCACCCAGTACGCGGAACCAAGCAGCCCCAATTCCTCGCCTGCGAAAGACATGAACAGAATGCCGCGCTGCAGTTCGCCATTCATCGGCGCAAACATGCGCGCCAACTGCAGGACACCGGCAGTCCCGGAGGCGTTGTCATCCGCGCCCGGATGAATCTGCCCGATCTGCGAAGGCGCCAGCGAATCGTAATTTCCTCGACCCAGGTGATCGTAGTGCGCGCCGACGATCACATACTCGTCGGTTTTTCCCGGCAGGTACGCCAGGACATTGTTCACGGTGGCGCGCGTCGTTTCGATGTCGACGTGGACCGCCATGTGAAGGCTATCGGGAAAAGCGAATGACTGCGGCTTGGCGGAATGATTGATTTGTCCCTGCACCTCTTCCAGGGACTTGCCCGCAGCCTTGAACCATTGCTGAGCCGCATCATTCTTCACCTGCACGAGCACGATCCCGGTGTTCTCGGGACCGCTGACGCTTCCGAAGCGCGTCAGCAGGTCTTCTTCGCCGTCGCCCAGTTTTCCGTTGACCAGCACCAGCGCTTTCGCACCGTGATTACGGGCGTTGATCGCCTTCGTAATTAACTGGGAATGGCGAGTGAGTCCTGTGTTCCCGGCCTTGTCGGCAAATGCCGCCGGCTCATAACGCAGGACGACCACAACCTTGTCTTTCACGTCCACGCCGGCATAGTCGTCGTAGCCAAACTCGTCGGCGGATGCCCCGTAGCCCGCAAACACCACCGGGGCCGTGACGGCATCGGACGAAGAAAAACTGAACGGAACGAAATCCTGATTTAATTTCAGATCGAGCTTCCGCCCAGCCTCCTCGACAGTAAAGCGATTGTGCGACGAACGCAGTTTCGCCCCCGTAATCACGCTGAAGGGCTGAAAGTAGGAATTGGAGCCGGCGGGCTTCAACCCGAGCTGACGATAGCGCTTTTCGAGCATGTGTGCCGCCAGCGTCAACCCCTTGGTGCCGTCCCCACGCCCTTCCATTGCAGGCGTCGTAAGGGCCTTCACATCCTCAAGGAAGAGCTTGGAATCGGCCCCCAGCACCGCCTGGTCACTCGGACCGGCGGAACCGGCAACTGCAAGAACGCAGACGATAGCCGCGGCAACAGCGAAGCTCTTGTACTTCGGCATGGATCGCAACAGGTTCTGAAAGAATGTCATGGGAAGAATCGTTTCTCTTGGAACGCTATTGCGAGCGAATCGCGTTGTCAATCTACGATCGTTCAGCTCAGCCTCGAAACCCTTCGATCGAAACTGGATCCTTCGCTTGCTTGCACCCGTTTTCACGGAAACAGGCTTTTACCTTGCCCTGTTCGGCATGCCGATGGTATTCCTTCTCCGCCTGATGTTCGCCATCACCACCACGGGAACCCTGCTTGCCTGACCCGCCCACACCGGACGCAGCGCGAGGTTCACAACTTCTGAGTACCGGAGTCTCCGCGGAGGCGGAAGACCCGAATCGTCCACGCAAGGCTCTCGGCTTTCGCGATCTGCTGCTGTTCTACGTAGTCACCGGAATCAGTCTTCGCTGGATCGCTACCGCCGCGGCAGCAGGTCCCAGCTCGATCGTGATCTGGATCGGTGCCTGGCTGGTGTTCTACACGCCTCTCGCGCTCTCCGTCATCGAACTCTCTTCCCGCTACCCGAGTGAGGGCGGAATCTACGTCTGGACTAAACATGCCTTCGGTGACTTCGCCGGATTCATCACCGCATGGTGCTACTGGGCCTGCAATCTTCCCTACTTTCCGGCAGTCCTTTATTTCGCCGCCAGCAACGCACTCTACATGCGGCACGACTCCCTCGGCCACCTCGAACGCAATCCGACTTTCTACATCGTGTTCGCTCTGCTGGCGCTCAGCGCCGCGACCTTGATGAACCTCATCGGTCTCGACGTAGGCACTTGGCTGCACAACCTCGGCGCTCTCGCCATGTGGATTCCGGCCGCCATCGTGATCCTGATGGGCGCGATTGCTTACCACCGTTTCGGCCCGGCAACTACCTTCAATCTCCACACTCTCACCCCGAGCACTCATATCAAAGACATGGTCTTTTGGTCGATCTTGACCTTTGCCTTTGCGGGATGCGAGACCGCCTCGCTCATGGGCGATGAGATCAAGAACGCGCGTCGCGCCGTCCCACGGGCGTTGTTCGTCGCTGGGACCACGGTGGCCTTCTGTTACATCGTCGGTACGGTGGGAATTCTACTTGCGTTGCCGTCGGCGGAAGTCGGCAACCTGCAGGGCCTAATGCAGGCCATCTCAAGCACTGCGCAGAAAGTCCACTGGGAAGGCATCATTCCATTTGCCGCTTTTCTGATTATGATGAGCAATGTCGGTTCGGCGGGAGCCTACCTGGCGGCGGGCGCCCGTCTCCCCTATGTTGCCGGCATCGACCGCTTCTTGCCGCGCGCTTTCGGAGCCTTGCATCCTCGCTGGAAAACGCCATGGGTGGGACTGCTGACGCAATTCCTGTTCGGCGCTCTCTTCATTTTTCTGGGACAGGCCGGCACCAGCGTCAAAGGCGCCTACGACGTTCTGGTAAGCATGGGAGTGATCACCTACTTCATTCCATTTCTCTATCTGTTCGCCGCCATGTACAAACTGCAGCGGGAGCCCGCCGCACCCGGCATTATCCGGGTCCCTGGCGGGAAACCAGTCGCCAGGCTGGTAGCGATCGTCGGCTTTCTCACGACCACCGCCACAATCGCCATGTCGGTGCTGCCTCCCCCCGACGAACCGAATAAACCTTTGGCCGTGGTGAAAATCGTGGGCCTGTCGGCCATCACGGTGCTGATTGGAGTCGGAGTTTTCTATGCTCCGAGAATTCGAGAAGCGCGCGCAGGGCGTAGATCCGCTGCGTAAGGGCATACATGAGCAAAAGTGCCAGCCCTCACTCAACACTGTCATCCCGAACAAAGTGAGGCGGCAGCCGAACGAAGTCGAGGGACCCCGCGCCTGCCGAGTGCGGCAAGGATCTCGGCTAGCTTTTTCACGATAAGCGCGTCGAAGGAAAGGACTGCCCTCGACATGAAACAAATAAACGCGATCGCGTAACACGCCCCGCAAACCCTAAGCAGGCAGCCGCCCTACATGCGGCGCAACCGCGCCGTTCGCCACCGACCGCAGCCCCAGCGTCCGAATCAAACGCAACAGCGAATTGGGATGCAGTCCCAGAATCTTCGCCGCATCCACGTAATACCCGTTGGCTTTTTCCATGGCCTGCAGCACCAACTGCTTCTTGTTTTCCTTCACTGCGCCCTGGAAACCCGCATCCGCTGCCTCGCCATGCTCCGGTTCGCGCAAGGC
>Ga0210406_10006427_pt1 | contig 12187 bp, 6 predicted proteins | sample IncBWC30MmetaG_FD_155454 | JGI IMG/M metagenome (GOLD analysis project Ga0210406, IMG submission 155454) | Forest soil microbial communities from Barre Woods Harvard Forest LTER site, Petersham, Massachusetts, United States - Inc-BW-C-30-M | ecosystem: Environmental > Terrestrial > Soil >...
GGAACCGTTGATGCCTGGCGGAAAAAGTGGCTGCGAGCCGAAGCTGATGGTGCGGCTGGTGAGCGCGGTGCCCATGGGGACGCCGGGAAGATCGGCGGTGGTGCGGTTGGGTCCGTTGAAATACACCATGTTGCGGGCTTTGGACGCGGCGACGTCAATGCTGAAGACGGTGGAATCGGTCATGCGGCGGAGGCCGATCAATGTGCCGTCGAGGTCGGCGACGGCGATGACCATTTTTGCGCGGGAGCCGAGAGGCAGACGGATGGCGGCACGAGTGGTGTTGGCGGTGGCCTCAGCGTTGTTGAGGATTTGCTGGACTTCGGCGACGGTCAGGCCTCCGAGAGGGCCGTTGGTTGGAGCAATCAAATCGCCTTCGGGAGGTTGGCCGGCGCTGGCGATCGGACTGAAGCCGGCGAGATAGCCGCCGTTGAAAGTTCCGGCGGAGACGCCCGTGGGAAGCGCCGTTTGATTCACGAAGGGCAGAGCGATGCCGCCGATGAAGACCGCACCGGGATCGGGAAGCGGGTTGGGCAGGCCGAAGCCGTTGGATTCGGATGCGGTGAACGCGGCGAATTCGGCTACATCGTGGGGCACACCTGCAACGCCGATACCGCCGACAACCACGCCATTGTGAAAAATGGGCACGCCGCCGGGATTTACGGCGTTGGGGTCGCTGTCGTCGAATTGGGATTTTCCGGTGAGGATACCGGGTCCCGTGCCGCCTGTAAGCGAGGTAGAAGGATTTACAGCCATGCCGGGAAGAAAATTTGTGGAAAGCGTGCAGCCGCGATTGGTGTTTTCGATGCCGTAGAGGTCGGCGGTGGGCGCGTTCGTGACGCCGGGGGGGAAGTGAATGCCGCTGATGAAGCGCACCGTGCGGGAAGAGAGCGGCGCCTGGTCGTTGCTGAAGTAGGCGCCGGTGCGGGCGAGGGCGACGGCGAGATCGTTCACCTCGACGGCATTGCCAAAATTTCCGATGTCGGTGGCGCCCGGTGTGACGCCAGCTTTGTCGTATACGGCGAGAACTGTGCCGCCGCGATCGACGATGGCGATGGCCATGGTGTCGACATTGGCGGAAGTTGCGGCGGCCTGGACGATATTGGCCACGTCGGCGGCGCTCAAGGGAGCAACAACCGGCGGAGGCGGATCCTGCTTGAAAGCCGCGGGAGATCCACCGCATCCGAGAAGAAGGACGGCCAGAGCGACGGCAAGTACCAGCGCGAGGAGTATGCCCAGGACCATAGTCTTGCGCCGCTGGATGTACGCGCGACTGGATTCCACCGGCCTGCGTAGTGAGTGCTTCATTGGTAGTGCGTCGCGATTCATGGTACTCGCCGCGAAAAATAAATTACGTGGATTGTACCTCTGTTGCCCTGAAGTGGTGACTCCTAAATGCGAGGAGCGAGCGAGTGTTGCCAGATATTCACTGGGCATTCGGAAAAAGGTTGCCGGAAGAGCGCATTTTTGATTAGTTAGCGGAGACTGTTGTCCACCAGTGGCCTGGTCCTGCAGAAAAAATGAGCGTCGATTCATCGCCCATGTTGGGATTCATTAGCTCCGTACGAGTTGTTGCGTTCTTCCTGGCTGGAGTTTCGGCTGGCAGCGGTGCGAGAGCGCAACAACCGGCCGCTGTGCCGCCGGCGTCCTCACAGCAGGAGATGCGCGAGGCGGGGCCGCCGCGGCGAATTCCACGACAACAGGCTCTCACGACGGCAGCACTGGACGGCGCGGTGCGGGAACAAGTTGCGGATGGTGTGATGCGGCCGGTGAGCGGAGCGCGGATTCAGATTCGAAATCTGCAGACGGGTCAGGTGAGCACCACCCTGACGGCGGGTGAGGGAGTTTTTCGGCTGCTGCTGCTGCCGCCGGGGGGATATGAATTTCGGGCGGAGGCGGAGGGTTACGAGGCGCTGACGATAGCGTCGGTTTCGCTGAATGCCAATGAGGTGGTCACGCTGGACCTTCGGCTGGTGCCCAACAGTGTGGCGGAAGCGCGCTCGCGGCTGCCGCGGCAGCCGGAACTTGGCCCGCCTCTTCCCGCTGAAGCCGCGGCGATGATGGGAACGTATCGGGAATTTCGCCATCGGCTGGATTCCGATCCGAACTACATTTTGGAACTTTCGCCGGATGTTTTGCCGCCGATCTCGGATGTTTTCAATGTGGTGCCGAACCGCTGGGCTCTGGAACAACCGGATTACCGGCGCTACAGACCGGCGGGCGAATACATTTATACGAAGCCGCACTGGTACGACCCGTTCAACCGCAATCGATTCAAGGGAGACGAGCCGATCTGGCCTGCGGTGCTGGGGCAGCAGGTGTTTTTCAATTTCACGGGGTCGGAGACGACATTTATTGATGGCAGGAAGGTGCCTGTGCCGAGTGATGTGAGCGCCGCGCAGGCGGGCAGTAGCCAGTTTTTCGGCCGCGGCGAACAATTTTTTCTTGATCAGACGTTTCGATTTACCTTTGACTTGTTTCACGGAGACGCTTCGTTCAAGCCGGTGGACTGGCGCATCCGGGTGACGCCGGAAGTGAGTTTGAATTACTTGGATGTGAAAGAGTTGGGAATTGTGGGGCCAGACGTGCGGGCGGGGACGACGCGCTTGGACTCGCACGTGGGATTTCAGGAAGCGTTTGTGGAGTACAAACTGCACGACCTGAGCCCCAACTATGATTTTGTTTCGGTGCGCGCGGGCATTCAGGAGTTCAACGCGGATTTTCGCGGGTTTCTGTTTGTGGAGGAGCAGCCGGGGCTGCGGATTTTCGGCGATTTGAAAAGCGATCGCCTGGAGTACAACGCCGCGTATTTCAATTTTCTGGAGAAGAATACCAACAGCGGATTGAATACGTTCAGCCGGCGGGACCAGCAGGTGATGCTGGGGAACGTTTATATTCAGGACTTTTTCTTTCCGGGGTATACGGCGGAATTTCTTGGCGCCTACAACAAGGATGACGGCGGGCTGCATTACGACGACAACGGATTTCTGGTGCGGCCGGCGCCCGTGGGAAACGTGATCAATCAGGGCGTGGGCGCGATTCCGCACAGCATTCAAGTGGGATATTTTGGATGGTTGGGCAGCGGGCACATCAAGCGCATCAATATAACGCATGCGTTTTACGAAGCGGCGGGAAAAGACAGCTTCAACCCGATTGCGGGGCGGCCGGTAACGGTGAACGCCCAGATGGCGGCGGTAGAGCTTTCGTTGGACCGGGACTGGATACGTTACCGGGTTTCGAGTTTTTATGCGTCCGGCGACAACAATCCGCGCAACGGGCGCGCGAATGGATTTGATGCGATTGTGGATCTGCCGAGCTTCGCGGGCGGCTTGTTCAGTTTCTGGAACCGGGAGGCGATCCGGCTGCTGGGATCGGGAGTGGCGCTGACGACGGATGGCAGCCTGCTGCCGAATATGAGGTCGAATAAGAATGAGGGGCAGGCGAACTTTGTAAATCCGGGAATTTTTCTGGTGAACGCCGGAACGGACATCGATATCACTCCGAAGCTGAAAGGCTTCGTGAATTTCAATTATTTGCGGTTCATGCGGACGGAGCCGCTGGAGTTTGTGCTGTTTCAATCGCCGATTCGTCACAATATTGGCGAAGACTTCGGCGCGGGAGTGACGTACCGGCCGCCGCTGTCGGAAAACATTATTTTGACCGGCGGAGCTTCGATGCTGCAGCCGGGGCAGGGATTCCGCGATATTTACACAGGCCGCACGCTGTTTTCGGTGTTTGGATCAGCGAAGTTGACGTTCTGAGGTTGTCGGGGATGGGAGAGTTTTATAAATTCGACGCGGTTCGCCCTCTTTCGCGCGAACGCGGGAAGTCGCGCCTGCTGATTGTCTTTTTTGTGGCCGCGTCGGTTTCGCTTCTGGTGTTCGGAACGGTGCGGCCACAGGCGGCGGCTTCCGGGCAGGATACGCAGGGGCCGTACCGTGGGCAATCGCAGGAAGAGGTGATGGCCAAGTCCGCGGGCTGCATGTCTTGCCACACGGCAACGGACGAGCCGACGATGCATCCTTCGAACGGGGTCCATCTTGGCTGCACGGATTGCCATGGGGGGAATAATTCCGTTGCGATTGCGGCGGGCACATCTCCAACCTCGCCCGAATACCAGAGAGCGAAAGAGAAGGCGCACGTGCAGCCGCGCGATTCTTTTTTCAAGAATCGGACGACGCTGCCGGAAGGCGCGTATACAAGATGGCTGAAGGAATCGCCGGAGTTTGTGAAGTTTATTAATCCCGGGGATCTGCGCGTAGCGCGGGAAACTTGCGGGACGGCGGGATGCCACCCGAACGAAACGCGCGCGGTTTCGACGAACATGATGACGCACTCGGGATTTCTGTGGGGCGCGGCTCTTTATAACAATGGCGGAATTCCGTTCAAGAACGCTCGATTCGGCGAGAGTTATGACCGGGAGGGTAAACCGCAGACGTTAAAGACGAGCCCCGCGCCGACGCCGGAAGAGACGCGCGTGAAGGGTGTGCTGCCGGAGTTGACGCCGCTGTACCGTTGGGAAATTTCGCAGCCGGGGAATGTGTTGCGCGTTTTCGAACGTGGGGGAGAGAAGAAGGCGGAGATTGGGAACCCGAGCGGGGAAGAGAGTCCGGGAAAACCGGATGACAAGCTGAGCGACCGCGGTTTTGGGACGGAACTGCGCACGGATCCCGTTTTTCTGGGATTGCAGAAGACGCGGCTTCTGGATCCGGTACTTTCCTTGCCAGGGACGAACGATCATGCGGGCGATTACCGGTCGAGCGGGTGTTCGGCTTGCCATGTGATTTACGCGAATGACCGCGATTCGGCACATTCGGGTTCGTATGCCAAGTATGGGCATCGCGGGTTCAGCGCTTCGGTGGATCCGACGATTCGCAAGGATGAGCCGGGGCATCCGATCAAGCACACATTCACGCGCGCGATTCCGTCGAGCCAATGCATGATTTGCCACATTCATCCGGGCACGAACATGGTGACGACGTATTTTGGGTTGACGTGGTGGGACAACGAAATTGACGGCGACAAAATGTATCCACGGGAGCAGCGGAATCCGACCGAGGAGGAGCGGTATCGGGCCGCCCTGAAAAATCCGGAAGTGGCCGCGGCGCGCGGGCTGTGGGGCGAAGACAAATTTCTGGAGCAGACGGGCAGCGCGGAGTTCAATGCCAAGCTGAAGACGACGCAATTTGCGGATTTTCATGGGCACGGATGGGTGTTTCGCGGGGTTTACAACCACGACCGGAGAGGGAACTGGCTGGACAAGGACGGGCAGCCCATCGCCTTCGACGATCCGCAGCGCTTTCAGAAGGCCGTGCACCTGGCGGACATTCATCTGGAGAAGGGCATGCAGTGCGCGGATTGCCATTTCGCGCAGGATAATCACGGGAATGGAAAAGTTTACGGCGAACCGCGGGCGGCGGTGGAAATCGATTGCGTGGATTGCCACGGGACGATTCGGCAAAAGGCTGCGCTAACTACTTCGGGTCCCGCGGCGCCCGAAGCGCCGCGGGCGGGTGAGCCGCGCGGACGGCGGCTGGATGCCCTGCGCACGCCTTCGGGATTGCGGCGATTTGAGTGGCGCGGGGACAAACTTTTTCAAAGCTCGATGACGGATCCGAATGTGGAGTGGGAGGTCGTGCAGACGAAGGACACGATCACTCCGGGGAATTCGCACTTCAGCTTGAAATCGCTGCGCGCGAAATTAATGAACAAGGATGGGGCTGCGTTTTCGCAGACGCCGGCGGACGATTCGCAACTGGCGCACGCAAATTCGTCAATGACCTGCTACGCGTGCCACACGTCGTGGACGCCGACCTGCTTTGGCTGCCACCTGCAGATGACGGCCAACGTGCGGCGGCCGATGCTGCACAACGAAGGGCTGATGACGCGGAATTACACGAGCTACAACTTCCAGGTGTTGCGCGACGACGCGTATTTCCTAGGCGTGGATGGAACGGTTACGGGGCATCGCGTTGCGCCGGCGCGTTCTTCGTGCGCGGTGCTGGTGAGTTCGCAAAATGCGAACCGGGAGTGGCTCTACTACGAGCAACAGACGATCTCGGCGGAAGGATTTTCCGGGCAGGCGTTCAGCACGTTTGTGCCGCACACGGTGCGCGCGAAGGAAACCAAGCAGTGCAGCGATTGCCACGTTTCGGCGGCGAACGACAACAACGCGTGGATGGCGCAGGTGCTGCTGCAGGGCACGAATTTCATGAATTTCATGGGCCGGTACATTTTTGTGGCCACCGGCAAGCATGGATTTGAAGCGATCACCGTGGCGGAGCACGACGAGCCGGAAGCGATTTATGGGAGCGACCTGCAACGGCTGGCGTATCCCGACAATTACAAGAAATTCGTGGCTGGCAAGCGGCAACTGGAGCCCGTCGCAGGGCACGAGGGCACGATTTTCGATATTCAGGCGCGCGGCGAATACGCATACACGGCGAACGGCAAGGGCGGGATGCGCGTCTATGATATCGCGAACATTGATAATAAGGGATTTTCGGAGCGAATGACGACGGCGCCAGTTTCTCCGATTGGGCAGCGGTTTTATGTGCCGACGAAGGATGCCGTGGCGGTGGCGACACCGACCACGCTGGGCGTCGATCCGCTGCGCGCAAAGGTTAAAGAGAACGAAGAGCAGGCGATTCATTTGATGTACGGATTTCTCTACGTCGCGGACAAGGAAGAAGGGCTGGTGATTATCGGAACGCCGGATTTGAAGGCGAAGAGTCCTGGAGTGGGCACGCTCCTCGACGGAAATCCCGCGAATAATTTTTTGAAACGCGGGCTGACATTTAATCCCGAAGGCGTTTTGACCGGCGCGCGGCGGATCACGATTGCCGGGACCTTTGCATACATTCTGACGGACAAGGCGCTGGTGGTGGTGGACCTCGACAATCCGCTGGCGCCGAAAGTGAAGGCCACGATTGCGGCGCCAGTGCTGAACGAGCCACGCGCGGTGGCTATTCAGTTCCGCTATGCGTTCGTGGTGGATCGCGATGGGTTGAAAGTGTTGGATGTGACGAATCTGGCACAGCCCAAAATTGTTTCTGGCGCGCTGGTGCCGTTCGAAGACGCACGCAATGTTTACGTGGCGCGGACGTACGCATACGTGTCGGCAGGCAAACAGGGAATGGCCATCGTGGATGTCGAGAATCCGGATGCGCCAAGGCTAGACCAGATGTTTACGGCGAACGGGCAGCTGAATGATGTAAACGACGTCAAGATTGGCATGGTGGCGGCGAGCGCGTTTGCGTTTGTGGCCGACGGGAAGAACGGCATGCGGGTGCTGCAGATCCTTTCTCCGTGGGATGACCCAGCGCATTTCTCGGGGTTCAACCCGCGGCCCACGCCGAAGTTGATTGCCACGGCGCACACCAAGGGGCCTGCGCTGGCGATTTCCAAGGGAATTGACCGGGATAGGGCCGTGGATGAGTCTGGGAACCAGTTGGCGGTGTTTGGGCGACGCGGGGCGCGTCCGCTGAACCGCGAGGAGACAGAGCGCCTGTACCTGCGCAACGGGCAGGTTTATACGGTCTCGGATGAGGCCTCGGAAGGTCCAAGATTGACCTCGACCGCAAGCCCCCCAGAGGGGTGGGTGGGGCATTTTAGAGCCTGGTTAGCGGGCTGGTACTAAAACCTGAAATTCAATTATGACCTATCGCTTTTTCTTCGTATGCGGATGGTTCAAATGGGGATTCCGCAACCCTTTCATTCCAAAGCAGTTTTCAGGTTAACTCTTTTTCCTTCAACCGTTTACCATCTTGCCGCATCTTATAGTATTGTCACAAATCATTCACGTCTTCCACGCATAGCACCCATCAAAATAATTCGTGGGGCGACACGGGCCGGTACCGGTTAACGTGTATGGGTGGGGACTTTTCGGGCACCCAGCCCGGCTGAAGGCCCGCAGAGGCGGGCAGGATAGGCCTTCCAGGAGAAGGCGCAAAGGTATAGAAAGAAGGAGGACGAACCCGATGGTTAAACAATATCTTCTGGCGAGCGATTTCGACCAGACCTTGAGTTTCAACGACTCTGGCGTGGCGTTGAGCGAGTTGATCGGATTTCACGGCTTTCACGACAAGGTGAAGGGCCTCGCCGAGATGAACCTGGTGCAGCAGGGCGCCGAGCTGTCGTATTTGATCCTGCATGACCCGGACTTCCGGCGGGTGAGGAAGGACCACCTGATCCAGACGGGCAAAAAGATACGGTTGAAGCACGACGTGGACCTGTTTGCGCGTTCGCTGGAGAACATTGCGGACGGTTACAAAATATCCTTCTATGTGATTTCGGCGGCGCCGGTGGAGATTATCCAGTCGGCGCTGGAAGGGATTGTGCCGCCGGACCACATTTTTGGGACCAGGTTTCGGTACAACGAGGCGACGGGAGAAGTTGACTCCATCGTGAGGGCTTCCGCGGGTTGGGGGAAGATCACCGTACTGGAGGAGTTGCGAGCGAGTCTGGGGATCAGCCACGACCATATTATTTACATGGGCGACGGCAGTTCGGATTTGCCGGTGATGATGCACGTGAACCAGTATGACGGGCTGACCATCGCGGTTTCGGAAGCGAAGTTTATTTCGCGCATTGCGCGGCGAACGGTGCTGAGCGACAACGCGATGAGCGTGCTGGTGCCGGTGCTGGAAGAGGTGCTGCATTGGGATTCTCCGGAAATCCGGCGATTCTTCGCCTCGCGGGGGTTGATGCTGCGGGAGTGGGATAAAATGCGCACTGATTTGCTGACGATTGAGGACAATTCGGTGCCGAATACGACAGCGGCCGTGCAGTAGGCGGCTGGATTTGGAGTTGGCGGGGCGCGGCGTTGCTGCGCCCCGTTTTTTTTGGGAGGTTTTGGTATGCTGGATTTTTGAGGAGGAGCGATGGGGCGGAAGAATATACTGATGCTGGTGGGGGATTATGTTGAGGATTATGAGGTGATGGTGCCGTTTCAGGCGCTGGTGATGGTGGGGCACACGGTGCACGCGGTTTGTCCGGGGAAGAAGGCGGGCGAGGTGGTGCGCACGGCCATTCATGATTTTGAGGGGGACCAGACGTATTCGGAGAAGCGCGGGCACAATTTTGCGCTGAATGCGACGTTCGATACGGTCAAGGCGGAGGATTACGACGCGCTGGTGATTCCCGGCGGCCGGGCGCCGGAGTACATCCGGCTGAACGCAAGAGTGCTTGAGATCGTGCGGCACTTTGCGAACGCTAAGAAGCCGATAGCGTCTCTTTGCCATGGCGCGCAAGTATTAGCCGCGGCTGGGGTGTTGCAGGGAAAGAAGTGCAGTTGCTATCCGGCGGTGTCGCCGGAGGTCACACTCGCGGGGGGAACCTTTGCGGACGTGGCCATGACCGAAGCCGTTGTTGACGGCAACCTGGTGAGCGGACCGGCTTGGCCGGCGCATCCGGCATGGCTCGCGAAATTTCTGGGAGTGCTGGGAACGCGGATCGAAGCGTAGGCTGTTCTGAAGGCAAACCTGATTCCGCTGGTTCAAACGAACGCAAAATTTCGATTGGGTCATTCCATTAATTTGATACTATGTCGCCTCTTCCTAAATTTCATGACAGCGTCCATAATCATTTGTTTTGCTAATCCACACTGAGGCGAGCAAGGCAACATGGCGAATATCAACGTAAAAAAAGGCGTGATCGGGATCCTGACGGGGGGCGGCGACGTGCCGGGATTGAATCCGGCGATTCGCGCGGTCACGTTTCGCGCGCTTCGCGAAGGGTACGAAGTGATCGGCATCCGCCGGGGCTGGGCCGGGCTCGTGGACATGGTCCGCGACGAGAAGCACGACAATTCGAATAATTTTCAGCGGCTGACGGAGGACGTGGTGAACCGCGCAGGGCGCACCGGCGGCACGTTTCTGCATTCTTCGCGAACGAATCCCGCGCGCGTCAGCAAAAGCAGCGTGCCGGATCACCTGAAGGGTGAGTACAACGCCGAGAAGAACGATTTGACGCCCGAGGTACTAAAGAACCTGACGTGGTTGGGAATCGAGTACATGATTCCCATCGGCGGCGACGACACGCTCAGCTATGGCGTGCGCTTGTACCAGGAAGGCGTGCGCGTGGTGGCCATTCCGAAGACGATGGACAACGACGTGCCCGGAACGGACTACTGCATCGGCTTCAGCACATGCATCACGCGCACGATTCAGATGACCAACGCGCTGCGGACTTCGGCGGGTTCCCACGAGCGGTTCATGGTTCTGGAAGTTTTCGGGCGATACGCGGGCTTCACCGCCATGCTGCCGACGATGGCTGGGGCGGCGCATCGCTGCGTGATTCCAGAACACAAATTCAAGATCGATCAGTTGACGGAACTTCTGGTGAACGACCGCAATCGAAATCCCAGCCGGTACGCGATAGTACTGGTTTCGGAAGGCGCGATGTTCGAAGGCGGGGAGATGGTCTTCCAGAAAGATGCCGCCGATGCGTTTGGGCACAAGAAGTTGGGCGGCATCGGGGAAGTGGTGGCTGAAGAACTGACGGAGCTTTCGACGAAATACAACAACGGAAAGAAAATCGAGTGCATCAGCCAGAAGCTGGGTTACCTGGTGCGTTGCGGCGATCCGGACGCGATTGATTCCATCGTCCCGATGGCGTACGGAAACCTGGCGCTGGATCTGTTGCTCAATCGCATTCACGGGCGGCTGGTGGTGTTGAAGAACGGGCGTTACGACAACATGCCGATCGAAACGGTTACCGCGACGAAAAAAGTCATCAGCCTCAAGGAGCATTACAGCATCGAGCGGCTGCGTCCCATGTTCAAGAGCTTTGAGATGAAGCCGCTGTTTCTGATGACCAGCGAGCTCGCCTGAAGATTCCTTTCGGCGCGCAAGATCACTTGCGCGCCCCGCTTACTTCCTGCATCCTAACGGTGCCCACCGTTCGCGCTTGCCCAAGGTTACTTTTCCTGGGAGTTCTCATGCCCGACGCCACACCACCCACACTCACCAACAGCAGGAATCACCAGGCGCTGATTGTGCGCTCCGGTCCCGAGATCGATCAGATGCTGGCCAGCCTGCTCCAGCAGGAAAAATTCGAGATTCAATTTGTGGCACATAATGCCGAAGCCTTGCAGTATGCCAAGGATGCGCCGTTTGACGTGATCATCACCGGAGAGCGCACACCGGGAAGAGAGGATATTGAACTGCTTCGGCGGCTGCGGATGGTTCGGCCGCACACGCGGTTGATTATCCTGACCGAAGAATTTATACCCGGCGATGTGCTGGCGGCGATTCGCGCGCGCGCGTTCAGTTATTTTTCGCGCCCGTTCTCAACGGAAAGACTTGCCGAAATGATTCGCATCGCGATGTCCGAACCGTTCTGGGACGACGGCATCGAAGTCCTCTCCGGCACGCCGAATTGGGTTCGGCTCTGCGTTCGCTGCGACCTGGCAACTGCCAACCGGCTGCTGCAGTTTTACCGCGAGGCTTCCGACCTGCCCGACGCGGAAACCGAAGAGGTGGCCACAGCGTTCCGCGAGATTCTGGTGAATGCGATGGAGCATGGCGGGAAGTTCGATCCTTCGCAGCACGTGGAGGTGAGCTACGTGCGGACGAAGCGCATGGTCCTTTGCCGGGTGAAAGATCCCGGGCAGGGATTTTCGCTGGAAGAGTTGGAACACAGTGCGATCGCCAATCCAGAGGAAGAACCCTTCAAGCACATGGAGACGCGCGAAGCACAGGGCAAGCGTCCCGGAGGCTTTGGCATCCTGATGGCCACGAAACTCGTGGATGACCTGATCTACAACGAGAAGGGCAACGAGGTGCTGCTGGTGAAGTATCTGGACAAGCCCGCCGCAGCATCCCATTCATAGCCTCGCTGCAGGATCAAGAACTGAAGAACTTCGCATGTCGATTCACGCGCCTATCATGCAACTCTCTTTTTTGTAACTGTGGCTTCCGGCTAGACATCAAACGGGGGAATCCACAATTTGAGGTGAGGAATGGAATTTCGCGCACTTGGAAAAGCAGGCCCACAGGTTTCTGCGCTGGGTCTCGGCTGCATGGGAATGTCGGAATTTTACGGCTCGCGGGATGATGCCGAGTCAATTGCGACGATTCACCGCTCAATTGAGCTCGGGATGAACTTTCTGGATACCGCCGACGTTTATGGCTTTGGCGACAACGAGGTGTTGGTCGGGAAGGCCATTCGCGACCGCCGTGACAAGGTT
>Ga0210406_10006430_pt1 | contig 12185 bp, 7 predicted proteins | sample IncBWC30MmetaG_FD_155454 | JGI IMG/M metagenome (GOLD analysis project Ga0210406, IMG submission 155454) | Forest soil microbial communities from Barre Woods Harvard Forest LTER site, Petersham, Massachusetts, United States - Inc-BW-C-30-M | ecosystem: Environmental > Terrestrial > Soil >...
TTGGCGCTACTGGGGCCCACCTTCGCGAACTAGTCCGACTGTTCGCTGAAAGGAGCACACCGTCGGCGTTTTCACACGGCCTCGACCCGAAGCTGCCAGTCGCGAACGGCGGCTCACCGGAATCCCGTGCCGATGAGCACGGCGATTCCAATCACTTCGATAGACCTGCGTCTGTCAGTCGTTTGATACCAGTCTCACTGACGATCGCATCAGATGTTCACGTTCGTCGATGACGATGAGTTTTCCTGAGCAGATCATTTGCTCTAATCGCAGCAAATAGAAGTAGTCCGGCAATCCCGATACCGCTGCCGGAGAGCTTTGCATGAACCTGCCTATCATCGCAGCAACCTTACGAGTTCCTCCAGTCCCCAGCTCGGCAATGAGACCTTCATCTATTGCGGCCAGCACCTCCGGTGTCAGCGCGTCAACTATTCCGCAATCCTCCAAGTCCATTGGCGCTTCTTCAGGGTCGGACTTGTCGATGTTCGGATTGTCGTTCATAAAATCACTGGGCAACAGCGGACGCCCTAAGCGATTTGCCATACAGGACAAACAGAGCATCCCGTGACGCTGCTCTCCACCTATAGCGAAGGCTCGGGCTAGGCAACGACGTCAGTGGGGTGCAGAAACTCGGTGAGCTGACGTCGCGACCAACCTGATGAGACTATACTGCAGGGTGACGACCTTCGAACCCTCAGTAACGTCCGAAAATCATCATGGATGACTACTGCACTCCACAGAAGCCGACAACGCATGTTTATCAGAAACCAGTGGTACGTCGCTAGTTGGGATCATGAGATTGACCGCGCACCGCTGGCTCGCAATATCTGCGGGGAGCCTGTTATGCTCTATCGCCGATTCGATCGCAGCGTGGTGGCCTTGCAGGACGCCTGCCCGCACCGCCTGCTTCCGCTGTCGATGGGCATCAAGGAAGGTGACAACATTCGCTGCCGCTACCACGGCTTGTTGATCGACAGCGAAGGACGAGCGGTTGAGATGCCGGTGAAGGGCGAAAGGGTACATAAGTCAATCTGCACCAAGGCCTATCCCACCGTCGAAAGACATCGATTTGTGTGGATTTGGATCGGCGATGCCGACAAAGCCGACCCTGCCCTGGTTCCCGACTACTGGCCCTGCTCCCATCCGGAGTGGACCTTTGACGGCGGCTACTTTCACATCAAATGTGACTATCGCCTGGTGATCGACAATTTAATGGATCTCACGCATGAGACCTACACCCACCAGGGGTCTATCGGCCAGCACGAGATTTTGGAAACGCCGATCGAAACGCGCACGGACGGCGATCGTGTAATCGTGTCGCGGTGGATGCCTTCCATCGAGGCGCCCCCCTTCTGGAGAAATGCTTTGCAGAAGGAAGGCCTTGTGGACCGCTGGCAGATCTGCCATTTCCTGGTGCCGTCTTCAGTCATTATCGATGTGGGTGTTGCCCCGGTCGAGGCAGGCGCGACACTTCAGAAGCATGACCAGGGCGTGCGCGGATTCGTCATCGACGCCATGACACCGGAAACCGCTACGAGCTGCCACTACTTTTGGGGAATGGCCCGCAATTTCGACACCCTGGATGTTGGATTCACCGCACGCTTCAAGAAGCAACAAGGCGGAGTATTCATGGAGGATGTGGCGGTCCTGGAAGCGCAACAGCTGTCGATCCTGGCCAATCCCCAGCTGCGACTCAAGGCCTTCAGCATCGATGCGGGTGGAGTCAGGGCGCGACACGTCATCGATCGGATCCTGAGAGCTCAAGAGCAGAGAACTCAGGCGGCGGAACATAGCGACTAGCCACCTGGACGGGATTCTGCCGCACATCAATCGTCAGGCCGCCGGTCAGTGTAGATTGGCTCCTAGCTCCGTAGTTGGCCGACAGCGCCCGGTCGAGGTCGCCCGGCCACCGGTTGGCGTGATCGGCGGGTGTCGACCCTTTGCAGTCGCACGAGAATGTCTGCTATAGGGAGTTGCAGCCGAGTAGCGATATTGTCGAGCCAACACCGTGCAGAGGATGCCATGCCGATTGGTCCCTTCCTTGGAACGCTGTTCTCTATCGTGCCTGTCCTGGCGCTCGCCAATGGATCTGCGCTGACCATTCCGGATACGCCGGCCGGACACGCCTTGGCCTCGTGGCTCGACGCATTCAATAGCGACGATAGTAAAAGATTCGAGTCCTTCGCGAAGGTGCATGCTCCGTGGTTGAGCCTTGACCAGGAGACGGGACTTCGTGCGCGTACAGGCGGCTACGATCTGGTGAGTATCGAAGGGAGCGGAAAGCTGTGGATCGTCTTCTACGTGAAGGGAAGAGTGAGCCCGACGGTAGTCTTTGGCAGGCTCGTGGTAAGGTCTAACGACCCTGAGCATATCTCTCTGTTGGGCCTTGCGCCGGCCAACACCAAGCCGGCAGAGATTGTATTGGATGAGGCGGAGCGCAGCCGGGTAGTTGAAGGCGCAGCGAGGCTGCTCCAAGAGTTTTACGTGTTTCCCGATGTTGCGAAGAGGACAGCGTCGAGACTCGAAGCTCAGCAGAAGCGCGGCGACTACCGAGGCATTACCGATGGTGAGGTTTTCGCTGTCCGACTGTCAGACGACCTGACAGCACTCAGCGGCGATAAGCACCTTGGAGTGGATTATTTTACCAAGGACATGCCGCCAGAAGATCCGAGCTCACGTCCCCACCCGGATCCCCGGAAACTCGCTGCCAGTAACTGCGGTTTCGAGAAGGCGGATCACTATCCTCCGAATATCGGTTATCTGAAGCTCAATGCCTTTGCGGAGCCCGACCTCTGCACATCTACGGCGGTCGCGGCCATGAATTTCCTCGGTGACAGCGACACCCTCATCATCGACCTGCGAGAAAACCACGGCGGAGCGCCGCGCATGGCCGCGCTGCTCTCCAGCTACCTGTTCGATGAGCCCACGCATCTCGACGACGTCTACGATCGCAAGGAGAACACCACCGAGCAGTTATGGACCTTCCCATACATGCCGGGCAAGAAATTCACGGACAAGGCCGTCTATGTGCTCACATCCAGTCGAACGTTCTCGGTGGGCGAAGAATTCAGCTTCGACCTGAAGAGCCTCAAGCGAGCGACTTTGGTCGGTGAGACCACGGGTGGTGGCGCCCATCCCATGGCGCCCCACCGGATCGATGGCCATTTCTTCATCCGAGTGCCGTTCGGCCGCTTTATGAACCCGATCACCAAGACGGACTGGGAGGGCACCGGAGTCGAGCCCGACGTCAAGGTGCCGGCCGCAGATGCTCTTGATGAAGCGCTGAAGCGGGCGCGCAGCGGACAGTAGTGCCGGTGCCTCGCTGCAGGTAGCAAGTCCGCCTATCCCGACGGCACCGAACGTCCGGATACTGGGCAATCGAGGAGTTTCATGGATGACCGCTCCTAGCCGGTTGGCGCCGATCAGGGCGAGGCAGCGAACCGGCGTCGTCGACCCTTCTCCGACATTCGCGACTGACAGCTTTTAGGAAGCGCCGCTGCGACAAAATGCTGCCGCGGGTCGATCACCCAGCCCTGACCGCGGTGGTGACTCTAGGTGCGGGTAGCAATGCGCGACAACACACCGCCAATACCCATATCAGCACTGCCTCCGGATGCCACAGGCATACAGTCATCTCCACGCATCAATGTATGGTGACTTTCTTGGGCAACTCAATAGTGACCGTCTCGTTGATGAGGCCAGGGAAAAACAGGGGCTGCAGAACGATCAGAGCCAATGCAGTGAAGAACACGGCATTCGATACCAACCGGACACGCGGCGACAAAGGGTTCACGCCGAACATGCGTGCTGCCAGTCGACACAAAGCACGGCAGATCAGGAAAGCAAGCACAAAGAGCGCCGCCATCACCAGCGGAATCAGGACATATTCCAACGGGCCGATGGGTATCCCCTTACTACGTGCCAAATCATCGATTCCAAGAGCGAACAGCAGCGCGAATACGATCCACTTGTCCACCCATTCCGGAACCTTCATTGCCACCCCGTCCATTGATATCGATATGGCGTGTCAATGCAAGTCTAACGGCAAATGGTCTGCCGGACAGCCACATCGGACGCATGGCCGGAGGCGCTGAAACCGCTGCGGTCGAAATCGACCCCACGCGAGCGCGACCTCCGACCCATCGGGAGTGAGCACGTAGACATCGCCGGACTGCTTTGGCCAAGGCCCCACCGGTTCGCCCCGTAGGAACAGCCGCCATGCATCGCGTTCGGCCAATAGCTCCTTCGTCATGGAGGGCGCCTAACGATGAAGTTGACGGGCCGCACAGAAGCGCCGGTTGGCGCCGAGGGCGCATAATGTCCCAACGCCCGAGGAGCCATCAGGCCACGCATCACTGATCCCTCCAACGATTGTTAGACCGCAACCTCGAAACAAGGGTGTAAGTCAAAGTGCCAAAAATCACCGGCGCCCAAAGGGATATCGGAGAGAATAGCATTGCCCAGAGGTACAGCATTCAGAGTCTCGTGTCGGATGGTGCTCCGGCCAAGTCGGTGCCGGGGGCAAAGCTGACAGCGTGTGTCTCGATAACACCAAAAGGAAAGAAGGTAAGGCAGAATGCGATCGTCAGAGGCCACGATCCGACGCCGAGGCGCCACGACAGGGCGGCGAAAGCGACAGCCGTAACGGCGGGCTTCGTGGCTGCGACCCAGACGGGCCCAGGCCATGGGAGGAGGTAAGTGATCCACAGCGTCGCCGCCAGCGTGACTACCTTAAGCGCTCGGACAAACTGCCGCGGTGGCATCGATTACGTCTAACAGTTAATTAACGAATGCGTCCGGGGAGGAAACTCGCCAACGCAATGAAGACTCCCCGCGAAAACTGTAGCATAGATCAGCATTGCGGAAACCGCACGCGGATGAACGGACCGGCATTCGAGCAAGATTAGCTCTGCGACCGCATTCCGACGTCCGCGGGGGTGCGGTATTGTAGTGCGCGAATGTCCGGTAACCGGAACACTGCAAGATGGCACGCCAATGTCAGGTCATGGCCGGAAGCACCCACGCGGTAGGACGCACCTGCGCTGACGCCACCCCGGAGGTGTCGCCGTGCGCGTGAAGCACTGGACAAGGTCGCACACCTTGAGGCAGCATCGACCAAACATGGGAAGAGTTCGGACAATTCCCCTTCTAATCTGCGTGCTGACCGGCTGCGTGGTCTCGCTGCTGGCCGCGTGCGCATCACATCCGCCGCCTTCGCCGACAAGCGGCTCGATAGAAAACTCCCAATGCGGCTGCCTGGATGAGAACGGGAAACTGATAACAACCCCGACGCTGGTGGAATCGTCAGGAAACGCGCGACTCGACGAGGCAGCTCTGAAATTGGCGCAGACTGGGCACTGCAACCGAGACACGGGACAGGACAATCGGGCAACAGAGCAAAATGGCAATCAGGGAAGGGAACAGCAAAAGCCCATTCCCCGGTGCGTCAAGTTCAAAATCAAGTTCAAACTCGAAGAGCAGCCCAAGTAACCAACGTCTGGAGCGTCTCTCTCTCCACGGTTGTTGAGTCGGGCTGGGGGCTCGTGACTTTCCGAGGGTTTCACGGCCCCGCCACCTCCCTTGACGACTTGCTAGACTCAGGAGGACGACTTCCAGACTCGTCGCCGTGTTACTGGTGAAACCCGTCATGCCGAACCACAAGTTCCACGGAGTCTTCGGCGTCGCAACATGAATCGATTGGTTCATGGAGGCCTCCCGCCGTTTGAGGATGACCAACCAACTTTGCGTCACTAGCCGGTCTTCGGTGTCCGTTAAGGATTGTCCGACGCCTGCCCGCGTGCGCGCAACTGTCCGACCCGTAGAACTTGGTGGCAGGTGTTGGGCAATCCTTAACGAAAGCGCTCAAAACGCCACGACCTTGGCCCCGAGTCGCCTCTCGTGAATGTCGGCTATCAGGTAGCGGTGCATTCATTTGGACCTGCACGCGAGCCGCTTGGGGCTCAAGACCCAATACGCCGAGCCACCATCCGCGCAAACACCAACCCCGGTGTTGGGTTCGAGAGCTCGATCTTTCCGTGGTTCCAGTCCTTTCTTGAAAGCAGGACCGATATTTCGGAACGCACCCGCAGATCTGCGGCGAATATTACCGTTGCCGTCTTCCTGCCGAGGCCAACGAGGCGTACCGCCAGCGCAAGCCAATAGCGCCCAGCAGAGTAAGCAGGGACAGGCAGTCCAGGGATCCGCCACCGCCGCCGCCTCCTCCGCCACCACCGCTTGCGGCCGCGCCGCTGATGCTGATGGTCGTGGTCGCTACATTGGAGACGCCGCCCAGATGATCGGCCACGGTGTACTGGAACGTGTCAGTGCCCGTAAAGCCCGCGGGAGGGTCGTAAGTAACCACGCCGCTGCTGGGAGTGATTGCGAGCGAGCCGTGCGGCGGGCTGGTGATGGTGATCGTCGTCGGGTCGATGGTTGTGCCGCTGGCGCTATCGTTTGCCAGGATGGGGATGGTTACGCCCTGATTGGTGCTGGTCGACGCCGTATCGTTGTTGGCCACCGGTGGCGGTTCGACATTGACGATGACAGTGGCGACGCTCGAGACCGCTCCTAGGTTGTCGGCCACGGTGTACTGAAGGGTATCGGTTCCCGTGAACCCGGAATCAGGTTGGTACAACAGTGTGGAGTCGGCCGGGTTGACTCGGGCGGTGCCATGCAACGGGGCGGTCACGATCGTCAGTGATGACGGTACGAGCGTGCCGTCCGCATCGCTATCGTTCTTGAGCACATCCGCGAAGATGTATTGGTTGCGCGTCGTAGCGAACGTGTCGTTCTGGGCGACGGGATTTTGATCCAATATCAGCGGGTAGTAGGTCGCTGGATAGCCGTCGGCCATGAGCAGGTCGAGTTGGCCATTGGCAGCCAGGTCGGCGACCGCGACGGAGCGTGCGTCGCTGCTGTATGGATTGGCGGGTACATCGATCGCCACGACGTTCAGATAGGGATCGGGCGTGCCGTTGTTCAGATAGATGGCACCCACCGCTGCATTGGGGGGAGGCGGGTTGCCAAACCCGGATGAGGGCTCGCTGCACCCCAGTAGCACGTCGGGTAAGCCGTCGCGATTGACATCCGCGACCGTCAAGCCGAGACAACCACCGATATTGGGATCGACTTTGAGTTGCTCGGGAGCCGAATACGGCTGTGTGCTCGAGCCTGTGTTGATAAAGAGGTACACCTGCCCGGACTGGGAGCCGGTTACGAGCAGATCGGCCTTGCCGTCATTGTTGACATCGGTGACTGCGAGAGTGAGGGCCGTCTGTCCGGACAGCAGCTGGATCGGCTGGACGCCGTTGAACGGCTGGCTGGTGCCGTTGTTCAGGTAGATCTTCACGCCGGTCGGATCGGAGGAGATCGTGCTGGCAACGGTAAAAGACTCGATGATGTCGAGGTGACCGTCACCGTTGACGTCGGCGAGCTTGATGTCCTGGCCGTAACCCAGGTCGGTGCCGATGGCCACCGGGACCGCACTGCCCTGCAACTTTTGTCCGCCGCTCAAGTACAGGTGACTGGCAATGTGGTTGGTATTGGCGACCGCGAGATCCGGATAGCCGTCACCGTCGACATCGCCTATCGCGGCGGCCGTCGATGGGTCGCTGGGGCCGATCGGTATTCCGGTGACGCCGTTGAAAGGAGCTGACGTGCCGTCGTTCAGGTATAGCTTTGTTGGAGAGTTGAAACCGATCGCGACAATGTCAGGATGTCCATCCGCGTCGATGTCGACAATGTAAGCCTGCTGTTGGGTGTCAGTAGCGGATAGGACCGTTCCCTGCACATTGGCGAAGGGGGTTGCGGTGCCGTTGTTGATGAATAGAACGGGTGCTTGGAAGTTCGCCCCCAGCACGATGTCGGGGCGGCCATCGCCGTTGAGATCGGCTGCCGCGGCGCTCAACGTGACGCTGTAATTGCCGCTCACGGGGGTGAGGGCAACGGCTCGTCCTATGATGAGGGTCGTGGCAGGCGGGCTGCTCGCCGCGATGGCCGAGCAGACCATTGCGATGGAGGCGAGAGACAGAAGGCGTAGTCGGCCACGCATGTTGAGTCCTACGCGCATCGTTCTTCCTGGATGGATGACCGTCTGCCGGGGGCACAGCGGCAGAGGCGGCGGCCGGTAAGGCCGAGCAGCGGTAGCAGGCTGAGCCAGCCCAGCGCACCGCCGCCGGAATGCTGGCCTGATCCGCCTGCCGAGGCTCCTTCCGGGGTCGCCGACATTTCGGTGGACGCAGTGCCCGCGCCCGAGGCGTTCACGGCCGAGACTTCGAAGAAGTATGTCGTGCCGTTCGCCAGGCCTGGTACGGCGATGTCGGTGCCACTGACAACAACCAGGGTGGGAGTTGTGGTCTCGGCGCCGGCGGCCGTGCTCTGATAGATGTTGTACTCGCTGGCGCCTGAGACAGCGGTCCAGCTGAGCGTTACCTGCCCGTTGCCCGCGGATGCGGTGAAGTTCTGGGGTGCTCCGAGCCGAGCCAGTGGGGACACACTCGCCTCGCTGGATACCGATGCGGAGCCGCCCACGTTCGAGGCTACAACGACGAAATAATACGCCATGCCGTTGGTCAAACCCGTGATTACGGCGGATGTCCCTGTGATACCCGCTACCAGCGCGGTCGGGGACTCTCCTCCGGGGGTGGTTCCTGCGTAGATGCTGTAGCTCGTTGCACCGATCGTTGGCTGCCAGGCCAGGGTGACTTGTCCGTCTCCGGCGGTGGCCGTCAAGCCACTCGTGGGCAGTGGGGGCGCCATGGGTTCCGCGCTGACTTCGGCCGACAGCCCGCTCTGGCCTGCAATGTTCGCGGCGATGATCTCGAAATAATAAGTCGTTCCGTTGGTGAGGCCGGTTAGGGTTGCCGAAGTCCCGCTGATGGCCACCTGGACTGGTGTGTTCTCCGCGTTCGCGCGCGTACTCATGTAAATGGTGTAGTTGGACGCGAACGGTGAGGCGGTCCAGGTGAGCGTCACGCTCGCGTCGCTCGCGGTTGCGATCAGTCCCGTCGGAGCGGCAGGAGGTGCGACGGGGGTGGCCGAGACTTCACTGGACAGCTGTCCGGGTCCGGAGCTGTTCACCCCGGCCACTCGGAAATAGTAGGTCACACCGTTGGTTACGGCGCTCGTCATGTATGTCGGGTTGGTGAGGCCGCTAGCGACCAGCGTCTCCGCGCCGGAGGCGGTGCCTTGATAAACGTTATAGGTCGCCGCCCCGGGGGCGACTACCCAATAGAGCGTCACCGACCCATACCCCGCGTACGCGGCGAGGTTGGATACCTGTTGTGGAGGCGCGATCGGCGTGGCGCTGGCTTCCGTGGTCGGCGTGCTCAAACCGTACGGTGTGACTGCCGCTACTTTGAAATAGTAGGTCGCGCCGTTCGTGAGCCCGGTGATCGTGGCCGAAGTGCCGGTAATGCCCGAGAGGACGGGTGTCGCGTTCTCGCCGCCGGGAGTCGAGCCTTGGTAGACGACATAGCTCGTCCCGTTCGGGGAAGCAGTCCAATTCAAAGTCACTGAGGCAGTGCCCGCGGTCGCCGTCAGCGCCGTGGGAGCAAGTGCATTCAGTGTTACGTAACGGACGCCGCCGTCGACTGTCACGAACAGTAGCGAGCCGTCATCGGATGTCTTGGTGCGCCCGTTGACAAAGGCGAAATTGCCGTTCAACCCAAACTGGCTCTCGAAGTCATAGCTGCTGAGCGGGGACAGGGTCGTCGAGTCGTAGACGTAGACTTTCGATGATTGGGCCCAGGGAAAGTAGACCCGGGGTTTCACGGGGTCGTAGGCGACGCCAATGGGTTGCCCGGCGGCATACTGCCCTACCATCGTAGGTGATTTGACGAGGTTCGCATCCGTGAAGAACGTGCCGCCGTAGGTAGGGATGGCGTACTGCTGGCCGTCGGGTCGCACGGCGATCTCATAGTTGAACCACGAAGTCCCGTTGGCGTACCCGGATTCGCGCAACAGGTTGCCGTCGCTCACTCGGTAGCGATCGAACGGTCCGTCCGATGAGTTTGATTCTGCAAGCGCGATCACGCTGTGGTCCGCGCTGGCGCGTAGCATCGTGTCCTGCTGGACCGTTGCGACTACTGTTGTGGTGCTCGTTGCCGGATCGTACCAACGCAATGGGACGGTACCCGAACCTCCGAACTCGGAGGAAATGAGGATGCCGCCGTTGTTACCGTAGGCCGCGGTGAAAGTGCCTACTTCAAAGAACGCGGCCGGGAAAGTGACTTTCTGATAGGTAAGCGTCGCGAGGGAGACGATGTACACCCACACCTGGCCGCCGGAGGTGCTGTCGTCCGCCACGACCAGGGAGCTTCCATCGGGGGAGATGTCCATGCCTTCCAGGTTCCCGCCGAGGGTGATCGGGGTGAGGAAGGACTGAGAGGACACCTCATATCGCAACAGCTCGCCGCCGTTGCTGATGTAGAGAACGCCCCGGGCATTGTCGTAGGCGACGTCGACACGGCTGGGCGCGGCGACAAATACGCCCTCCCCGTTCGCCGGCAGGATGCCGAGGAAAGAGAAGAGCAGGATTGCCGCGAGCCACCCAGCGACGTGGAGCCGTATCGAGCTGAATACAACCATTCGGTCCCTGCAGTCCCTGAACAAGTCGCGGCTTCGCGTGTCGCTGTTGTGTTCAGCAGCCTTGGTATTGTTGCGCTTAAGGATAGCTCAAGTTTACCTCGCCCGGCGAGGGTGTATCTGTGCGCGGCTGCCGCGGGCTCGACCACGTGACAGAGAGATGACAGGCCGTCGAACCGTTTACATAAGGCGGCGCAGGAGTTTCATGGCGCCCCACGCGCTTCAGGGTCGGTGAAGTCGAACTGACCCCACGAGAGGCGCCCCGGGGACAAAGCTCGGTTGTCGCTGCAACCCCGGATCCGACTTCCATTGAGCGCCGCCGCGGCTTTGCCAAATTTTGCCAAAGGGTCCTATGCTTCGAGTATGAGCACCATGAACATATCTCTGCCGGATTCCCTCAAGGATTTCGTCGACGAGCAGGTCAACCAGGGCGGCTATGGGACAAGCAGCGAGTACGTGCGCGAGCTCATTCGAAAAGATCAGGATCGTCTGCGGTTGCGCGGTCTGCTGCTCGCAGGTGCTGGATCCGCACCGACTAAGCCAGTTGACGACACCTACTTCGATAGCCTGCGCCGCAAGGCGAAGGCAGCCAAGCGCGGCGCGGCGCGGTGAAGCCAAAACCAGTCATACCGCGCGAACGAGCTGATCGAGCGAGACTCTTCGAATCCTCAGTTCGCGATCCCATGACCAACCGCCCAAACAAACGCAGCGATCGCATCGATATCGGAGGCCGACAGCGGCGCGCCGCCTTTCAGCGGCATAATGGCGTCTGACTCCTTCGGTACCGGAACGCCCCGGTTTATAGTTGCCGCAAGCACGCGCCAGCTACCGTCGCTCCAAAGCCGATGGCGTGGCACGGATTCGGCGGGTGGAAAAACAGCCTGTTCGGCGATCTGCGTGTCTACGGACAGGAAGGCATTCGCTTCTATACCCGTCAAAAATCAATCATGCAGCGCTGGCCCGAAAGCACCGTCAAAGGCTCCGAATTCGTCATCCCGTCGTCGCTGTAGGACGGCCTTCCGAACTCACCCGCCAACCCCGGTTGCCCAACCTCCGCCGAGTGCTTTGAAAATCGCGACTTGATCCCGCCCGACCTCCGCGTCCGATACGGCGACCTCCTCCTCCCGCGTCTGCTACGTCGGATTCCCCGTCGTGAAACACGTGGGCAAGTCACATATGCGGACTCGCCACGGTAGATACGGCGTGCTCCGCACGCGTGTTGGACGAGAAACAACCCACGGACACTAAGCGTGTTTTCTGTTGAAACATCGTCTATTTCTCGTCTTATCTAGGTGTTTTCAACAAAAATGGATGATTGCTTTCAGAGTCAACTCGCGTTGAGATATCAACTTCCCCCTTTCTCATATGCACTCCACCACTCACTCGTGCCTGACTCGGACTCCCTGTATCACCGGCTGTTTGCACATCCGCGGATGGTGGAGGGGCTCGTGCGCGAGTTCGTTCCGCGGAGGCTGGTCGCCGGCCTCGATTTCTCCGGATTGCAGCGCGTCAATCCCAAGTTTCACTCTGGCCGCCGTTCGGCCCGACGGCGCGAGGGCGATGTCATCTGGAGATTGCCGACCCGTGAGGGCAGTGACCTC
>Ga0210406_10006432_pt1 | contig 12183 bp, 11 predicted proteins | sample IncBWC30MmetaG_FD_155454 | JGI IMG/M metagenome (GOLD analysis project Ga0210406, IMG submission 155454) | Forest soil microbial communities from Barre Woods Harvard Forest LTER site, Petersham, Massachusetts, United States - Inc-BW-C-30-M | ecosystem: Environmental > Terrestrial > Soil >...
GCATCGCCGCGCTCAGCGTGGAAGTGCAGGGCGATAAGGTGCGCTACTTGACCGAGGCGGGGGAACTGGCGCTGCCGAAATCGATGGTCGATCACATTGAGAGGGGTGGGCTGGCGCAGATGCCGGCCTCGCTGGGGTCGGGAGCGGCGAATCTGCCGATTACGCCTCCTACTATCGAACCGACCGGCGCCAACGCGGCGGCGGAAAGCGGCGCTGTGCACGATGGCGCTGTGGACCGCGGCTTTCTGGCCGCGGTCGCGAGCGAGGCCCGATCTGGCGTGGGAAGTGCAAATGAAAAGGCGGCTCTCGCGTATCATGCGGCGGCGCAATTCGAGCTCTCGCGCGGCGATATGGAACACGCGCTAACCGACGAACGCACAGCGCTGACGTACGCGCCTGAACACCCGATCATGCTGCTGAACGTCGCGTACTTGCATCTGCGGCGCAGCGAATACAAGCAGGCCCTGGAGTACCTTGAGCGTGCGCAACGCGTCGCGCCGGAAAATCCAGACGTGCCGAAGCTGGCGGGGTGGACGTATTACGGCATGAACAAGCTCGATCAGGCCGTGGCGGAATGGCAACGCGCGTTGAAGCTGGGGCCGGACGCCGAGGTGCAGGCGGCGCTGGAGAAAGCGCAACGCGATAAGCAGGTAGAAGAAAATTACCGCGAGAACGAAAGCGGCCACTTCACCCTGCGTTACAGCGGAGAGGCGGAGCCGGCGCTGGCGCGTGAGGTGCTTCGCGCTTTGGAAACTCACTTTGCAGCGATCGAGGCGGAGTTGAACTACACGCCGCCGGACTCGATCGGCGTGATTCTGTACACTGGACAGGCTTTTGCCGATATTACACGCGCGCCTGGGTGGGTGGGCGCTTTGAACGACGGGCGTATTCGTGTGCCGGTGCAGGGGCTGACGCACCTCACCCCGCAATTGTCGCTGGTGCTTAAGCACGAGCTGACGCACAGCTTCGTGCGGCAGAAAACGCGTGCGGCTGCGCCGACGTGGGTCCAGGAAGGAGTCGCACAGTGGATGGAGGGCAAGCGCAGCGCCGCGAATGCCTCGCTGCTCTTGCAGGTATATGACGCGAAGGAGGCAATGTCGCTCAAGGATCTGGAAGGGCCATGGATGCAGTTGTCCAATCCGGTGGCGGCGTATGCGTATGCATGGGCGCTCGCGAATATGGAATACATTGTGCAGGTCGATGGAATGAGCGACGTGGAGCGCATACTGGATCGGATCGCGGCAGGGAGTACGACGGAGGCGGCAGTGCGCGAGGTGTTGCACAGCGATTACGCTGACTTGATGCAATCGACGGCGGAGTATCTGCGGAAGACCTACGGGAATTAGATTCGCAGCGGAGCGCTAGCTGGTTGGCGCTTGGCTAACCGCTCAGCTTTCGGCAAGCAGGGTAGCTAGCAGCGCGGCACGTTGCGGCATTGTTTTTGCGATGACGTGCTCGTGTGCGGAGTGCGCGCCATCGCCAACGGCTCCTAAGCCGTCGAGCGTGGGGATGCCGAGAGCGGCGGTGAGATTGCCGTCCGAGCCGCCCCCCGCTACACATTCTCCGATCGACAAGCCCATTTGCGCAGCCAATGATTTTGCGCGCGAGAAGAGCACGGCGCTGACTTTTCGTTCCATGGGCGCGCGATTGAAGCCACCGCGGACTTCGAGGCGGGCTCCGCCGGTGAGGGGTCGGAGCGAACGCAGGCGTTTTTCGAGTTGGCGCATGTCCGTTACGCGAAGGGCGCGAAGGTCGATCACAGCGCGGGCACGTTCGGCGATGACATTGACACGCGTGCCGCCTTCGATTACGTCGGCATTTACGCTTATGCCGCGGCGCAGGTCGTTCCACTTTTGAAGTCGCGCGATTTGCTGGGCGAGTTCGTGTACGGCGTTCACCCCTTCTTGTGGCGCGAGCCCCGCATGCGACGCGCGCCCGTGCACGATAATTTCTGCTTCGCCTACACCCTTGCGCGCGGTTTTCAACAAGCCGCGTGGGCCGAGTGAAGGCTCGGGCACAAAAACGGCGTCGCTGCGGCGCGCTTCCGCTTCGATGAGCTTGCGGGAAGAGTCGCTGCCGATTTCCTCATCGGAGGTCCAGAGGAAAACGATGCGCTTGCGGAGCGGCGTTTTACCTTGCTGCAGAGCGTCGAGCGCGAAGAGCGCTTGTACGATGCCGGCTTTCATGTCGAATGTGCCGGGGCCGTAGACTTTTCCTGCGGACACGCGAAAGGGCATTTTGGCAAGTGTGCCGCTGGCGTACACGGTGTCATAGTGGCCGAGGACGAGAAGCTGCCCGGCGGCGCGCGAAGTCTGCGGCGGCCAGGTGATGCGCAGATGATCACCGCGATGCTTTTGCGGGAGGCGCTCGATGCGTGCGCTGCGTTTGCGCCACTCTGCGGCTATTATTGCGCAGCAGCGGTCGGCGGGCGCTTTCTCAAGACTCGGCGATTCCGCGAGAACAAAGGTGCGTAGAACGGCGAGCATCTGCGACAAACTTGGGGTCAAAAGGCGCAGCAGGGCGGCGGGTAGGTTCGATTGCGTCATCGGGGGGACATGCTAACAGCGCGCACGCTATTGGCGCAAAGGATCGTCAGCGGGCGCACGCTTCGCATATAATTGTAGGTTTGCCGGAGAACATAGGGGGCCGCAGGTGTGTGCGGCTTACGGGAGCGCCATGATACTGGACGTCACGGAAATACAGAAAATATTGCCGCACCGTTATCCGTTTTTATTTGTAGACGCCATTGTGGAGATGGAGCGGCTGAAGCGCGTGGTTGGGATCAAGAATGTGACGATCAACGAATCACATTTTCAGGGGCACTTTCCGGGACAGCCCATTATGCCCGGCGTGCTAATTATTGAGTCGATGGCGCAAACCGGCGGGCTGCTTTTGTTGCAGGAAGTCCCCGACCGTGAGAACAAGCTCTTGTACTTTGTCGCTGTGGATGGCGCGCGCTTCCGGCGCCCCGTCGTGCCCGGCGATCAGCTACGAGTCGAGATGACAGTGATTTCGTGGCGCGGCGATTTTTGCAAGCTGGAGGGTCGCGCCACTGTGGATGGCCAGCTCGCCGCGGAGGCAACACTGATGTGCAAAATGGTGGATCGCGTTCCGGTTGCCCCCACCAAAGTGGAAGTATCCACGAAATGAGTGCATCGCAAGTCCACGAGCAGGCGATTGTCGCGTCAAGCGCAAAAATCGGCGCAGGCGTTCGCGTTGGGGCTTACGCGGTGATTGGCGAGAACGTTGAGCTTGGCGAGGGGTGCGTGCTGCACTCGCACGCGGTCGTGCAGGGGCCTTCAAAGATCGGCCGCAACAATGTGTTTCATCCATTTTGCTCGGTGGGAGGCGATCCGCAGGATTTCCGCTTTCAAGGCGAAAAAACGGAGCTTGAAGTCGGCGACGGCAATACGTTCCGCGAGTATGTGACCATCAGCCGGGGCACTCTGGGGGGCGGCGGGAAAACCACGATTGGCAGTGAAAATTTGTTTCTGGCGTCTTCACACGTGGGGCACGACTGTCATGTTGGCAGTCACGCTCTTTTTGTGAATGGCGCGACGTTGGCGGGTCATGTCACCGTGGAGGACTACGCCACGATCGGCTTTCAGTCGCCGGTGCACCAGTTTTGCCGCGTCGGGCGCTATGCGTACATCGGCGCTTCGACGGTGATTACGCAGGATGTGCCGCCGTTTTCGCGCGTGGTTACGGACCGCGAAACGAAAAGTTACGGCGTCAACACCATCGGACTCGAGCGCAAAGGATTTTCGGACGAGCGGCTCAACCTTTTGCGGCGCGCGTTCCGATTGCTGCTGCGCTCGAAGATGAACACAACGCAGGCGCTGGCGGAAATGCGCAAGTCGCTGGGCGATTCTGAAGATGTGCAAGAGCTGATTCGGTTTATCGAGACGGCCGAACGCGGAATTGTGAAGTAGCGCGACTTCGAAACGCATTCATGGCCAGCACACACACAAGCGCAGCAGGATGGGGCCTGATCGCAGGCAACGGGAGATTTCCGTTTCTGGTGCTCGAAGGCGCGCGCAGCCAGGGCATCGACATGGCGGTGATCGCGCTGAAGGAAGAAGCGGCTCCGGAGTTGGAGCGTTCCGCGAAACGGCTGCACTGGGTGAGCCTCGGCGAGTTGAGCAAGGCAATCGACTTCATGCACCAGGAAGGCGTGACGCAAGCGGTGATGGCCGGGCAAGTGAAGCACAACAAAATCTTCAGCGCCATCCGACCGGATTGGAAGCTGGCCAAGCTGCTATTTTCGTTGCCGAGGAAAAATACGGATGCGCTGATCGGCGCAGTGGCACGCGTTTTGGAAGACGAAGGTATTCGCCTGGTGGACTCGACATTATTTCTGAAGCCGCTAGTACCGGATACGGGAGTGCTTACGCGTAGGGCACCCGACGAACGCGAGGCCGCCGATATTGCCTACGGGCTGGGCGTCGCGCGGCAAATTTCCGGCATGGACATCGGACAAACCGTGGTGATTTCGGATCGCGCGTGCGTGGCCGTCGAAGCCATGGAAGGGACCGACGAAACCATTGCGCGCGCCGCACGCATTGCCGTTGGCAAACCGCTGGTCGTGGTAAAGGTCAGCAAGCCCGGGCAAGACATGCGCTTCGATGTACCCGTGATCGGTCTACCCACCATCGAACACATGAAGAACGCGCAAGCCACGGCTTTGGCGGTAGACGCCGGGCGAACCTTGCTGTTTGATCGCACAAAATTGATCGAGTTGGCGGATGCGGCGGGAATCGCTATTGAGGCGGTCCCCCCTTCGGCATCGCCAGCGGAACCAAAAGAGACCGTGGCGGGAATGAACAGGGAATGACGGCGGTACTGCAAACGGGGAAGATACGTGTCGCCGTGGTCGGAACGGGTGAGTTCGGTCGCAATCACACGCGCGTTTACCGTGAAATCCATGATGCTGAGCTAGTCGGAGTCTTTGACAAGGACCCAAATCGCGCGCAGGCTGCCGCCAGTGAGTTCCGGACGCATGCCTTTAGTGCTCTTGACGAGCTGCGCGGGCGAGCCGATGCCGTCAGCGTGGCCGTGCCGACCGCCGAGCACGCCGAAACCGGCTGCCGCTTGATGGAAATGGGTATCGACGTTCTCGTTGAGAAGCCCATGGCAAAGACGCTGGCGGAAGCGGACGCGCTGCTGGAATCGGCGAAGCGGCATCGGCGCTTGCTGCAAGTCGGCCACGTCGAACGATTCAATCCAGCGGTGCTGGCGGTCGAGCCGATTCTGAACAACCCGCTTTTCTTCGAGGTGCACCGGTTGGGAGTGTTCACGCCACGGAGTCTTGATGTCGATGTGATCTACGACCTGATGATCCACGACCTCGATATCTTGCTCGCGCTGGTAAAGCAGCCGGTCACGGAAGTGAAAGCGGTAGGAATTCCTGTGCTCACCGACAAAGTGGATATCGCCCACGCGCGCCTGGAATTCGAGGGTGGCGCAGTTGCCAACGTGACAGCGAGCCGGGTATCCACCGAGCGCGTACGCAAGGTGCGCTTTTTTCAGCAGCATGAATACATTTCGCTCGATTACGCACGGCGCGATGCCTTACGCGTGGCCGTAAAAAAAGCCGGCCCGCAGCCGGAATTTGCCTTTGAGAAGCTTCCCGCGGCGAGCGTGGAACCATTGCGGGCCGAACTGGAATCCTTTGTAGAAGCAGTCCGCACGCGCACCGAGCCGCGCGTCAACGGAGTGGCAGGCCGCGCCGCGCTGGAACTCGCCGCGCGCGTAATGGCAAGCATCCAGGAGCATGGTGAGCGCGTCCAACTTGTAGCGTTCGCCGCGGCACAGAAAACAACAAATGATTCCTAGGTTTCTCGTTCCCTTCAATGCACGTCCGCCCGCTGTGGACGCTCCCTCCACGCGGCGCCGCCCTTCCACACTCGATGAACGCACCCTAGTGCCTGCGATGCTGCCGATCGTGCCTCTGGACGGCCACACGAATATTCCCTCGTCTCTCCCCCTGGAGGCCATTGCCGCCAGGACGGTTGTACCGCGAGGCATAAAGCGCGAAGACTTTGCCGTCGAAGAACCCAGCCACCTGCCTCTGCAGCCAACAGACATGGACGAGCGCGTCACCGTTCCGCAAGGTGCCTCGCCGCCGGAAATCATCGCTCCTTCCGAAAATATTCTTCCGGCCGAAATCGTCGATCCCGACATTTTCATGACCGGCGAAGTCAATCTCCTCACCAGGGAGCGCACGGATGAACGCGCTAAGTCCGACCTGGCGAGAAATATTTCGTCGGTGGTAATTCACATCCTGCTGATTCTGGCCATTATCATGGAACCAAAGATTTTTCCGGCGCGCCCGAAAACGCAGGCTGACCTTGATCTCGCGCGGAGGCAGATGACCATCTTGCTGCCGCCCGGCGCCTTTGAAACGCCACGACCGACGCCACGTCGCGAACCTCCGGCGCCGCCGATGAAGGTCGACCCACGCATTCTCCGCAAAGTCGCGCCACCGACTCCGCAGCCGCAGCCCACGCCGCCTCCGAAAGAACCGGAGCGTATAGTAAAGAATTTGCCCAGCGCCCCGGTGCCGCAGCCCAACGCCACGCCGCCTCCAGAGACTACTGCGCCAAAAACAGAAGCGCCGAAGCAGCCGCTGAAATTAGAGACCCCTGAAGAGCAGCCTCGTCCAAACAGCCTTGTTATTCCCAAGAATTCACCGGGCAGCTCGATTCGCGATTCCATGCGCGAAGCCGCCAAGATGAACGCGCCGCGTCCGATCGGCGGGGGCGGCCAAATTCCGACGCGGGGCGCGCCTGGAGGCGGAGGACGTGGCAGCGCGGCGGCCGGCATCGAAATGCTCACGCCGACTGAGGGCGTCGATTTCAACGATTACCTCGCCCGCGTGTATCAGAGCGTGAAGCGCAACTGGTTTGCGGTGATGCCCGCGTCGGTGGAGCTGGGCGATAAAGGCGTCGTGTCGCTGCAGTTTAGAATATTGAAAAATGGCGGCGTGCCGGACGGCGAGCCGGTGAAGGTGTTTGGTTCCGGCAAAGAGCCTCTCGACCGCGCCGCGATTTCTTCGATCCGCGCGTCGAACCCTTTCGAGCCCTTGCCGCCGGCTTTCAGCGGTCCCTATATCGAGCTGCGTTTCACGTATTATTACAACCTGCAGCCGGACTATACACACTAGTGAAACCGCCGCGTCAGCAGATTCTAGGCAGCCTGCTTTTGGCGCTGTTTGTTCTCATTTTTCTGTTTGTGCGCGCGCGTCATCTTCTGTTTCGATGAACTCCGACTTCGATGATAGAAGACGCGACTCTGCCGCTCGTTGCCGTTATCGGTCCCACGGCTTCGGGCAAATCAGCTCTGGCTGTTTGGCTGGCTGAACAGCTTGGCGGAGAAGTAGTCGCTTGCGATTCCACGCAGCTTTATCGCGGCTTCGATATTGGCACGGCGAAGCCTCCACTGGCTGAGCGTCGCGGAGTTCCTCATCACCTGATTGACATTCTCGGCGCACAAGAGCCGGCGACAGCGGGGGGCTATCGGCAGTCCGCGCTAGCCGTGCTCGGTGACCTGCGCGATCGCGGACGACTCCCTATCTTCACGGTCGGGACCGGTTTATACCTCCGCGCCCTGCTCGAAGGGCTGGCTGACGTCCCACAACGCTCGGAAGAGCTTCGTGAAAGACTGCGGTTAAGTGCGCGCGAGCATCGTTCTGGGCATTTACACAGGATTTTGAAGCGGCTCGATGCCGAGGCTGCGCGAAAAATTTCAGCGGGCGACCAGCAAAAACTGATTCGCGCCGTCGAAGTCTGCCTTATTTCTAAAAAGCCGCTGACTGAACTACATAGAAGTAGCCGGGCGCCCCTGCAGGGTTGGCGCGCGCTCAAGATCGGGCTGGCGCCGGACCGCGAAGCGCTGTACACGCGCATTCATGCACGAACAGACGCCATGCTCGCACGCGGCTGGCTCGACGAGGTCCGTTCTTTGCTCGATGCTGGGCTGCCCGAAGACGCCAAGCCCTTCGACTTTATCGGTTACCGCGAATTGCGCGCCGTCTTGCAAGGCCGGCTCGCGATGGACGCCGCTCGCGCCGCGATTCAGCAAGCTACCCGCCGCTACGCCAAGCGCCAGCTCACCTGGTTTCGGCGCGAAACCGCTGTGCACTGGCTCGCAGGCTTTGGCGACGAAGTGAAGCTGCGAAAAGATGCGCTGGCATGGCTCAAATCCCAACACCTGGGATGGGGCTAGCGGGAATTTCTAGTCGAGTTGGCCCAGTATCCTGGCCCACCACCCAGATTAACAGGTAAACTTGCAAGGTGCACTTGCAAGTCTACCTGTTCTGTACGTATAATGAAATTGCTATGCGGCGAAAGACACTCGAAATCTCCGTGCTCGACCTCATTCAGACCATTGGCCTATTGGTGCGCCGCGTGCGCGCAGCAGCCGCCTCGCATGAGCTTTCCTTGACCGAGGCTGCCGTCATGTCGCGCCTCGATAGACGCGGGCCTGCAACGACCGCCGATCTGGCGCGCGCCGAAGGCATGAAGCCGCAGTCCATGGGAACCACAATCGCGGCGCTTGAGGAAATGGGCCTGGTTGAGCGTAAGCCGCATCCGGCCGACGGCCGCCAAGTGAATATTGCGCTGACTGCCAGAGGCGCCGCTGTGCGGAAGAGTGCCAAGGATGCGAAGCAGACATGGCTGGCGCAGGCCATCGCCCAACTCGACGAACAAGAACGAGAGACGCTATTTAAGGCTGGCGAGATCATCAAGCGCCTGGTGGAAAAGTGACCAGCAACGAGGGGCGAGCACAGCTTCTGAATAATCCCGCAATCAGTTCGGATACACGGGACACCTCTTCCCCTGGAAATTCGATGTCACATGCGTGGCGAGCGCTGCGGCACCGCAACTTCAAGCTCTTCTTCTCCGGTCAGAGCATCTCGCTAATCGGCACCTGGATGACGCGGCTGGCGACAAGCTGGCTGGTCTATCGCCTCACCCATTCGGCGCTGCTGCTAGGCGTCGTTGCCTTCGCGGGGCAGATTGCTTCGTTCATGCTAGCGCCATTTGCGGCCGTCTGGGTTGAGCGCCTCAATCGCCGCAAGCTGCTGCTCTGGACGCAAACGGCTGCCGCCCTTCAGTCACTCGCCATGGCCGCGCTCACGCTCGCACATGTCATCACCCTTTGGGAAATCATCGCGCTCGCCATTTTTCAGGGCCTGATCAACGCTTTTGACATGCCTGCGCGCCAATCCTTCCTTGTGCAGATGGTCGAAGATCGCAACGACCTCAGCAACGCCATCGCCATCAACTCCTCGATGGTAAACGCTGCGCGGCTGATCGGTCCGGCCATCGCTGGTTTGGTAATCGCAGCCGTGGGCGAAGGCTGGTGTTTCTTGATCGACGGCGTCAGCTACTTTGCCGTGATCGCATCCTTGCTGCTGATGCGTATCAAGCCCTTGGACATCCGCCGTAACGCCAGCAGCATGCTCGAACAAATGCGCGAGGGTTGGGATTATGTCCGCACATTTCGGCCCATCCGCAGCATCCTTTTGCTGTTTGCTCTTCTCAGTCTGATGGGATGGCCGTATTTCGTCCTACTGCCCGTCTTCGCGGGTCAGGTGCTGCATGGCGGCGCCGCCACCCTCGGCTTGCTTTCCGGCGCCTCAGGAATCGGTGCGCTCGTTTCGGCCCTTTCCCTCGCGATCCGCAAATCGGTAGTCGGGCTTGCGCGCATGCTTCAAATTGCCGCCGCGATCTTGGGAGGCGCGCTCATTCTCTTCGGCCTCTCGCGTACTTTATGGCTATCGCTCGTATTGGTGGTTTTTGTCGGCTTCGGCTTAATCCAGGGCGCCTCCATCAGCAATACGATCATCCAGTCCCTTGTGACTGACGACAAGCGCGCCCGAGTGATGGGCTATTACACAATGGCCTTTTTTGGAGCCGCGCCCATCGGCAGCTTGCTCGCTGGCGCGCTGGCTCATCGTATAGGTGCGCCTCACACTGTCGTCCTTACCGGCGCGTTCTGTCTCGCCGGCTCGCTGTGGTTCGCTCTCGAGCTGCCGAAAATCAGGGCGGTCATGCGGCCGCTCTACCAGGAAATGGGCGTGCTGCCTCCGCGCGAGGTGGACCTGATTCCAGACCTACAGGAAGCAGTTAAATGACGGTTATGGCAAAGCCAAGCTAAAAGAAAAAACACGATGAACTGGTATCACCACATCGCTTGTTTCTTCGCGGGAATGTTTCTCGCGAATGTCGTACCTCATTTCGTGCACGGCATTTCTGGCGACCGGTTCCCGACACCGTTCGCCCACCCACCCGGAAGAGGATTGTCATCGCCAACGGTGAACGTTGCCTGGGCACTATCTAATCTGGTCGTCGGTTACATTCTGTTCTGGGTCGGAGAGGTTTCGAGCGGAGACAACTCAGCACTCGTTGTTTTCTTTGTGGGCATCGCGGCAATAAGCACGATGTTGAGCGTACGATTTGCCAAGAAACAAGCGAAGTAACCGGCGATCCCCGCGACAACCACAACCCAAAGGAGAAACGTGCCTATCACCAAACTTGATACCACCCCGGCTTTGATCGTAATTGATCTGCAAAAAGGCATCGTTGCTTTGCCGACCGTTCATCCCGCCGGCGACATCATCGGCCGTGCTGCGCAGCTCTCGCGCGCTTTTCGCGATCGAGGTCTGCCAGTCATTCTCGTCAACGTGATCAGTCCGGCCCCAGGCCGCACCGAGTCCGGACCACGCAACTTTTCATTCCCGGACGGCTGGACAGAACTTGTTCCTGAATTGGAGCACCACCCCAACGATCATGTAGTTAGCAAGAAAGCGCCAGGAGCCTTCATCGGTACATCGTTACATGACTATTTGTGCGACCGCCGCGTAACCCAAGTCTTCTTGACGGGCATCGCGACCAGCCTCGGTGTCGAATCGACGGCTCGCAGCGCCTACGACTACGGCTACAACGTTACGTTTGTCGTCGATGCGATGACCGATCGTGACGCCGACGCGCACCGTTACAGCATCGAGAAGATTTTCCCCCGCCTCGGTGAGACGGACACAACCGACAACGTTCTGAAGCTGTTGATGAAGGCACCGTCTCGATGATCCGTTCGCAATCGGCTACGTGGTGCATGGGCAAGCGGTGTATAATCGGTTTCTGGGTCCTCACCCGCCACGCACGATGTCAGTCTTGGCAAGAATCGCTCGCTCCGCACTATGACGCTTCGTCTCTATCAAGCATGAAAACTCAGCATGTAACTACGGCTCTCGAACGTGCTCTGCTTGTCGGCGTAACCTGGAAGCGCGCGCGGCGGGTCCCGGGCTTGCCGGCGGGAGAGCAAGGCCGCGAATCGCTGGCCGAACTGGTGGAGCTCGCCCGGAGCGCGGGCGCGGAAGTCGCCAGCACTATGTACCAAGTTCGCGAGTCCGCCGATCCTGCCACACTGGTCGGGCGCGGCAAATTAGATGAGATTCGCGCGGAAGCCACCGCGCACAAAGCGCCGCTGATTATTTTCGACGGGAACTTGTCCCCCATGCAGCAGCGCAACATCGAAGAGGCCACCGACCGCCGCGTGATCGACCGCACGCAGCTAATTCTGGACATTTTTGCCCGCCACGCGCGCAGCCGCGAAGGGCAATTGCAAGTGGAGCTGGCGCAGTTGAACTATCTGCTGCCGCGACTGACCGGCCGCGGCACGTCCATGTCCCGCCTCGGCGGCAAAAGCGGCGGTGGCGGTTCAGGTGGTGCAGGCGGAGGGGCTGGCCGTATCGGCGTACGCGGCCCCGGCGAAAAGAAACTGGAAACCGATCGCCGCCGTATCCGTGAACGCGTCAGCAAAATTCAGGCCAGCATAGAAGACGTACGCAAACAGCGTGCCCTGCGGCGCGAAGCACGCAACGCCGTCCCGCTCGGCACGATTGCTCTGGTCGGCTACACGAATGCCGGCAAATCCACGCTGTTCAACGCGCTCAGCAGCGCCGAGGTGCTTGTCTCGTCTCGCATGTTTGCGACTCTGGATCCCACTATTCGCGCGATTCGCCTTCCTTCGCACCGGCGCGTGCTGGTTTCGGATACGGTCGGCTTCATCCGAGATCTGCCGAAAGGCCTGCTAACAGCGTTTCGCGCCACCTTGGAAGAAGTGCAAGAAGCCGCCTTAATTCTTCATGTCAGCGACATCTCAAACCCGCATCATGAC
>Ga0210406_10006434_pt1 | contig 12181 bp, 6 predicted proteins | sample IncBWC30MmetaG_FD_155454 | JGI IMG/M metagenome (GOLD analysis project Ga0210406, IMG submission 155454) | Forest soil microbial communities from Barre Woods Harvard Forest LTER site, Petersham, Massachusetts, United States - Inc-BW-C-30-M | ecosystem: Environmental > Terrestrial > Soil >...
CGCCGGGATTGCAGAACTTTGAGGAAAAAATTTTCGGGGGAGTCCAGGACGATCTTCCCCCGGCGCTTTTGAATCGCGCCGGCCTTCTGCCATTCGCTTAGAATGCGGCTCGTGGTGTAGGGCGAGATGGCCGCTGAGTCTGCCACCTCTTCGTTCGTCAGCTCGAGTTCAAAGCCTCCAGCCACTCTTCGGCCGATGCTGGATACATATCCCAAAAGCACGCCGGCGAGTCTCTCGCGCGCGGTTTGAGAAGTTAAGGCTGCCAGGGTAACGACATACCAAGAAATGTAATTTGCCGCAATCGAGAGTGCGTTTTCCAGGACCCGGGGGAAACGTCGAGCGAGGGCGCGAATGGTTTCCCCATCCCAAACGAGGACGACACTGTCCCGCACAGCTTCCGTACTGACCAGATATACCGAAGGCCGGGATAGCAGCGCCGCACCACCAAGGATGTGTCCAGGCGTGATCCATATCTGGATGAGCTTCCTCCCGCTGGGCGTTTCAAAGAAGCATCGGGCCCGGCCTCTCCACAACAGCAGGAGATTATGGGCAGATTCACCCTGGTGGGTTATAACGGATTTGCCGGAGTAGCGGCGCGTTCTGGCCGCTCCCAAAATCAATCGAACTTCTTCCGGGTTCAAGTCCTTCAGCAATTCGGTGCCTTGTGGCACATCCCCCGTGCGAGATTCAAGCACGCTTGGATTCCCTCCCTTCCTGGTGGTCGCAGGATCGCCGCTACGATTGGCTGTGCCTACTCGAGAATGGAGCGCCTACCTGGTTTCGACTCGGACACTCAACTTGAGGTGATTTCACGGCGAGCTCAATGACACGATCCATCATCCATGAACTGGCCGTTCGCAGCCATCGCCGCCAAGGCGTGAGCACAGTTCAGGATTCTTTGGTCCAACGGATGATTGTTGAGAGCATCGGGAGCGATATATGTCCTGGTTCGGTTTGCCTCCAGGAATTGATCACTCAGCTTGTTCATATTGTTAAAAACATTTGTAAGTAGCTGAAAAGCATTGCGATCCGAATCGGTCGTAGCTGCCACTCCAACTAACCGCAGACTCGTCCTCCCCTGATCACGAAAGCCGCCAATCCAATCTTCCGTTATGGGGTACCCACGCTGAACCGCATTCTTCAGTGTGCTTCGCCATTCTCGGACGATAGACATCTCCTCAATGCCCGCCCGAATGAACTCCTTCGACAGCCCTGTCGGAGCAGGCTGGCCGCCAGAGGGCGCCGAGGGGTCGGTGTGTGCGGACGATCCCGGCAGCGTCAAAAATATTTGGTTCCCGTTGGAGCTGAGCGAAGCGTTGGCAAGTTGAGCGAATGCCTGTATTTCAACGTAAGAGCGTCCGCCTATCTCGACAACGACTAGCTCACCTGCATGTCCAGTCAGGGTCAGCATCCGTGCCTGCTGCCCGGCTTGGGTCATGACGAGAAACAGCGAACACAAGAGCAAGACGAATATCACTCTGACGCCTAATGGTTTGTTTAGCACAGTTCACCTCCGGAAGCGACTTTCGGTCCAGGTTGGCGTTCAGACTGCGAATTCGATCAGCGAAATTCCTGGCAATTCTGATCAGCTCATCAGAGCGACAATAACGGTTCCCCAGATCGTCAGAAAGATGTGACCGAATGCCACCGTGTATGAATAACCCAATGTGGCAATCGGGCTTCCTGATTTTTCTTGAACCGCAGCAGCGCCCGCGATCATGGTTTGAGCGCCTGCGAGGCCTCCCAACAAAAGTGCTGGATTGAGTCTGAGAGCGTAACGGCCGAAGTAAAGACCTGCGATGAGCGGTACAAGCGTTACTACGATCCCCCCCAGGAACAGCACGTAGCCAAATTCTCTTACCGCCTGCACAAAGATCGGACCCGCTTTCAGCCCAATCATGGCCACAAACGCTGCCAAACCAAGCGACCGCATGAAAAGAATGGCGGCATCCGGGATGATTCCGAACCACGGACGCACGGACCGCATCCACCCAACCATCACACCGGCGAGAAGAGTCCCAACGCTTGTCCCCAACGCGATTCTCAGATGTCCTACAGGTATTGTGAGCACCGCCCCAACTAATACGCCGATGGCTATGGCAACTCCAAGCACGGCGAAGTCACTCTGATCGGTTGGGTGAATCACCCGACCAGCTACACGGGCCAGTTTCTCGACTGCAGATTCAGATCCGGTTACATGAACTGTGTCGCCACGCTCGATCACCGTATTTGTTCCGATTGGAATCTCATGGCCACTGCGCGTGATGCCCCTGAGCAAAACACCGCGGGCTTCCTCGACATGATCGACAATTTCCTGGAGAGTCTTGCCGGCGATTCTCTTGCTGGTGACATACAGATCGACGGCTTTTACCGGAATTTCGAGCAGTTCGGGGTCAGCGACCTCCTTCACCGGCGCTCCAAAAGCTCTAATCATGATTTCGGTACGTCCGAGTACCGCGACCGTATCATCTGCTTCCAGAATTGTGGTGCCGTCGGGAGCGAAGATGTTCCCCTTCCGTCGAATCCGCTCTATAAAGAAGCGCACGCCGGGCAAGGACTCTTCGGCTTCTCCGACTGTTTTGTCAACGACGAGCCCGTCATGAGCAATGGAATAAGCGCGAAAGCCAATGGGTTGCCACGCCGAATATACGCCAGGCTTCGAGCGCTGAATTCCCAGGTCCGCTTCTACTCTTTTCGATTCCGCAAGCAGGTCGATGCGGAGGAGTTTTGGTCCGAGGCTACTGCAGCACCAGACCACACCCAACGTGCCGAAGATGTAGCAGATCGCGTCCGCGACCGCGATGTGCCCGATCCATAATTGCTTTTGTTCGTCGGGCACGGAGAGGGAACGGATTGCTTCACTCGCTGTGCCGATGGCCGGCGACTCCGTCAAGGCTCCAGAAAGCAATCCGGCGGAATACCCTGGGTCCAGTTTCAAGAAATGGGCAACTGCATACGAAGTCAAAAGGCCAACGAGCGGAACAAACACGCCGAGCATAGCCCAGCGCCAGCCATCTCCCTTGAGATTCTGAAAAAAGCTAGGCCCCACCGAGTAACCAATTCCGAAAAGGAATAGGAGGAAAACGATCGATTTGGCTTGGTCAGCCACGGCCACCGGAAAGAAGTTTCCAATAGCAATCCCTCCCAGCAAGGAGCCGGTCACCACGCCAAGTCCCACACCACGAAACTTCAGCCGCCCAATCAAGTACCCAATGCCTAACGCAAGGTAAACTCCCATTTCAGGATACTTTGTAAAGAGTTTTGCCAACCCTTCCATACTCACCCCTCAACGACCATCCTGCAGGGAAACGCGCATTAACGAGACCCGAATAAGACTAGAGCCTCGCTTGGCGCATTCCTGCGTTGCCCCAGTGAAGCCAAAAAACGCCGCAAAACCTGTACACAGTTTTGCGACACCACAAGGACAGATCGGGACAGCGAGCCAGCTCCAATTGGACATCCAGTTCGGCCCGTGATGAGCTATCGCGCCGCCGCTTGTTTAGATTTTTCGGCGCGCTGCGAAGCCTCGAAGGCATCTCGGTAGCCGCGCGCGATCGATCGAACGCCGCGTCCGATCTCCTCGTACGCTTCGTCGGGTAGATTGGCCAGGGACACCCGAAGCGACCAGTCTGGTGCTTCGAAACCGCCGCCGTTCAATAGCACGATCCCGCGATCCTCGGCCAGACGGAAAGCGAGGTCCAGGGGGTGGACGTTTTTCTTGAGGTATTCGACGGCGTCCTGTCCGATGTTTTTGCGCGCCCAGAATTCAAAGTCGACCAAACCGTAATAGGCGTTGTAAAGCGTGTTCGGAGCGACTTCGATGCCGAGGCCTTCAATCAGGGCCTTGGCGCGCCGATGCACGATCTCCAGGCATGCCTTCTGATAGAGCTTGGCACCATCCATCATCTCCGCAAGGGAGAACAAGCTCATCATCACCTGTTGCGGCAGAGCGAGGCCCGCCGTGTGATTCAAGGCGACGTCCCGGCTATCAGCCACGATGCGGTCGATGAACTTGATCTTGCGCGGCTCCAGCACCAGCGTGCCATACCGTTTGTCGAGCGCTTTCAGATCAGCAGCTGGAAGCTCCGCGATCATCTTGTCGAAAATGTTGCTTTCGTGGACCGCGATAACACCGAGGCGCCACCCGGTGCATCCGACATATTTTGAATAGGAGTAGACGCCGATGGTGTTCTGCGGTAGTTCGCCGAGCAGAGATCGGAAGTCGTGCACGAACGTTCCATAGACGTCGTCAGTTAGGAGCATCAGGTCGGGCCGCTTTGTCCTTACTAGATTTGCGATCTTATCGATTACGTCCTTGCTGAGTGCGATGCCCGTCGGATTGCCGGGATTGACGAGGAAGAAGGCTTTGACCCGGGGATCCTCCAGCTTCTTGAGCTCCGTATCTGTGAACTGGAAGCGGTTTTCCTGCGGAGCCTGGATGGTGACGAACTTCAGCCCGTAGTCTTCAAGATGCGGCAACTCAAGGTAGGGCGTAAAGATAGGCGTGCCCAATGCGATCGTGTCGCCGGGTCGCAGCAGGCGATTGGCCTTCATCGACTTAAAGATGTAGCACATCGCAGCCGTGCCGCCCTCGACCGCGTACAGATCGAACTTGCCGGATGGCTGCGGTTTCCCGCACATTGCCCACATCAGATACTCATGTACGATGCGTTCGTTGTGAACCAGCATGCGATCCGGGACCGGGTAGTTATCGCCGATGATGGAGTCCACGAGCTCGTGGACGAAGGCGTCCGGCTCAAACCCGAACCTCTTTATCGCAAACGGAACCATTGCCGACAGAAACGGCGCACCGGGCATGTCGGCATGCTTGACGAGCCAGGCTTCGAAGCGGTTCGCCATGCCCTGTGGCTGCGGCATTCCACCAATACCGGCGGGATGTTCCATCACCCGCTTGCTCTCGGTGATCGCAAACTGGCCGAGCAGAAAGAACCCTTCGCGCGGGGTTGTGGCGATCCAGTTGGGATTTCCGCGACCCGCATTCAGGAATGCCGACTGCGTCGTACGCGAGGTTTGTTTGGCGAGCTTGATCAGCTCGTCTTTAATCTCGAACGGGCCCAATGTTTCGAATTTACGGAGCTTTATGAGGTCCATGATTTTCACCTTTCAGAAAACGCTACGACAGGAACATGATGAGCACCATGCCCCAGATTGTAAGAAGAGTGTTACCGATGGCATAAGTAACGGTATATCCCAATGCTGGTACCTGGCTCTTGCCCAAATCGCAGACCAAGCCAAGCGAAGCCGTCGTCGTGCGTGCCCCGGAAACGATGCCAAGGAGAAGCGCATCGTGAAAGCGGAAGAGGTATTTGCCGATGAACATACCGAGGACAAGGGGAATCGTCGTTGCCAGGGCTCCCCAAAGGAACAAGCCAATGCCTTGGCTCCGCAATCCGTTCACGAAGCCCGGGCCCGCGGAGATTCCGACTATGGCAATGAAGATGTTGAGGCCAACGGAGTTCATGAACCAAACCGTCGATGTCGGGATGCGGCCGAACTTGGGATGCACCGAGCGCAACCATCCGCAAATCAGTCCCGAGATCAACGCGCCGCCGGCGGTTGAGAGCGTCAGCGGAACACCGGCCACTTTCCAGACCAGCGCGCCGATCAGCGCACCCACGGAGATTCCAGCGCCGATGAACGCGACGTCAGCGACGTCGGTCGGGCGATCCGGGACGCCGAGAATTTTGATGGCGTTATTGGTGTCCTGGGTACGGCCGGCCAGGGCCACAATGTCGCCGCGGAAAATTTTTGTATTCGGCAGAATAGGAATCGAGGTGGCGACCGCACCTCGCGTGATTTTCCGCAGGAAAACGCCGCGAGCATTGGGGAGCTCGGCAAGCTCAGTAAGAGTCTTGCCGTCCACCTCTTTGTTTGTCACATAAACGTCGACACCCTCCACGGGAACGCTGAGCAATTCAGGATCGTCCACCTCTATGGCGACTCCGCTAGTAACAGACGCGAGCGTCTCTCGAGAACCCACGGCCGCGACCATCTTTGCGCGTTCGCCGATAATACTCACCAGCGCTTCGCGGGCGCCCGCGACGGCCAGCACGTCACCCTCACGCAATACTGTTTCGGCGGTCGCCTCCTCGATGACCCCGTTACGACGTATGCGCTGGACAAAGATGCGCGCTTGCGGGACCAGCGCCTCGGCCTCGATGGCACGGAGACCGATCACTCTGGCGCCGGGTTGCACTCGGAAAGCTCGCACTTCCCAGCGACGCCAAGCCGTCCCTGGCCCGCCAAGTTCTTTGCTGCCTCCGTACTTGTCCTCGTAGTCTTTGCACGCCACAGGCAGATTGATGCGGAGCAGAGCCGGACCGAGCAATGCGATCACGATCGCCGACCCCATGGTGCCAAACATATAGGTCACCGCATAAGCAACCGGCATCGAATCAAGTAGCCTTTTAGCCTCGTCGGCAGCGAGCCCTAGTCGGTTAATCGCGTCGGTTGAGAGGCCCATGGCGGCGGAAATGGTTTGCGACCCCGAGTACAACCCGGCCGCGTAGCCGAGGCTGTAGCCGGCGATCTTGAAGATCGCGAAAGGTACTAACAAGCAGAGGACGCTTTGCACCACTGCAAAAATTGCTTGCGGAACCCCATCCTTGGCGACGCCCCGCACGAACTGAGGCCCGACTGCATATCCGACGGCAAAAAGAAACATCAGGAAGACTGTCGCCTTGAGGGGCTGCGAGATGGTGATCCCGATCTGTCCGATCAAAACACCGGCTAGCAGAGTGGCAGTCACCGACCCCAGGCCAATGCCCTTGAACGTGAATTTGCCAAAGTAGTATCCGAGGGCGAGTGTCAGGAAGATGGCGATCTCCGGATACTGCCGCAGAGTCGTTGCGAACCATGTCACTATAAACATCATCTCTCTCCTTAATCCCAATCCATGGCTTCATGCCCCCGCCCCACGATTAGAATTGCGGTTTCCGACCCACCTCTCAGCCAGCCTCAATCCGCGGCGTGCGCACGTGCCATCTTCCGCTTTGTGTGCTTTGCGTCGCTTGCGCTGTTTGCCGGTGTCTTGGCCGATTGCAGGAAGGCCGGATTCAACAACTTCAACCCAAGCGTTGCACTGAATCCGTGAATTTCCTTCACATCGAGTTTGCGCATGAATTCGATCGTTTGTGCGTCGACTACCTGACCGGGAACCATAATCGGGAACCCCGGTGGATAAGGGATCACGAAATTTGCCGAAACCAACGCCGGCCCATCCTTCAAGCGTTTATCGATCTCCGGACTGAACAATTTCAAGTGTTCGCACTGCTGTTCGCGATATGCCGAAAAAAACGCCGAACGCATATCGCCTTCGCTGGTAATGCTCGAAGGATCCTCCCGGAAGCTGTTGAAGAAGGAGCTGAAATTGGGAAGGTCCGGCACGTCCGTCATCAGGGATTTCACGCGGGCAGCAAACGCGTGCTTGGCCGTTGTCCCGCCGTCTGCAAGTTTCTTTTCAATGCCCTGTGAAATCTGGACGAGCACCTTTATCAGTTGGGCAATGTCGCTGCGCGTGTTGTTAATATTCGTTTGGAGCAGAACGCTGTTGCGGGATGTCTTGTTGAGTTGAATGTCGTACTCCGCGGCGAGCAGGTTCTTGAATTGCGTACCGTCGAAGCCTGCGGCGCCGCAAACCAGCGTGAGGCGCGTGACATCCAGCGCGATTTCGTCCTCCTTGAGAGCCTTTACTGCGGTTGCCCAATTGGCTCCCGGCGTCAGGTAGTCCACAAATCCCGAATTCCGATACTCGGCAGGAATCATTTCGTCGGCGCCGAGGATCCGGAAATACTTCGAAATGAGCGGATGCGAATTTACTTCGCGGCGCAGGTCCAGCGCCAATTGGATGGCGCGGTTCACCAGTTCGTAGCCCTCGAGCTCCATCTGCCGCCGCGCTACGTCTAAAGACGCAATGATCTGTAAATTGGGTGAAGTGGAGGCGTGCGTAAAAACCGCTTCGTGAAATTGCTCTTCGACTTTGTGGTAATCCGGGTCCTTGACGAGCACCATCGAGCCTTGCCGCAGGCAAGACATGGATTTGTGGGTTGAGTTGGTCTGGTACACGCGCAGACGCGCTATGTCGGGGTTGGCCAGTAAGCGTGTTTCCAGTAGCCTCGTATCGTCCGGGCGCAGGTCCTCTCCCAGCTTCTTTTCCTGCTCTTTGTACGCTGCGCGGTAAGCTGGGTCCTGAAACCTTTTCTCGAGTGACGCCGCGGCTCCCATCGCCGTGCGCCGGCGATAGAAGGGGCTAAATGCTGCGAAGCCAAACCATGCCTCATCCCACAAAAAGATAAGATCGGGCTTGATCGCCAGACATTCCTCCATGACTCTCTCGGTGTTGTAGATGTGTCCGTCGAAGGTGCAATTCGTGAGCACCAGGAGGCGTGCACGATCCAGCCGGCCCTCTGCTTTTAGATCGAGCAAGGCTTTTTTGATCGTGCGCAAAGGCACCGCACCGTACATTGAGTATTGAGTCAGCGGATAAGCCTCAACGTACAGCGGGAAGGCACCCGAAATCACAGCGCCGTAGTGGTGGGACTTATGGCAGTTGCGGTCAACCAGCATGATGTCACCGGGACTCAGCAACGCTTGTTCCACCATCTTATTTGAGGTGGACGTTCCGTTGGTCACGAAAAACACGTGGTCTGCGCCAAAAGCTCGCGCGGCCTTCTGTTGTGCAATCTTGATGTTTCCGGTTGGCTCCAACAGGCTGTCGAGGCCTCCCGTCGTTGCCGATGATTCCGCCAGAAACAGGTTCAGCCCATAAAACTCTCCCATATCGCGAATCCAGTTCGATTTGAAGATCGATTTTCCCCTCGCTATCGGCAGCGCGTGGAATGTGCCTATCGGCCGTTGCGCATACTTTTGCAAATTGTCGAAGTAGGGTGTGTCGTACCGGTCTGCGATGCCGTCGAGGATGCTCAAGTGTAATTCGAGGGGTTCCTCCACTTGGTAGAAAATGCGCCGGACGCACGCAGCGCTAACGTCGCCGGCAATTTTTTCCGCTTGGCGATCGCTCAAAAAGTAAACGTCCAACTCCGGCCTCAACAGCTTCAGTCCTTGCGCGAGAGCTAGGCCGTATTGCCCTGATGTAGGGTCAATTCCGCTCGCCGCCAAATGATTGGTTAGAAATTCCCGCAAGATGGGATTGTTGTGAGACGACGCGAACGGAATACCTTCGTAGATGACCACTGCCTCGATGCTGCCGTTTAGGATGGCCCCGAGTATTGCATCTTCGAAATTCCCCGTGAACACCGACTCATAGATAAACTTGTCCTCTGGCCTGCGCAGCCTGCGCAATTCTTGTCCCAGCTCGGACCACGCTGAGGATCGGGCTGGACTTACCACCAGAACCTCGAAATACGGGCGATACTTGGAAGCTCCACCCGCCCCCGGTAGCCGGTCGGTGAAGCTCATCGACTGCTCGTCGTTCTCCCATTCGGAAGCATCGGTTCGGTAAGAACGTGTGAGCAGTGCAGCGCTGATCTTCTGGACCATCCCGACCGTGCCGATTGGATCACCGGCGGCGACGCGCTCTTGCACCGTTTTCATCAATGCCGGTCCCGGAAATGCAAAAAAATCTTCCCACTGTCGCAGTTCCACAAAAGCTGCCGAGACGATTTCCTTAAGCTTTTCGACTTCGGAACGCGGTCGATTAGCAGCGGCTTCCCACAAGCGAGCTGCTTGCAGTAATGATCGCCAGCGGTCCAAACGTGCCTCCGCCATGCTGAAAAACCGGTCCAGTTGAGCGTCCGGCACTTTTGTTGAGCTGCTCATAACTGTTCTCCTGTTTCGATCTCTAAAACTCAACGTGCCCGGACGGTGACTCAAGGTTTTTCTCTTAAGTTGTTGACCGCACCCTGCAATGGGGAACGCGGTGTACGCTCCGCCCGCAGAACGCCTTGCCAGCACCGCTGTTTTGCGTCTTGGCGCTTCTGTCTTGCTGCTGCCCACTGAGTCTTTTCTTCTGTTGGTTCGGTCGCACGCGCCGGAAACAGACTCCCAACCTTTCGTGCGGAGGTTAGGTCAGCGGGGGGAGATCAAAAACTGGCAAAATTGACAGGGAATCAGCAATGTTCGCCTCATTGCATACGCAGGGAGTTCGCAAGATTCTCTAGATTTTGGGGACGCACACGAATCACTCCGCGCCCTGGACTATCGATATCCGCGATGAGAAAGAGTGAGATCGCCAAGAATATCGGTAGAATCCAAAACGGGAACGCGCTTCTGTCGTGTGCGAGATAGCCTATCAAAACGTTGCAAAGGATACCGATGGTGATCAGCAGGATCCATGCAGCAACCGGGATTCGATTCCACCAAGCTGCCTGTGAGTATCCCTGCGAATTCAAGACCTCGTTCATCCCTTGCGCGACAATAGCGGCCACGGGCGTTGGATTCTCTGACGTCGGCCCTTTGACCTCTGACCACATCTCCTTCTGCAACTGTGCGGTCTGGACGTTATTTTGTTCGAGTAAATGCCCCTCAGCTGTAGTGTAAAAAAGAATTCGCTGATAGAGATAGCTCTTGAGCAAAGCACGTACTTTTGCCGCATTGGCGGCGGGTAAAAAGTCCGCCCGCACATACTCCGTTCCGATCGCGTTGGCTTCCTCCTCTTCAAGATTCTTGCGTTGATCGTATCTGCTCACTGCCATCGAAAAGGTGAAACCGATAATTAATCCTAGTAACGTCAAAGTAGCACCTAAGACGAGCTTGAAATCTTCAAGCGTGCTTTCGCCCAGCTCCCCATAACGGCTATGGACGATGGCGCCGATGCGCGCTCCGAGCCAGAATACAGCGAAAGATCCCACAAACATGAATATGGGGTAGTTCAGTGGATTGAACATTTGGGGCACCCGTTATTCGCTAGCCGTGGAGTCTACATCAGGTCGGAAATGAATACCGCGACACCAAACCTCCCGATCGGCAAGGGACTTTCCGCATCGGGGTGTATGCGTTTCACGTGACAATATCGCCGCTCGCCTAACTCAGAAAAGGGCCGGTCTTCGCAATTGATTGCCATTGCTCGCCACGCTTTGATCAGGACAACCAAACACTACCAAGTGCCGATGCGTAGCACCGCTTGTGTCGTCACCCGCAACCCGGACTGTGGGCGAATCATATCCACATCTCCCATCCAGGAGTGTGTGTACTGCACGCTGACGAGGCGCCAAGCAAATGCTCTCGTCATTACCACGTCCAGTCCTCCGCCCACGGCAACACTAGGCCCGTTATTGGCCACTTCCACAGACCAGTCGCTTCGCTTCGGGTAGTGGCTCAGGGTCCCACTGCCGTCATTCCATTCCTTCATCAGCTTTGTTCGCAACGCCTCGTCATCTGTCTCGAAGGTCACCTTCCGGCCTCCAAAGAGCATTTCAACGTAGGGGGAGAACTTCTGCGATGCTCGTGGTGTCCATCTGAGCCCCCCGCCGTAGAACAACGAATCTCCGCTCTGGTTGGATCTAGGCATGTGAAGTACCTGGCACCCGCTCACTTCCGTCACTACTTGAAGCGTCGGGCTCACTCGAGCCGCTCCCGAACCGCCTCCACCGATGCAGCTGCCTCCACCAAGAAAACCTTCGTAAACCGAGAAAGCCGCCAGCTCTATCGGTGCTGCTTGCGGGTAGGTGCGACGGAACTCGACCCCTTGGTCGGGCGTTGACCGGCGTCGGAACGTAAACGGTTTTGGCCCCAGTCCGGCTTTGTAAGCGAGCAGCATCTCTCTGCGACTTTCCCCAGCCGGTCCAAACAGTCCAATGCGAGTATCTCGATTCCAGGGGACCCGGAACGACATCATGTTCGCAAACGACCGTCCGGGGTTCAAAAAGGACCGCGTCAGAATGATCAGCATGCGGTTGCCAGTTCGGTTTTCCAGGCCCATGATTAAGTAGCGGTCCGCCACATCCTCCGCAACCATCGTTGCTGCTCCTAATGTTGGGGTGTCCGCCAGCGTGACGAATCCTGGCGAAGCATGTAGCATCACGTTCCCGTAAGAAGCTTCGCTCAATGGTCCGATTTTCCATTGCGTGTGCCAAACCGCGCTGAACGCCATCGACCGCAACAAACTGAGGAAGTAGTCCCGCCCGTCTCCCCACTGCACATTGCGGTATCGCGGATCGTTTTGCCGCAGAATATATCCGAACACGGACCCCTCAATCGAATG
>Ga0210406_10006436_pt1 | contig 12181 bp, 6 predicted proteins | sample IncBWC30MmetaG_FD_155454 | JGI IMG/M metagenome (GOLD analysis project Ga0210406, IMG submission 155454) | Forest soil microbial communities from Barre Woods Harvard Forest LTER site, Petersham, Massachusetts, United States - Inc-BW-C-30-M | ecosystem: Environmental > Terrestrial > Soil >...
GAACAATTCCATCTGTGCCTGCGGGGCATCCGGCAGCGCTCTGGTCAATCAGAATACAATCCAGGGGGTCGGCGCAGTCGGCAAAGGTACCCTGGCCCTGAACAACCGAGGCACTATTAATGCCAACGTCAGTGGCGGCACTCTTGTGGTTCAGCCAAGCAGCACCGGATTGACTAACAGCGGCACCATGGAAGCCACCAACGGGGGCATGCTTCAAATCTCCAGCGGATTTGCGAATACCCCCTTCAACAACTCGGGCGGGACCATCGAGGCGTCTAATGGGTCCACGGTGCGGCTCAGCGGTGCCATTTGGACCGGTGGAAAACTGACCACCAGTGGGACCGGCGTATTCCAGGTCTTTGCTGGAAATTCCACCACGCTGGATAATTTGACCAACGCCGGCAATTTTCAAGTGTTGAGCGCGGGCACGCTCACTCTAGGCGGAACCATCAACAACACTGGCACCATCTCTTTGAACTCAACAGGTTCCGGAACTGACCTGCTTATAAACGGCGCCGTAACCTTGAAGGGCGGCGGCACGCTGGCCATGTTGAATAATCAGGACAACTTCATTGTGGATAAGGGCGCACCAGCCCAGTTAATCAATCAGGAAACCATTCAGGGAGCAGGAACCATCGGTTCCAACTCCTTGACTGTCACCAATCAGGGGACAATGAACGCCAACGCAACTTCCAACCATTTGATACTGGCTGGCGGCGCAGCGGCGAATACAGGGACGATGGAGGCGACCGGCGGAGGCACTCTGGAGATTCGAAACACCGTCAACAACGCGGGCGGCACTATTCAGGCCTTAACTGGTTCGACCGTTCTCTTGAGTGGAGGCACGGTCGCCGGCGGTACCGTAACCTCGACCGGAACCGGTTCGGTCCAGTCCGTCAACGGCACACTCGACGGAACGGCAAACATAGTGGCCACTTCCGGATCGCTGCAGGTCAATGGTGGTTCAGGACTGACAATCAAAGGGACCGTCAACAACACCGGGGCCATATCCTTGAGCGGCAACCTTAGCAATGTGTCCGTCGGCGCGTCCACAGCAACTTTGCAGGGAACGGGTACTTTGACGCTTGGAAACGGTACCTCCATCACCGGCCTCGCCGGCAGCACGCTCATTAACAAGAGCACTATCCAAGGCACCGGGAACGTCGGCGGCAACGTCATCGGCGTGAGCAATTCAGGCGTCATCGATGCGAACGTCGCGGGTGGCACGCTTCCGATCCAGTCCGGTGGCAGCGGTGTAACGAATACCGGTACGATGGAAGCTACAAACGGCGGAACACTATCTCTATTGAGCAACACCTTTGCCAATACCGGTGGCACCATATCGGCTCAGAACGCCTCCACCGTGGTGCTCAATGGCGCGAACATAGTCGGCGGGACTTTGACCAGCGCGGGAACCGGGATCCTGGAGTCGGGGGTCTTGGGCAGCAGTTTCCCAACCTTGAATGGCGTGACGAATACCGGGACTTTCCAGTTCGCCAACGGCACCACCACAAAATTGGCCGGAAGCATAAGTAACACCGGTAATCTTTTCTTGAACTCGACTGGATTTTCCACTCTGTTGGAACTCAACGGCAATGTGACGTTGAAGGGCAACGGGAAGCTGACCCTCTCAAATAATTCCCACAACCTTATCCAGGGTGCCTCAACCGGTAACGAAATCCTGACGAACGCGAGCACCATTCAGGGCTCGGGGAATATCGGCGGTAACTTTATGGGCTTGATCAACACTGGAACCCTCATCGCCAATCAGAGCAACCCGCTCATCATCAATCCCGATGGCAACGGCTTCAACAACAAAGGAAAGCTGCAGGTGGGCACAGGAGACACGCTCCAGATCGTCGGTCCTGCGAACTCATTCCTGAACTTCTCCGGTACACAGTTGACGGGAGGGAGCTATTCGGTGGTAGGGACCTTCCAATTCAACGGTGCGAATATCGTCACCAATGCCGCAAACATTTCGTTGATCGGCGCTGGCTCGAAAATCGTGGACCAGACTGGCATCACAGACGGTCTGAGGAACTTCGCCAACAATTCCGCTTCAGGTAGCTTCAGCATCACGGGCGGCCGGAATTTCACCACCGCAGGTGGCTTCACAAATGCAGGGACCTTCTCGATCGGGACAGGGAGTACCTTCACACTCGGCGGGCCCGGAAGTTTCACGCAGGCCTCAGGCAAGACAACGGATGATGGGACGTTGTCGGCTGCCGGCACTGTTACTCTGTTAGGCGGAAGCCTGTTCGGAAAAGGAACCATCGCGGGGGCCCTCCAATCGAGCGGCACGATTACTCCGGGAGACTCATCTACTTCGACCGGGGCGCTCGCTATCACCAAAACTTATACGCAGAACTCGGCGGGCGTTCTGGATATCTCGATTGGCGGCAACGTGGCCGGCACGAAATACGACCAGCTAAATATCGCAAGCTCCGCCAAACTGAATGGAACACTCAACCTCAGCCGGATCAATGGTTTTGTCCCCGCCATCGGAACCACCTTTGAAATCTTGAACGCCGGGGCGGTTTCGGGGTCGTTTTCGACCGTGAACGGCACCCACATCAACGGCAGCGAGCACTTCGTGGTTTCCTGCGACACCACAGATTGCGACGTTACCGTCGCCAGCGGCCCTTCTTCTATCCTTACTCAGCCCAACCTCGCTGCTGCCTCCACTTACAGTACTGTGCTCCCAGGTGTGCGAACGCAAACGCGCTTGGGTTTTGGATCTCAAGCCATGCGAGGAAACCTCAACAGTAACTTCATTCGGACTTACGCAGCGATGTTAAGCCGCAGCGTCCTGCAGAATCACAGTTCACCACTTGTTGGGGTTCGAGTTCCCGAAGTGGGTGCATTCAGGACCTCAATCCCACCCATTCACAATTTCGCGAGGCTCCAGGCCAGTTTCGGTGCGGAGTCCAGTTTTCTTGCTCTCCATTCTCTAAAACCAGTCTTCGATCCTCTTGGCCCAAAGGCGCTGAGCCTGAACGCGAATGCGGCCTTCAAAACGGTATCTAAGTTCACAGCAGGAATGACGCCGTACAATTTCTTCAGACCTGGCCTCCAATGGCTTGGTTCGAGGGGGGGCAGCAGCGCTCCGGCGGGGCGTCCCATGAACGCGAGGGCCTTGGGACGTAACAGGGTTGAATACGGCGTCAACCTTCTTTCGATTCTGGGGATGAGCCGGTGGGCCAATCGGGGCCCTCGCCTCGGATCCCAGGACACCGGTTTCGGCTATCTCGCTGTCACGAATTCTTATTGACTCAATTTCGGCACGCGGGCGTGGTCGCACAGATGCATTCTGAAACCCTCTGCGCCGAACGCATTTCTTCGCGCGTTCTCGGTCCGCTCGCAGTGGTTTGAAGAGCTATATCCAATTGTAGTGGTGTCCGTTTTTGTCAGAATGTGAGTATTATTACCACGTCCATGGTGAGAGGCTGTCCCTTTTGGACCAATTCGCCGCCATATTTCGCTTATTTGTCGAGGGACCGACTTTTCGTGAGACGCGTCGTCTCAACTTCGACGGCACGCTTAGGCGGCCACGATACTGCATGTTGCTCACGATTGACTTCCAACCCGCATTCCACTACCTTGCTGGGCAATGAATTCAGAGTTTTCGCCAATGGCGAGGATGTGTGTGTGTCCGAACCGCCTTCTCAGCCTATCAACACTCTGGTGACCAAGTGGCGAGCCGGTGATCCGGAGGCCCTTCAAGCCCTTATCCCGCTTGTGTACCAAGAGTTGCGGCACATTGCGCAACATCACTTAAGCCAAGAACGCTCCGACCACACCCTGCAAAGCACCGCGCTGGTGCATGAAGCATACCTCCGGTTGATGAAGCAGGGCGCGGCAGATATTGAAAATCGAGGACACTTCCTGGCAGTAGCTTCACGATTGATGCGCCAGATTCTTGTTGATCATGCGCGCGCGCACCGCGCGGCCAAGCGGGGTGGCGGACTCAAACTAGAACTCGACGATGACATGGCTTTTCAGCAAGGGCAAAACGTAGACCTAATTGCTTTGGACAGAGCGTTGAACGAACTGGCACGGCTCGATCCCCAGCAGGGCCGGATTGTGGAGATGCGGTTCTTCGGCGGCCTATCGATCGAAGAGACCGCGGAGATTATCGGCGTTTCTCGAACAACGGTAAAGCGCGAGTGGTCCACAGCGAGGGCTTGGTTGCGGCGCGAAGTGGGTGGGACCAAAACGCAATGACTCCCGAAGAATGGCACAAGATCAAGGGAGTGTTGGGGACGGCGCTGGAGCTTGAGCCGAATGCGCGCGAACATTTCCTCGATTCCGCGTGCGTGGGTGAGGGTTCGATCCGGCGCGAAGTTGAGTCGCTCTTGGAATCGCATGACGAAGACGCCGGATTCCTTGAGCATCCGGTTGCGATCGACGCGGCTCATCTTGGTGCCAGCGTGACGCCTGAAAACTGGATCGGGCGGCATTTGGGTTGCTACGAATTGCTCGAGGAAGTTGGGGCAGGCGGAATGGGCGCTGTGTATCGCGCCGTTCGCGCGGATGGGCAGTTTGACAAACAAGTAGCCGTAAAACTGATTCGCAGCAATCTGAGCACGGGCTTCTTTGTCTCCCGATTCAAGAACGAACGCCAAATTCTCGCAAGCCTCGAGCATCCGAACATCGCGCGTCTTATCGACGGTGGAGTTACGGAAGAGGGGCTGCCCTATCTTGTGTTGGAGTTTGTCGCCGGGGAGCCGATTGATCAATATTGTGTTCGTCAGGATCTCTCTATTTCGGAACGGCTCAAACTGTTTCGCACCGTCTGCTCGGCGGTGCAATACGCGCACAAGAACCTCGTGGTGCACCGCGATCTTAAACCCGGAAACATTCTTGTCACCGAGGACAGAACTCCTAAGCTGCTCGACTTCGGCATCGCCAAAATTTTGGATCCGGGGGAGGAAGAGACAGCAAGGGATCGAACTCTAACGGTGATGCGAATTATGACGCCGGATTTCGCCAGCCCAGAGCAAGTTCGTGGAGACGTCATTACGACCTCCAGTGACATCTATTCGCTCGGCGTGATTCTTTACCTGCTCTTGACCGGTCGTCGCCCCTACCGCGTCTCCAGCACTGCCCCACACGAAATCATTAGGGCAATTTGCGACACGGATCCGGAAAAACCCAGTACTGCGGTGACTCGATTTGAGAAACTCGCAGCGTCAGCGAAATCTAATTCTGGCGCCAACTTTTCGGGAAAAACAGAGATCGACCTTAATCGAAAAAAACTCCGTCGCGCGCTGAGCGGAGACCTGGACAACATTGTCCTCAAAGCTCTGAGGAAAGAACCTGAGAGGCGATACGCGACTGTCGAGCAGCTCTCAGAAGACGTTCGCCGCCATCTCTGGCACTTGCCCGTTATCGCACGCAAAGACACGGCCGGCTACTTAGCCTCGAAGTTCATCATGCGCCACAAAGCCAGCGTCGCAGCCGGTGTGGCTGTCGCTCTAATGTTGATAGCAGCGCTCGTGATCGCCTTCCATGAGGCGCGCGTGGCGAAGGTGGAGCGCGTGCGGGCGGAACGTCGCTTCAACGAGGTGCGCAAGCTCGCAAATTCGTTGTTGACGGAGATCCACGATTCGGTGGCAACAGTTCCGGGCACGACCGCGGCGCGGAGGTTAATCGCCCAGCGCTCTTTGGACTATCTTGACAGCTTGGCGCGTGAGGCGGGAACAGATCCGGTCTTACTAGGTGAGTTGGCCGACGCATACGTGAAGGTTGGCGACGTTCAGGGGCAATCCTACAACGCCAACCTTGGGGATACAGAAGGCGCCCTGGCGAGCTACCGAAAGGCCCTGGCCATTCGGGAAAAATTCGCTGCATTAGCGCCAGGCGACGCTGCAAATCTGCTGAAGCTGGTGCGATGCCACAATAAGGTCGGCGAAATGGCGGCGAAGATGGGGGACAGATCCAGCGCCTCAACCAATTACAAAGAAGCGCTCACGCTAAACAAAAGACTCGTTGCGAAGGATCCCAGCAACAGCGAGTATGAAAATGAACTGTTTCTAACGCTGACACGAATTGGATATCTTTTGGAAGACAACGACGATAAGCCGGCCGCCCTGGAGAGTCATCGTCAAGCTATTATTGCCGCACAACATTTCTTCGATGCTCATCCGTCAGATCCACTCGCATGCCACGATCTCGCGACTTCATATGACAATGTGGGCGATTTGCTGGCTAAGAGTGGCCACGTGCGCGAAGGCTTGGACACGTATACCAAGGGCCTAGCAGTATGCAAGTGGTTGAGCGCGGATGATCCCAATAGCACGCAGGCCAATTCCAGAGGCTGGCTTGTAGACTACATTAAAATCGGGGGCATGCAGACCCAGCTTAAGAATCGGAAGGAAGCCTTCGCGAGTTATCAAAAGGCGACGCGGATAGCCATAAGACTGCACGAGGCTGACACAAATAATGTGCAAGCCACAATGGATCTCGCGGACTGCTACCAGGAGCTCGGTGATTCTCAGCGGGCTTTTGGAGATGTGCAGGCGGCCACGAAGAGTTATCAGCAAGCGGCAAGCTTACAGGAACAAGCGCACGTTAGGGATACATGGAACGTAGAGGTCATCACGAATCTGGCTTCCTCCTATAGCAAGCTTGGGCAGGCTTATTCCCTGCTGGCTAAAAAGACCTGGGCACCTGCTACTCGGGTCGAACGCTTGCGGGAAGCGCGCTCGTCCTTTGAGAAAAGTTGGCGCCTGTGGGTCATGGTGGAGAAGCGCCACATCCTTCCAGGGAGCCAACAGAGTCAATCGGAAATCGTGGCGAAGGAAATAACCAAATGTGACGTTTCCCTGGCGAGGCTCGAACAACACGAGTGATCTAAGCCAGCAGCTAGCCCTGGCGTCAATTGCTCAATTGGCGGCACTTCGCGCCGCGTTTCGACAAAACGCGGCGTGTTGCGAATTTGCGACTTGACGGTTCGAGGATCCGAAGTCTTCAGGCGCGCCTGAACGCCGGCCAGCTGGTGTTCAAGTTTCGCCAGGTCCGCGGTGATTGCCGGCGAATATCCGTCGCGAAGAGCGCGGAGCTGGTTCGCAATGCCGCGCTCGATCTCACCGGTTTGCCGGCGCATATCCGCATCGCCTTGACTTCTCGTCGCGAGTGCTTTCTCGAGCTCTTCTTCGAACGGTTTCAGCGTGTAGGCGACGACGTCGGGATGCAAAACTCGCGCCTTGAGGCCGGCCAGAAGTTGCCGCTCGAGATCCTGCTGACGAATCAGCAAACAGCGATCGAGGCTCTTTGAAGCAATCGAACCCCTACTATTAAGAGGCCTCGAAAAGGGAAAACCTCAATCAGGGAGTTTGTTTTTTTTGAGAAATTTGCGAAGGCCACGAGGGAGCCACAGTCAGGGAAACCAGGATCAGCACCGAATTAGGCATGCCTGTCCAAGACGCCTTCAATGCCCTGCTGACTATGAACCTGGGAAGGTTACAGTCTTGGGTTGTATTGCGGGGGCTTTGATCCTTGTCCTTACTTTCTGCCTTACGGGGTGTAATGGACGTTGTCTTACAACTCCGAAACTCCGGCTCTGGGGCGCGGCTAAATGGGTCACGCGCTGCGCGTGACTGAGGCGGGAGCGACCCCACAGAAGCCGTGACGCACGGTGCGTCAAAGGGTGGGGTCGCTCCCGCCTCATCCTAATTTGGCCGCGTCCTTCCTGCCTTTCTTTTCACGGGGTATCTCTGCTGCTTTTTACAACTTCGCGTCACCGCCAAAGTGAAGCGAATCAAAGCGGAAATCTTGCGTTTCTGAACGAATTCCTCAATCTCTCGGAGCCGAGCATCAAGCCCCCGGCCATCAGCTGCGAGTGATGACAACTTGCGGATTTCGGCACGAAACGGCTGACTCCAGGTAAACGCTGCGGAAACCGGACAGCTAGTAGGATTGGGGCGCTTGCGGAGCGTGGGGGCGCCGGCAGGACGGTCTGCGTGTCAACCTGCATCCGGACTATTTTGGTGCAACTGCGGACGCATTGCGCCTGCGCTCAGACTCTTTAAGGTTCGAAGCGAAAGTGAATGGTGATCGTAACGTGCGCGGGAACGGGCTGGCCGCTCCGCTTTGCGGGTTCGTACCTGTATTGCTTCAAGGATTCCACAGCCGGCTCGCGCAGTGACGGAGGCCCGGAGATCACGCTGATGAAATGCACCTCGCCCGACGTACCCACGACCGCATCGATAACCACATTTCCTCTTTCGAAGTCCCGCAGAGCTTCCAGCGAAGCCACCGCTTGCACCGAATGAATCAATTTTGGCGGGACGACAGCGCTGTCTTTCCCGGAATTCGCTTCCGACTTCGCTGCAGGTTTCGCCGTAGGCCGAATGGATGAGGCCTTCGCCGCTGTCATTGCGGGAGACGCTTTTTTCCTCGATGCCAACGGCTCAACCGGGGCACCCGACGAGGCTGCTTCCACGGATGCCGCACTTCCATCCGCAGGGGCCGTCGCGTCCGCATCGGACACCGGCGCGCTTTTGGCAGGCATTCCTGCCGAAGTCACCGGAGCATCGCTCGCCACTCTAATATTGTCGTATGCTGCAGGTTTCTTGGGTTTTGCTCCCGCCGACTTCCGGGGCAGCCAATTCTTGAACCAAGCCGTGCCAACCCCCAGCACCAGCAGCAGAATCGCCAGCATAAGGACTGCCCGATTAAATTCGGGCGTGAAGCCGCCGCGCGGCAAGCGCCATCGCTTCGACTTCGGCAATGAATTGATAAAATCGGTACCCGGCTGCGGCGTCTCCACTTGCTCAGCCGCTTCCCATCGCGCGGGATCCACAGCGCGTCTGGTTGGTGCAACCGCACCCGCCGCATCCAGCCCGCTTTCGAGAATCTCTTCCGTACTCAACGGGTCGCCCGGCTCAGGGATCGCAGAAGCCGGGTAAACTTCGCCTCTCAGCTGCGCCAGTGCACTCGCCTCCGCGTTCGTGGGCGGCGTCTCCGTCAAGACTGGGTTCCCGCGCAACTCTTCCACTTCCCGCTTGAACATTTGCAGTTCGCTCGCATCGGGCGCAGTTGGCAAAATCCAGGGTTGGTCGGCGGTGGCCTCCGCAGTGATCACCAACGCGGCCGTTTCCACATCCTGAGTGTTCTTCGGCAGCAGAGCCGTCGCCGCCGAAAACTCCGTGCCCCAGAATCGCGGTGCAGCCTCGACAAACTCAACCTCCAGATAGCACATGGTCGGTTCGCAGGAGCGCTTCCGCAGTATCTGGACGACCACTTCGCGCTTGGTCTCCACGTTGGCGAGAACCAGCAGCTGCCCGGCCGTCACCGCGGAAGACAATCGAATCACCCCGCCAGTTTCAGCCACCAGGACAGAACTAGCTTCTTCATTGAAAAGCTGGCGCCCCGGCTCATTCTTCTCCGGTGAAATACCGATCGCTCGCACCGGCACTTCACGTGAGATCGTATTCGGTTTCAGAAGCGGGAGTGGCGTCGTAGGAAGTGCTTCCGTTTCGTTCGGTTCCTCCGGATCGCCCGGTGTCTGTTCGACGTGAGCCTGCGCGTGCTTGATGTCAGCTGCGGCAGGCGCTTCGCTTGCCTTCGCTGTCGCTTCCTCCGCGGGGACTGAGACATCCACAGTCCGCCGTTCTGGAATTTTCGTGGCGCTGGGAGCTTCGACTGCTCTCGGTTGCTCGGGCGCCGCAGGCGGACTGGGAACGACAGGCTCTGGTTCCGGCCGTACATGGTCCGGTACACCGACGGCAATTCCCAAAAGCAACAGGGCATAGAGCGCGCGGGAGGCTTCGGGCCTGGGCAACCCACTTTGTGCGACGATGTGTTTGGCCGAAATGTGTCGGGAGATGAGGCTGAGCAAGTGCCGCTCTCCATTTTCCAGGTCCTCGGCCTTAAAAAGGCGTAGCGCGTCAGACGAGAGCTCAACCTGACGATCGGCGTCCTCGGCGAGTTGGTCCAGAGGCAGGTCACCGGCTTTGCGCACGGCCGCCAAGAGCAGCCTTCCCAAGGGCACTGGGATGCCGATTTCCGGGACCGCATTTTTTTCGAGAGAGCTGAAGAAAGAGTAGCGTCCGGCAGGATAGTCAAGCACGGACGCGGTGATTTGCAGGACCTGGCGTTGCACCCAGCTGATAATCTGCTCGACTCCATAGATCCCCATCTCGGCAATTGCAGAACCAAAGCGTTGGCCTGTCTCGACGAGCGTCGACGCCTCCTCAAACTGGCTCTGGGTCAGGGCTCCGGCGCGAAGCATCACTTCGCCGAGCCCATCCTGTCCATCGCTGCTCGTCCCAAACACCAGTTCCCCAGCATCGAAAAAGAGCGCCTTTTCCACCCGTCCAAAGACGAGTTGCAACTTGCCGGTCAGTTGCTGGGAGTAAATCCGATGCACGAGGGCGAGGAGGGTGTGGTGACTATCGATTTCACCGGAATCGGGTGGCTGTTCGGCCGGAGAAAACCAGCTGAATGGAGTGGCGGCCGGGGCCTTGCTCTGTTGCGCGTCCAATAGCTGAACAGACCCACTCTGCCCGGTCACGGTGGGATACGCGCTACGATCTTGCTTTTCGCTTGAGATGGTTAGCCTCTGCAACCAGAATACTCGAACAGAATCGGGCTGAGAAAAGGCTTTGCTCAATAACATACTAATCATTCCAATGACCCCGGTCACCGCAGTTTTGTTACAGAAAAGCACTCCGCTCTCTGATTAAGACTTGGCAGCAATCACTGCCCGAGGGCTGTTTCGGTTTGACTTCGTGACATGCGTTACGTAACGCATTACGCTAAGATGTGATCCGGTCGATCCGCCACAAAGGCCTCAAACGCTTTTACGAAGACGACGACATGGTTCCGCGAAATGCTGCCCTGTTCATCTTTCGCTCTGATGCCGCAGAATCTCGTACTGATTTGATCTCTGATTACTCAGCGCGGCGAGCGACTTACGTTGGCGCGAAGCCAACGGGTGAACGAGGCCTCGTCAATAGTTCCGGCGGCAAGGCCTAGAACGGCTTGTGCGGCATCTTCCTCAGTAGCTGTAAAACGGTGGCCATTTAGTTCGAGGAAGAGTACACCCACAACAAAAGCAGTTCGTTTGTTCCCGTCGACAAAAGGATGGTTGCGGACTATTCCCACCGTATAAGCGGCCGCCATGTCTATGGTGTCAGGAGCGTCACCGTACGCGTGGAGTTGCTGAGGACGAGCAAGAGCGGACTGAAGGAGCCCAACGTTCCGGACGCCGGCAGCACCACCATCGAGCGCCAGAAGCCAATCATGGAGCGCGAGAGCATCGCGGTCGTCAATCCAGACGGGTGCTCTCACTTGGCTAACGAATGGAGGGTGTTGCGATAGCGGTCAATGATGTTCCCAGCCTTCTTCATTTTTCTCTCGAAGGCAGGATCGTAAGGTGTTAGTTGATAGACACCATTCGGCCCCTCGATCAGAAAAAGGCGATCGCCCTCGTCCGCGTGCAGCCGGCTGACGGCTTCCTTTGGCAGGACCACGCCCAGTGAGTTCCCGATCTTACGAACCTTGAGTTCCAGCATGCCGCTCACCTCCTCACACGCTAATGTTATAACAATTGTATCAACTTGAATGTGCGATTGCAAGGGCTAGCAAGGCAGGGGAACGCGCCAAAGCGCCATCGATGACAGAGACTGGCTCGAAAACCCTGACTCGCAAATCAAACCGCGCTGAAATCAAAGGAGTTAGCGTCATGAGCTCTGCCTTGCCTGATGTTGACCAATTTTCATGGGGTTTCGCGGGCCGCAGGCCCCTTAAAGGACAGGGTCAGGTGTCCATCTTGTGAGGCTTTGTGGGATTCAGGGATGATCCGCAGCGTAGCCAGTGCGGCGGCCCCCGGTCGGTTTGTTCGTCCACAAGAGGAGACCATGAATCGTCAGCGAGCGCATTCCCTGTGAATGCCAGCGTCACCGACAGGGAGCGGAAATGTGTGGCACTCTGCACTCGATGGCTTCCGTACGCGCCGCCGCCGCGAAAATTGCCCGGCGATGCCGTTTCGATGAGGGCTTGTACAGTGCAAGCGCACATCTCATAGCACCCGAAGAGTTTATGCCGCCACCTTGATGGTGAAGCGGATGTCGCGATCCGTTCGTTCCGGGCCCCCGGCACCAGAAATCGCTTTTTATTCGTCAGCCCCTTGACTCGTCAAAGACTCGACTCGCGCTCCTGTTGTTGACACTAT
>Ga0210406_10006439_pt1 | contig 12178 bp, 18 predicted proteins | sample IncBWC30MmetaG_FD_155454 | JGI IMG/M metagenome (GOLD analysis project Ga0210406, IMG submission 155454) | Forest soil microbial communities from Barre Woods Harvard Forest LTER site, Petersham, Massachusetts, United States - Inc-BW-C-30-M | ecosystem: Environmental > Terrestrial > Soil >...
AGTCCTTGCGGCAGTGGGAGCGATTTCAGCGCTTGTGGCGAAGTTCACAGTTGTCGTGGTGCGGGCAGAACCGAAACCACCGGGAGCCGGAGAGAAGAAAACCGAGCCATAACAGCAGCCCTTCCACCCACTTCAATCCCACCACTGTGCGGCTTCCTTTGCGGCGCGATCAGGAGCATAATAGGCGCGTAACAGATTTGTGATGGAGGTGTCTTATGCCAGCAAATTTGGGCTTTCTCGGAATGAGCCGTCTAGCCAAACCACTAACAGGAGAAGAAGGACTGAAGATTTTGCAACGCGACCGGTATCGTTGCCAGTACTGTGGATTGGATGGCCTGACCAGTTTTGAAAACTCGTTGATCATGTCAGTCGACTTCATCCAACCTCGGGCGCATAAGGGAAAGAAAGAGCCAGAAAATTTGGTCACTGCATGTCGCCCATGTAATCGGATCAAAGGCAGTCGAGTGTTCGCCAATTTTGACGAAGCCAAGAAGTACGTGGTCGAGCGCCGGGCGGCATTACGAAGTGAATGGGAGACTAATATGGATCAGCTCCGTAGTAGATCCGCGAGGGCTTAGATCGTTGGAAATCCAGCAGAGTGGTTTGGCACTAATGTCGCGCACATGTGGTTGAACGCAACCGTGGAATTCGTGGGATCACAAGAAGGATCACCGACCGAATACCTGACCAGAGTCCTAGGCGACACACTTCACTTCTTGTTGTAAACTCCGAATCGCCAGAGCCGCGTGTGACTAGGCGGGCATCTCTTCCTCCGAGCGCGTCCGCTTAAGATCTAACGGCTCTGGTAACTATCGAGCACACGCATCAAAGAGAAGCCACACCGATTGAATCCGCTCGACGAAAAAAAAGCTGATAACATCTCAGCGGTAATATCACTGCATCAACATCAGCAGAAGAGTGCAAGTTTGTGAAGAAATGACTCATCGAAACGTTCGGCAGTGGTTGGTTGCTTTTTGAGAACGCTGTTGAGCGTAACCGTTACATATATTAATTGATCAACACTATTGCACGAATTTGTTTGACAGGCCCGGTCTCTGAGACTAAACTTTGTTAGTCTCCTGTTCCGTTCCAAATTGGAGGAGTTGGAATGAGAATTAGTGCAGAATCTCCGTTCCGTCGGCGACTTTTGCGTCTCGGCACGGAAACAAGGTATCCAACTCTTTTGTTGACTCTCTTTTTCGGAGAGGACTTGCGGATGTTGCGTCTGCGATCCTCCGAACATGCCGCAAAATGTAACGCTTATCGGAATCTCGATTCAAAGGAGTTTATCCATGCGCCTACTTCGGATATTGCCACTGATGGTAACCATCGCGACTGCTTTAACCGGTGTCGCCACTGCCGCCGCAATTTTAACGCCGGGGACACCGTGTAGCGATCTCAGTCAACCAGCACCGGGCCCGTGCGTGGCTGGCTCGACTAGCAGTTCGACTTCATCATCTGCCTTTGCAGATGTATTGTTCGATCTGGTCAACGACCCCGGCACCGTCAACTTGGGAATCTTCGTCGTCCCCGGTGATGTTGTGCTGTTTGAGCATGCGGGCGGCTCGTTGACTGCGCCAGCTACGTGGAGTGATGTCGTTCGTTTCACGACTGGAGCAAACAGTTCAAGTGCAACAATTCTCGCTGATGGGGAGAGCGGTGTCATCCTGCCGCCAGGTTTTACGTTATCCGCTAATGCCGTCTCTATTGTCGAAGTACAAACGGGGACCGGTACCGACGCTGACTTCACGGTTTACACAGCAGGTAGCGCCACTTACAACGTGCATAGCGATGCGGCATTGAATCCAGAACCGCCAGAGCCAATGGAAGGTACACCCGAGCCATCTACTTTGGCTCTATTCATTGGAGGTTCTCTCCTTTTAATCGGCCGTGTTCGACGACGACTGTTCTAGAGAAGAGTGGTTTCACGAGAACGGTTGAGATAAACGATGCGACGCGGCTCATGCCCTGCGGAGATCGAGAATGGCTTTCTTGACGCCAGGTGGCAATAATGCGGTTTTTGAAAAGGAGGATGAAGATGAAAATTTCCAGTGCAATGATTCTTGGCGCGACGGTTATTGCTCTCTGCATGCCGAGCGCATTTGCTAGAGGTTCTTCCGTGTGCCCGAGCGGCGGTACTCCAGCGCCAGGCTCGCATGTCAAAGGCGGACTTGAGGTAGGACGGAGTGTGTATCCTCAACGGCGTCACGGTTGAAGGGGGCGTTACCAGTCACCCCAAAGGGTCATCTTCAAGTACAGAGCACCACAATAAACGGCGGGATTGTCGTGGAGCCGGGAGGCGAACTCGATGTAAACGCCACAACTCTCGGTTCCGGGACACCAACGCACACTTCCTCAACGATCAACGGCACGACAACGGTCAATAAACCGTTTGACACCGACGTTTGGACCGCGAGGCTCGACGGCGGCTTCGCTATCGACAGCCAGGGCGGCCAGTCTTTCTTGGCGTTCTGCGGGAATGAGGTTAAGGGAGATTCGAGCTTCAGCAACCTGGCGCTAACGGCCAACATCGGGGGCGGCATGGTTTTTAGCTTTCCATGCGGAGGCAACAGGTTCGACGGCTCCGTATCCTTAACGAACTTGACCGCTTTCATGGGTGGTACCACGATAAACGGCGACTTACTTTGCACCAATGCCGTCGTAATCCCAACCGAACCGAACACGATCACCGGGAAAAACACCTGCTACTGAGTAAGGAAGACTCCTGGCCGACTCTGGAAATCATGATGGCATTGTGACCGAGAGAGATTTCGGTAAATAGTTGTCTCTTGCCAGCGATTCCATTACCGTATTTCGAGAGACGGTGAACCCGAAACGGCTTAAATCCCATTCGGGATCTGTCCAGTTTTAGCAGATCGGCGAGAGGAGTTTATCTTTGTGCCTGAAAGAGAAGGCTGCAATGCCCAAGTTGGGAGTTCTTCCTCGCCGTCGTTGGGGTTCAACCAGCGATTATGATTCCTCAGCTTCGGATCAGCGTCGTATGAATCACTCAGGCAGGATGTTCCATGCCTCCGTGCTTACTCTGCATTGTCCAAGGTGTGGGACTTCAGATACACGACCGTCGTATCGGATGGGCCCATTCGACGTATTAATCGAGTCTCTCTTCGGCAAGAGGCCATACCGATGCCGGAGTTGCCGGAAACGGTTTTTTGCGTCCTCAACTTCAATAGGAATAAGGTTGTGAGCGGTTGTGACAAAACACATCCGAACTACTAAGCGCGGCCTACCCAGGTATTAGACCGGCCCGAACGAGTCGCCGTCTGAAAAAAATGGCCATCAATAATATGGGGACTAGTACACTGTCGCCTTGCTCCGGAACCGCAGCGGGGGCGATTGTGTACGTCGACGTAAACACCGCTGGGCTGCGGTCTTGGAATCCTCCGGTAGCTGTGCAAGGAAAGGACGCGCATCGAGCGAAGGCAAACCGCATCAGATTGACGTCCCTCGTATTTATGGGGGTGACGGTGCCGCTGAGGTTGGTGAACATCGGATCAGAGAAGTCCACGGCGAAGCCGCTCGGAGTCCCGCTCTCGATCGTAATCGTTGCTATGAGTGACGTTGGCGTATAGTTCGATGGATCGCTGAACGAAAGCAGGACGGGCGCGGCATCGCCGGCCATTGGCGCGTCGGACAGCGTGAAGACACCTGACAGGGCGAGCCCGCATTCAGGTCCGAAAGATTCAAGCTGATCGATTCGAGAATGGCCCCCTGCGTCATTCCGGAGCCGACGATCAGTAGTGCACCCGGGAGAAACGTTTTCATATTAACAACAACCTTTCTGGAGATCAGGCAAGCAGTGTAACGGCGCGTTTTTTTGTATCAAATAGATTGAGGAGGTCAGTTCGTAAGGAGCTCTCAAGAATTTCATACAGAGGATTTCATCCGGAATTTCCATTTTGGCTCCCGGTTTGCGATCGGTCTATCACAAGCTGCCAACTTTTTGATCCTTCGAAGTAGAGGCTCGTTCGCACTTTGTCTCCGGAAGCCTCCTTTGGCTCGGTCCAAGCGCCAATTTCGCCCGCCGGAAGAACCAGAAATCATGCCATTCGTCTTCACCAGCCGTTGCTGCAAACGCCTCGGCAAATTTGGAAGAAGTTTAATCGTTTTGAGCGTAAGATCGGTCAGCTTACCTGAACGGCTTTTTGGTTGCGACCCAGGTGCCGGGGTCCAGGACGTCGATCATTGGACTGGTGGCGTGACCTGTCAGGATTTGTTGGATCGCGATGGTCCGCCGGATCAAGATGCTTCGACGCTGTGTAATATTAGGTCTGCGTCCTGTTACCCTGCCTGCCCTTCCACACGGTCCGCTCGAACTTCCAGATCCCGCATAAATACCAGGACTTCTTCGCCGCCGTAATTCGCTTCTACAAATCCGAATTCTTGAACGTCACCCTTCACGGTAATAATGGAACCGGCGTCGATGGTCATAAACGCGATTGAACCTGCAGGTTCCTTGAGAACTGCTGAAAGTGACTCCCGGACATGGTACTTCATGACAGAAGGAACTATAAAGCTTTGCTGGGGAGTGTTCAATCCTGTAAAGATACTACGCCATTTGTACCATCGAGGTGTACAGAGCCCCCAGTGATCACTGATCCAAGCTCGTTGCGGCCGCCGATTCGAAGGAGAGGGGTACCCGAACCTCAGGCGATTCAGGAACTCGTGCAGGCGTGGAAGCAGATTAGGAAGTGGCCGTAGCAACTCCTCCACGTCATGTCGCTTGCTCAGTTTTTCAAGTCGGCGCTCACGAAAAACAACGGCGGGTAAATGCCACACCCGCGCATAGGATAAGGAGAACCCCAACAAGAACCTGTGTCCCCGGCTCAGGCACCGCTGTTCCAGTCACTAGCAAAGCCTCGCGAACGTTCATATCGCTATCGCGAACCAGCGACGTCAGAGTCGGGCCGCTCACGTTTGGTCCCATTTCCTGGAGTTCGTTTGATTCCAATTAACGAAGCTGCTTGGGCCACCTGCCGCAACCACCCAGTATTGGACCCCCGCACTCAGGACGGGATGGCTCGTTGAATCTAAAGTGACAACAGCAGCAGATCCGACCGGTAAAGCACCGGAAAGGTGAAAGGATTCGAGATCCCACTGGGCAAGCCTCCTACATCCCTGGTCACAAACACGTCCGCCACATTGGGGCCGCTAGACAACTGAAGAGAAAGTTCGATGCTGTCGAGGGAGTAGCTTTGGCCGATGGGGGTGAACGCAATCCCGGCATAGTTAAAGGTCGACGTGAACGGAATGAAGCCTATGCCGATGCCCGGTGACGTTAGGCTGTTGCCAGGACCGACATTACTGAAGATCGTTGCAGCATTGCCCCGGAGTGGGAGGAAAAATAAACCAGCAAAGAGTACAAGAGTTTGAAAACGCCGCATTCGACAACACTTCCGACAGCAAGAATTGTAGTCCAATTCTATGGTTCTTAACAATGCCCGGCTTCGTTCGGTAGGAGCAGTTCTGATCTCCGGAGCGAAGAAGCGCATTCCGGTTGAGCTAACTCTTCTTCGCGGCTTCTTTCCTGTGCAGCGATCGCCTGATTTTGTCGCCCTATCAAAAAGGGGCCCAGCACCGCCAATTAGCCCGTAAGCCGACCGATATTTGCCTCATCGGTCCAATCGCCCAAAGATTTCGCTTGATGTTTCTCCCAACCGTACTGATGAATGTCACGACCGCAACCCCGTCAGCAGAAACCAATCAGCGAAAACGTAATCGATAGCACCAGTAAGCCGGCAGATTTCGCTTGATGATTCTCCCGACCGCGTTACTAGCATCACGGTGATTCCATAAGAGCCGTTGCTACTTCGGCTTGTTCTTGCTGCCGGGTGGTCGTCTTCTGCGCTTCGTCCCTGTCATCCACTTCGATGGCTGTCCACGACCGCTTGCCATGCGTTCCAATACGAGGATCGCTTCCTCGACCTGTTCTCGTTCTGCGCGGAGTTCGGCCAGCATTTTCAGGATGTCCATTGCTGAAAGTGTACTGCACCGCGCGGCACGCAAATCAGCGTTGCAGAGGGACCCTTGCTCCGCGAGGGCGAGGCACGGGGCGAGCGTCGGGCTATTGAGGCGGAATCCCGCGTTGCTCTGCCCGGCGCTTTTTAAGCTGCTGCCGCAGGCGGTCGGCCTCGATCAGCACATCTTGCGGATCTCGAAGCTTCTTCTCCCGCTCGTGCCGCAGCTGGCCAGTAGATCCAGTCCCCTTTGTTTCGCGCACAGCGGCTCGATCCAACAGCTCGCTGTCTTATGGGCGTAGCGTCCTGCTGTGCACTCCTCCTACCGATCCTCGTTGTCCACGATCTCGTTGGCTCATTTTTGGTTTGCCCTTGCGGATCGGAGGTAGGCTGACATAATGGACTATATGTCAGGAAAAGCAACAGCCCTGTTGGGAATTGTGGGTGCCGCCGCAGTGGGCGTCTACTTCAAATGGCGACGACCCCGACGGGCGCCGTCGGACGTGATCGAACCGAAGAGCTCGGAGTCTATCCGTAGTCCGCGACGCATCGAGATCGACGACGATGCGGCGGCGGACATTATTAAGCGCGCCAGACCCGCGTTGGAGCGGGCCCGTGAGTTGTACGCTTGGTAGCTTTGACGCCTGAAGGCGAGGTTAGCGTAATCATCTCCGCTGCCGCGGCGAATTGATGCCTTCTCGGGCGCTTCGTATAAGTGCTGACCGACCACCTTTGGGCACCGTGCGACTGCGGACGCGCTGCGCTTAATTGCCTAATGACCAAAAGATTCTGCTTCCTTTTTTCTCCCAAGGCGAACGATGAATTTGACGACCGCAACAGCTTTCAGAACATTCTAATTCTCTTCGGGTTTCTCGGCGCGAACGATCTCATATCGGCTTACTGACGCCGCGCTAATTGAATCGATGATTGTTTGCTGAAATGTGCTGATAATCGAGTACGCGTGAGTGAACTATATCCCGGTTTCGGAGCCGACGGAAGCGCTGGGTGCGAAGCGAAAACAAGTCCGAGAACCGATCGTCGGCACCGCCGCTCTCATGAGCTTGACAACGACCCGGCTGGCGGAACTATGCTTTCTCAAGCGGCTCGACTCTTAGTTTCAAACCCCGCAGTTGATTCCACGCGTCCTGCGATGGAAGACGGTGGGGAAGTATCTCGGTCACAGTAAGTCCCGGTATCGGTTTCGAATTTGGTAATCGCGTCTTGAATTTTCTGTTCAAGTTCGTTCTTTTTCTCGCGCAGGTCGTTGGTGGGTTCCGGCATGACCCCAATGGTAGCTGAAGCGATATCGAATCGATGCCAAGCACAGCGCCGGGACGCCGATGACGGATCTTGATCCCACTCCACATCTCAGCTACGTCATCCGCGCCAGTCGGAGCGTCCGTTTCACCATCCCGGTGAATGGCAGCACCACCCCGATCGCCGCGAATAACGCGTACTACCCCTTGCTGGGATGCTACCGCCCAAGTTCGTGAAGGACTCGCCTAAATCACTGCCGCTGCCCCTCGTGGTGTAAACACTGCAAGGACCACCGCGACTACAAACAGCGCCAGCACGTCGCCCCAAAGGTGTCCCATGTACCGCGTGTTGGTGAGCGACTGTACCGCCATGATTCCGCCGTGAACAATGCTGGACCACACGGTAAACCAGATCAGGCTTTTGTGCGCGAGTGGATTCCGAGATGCAATCACCAGGAAAACGCCCAGAGTGGCGTAAATTCCCAGAATCATCTGGAGGTATTCCGATTGTCCCGCGTTCCAAGACCAACCGGACGGCCACAGGATGGTGAGCGGATAAATCCCCACAATGAAGATCACACCCACCACGAGCAAAGCAATTCGCAAGTACTTGACGCGATCGGACTCGGCCATGCGTTTCCTCCTTTGGAGTGTCTGAGAGTATATCTCAGATAACGCACGGCTAAAAGGGCAAAGAATCGTGAGCGTGCTCTCGCTCCGATAGCCCGATCTACTCGATGAATGGTTAGAAGACCAGTCGGATAGACCGGGCTGTGAACGGATCGTGCTGTCGTTTTGATGCAGCGACAACACCGAAGGGTTCTCACTTCCACCACGGAGAGCTACATCAGGACGCCGTACACTTTTTCTCCAGCCTGTATCATTCCGTCTCACCCGATGTGCGTCCCGACCCCCCCGGCCAAGCGATCGCACCCACGTCCTCGACCCGGCACGCGTCGAACAGATCGGGCAGGTGGACGACGAACGAGCGCTGTTGCCAAATGACTTCCGCCAGCAAAGTCTGTGCGTTGCGGCGCACTTCGACGCTGGCACCACTCGGAAGTGTAGTCGTGCCGGTCGCACCGACCGTGACTGCCACGATAGGCTTCGCAAAGCGTGTACGTGCCGTGCATCGGCTGATACGTCAGCACGCTTCAAGCCATGAGTGGCGGGCGCATCCACGTGCTCACGGCTTGATCAAGCGACGCACGATCTGACGCAAGGTAACCCTTCGATTCGATCCCATACGCGATTGGTTCTCCAACATCGAGCAAATGAACGTAACCCCTTGAATACGCTCCCGTGAATGGTGAGACCCTCGCGTGCACGAGAGTGGAGCACCCATATGGTACGAACAGAAACACTGATCTGCGCCGAACGTAATCGACTGGCGGAAGAATACGATACCTGTGTCAATCACTTTCGACTTGCCGTGTCCGCTTTCAAAAACCTACTCGGAGCTGAATTTGATCGCGCATACGAGACGAGTGAGAAACAGCGCATCGCCGTCGAGAAAGCGCGGCTCGCTCTGGATCGGCATCGCGCCGAACATCGGTGTTAGGTGGAGCGCCTCAGGTATTTGGCGGGTAAAGCAGTTTGAGGCAGACGCCGAGACGGAAACCCGAATGTTTCACCCGTGCGCGTGCAAGCCGTCGGACTGCATGTCACTATCCAATGAGAATCGCGGCTGCATGACACACTCCAGGCGGCGTGCGCGTCTAACGTCACTGGAGATAACTATGCGGAATCACGACCCAATCCTTCGCCGCAGTTTCGCCGCCGTGGTGTTGTTCACATCCCTTGCCGTCGCCCAGACCGCGCAGCCCAAGCACGAACCCGATGTTCCATACGTACCGACCACCGAAGAAGCAGTAAAGGCGATGCTGAAACTCGCGGATGTAAAATCCCCGGACATCGTTTACGACCTGGGCTGCGGAGATGGCCGGATCATCATCGCCGCTGCGAAGGAATATGGTGCCCACGGTGTAGGAGTTGATATCAACCCAGTCCGCATCGCCGAGGCGAATGAGAACGCCAAGAAAGCTGGAGTGAAAAACCTGGTGCGGTTTGAAGAAAACGATTTATTCGACGCCGATATTCACGAAGCTACCGTTGTGACCCTGTTTCTGCTAAATAGCGTCAATGAAAAACTTCGCCCCAAGTTGTTGAAGGATTTGAAACCCGGTACGCGTGTTGTTTCGAACACCTTCGGCATGGGCGACTGGAAGCCGGATAAGGAAATGAACGTCGGTGATCCTGTGGAGGGGTTTTCACTTAGCCGGAAACTGTTCCTATGGACTATCCCGCACCACAACGAAAAGTAGCGCCAGCGACGGATCGGCTGGGAGTGTCGGACGTGGTGGTGCTGCTCGACTGGGGAAGTGGCGTGTGCCCGCTTCGATCCGGTGTTATCGACTCGCGGTCGTAGATCGATCGGATTGATCGGAAAGAGGAAGCGTGATCGTTATCCTATCCTCGTTACCGACAGTCCTCGTAATGTGACCTTTGCCCGTGGTGTCTTCAGCCAAATCGATGTGCCCCGGTCCCATGTGGAACTTCTTACCTCCGGTTAGTTCAACTTCACCCTGCCCAGCGAGCGTAATCACGTATTGTCGGCGTGGCGCGTTATGCCAATCTTGAACCGTTCCAGGTGGGTAGCGATGCAGCTCCGCTCCTGTGATAGCCATCAGTTTGAAATCTCGTTAGGACTGCTCGCGGTGAACTTCGCTTCGATTTCCTCAGCGTGCGTCTGGCCGTCTGGACCCGTGTACAGCCTCGTCATCATGAACGCTTTGTGCTCTGCGGAGCCGCCTGTCTGAGCGCTGGATAGGAGAACAACCAGCGCGGCGAAGCCAGCAGCGATTGTCCAACTTGTCGTCGATCTCATCGGAACCTCCTGTTCCGCCGCGTCATACGGCGGCACGAACGTGATCGCCAATATACCATGCCGCAGGCCAGACGAACCGCCCCACGCGGGCGGCGTCTAGCGATGTTCGACCGTGACACCAGGGGAGTTCAAGACACAACCGCTGCAAATGTTGGATGCCTAAATTGCACTATAATGCTCTAGATAGAGGAGCGACCGCATGTTATTAAAACTGCTCTTCGCGTCTTGTTATTTATTCCTCTTCGGGAGTTCACTGGCGAATCCACAAACCTCGCCTCAGCCGAACGTTGCCGCTCCTCCTGCATCGGGCAGTGTCCAGAACGGGCGATATCATCACGACCAGACCGGATTCGAATTTGACCTGCCCGTAGGATTTTCAGTTCAGAGGACCGACAATTACATGAATGATGGTTGGCAGGCGATTCTGACTGATTCAGAGGACCACAATGCGAGAGTAGCCGTTTGGATGGCAAAGCGTAGCTTTCCTGCAAATGTTGTCCCCACCATTCTCGCGAGACAAGTTCCTGCTAAAATCGCGCGACGGAAGGGTCTGATAGATTATGAGATTCCCGCCGAAAGTATTCAGATGACATCCATCAACGGGCAACAAGCTGTCAAAGCGGCGGCACACTATCAGAATCCCGCTGGACAGAAAATGACAGAACTTCTGACTTGGATCACTACTCAACACACTGATGTCCACTTCTACGCGATGGTTCCGACGAGCAGCGCACCAGATTTGCAATGGCGCTTCGATCAGATGGTCCAGAGCGCGATAGTTCCTTAAACAGAACTGGCTCGGGGACACAGGTAATCATAATGTGCCTGCTTATTCTTTGGTCGCCTCGGAAGAAACCAGATGGTCAAAATTAGCCCAGCTCGTTCTTGCCCAACTCAAAATCTACCGAAATCGCCGCACTCTTCGCCCCTTGGCTCGCGACTGAATTTAGAACAAGCTGGCAACCGCAGAGTAGAGCGATGAGATACCGGAGCGGACATCATGCCAGGAAAGCTGGACTGGATAGACTGTACGGTCGCCCCAAGCCCAAGCGCTGGTAACCCCAAACGTAAGATTCAGCGGCAACGTCGTCATTAAAAAGGTGCGTTTCAATGTTCCTGACTCCTTTCTGTTTCTAACGTCAGCAAACCAACTGTGCAATTGCACTACCAAGACTATCGACGTGATTTGTCAGAGAGTTTAGGATCGATAACGGCACAGCGGAGAATCGAAAGGTGAATATGATAGCCGAACGGATAGGTTCTACGGCGAGAAATAGTAGCCCCTCGGTTACTTGGCGTTGGTGTACGGATTACGAACTTTACGCCTAGCCCAAGTGGTCACCTTCTTCACGAATAAAGTTTGAGCCAGCCTTGATTTCGCGGCATCACAGTGCGCGAGTAGCTGTTTCTGCGGTGACAATCACAAAAAACAACGGTGGTGTGGCGGTGTGTCTCGCTCGATCGTGACCGTGTGACAGCTCACAAACGAACAAGGAGATTTGAAGATGACCCCTGATGTAAAAAGCAGAATCGAAGACGAAATACGTCGATTTGCTGCCGACTTGAATCTTTCCGATCCTCAAAAAGCGCAACTGAGGACCGCGTTCGAAAATGCAGAAACCAAGTTAGACGCGGGCACGCCGTTCCAAAAGGTGCGTGACTCGATTCGCGAGCAGGCAACGATGATCCTCACTCCCCAACAGCTCACGAAGTGGGACGGCGCGATGTCCAAAGCGAGGACATTCCTCGGCCACGCAATAAAAGCGTGAGCCTTTAGACCGTGATGGGTGCGGTCACATCCGCACCTTCCCGGCGCACGGCAACCGATCGGATGTCGTACATCGATTTGGTGTCGCCGAAGTGCCGTCTTTGCCGTCGTGGTCGATGCCGTTAAGCGAGGGAGATTCCGCACGGTACGCATCTACCACCGTAATAACCGGCACGCTGAGAGCGATATTAATGTAAGCGTCTGAGGAACCCATCTTGATTGCGAGAGCGATGCTGCCGAAAATGGCGGAATGCGAAGCAAGCAGGAAATGCGGAACATCGTCGCTGGTTTT